>Ga0134128_10005891_pt1 | contig 14857 bp, 17 predicted proteins | sample KB31754_FD_96462 | JGI IMG/M metagenome (GOLD analysis project Ga0134128, IMG submission 96462) | Terrestrial soil microbial communities with excess Nitrogen fertilizer from Kellogg Biological Station, Michigan, USA - KB3-175-4 | ecosystem: Environmental > Terrestrial > Soil > Unclassified ... | reverse complement strand
GATCCGATCGCCAGCCGAAACCCGAGCTGACACGCGCGGCGGTCGGCGACGTCGCCGAAGGCGCGGCGGCCGCCGGCGCCGGATTCGGCGTCTGTACGACCGGCGTGCCGGCGACCGCGCCGGCGACCGGCAGGTCCGCTCCCGGCGCCAGGCCGGCGAGCGTGTCGCCCGCGCTGGACGGGCTGCTCGGCAGTTGTTTGAGCATCGCGGCCGAGAGCGCGTTGCCGAGACCGAAGCCGCCAGCGCGGCTGAGCGCGAGGCCGAGCTCGGACGACATGACGTCGCCGAGCGGCCCGATGTCGTTGCCCGAATCCGGGTCGTCCTCTTCGCCGCCCAGCGAGAGCTTGAGATCCTTCATCATCTGCGACAGGAGCAGGCCCTCGAACTGCGAGGCCAGATCCTTGACCTTCGCCGGGTCGGTCGCGCCGCCCGCGGCCGGAGCGCCGGCCGCCGCGATCGACGGCAGGAGGGCATTGACGCTGGTGAGAATAGGGTCGGCCATGGCTAGAGGATCACAATCTCGGCCTTCAGAGCGCCCGCGGCTTTGAGCGCCTGCATGATGGCGATGATGTCGCGCGGCGTCGCGCCGAGCGTGTTGAGCGCGCGCGCGACGGCCTCGAGCGTCGTCCCTTCCTCGAGCGTGATGAGCTTGGCGTTGCCTTCGAGCAGATCCACCCGCGTGTTCGGCACGACCGTCGTCTGGCCGCCGGAGGAGAGCGGCGAGGGCTGCGAGACGTCGTAGTGCGTCGAGATGCGGACCGACAGGTTGCCATGCGCGACGGCCGCGACGCCGATGCGGACGTCGCCGCCGACGACAACCGTCCCCGTGCGCTCGTTGATCACGACGCGCGCCACGGTCTCGGTCTCGACGGGCATGTCATCCAGACGGGCCATGAGCTCGGGCACGGTCGCCTTGTAGGCGTCGGGCACGTTCACCGCGACGGTGCCGGCGTCGATGGCCTTGGCCGTGCCGGGCCCGAGCATGGTGTTGATGGCTTCCGTCGCGTGCGACGCGGTGACGAAGTCCGGATCGTGCAGGACGAAGTTGAGCGTGCTCGTCGGCAGGGGCGTGGCCATCGCCGACTCGATGACGGCGCCGCCGGGAACGCGGCCGACCGTCAGATGATTCACCTGCACGCTCGTGCCGCCTGAACCGCCGCCAAAGCCGCCGATCGACAGCGGGCCCTCGGCGATGCCGACGACTTCCCCGCTCGACGAATGGAGCGCGGTGGCGAGGAGCGTGCCGCCCTGGAGGCTGCGCGCGTCGCCGGCCGACGACACCGTGACATCGAGGCGCGAACCTGCCCGGGCAAACGGCGGCAGCTCCGTCGTGACGAGCACGGCCGCAATGTTGGCGACCGTGATCTCCTTCGGATCGACCTTCACGCCCAGCCGGTTGAGCATGTTCGTGAGCGTCTGGACGGAGAAGACCGTCTGCTGCTTGTCGCCGGTCTTGTTGAGGCCGACGACGAGCCCGTAGCCGATGAGCGGCATCGGCGCCACGCCCTGGAGCGAGGCGATGTCCTTGAACCGCGCCGGTCCGGCGTGAGTATCGGCCGTGAAAGCGATCGCGGCGACGAGGACGGCCGCGACGCGCGTGACGAAACGGCTAGGCATGAGTCGGTCTCCGGTAAGGCCCATTGCTAGAAAATCTTGTTGAGCACGCGCACGAGCCAGCCCGGCGAGAGGCCGTCTTTCACGAGGCCCTGCCCGATGCACTGGATTCGCAGCTGCCCGACGGTGGCCGACGAGGTCACGTTGTCGAGGCCGATGTCGTTCTGGCGGATGACGCCCGTGAGGACGACCACCTGCCGATCGGTGTTGACTTCGATCTGCCGCACGCCCTCGACGACGAGGTCGCCGTTCGGCAGGACGTCGGTGACGCGCGCCGTGAGGTTGGCGGTGATCGTGCTGTTGCGCGACGACCCGCCCGACCCCTTGAACTCCGTGTCGCCATTCGTCGGCGACACCTTGTTCAGCAGCTTGCTGAAGGGCGACGGCATCGTGACGTCGACCTTGCTCGTCTTGGTGACGCTGGCGTCGGCCGATCCGGAGGCGACGAGGTTTTCCTCGATGCGGATCGTCACGAGATCGTTGACGTGGCGGGCGCGCACGTCGCTCATCAGGTCGGCCATCCAGTTGCTCGACGGCGCCGGCGTGTGCTTCGCCTCCTCGAGGTAGCGGGCGTACATCTCCTCGTAGGTGTTCTTGTTGGCCACGGCGGCGGCCGGCGCGACCGGCTTCTGCGACGCGGCGGACTGCGCGAGCGCGGCGGCCGGCAGGGCGCCCGCGAGGGCGACCGCGGCGACGATGCGGGCGAACGACTTACCGCTCATTGAACACCTCCACGGTGCCGGCCTTGATGATGCGCGCGCGCAGCGTGCGCTTGGTGTCGGGATTCACGATCCGGATGAGGTCGCCGATGCGTCCGTTGTCTTCGGCGACGAAGCGCGCGGCGACCTCGAGATCGCCAATGCGCGCGATGGCGGTGACCGGCTCGCCCATCTGCACGACGGGCGGCGTCATGACGAACCCGGCCTGCACGACGTCGCCCGCGTTCAGGCGGCGAATCATGCGGGCGCCGAGCAGCTCCGCCGCCGTCGGCAGGTGGCGCAGCGGCATCGCCGGGACGACGTCGCGCACCGGCGTGATGTCGGCGGCCGCGATCGTCTGACCCGCGAGCAGCGCGTGGCTGGCCCGCACGTAGTCGGCGACGATGCGCACGTCGGCGCTGACGCGCAGGTTGGCCGCCGGGCCGTTCAGGAATGTGACGAAGATCGCCGCGCCGAGCCGCGCGGCCGGATCGATCGACGCAGAGGTCAGGTCGCCGGACCAGTTCGGCGGGACCGCCGACGCCAGTCTGACCGTGACCTCCGCGCCCGAGCCGACGCGCGCCACGACCGCCTCGGCGATCGCGCGGCTCATGACGTCGGCCGGCGTACGAGCGAGCGTCGAGACAGCCGGCGCCTGAGCGCGAAGCGCCGGCGTCGCCAGAAGGCCCGCGACGATCGCGGACGAGACGAGACGAAGCGCGCGGGTCATGCGGGTTCTGGAGGTCATCGTGATCACCGAGCGAGGTTGTTGACCTGGCCGAGCATGTCGTCGGCGGCCTTGATGACGCGCGAGTTCGCTTCGTACGCGCGCTGGCCGATGATCATGTTCACCATCTCCTCGACGACGCTGACGTTCGAGTCTTCGAGGAAGCCCTGCTGGATGTTGCCGCGGCCGTCCGCGCCGGCGGGGCCCGTCTGCGCGTCGCCCGAGGCCGTCGTCGGCGTGAAGAGCGTGCCGCCGATCGGCGTGAGGCCGGCCGGATTGGCGAAGCCGGCGAGCGTAATCGTGCCGAGCTGCTGCGAGGCGGTCTGGCCGGCGAGCGTCGCCGACACCACGCCGTCCTTCGAAATCGTGACCGACGTCGCGTTGACGGGCACGGTGATCGCCGGTTCGAGCGGATACCCGTCCGACGTGACGATCACGCCCTGGCCGTCGAGATGGAAGGATCCGTTGCGCGTGTAGGCCGTCGTGCCGTCGGGCATCGAGACCTGGAAGAAGCCGGCGGAATCGATGGCGAGGTCGAGCGGGCCGCCCGTGTTCTTGAGGTTGCCCGTCGAGAAGTTGCGGGCCGTCGCGACCGGCTTCGTGCCGAGGCCGACCTCGAGGCCGGTCGGCACTTCGGTCGAGCTCGAGGCCTGCGTCCCCGCGGCACGCATCTCCTGGTAGACGAGGTCCTGGAACTCCACCCGGCTCTTCTTGAAGCCCGAGGTGTTCACGTTGGCGAGGTTGTTCGCCACCGTGTCCATCTGCATCTGCTGGGCGTTCATGCCGCTCGCCGCCGTGTACAGTGCGCGAATCATTGGTCTCTCCTAAAGAGGCTCAGGGCTTAAGGCTTGGGGCTCAGGGCCCGGCCAGCTCGAGCCTCGAGCCCTATCTCCGACCCAACACGTCGATCGCCCGGGCGTCGACGTCGTTCAACATCACGGACATCGTCTTTTGCATCGCTTCGAACCCGCGCGAGACGCTCGTCAGCTCGGCGATCCGATCCGCCATCGAGACGTTCGACTGCTCGAGCGAACCGGCGTGCATGATCGGCGTGTCGATCGGCTGCGCCGTCTGGCCGGGCGCGCTGAACAGGCTCGGCCCGGTCGACACCATGGACGACGGCTGGCCGAACCCGACGACCTGCAGCCTGCCGGATTGCTGGGTGCCGCTCCACACCGTGCCGTCGTTGTCGATGCGCACCTCGCCGTCGCCGAGCGTGATCGGCTGCCCGTCCGTGTCGAGGAGCGGGTTGCCGTCATCGGTCGTGAGATTGCCGGAGGTGCTGCGGCTGAAGTGGCCGTTGCGCGTGTAGCGGACGCCGCCGGTCGTCGACACCGCGAAAAATCCCTGGCCGTCGAGCGCGACGTCGAGCGGCCGGCCCGTCGGCGCGATCGCGCCGGCGCGCATGTCGAGCGCATGCCCGTCGGACGTCGTGTCGATCGCGGTCTGCAAGACGTCGGCGAAGCTCGACACCGGCCGCTCCGAGGCGGCCTGCACGTCGTGCGCGCCCTTGTAGCCGGCGGTGCCGATGTTGGCGATGTCGGCGGCGAGCTGGTCGAGCTGATCCATCCGCGCCCGCAGGCCGCTCAAGGCGATGTAGGTGCTGCCCGGCATGATCTAGAGCCCCCCCGAGGACGACGCCGCGGAGTAGACGACGTCGTGAACGCCGTTCGGAACGAAGATGCGAACCCACGTGTACGGATCGCAGCGGAGCTCGGCAAGACGTGCGGCCCGGCCGTTGGCCGCCGTGCGGGCAATCGTCGCCGCCGCCTCGGTCAGGTCGTGGGTCTCGATAAAGCTCGGCGCGCCGGCGCCGATTACCTCTGTGCCGTAGGCATCGACGACGTCCTGCCAGCGGTCGTCGGCGACCAGATGCGGCTCGGGAATGAAACCCGTGAGCCGGCGGAACGCGGCGAGCGACAGGCGCGGCAGCGGCGCCAGGCACGCGACCTTGATCGCGCCCCGCGACGGCTCGGCGAACGGCACGACGCCGAGCGCCCGAACGGCGTCGCGCGACAGGCCGCCCGGCGCGCGCCGGACGTTGGCGCTGTCGAGTCGCGAGAGATACGGCACGCCCGCCTGAAACGCGAGCGCGCGAAGAATTGATTCGGGCGACGCCAGACCCAGCTGCGCGACCTGCGCGCCGAGCCGGAGGCCCGACTGCGCCTGCGCCTCGAGCGCGATGGCGAGCTGCGCGTCGGTGATCGCGCCGATGTGACGCAGCCAGCCGCCGAGCCGCATCCGCAGCCCGTCATCCCGCGTCGGGAGGGCGGTCGGCGCGAGCGCGGTCAGCCGCTCGCGCGCGATCGTCTCGACGCAGGCCAGCGAGCAGTACCAGTCACCGTCCACGGTCACGCCGACGGCGCGGCCGGGCAGGAACGGCAGCTGACGCCTGCCGCACGTACTACGCGAGCAGACGCGCATCGTAATCTCCAGTGGCCCGCGACGACATCGCGCCGAGGTGAACGTTCGCTTCGGCGGCCGACAGCGCGTCGTCGAGCGCCGCCTGTGAGAACTCCTCACGCCGCCCGGCGACGGTCGCAGCGCGCTTGGTATCGCGAGGCGTCGCGACGACCGCGCGGCGGCCGAGGCGCTCGATCTCGGACGTGAGCGCGCCCAGACCGCCCTCCGTGGTGTCGGTGAGGAGGCCAATCGCCGCCGTCAGCCGGTCGAGCCGGGCCGCGATCTCCGCGGCGGCGCGCAGCCGCTTCGCCAGGCGAATCGCGCTGACGGTCTGGAAGACGATGAGCGTCGCGAGCGCGACGCCGGCGGCCGCCGGCACGACGGGGTGAGTGAAGAGCTGCATGTCAGGCCTCCATGGCCGCGGCCACCGGCCGCGCCTGTGTCAGGAGCTCGGTGATGCGGACGCCGTACTGGCCGTCGACGACCACCACTTCGCCGCGCGCGATCACCCGGTCGCCCACGAGCAGGTCGACCGGATCCTCGGGGGCGCGGTTGAGATCCACGACCGATCCGGACCCGAGGCCCGAGAGCGTGCGCAGCGGCAGGGACGTCACGCCGAAGCGGACGACGAGCGGCAGGTCGACGTCGAGCACGGCCTCGAGCCGGGCGTCGTTCGCCGGCGCCGCGCCGGGCGCGGCTGCGGAGGACTCGTCGTTGACGGGGGCGTCGTTCATCTCGGGCACGGACACTCCTTTGAACTCGACTTCACGCGGACAACGGATTGCCGACGACCTGCACCAGGGCCTTCTGATCGCGGGCCGTCAATCGGCCGCGCAGCTTGCGCACGCCGCCGACGCGCACGTCGATCGGGTCGCTCACCGACACGCCCAGCGCGACCAGATCGCCGGGCGCCAGTTCGAGCACGTCCCGGCCCGAGAGCCGCGTCTCGAGATACGGCGAGACCGCCACGACGACGCGGCCGAGGTTGTCGTGAATCCAGCCGCGTTCCACCGGTGAAATCGCCGGCTGCTGGCGGCGCCAGGCCGGAGCATTCGCGCCGCGGCCGCTTTCGATGACGCTCACCGGCAGACAGAGACTCACGAGCCCCTGCAGCTCGCCGATGCGCGTGTCGATGCCGACGACCACGAAGACCGCGTCCGGGGCCGCGACCTGCAGAAGCGCCGGCTCGGTCTCGCGCGCCTTGATCGCGAGCGTCGCGTCGGCGGTGCCCTTCCAGGCCGCGGTCAGCGAGTCGAGCCAGAACGCGACGACGCGATCGAGCACGCGCAGCTCGATCTCCGTCATCGCCCGGGTCTGCACGGCCGCGCGGCCGCCGCCGCCGAGGAGCCGATCGACCAGGGCGAATGCGATCGCCGGGCTGACGTCGAGGGCGCCGGTGTCCTCGAGCGGCGCGAGCGACAGCGCGTAAAACGCCGTCGGGTCGGCGAACGAAGACCGGGCCTCCGCGTACGTGAACTGGTCCACCGAGACGATCGCGAGGTCGACCGGCGCGCGCAGAAACGCCGACAGGGCGGTCGCGAACTCACGCGACCAGCGTTCGTGCATGACGCGGAGCGCGCGCAGGGCGTCCTTGGAGACGCGATCGGGCCGGCGGAAGTTGTAGCTGCGGACGGGTCCGTGTCCGCTCGCCGGCGTCCCGGCGTCAGCCGGGGCGAGCGCGTCGAGCTCGGCCGGCGTCAGAATCTTCGTCATGACGCGGCCTCGTAGCGCGGGCGCAGCCATTCCTGCATGCGCGACCGCAGGCGCGCGATGGCCTGCGTGCGCAGCTGCGAGACGCGCGATTCGCTGACGCCGATGACCTCGCCGATCTCGGCGAGGGTCAGTTCCTGTTCGTAGTAGAACGCGAGCACCTGCCGCTCGCGGTCGGGCAGCTCGCCGAGCGCGCGCGCGAGGAGCGTCGCGAGCTCGCGCCGCTCGAGGCGGGCGTGCGGCCCGTCTTCCTCCGGACCGATGGCGACGTCGAGCAGCTGACGCGAGTCGCCGCTCTCGGCCTGGCGAATCGCGGCGACTTCCGTCGCGCGGAGATCGTCGAGCATCTTGTCGTACTGCTCCGGCGACACCTTGAGCGCGGCCGCAATCTCGGCCGCCTCCGGCTCGCGGCCGAGCGCGTGGCGGAGCCTGGCCAGCGTCTCGTCGACGTCGCGGCGGAGCTTGCGGAGCGATCGCGGCGCCCAATCCATGTCGCGCAGCGCGTCGAGCATCGCGCCGTGGATGCGGCGGCGCGCAAAGGCGTCGAACGGCACCCCGAGCGCCGGGCGATAGCGGCCGGCAGCGTCAATCAAGCCCAGCACGCCGACGCCGATGAGCTCGGAGACTTCCACCTGCGGTGGAATCCGCCCGGCCAGGCGGTTCGCCAGGATCTTGACGAGGCCCACGTGGCTCATGACGAGCGCGTCGCGGTTCTCGAGATCGTCCGGCAGCGGCGTTCTCATGCGCATCGCGGCGCCTCCACGAACGCGGGCAGCCGCGGCGCGACCAGGCCCGGCGTCGGACCGGCCCCCGGCGGCGTCGAGGACGCCGCGGCGAGACGCGCCGCCAGACGGCGGAAGCAGCGCCCCGCGGCGCTCGCCGCGACGACGTCGGTCGCGATCGCGTGGCGGACCGAGGCCTCTCGAAGGCTCGCGTCCGCGAGAATGTAGCCGTCGTTCCGGACCGTGCGGTCGAGGAACGTGCGCGCGGCGCGTGTGAGCTGCCGCGTCACGCGCTCGGCCGCGTCGCCGTCCTTCACGCCGTTGGCCAGCACGCCGATCGGCTGGTGGCGCCGGGCGTCGGTGAGGAGCTTGATGGTCGCGTACGCGTCGACGAGCGACGCCGGGTCGTCCGTGGTGACAACGAGCGCGTAGTCGGCGAGCGCCACGACGTCGAGCACCGCGTCGGCAACGCCGGTCGCCGTGTCGATGACGATGAAATCCCTGTCGTCGGCGAGCGCGGCAAGCGCGCTCGACAGCCGGCGCCACTGCCCCAGCTCGAGCGACGAGAGCTCGCGGATGCCGCTCGCCGCCGGCACGACGTCCAGGCCGAGCGGGCCCTTCACAATCACGTCTTCGACGTCGCACTCGCCCTCGAGCACGGCGCCAAGGTGCCGCTCCGGCGTCAAGCCGAGCCGCACGTCGATGTTGCCCAGCGCGAAGTCCGCGTCGACCAGCGCGACGCGGCGGCGCAGGCCCGCGAGCGCGGCCGCCAGATGGATCGCGACGCTGGTCTTGCCGACGCCGCCCTTGCCGCTCGTCACGGCAATGGCAAACGCCCGGCGCGATCGCGGCGTCACCAGCGTCAGTGACATGCCACCGCCTCCTCGGGCAGATCGCCGAGCATCGCGGCCGCCAGCACGTGCGGCGTCGCGCGCGTGAGGTCTTCAGGGACGTGCGGACCCGCGGCGACAAACGAGACCGCGAGTTTGCGCTCGCAGAGCGCCGTCACGAGCGGCGCCGCCGTCGTCGCCTCGTCGAGCTTGGTGATGACGACGCGGTCGGGGCGCGTGAACGCGTAGCGATCGAGCAGACGGGCGGCCGCGCTGGCGCTCGTGTCCGCGGGCAGCACGAGACTGGTCACGACGCCGGGACGGCCGCGGAGAACGGAGAAGAGCTCGACGACCGCGGCATCCGTCGGCAGCCGGCCGGCCGTGTCGAGCATGACGGGCCGGCGCGCCTGATCGAGCGCGTCGCGCAGATCCTCGGCGCCGTCGGCGATCCGGAACGGCGCGCCGATGACGGCGGCGTGGGTGCGCAGCTGGGCGATCGCGCCGACGCGCGATCCGTCGGCGGAAATGAGCGCGCGGGCGTCGTGTCCCGCCGCGCGCTCCTGCGCCGCGATCTTCGCGATCGTGGTGGTCTTGCCCGCGCCGGTCGGACCGAGGAAGACCTCGATGGCCGGCACCGAGTCCCCGGCGGCCGGCGCGGAGGCGATCGGCGCGATCTCCTCGGCGAGGGCTTCGCGGAGGAGCTCGATGGTCGCGGATGTGAGTTCGGACCTGGACAGGCGACGGACGGTGGCCATCGCGAGGTCGTGGTCGAGGCCGCCCTCGACGAGCTGGGCGGCAACGGCGGCGCGCGCGTCGGCAGGCGCCGATCGACGGGGGGCCGACGCCTTCGGTCGGGATGCCGACACCGGCCGGTCGGCGGCGGCGGTCAACGCGACGACGCGTTTGCCGATCCACCCGCGCCATCCGGGCGCCGGCACGAGCTCGGTCGAGAGCACGAGCGCGTGCGGACCGAGAGCCTCGCGGGCAGCAGCCGCGGCTTCTCGCACGGTAGGACGCAGGAAACGCTTGACGAACATATCAGCCCAATGAGGCGACCGAGACGACTCGCACCTGGGGCGGCAGCTCGCTGTGCGACAGCACGGCCACGTGTGGCAGGGCCCGCGCGAACAGCCGCCAGAGGTGCGGTCTCAACGCCGGTGTGCACAGAAGCACGGGTTGTGCCACTTCGGCCGCGAGAATCTCGGCAAGGCGCGATGCCAGCGTCTGCGCCTTCGCCGGGTCGACGGCCATGACGGTCCCCCGGTCGGTGCGTGTCAGCGACCCGACCAGTTCCTCCTCGAGCGGGGTCGAGAGTGCAATCACGGGCAAGTCGCCCGCGTCGGACTGATACGTGCGGCAGATGGTCCGGCCGAGCGCGGCGCGCACGGTTTCGATGAGGACGTCGGGATCCTTCGACGCGGTGGCCGCATCGGCGACGGCTTCGAGGATCGTCGTGAGGTCCTTCACCGGCACGCGCTCGCGCAGCAGCTGCCGCAGCACGCGCTGCACGTCGCCGACGCTGACCAGCTTCGGAATGAGCTCTTCGATGAGCTTCGGCGACGACTGCCCCACCTTGTCGATGAGGTCCTTGGTCTGCTGACGCGTCAGGAGGTCCGGGAGGAACGACCGGATCGTCTCGGACAGATGCGTGGAGAGCGCGGTGGCCGGATCGACGACCGTGTAGCCGGCGGCGATCGCCGCGTCGCGCTTGTCCGGGCCGATCCACACCGCCGGCAGGCCGAAGGCCGGCTCGCGCGTCGGCGTGCCCTCGAGCGAGACGCTCGCGGCGCCGGGATTGATCGCGAGCAGGCGATCAGTGAACAGCTCGCCGCGGGCGACCTCGACGCCCTTGACGTTGATGGCGTAGGTCCGGGGCCCGAGCTGCAGGTTGTCGGAGACGCGAACGGCGGGCACGAGCAGGCCCGTCTCGTTCGCGATCTGCTTGCGGATCGCGCGCACGCGCGCGAGCAGCGGGCCGCCCTGCTTCTCGTCGACGATGGCGACGAGCGCGTAGCCGACCTCGACCGCCAGCGGATCGACGATGCCGGTCGTGTCGGCCGCCGGATCGGGCGTCTGGGCGCCGGCGGCTGGCGCGTCGGGCGCCTCCTGCTCCGCCGGCCGGCGGTTGAAGTACGCCGCCGCGCCGAGCACGGCCGCGACGAAGATGAACGAGAACTTCGGCAGGCCGGGAATGAGCGCGAGCGACACGAGCACCGCCGCGGCGACGGCGAGCGGCCGCGACCGCGCGAACAGCTGCGTGGCGACTTCCTCGCCGAGGTGCGATTCCGACGCGGCGCGCGTGGTGATCAAGCCGCCCGACATCGAGACGAGCAGCGCGGGGATCGCAGTGACCAGGCCCTCGCCGACGGTCAGGATCGTGTAGGTCTCGACGGCCTTCGACAGGTCCATGTTGTGCTGGACCACGCCGATGATGAGGCCGGCGACGATGTTCACGCCGGTGATGAGGACGGCGGCGAGCGCGTCGCGCTGCGTGAAGCGGATGGCGCCGTCCATCGCGCCGTAGAAGTCGGCCTCGCGGCGGATCCGCTCGCGCCGGCCCCGCGCTTCTTTCTCGTCGATCACGCCGGCATTGAGGTCCGCGTCGACCGCCATCTGCCGCCCGGGCATCGCGTCAAGGGTGAATCGCGCCGTGACTTCCGAGATGCGGACCGCGCCGTGGTTGATGACGAGGAACTGAATCGCAATCAGCACGACGAACACGACGATGCCGACGACGAAGTTGCCGCCGACGACGAACTGGCCGAACGACATGATGACGTGGCCGGCCGCGTCGACGCCTTCCGATCCGTGCATCAGCACGAGGCGCGTGGAGGCGACGTTCAGCGACAGCCGAATCAACGTCAGCAAGAGGAGCAACGACGGAAAGACGGAGAACTCCGTCGGCGTCTTGACGTAGATCGCCGTCAGAAGGAGCACCACCGCGAGCCCGATGTCGACCGAGAGCAGCAGGTCGAGCACGAGGGGCGGCAGCGGCACGATCATGAGGAGCACGACCGTCATGACGGCGGCCGGGGCCAGCAGATGCGCGGCGCGGCGAGGAGCTTTGGGTGGAGTCGGCATAAGGGTTGAGGGACCTGCTGGCTCTTAGAGGACCAGCTGCTTGACGCGGACGAGATATGCCAGCACTTCGGCGATGGCGCCGAAGAGCGCGGCCGGAATCGTGTCGCCCACGTCCGCGCCGGCGTACAGCGCGCGGGCCAGCGAGATGTTCTCGACGATCGGCACGCCGTGCTCGCGCGCCATCGTCCGGATGCGGAGCGCGAGGTGGTCCTGGCCCTTGGCGACGACGACCGGGGCGGCCATGCGATCGCGCCGGTACTCGAGCGCGACCGCGACGTGCGTCGGGTTGACGACCACGACGGTGGCCTGCTTGACGGCGGCGAGCATGCGCTTTTTCGCCATCTCGCGCTGGATGCGGCGCACGCGGCCCTTGATTTCCGGACTGCCTTCGTTCGCGCGGTGCTCGTCCTTGAGTTCCTGGCGCGACATCTTCAGCGACGTCATCGTGCGCCACCGCTGGATGCCGTAGTCGGCGGCGGCGAAGAGGAACACCGCGAGGCCGCCGCGGCCGATGAGCCGCCACAGCACGTCCCAGGTGCGCACGCCGAGCGACGCCGGCGACATGTTCGAGAGCTCCGACGCCTGCAGGCAGAGCGCGGCGCCGATCTGGTACCCGAGCACCGACATCGTCGCCACGCCGAGGACGGCCTTGAAGACGTCGATGCCGGCCTGCGACGGCACGAGACGCTGGATGTTCTGGCCCGGGTTCAGGCGGTTCCAGTTCAATTGCAGCGCCTGCGGGGCGAACACCCAGCCGACCTGCGCGAAGTTCGCGAAGACGGCCGCCGCGCCGGCGGCGAGCGTCAGCGGCCCCGTCATCGCGATGAGACGCCACGCATCCGAGCGCATCGACGTCGTGAGGTCCGCCAGGCCGATCGTCGGCCCCGGGCGGTTGCCCAGCTCGACGAGCGCGGTCGTCATGCGATCGGTGAGGCTGCCGACGACGTGCGGCCCGAGCCACGCCAGCGCGCCGAGGACGACGAGGAGCGAGCAGGCGCCGGTGAGGTCCCGGCTTCGCGGGACCTGGCCTTTGTCGCGCGCTTCCTTGACGCGCCGGACGGTGGGTTTTTCTGTCTTCTCGCCGGCCATCGCGTCTACCTGAAGGCGCGCGCGGTTTCGGCGGCCAGGTCGAGCGTGACCGGCGCGTACCGGGCGACGAGGGGCGGCAGCGAGATGAGCGTCGCCGCGATGACGAGCAGGCCGACGACGAGCCGCGCCGGCGCGCCGACGACCATGATGTTGAACGCCGGCGCGATGCGGGCCATCAGCCCCAGCAGCGCCTCGGTCGCGAGCAGGACCACGATGACGGGCGCGGCGACGCGGACGGCGAGCACGAGCATGACGCCGAACGTGTCGGCCGTCGCCTGCACGAGCGAGTTGCTCACGCCCGCGCCGAGGCCGATCGGCAGCGCCGTGTAGGAGGCCGCGATCGCCCGCAGCAGGGCGTGGTGCATGCCGCCGGCAAACGCGAGCACGATCGCCAGGTTCGAGTAGAGCGCCGCGAGGACCGAGTTCCGCACGCCGCTCTGCGGGTCGACGATCGATCCATAGGACAGGCCGAGCTGATAGCCCAGCAGCTGCCCGGCCGCCTCGGTCCCGAAGATCAGCACGCGGACGCCCATCGAGATCGCCAGGCCGATCAGCACCTCGCGGCCGACGATGTAGGTGAGTGCGCCGGTCGTGGCATCGGCTGGCGCGGCCACGATCGGCGACAGGATGAGCGCGACGAGCACCGTCAGGCCGAGCCGCGTCGTCGTCGGCGCGTAGGAGCCGCCGAGAAACGGCGTCGTCATGACCAGGACACCCGGCCGGACGAGGAGGAGCCCGAAGCGGAGCGCGGCGGCGGCGCTCATTACCGGACGAGCTCCGGCAGGCGCTGGATGAGCGAGGCGGCGAAGCCCGTGACGACGCGCAGCATCCAGGGGAACGTGAGCGCGAACACGCAGAAGATCGCCGCGGCGCGCGGGATGAACGCGAGGACGTTGTCCTGAATCGACGTGACGGTCTGGAAGATGCTGACGCACACGCCGGCGGCCAGTCCGGCGATGAGCATCGGCAGCGTCACGACGAGCGCGGTCTCGATGGCCTGCCGGACGACACCGAGGATGAGAGCTTCGGACATCGGGCTCGGCCTCCTACATGAAACTGCGGACGAGCGACGACACGAGCAGATTCCAGCCGTCGATCATCACGAACAGCAGCACTTTGAACGGGAGCGAAATCATGGCCGGCGGGAGCTGCATCATGCCCATCGAGAGCAACGTCGTCGACACGACGAGATCGATGAGCAGGAACGGCACGAAGAGAAAGAAGCCCATCTGGAAGCCCGTCTTGAGCTCCGAGATGGCGAACGCCGGAATGACGACGGTCATCGGCAGGTCCGCCGACGAGGCGGGCCGCGGCTGTTTGGCGAGCTCGACGAACAGCGCGAGATCGGTCTCGCGCGTCTGCTTCAGCATGAACTCGCGCAGCGGCGGCGTGCTGCGGTTCATCGCCTCGGTCATGTCGATCTTGCCGTCGATCGCGGGCTTGATCGCCGTGTCCTGAATCTTCGTGGCGACGGGCGCCATGATGAACACCGTCAGAAACAGCGTCAGCCCCGTGAGCATCTGGTTCGACGGCATTTCCTGCGTGCCGAGCGCCTGCCTCAAGAAATGGAAGACGATGGCGATTCTGGTAAAGGAGGTCATCATGACGAGCGCCGCGGGTACGAACGTCAGCAGCGTGAGCAGGATGACGATCTGCAGCGGCGCCGACACAGTGCCGACGCCGTTGACGTTGACCGTCATGCCCTGACCCTGGGGCTGCGCCAGCGCGGTCGCCGACTTCTGCGCCGCCTGCGCGAGCGCCGGCGCGGGCGCGATCGCGAGAAGCGCGACGAGCGCCGTCAGGCACACGAAGACCAGAGAGATTTTGCGCACGCTAGGACGCCACTCCCGGCGGTGACGGCGGCGAGTGCATCGCGCGCGACACGGCCTCGTCGAACGACGGACCTTGGGCCAGCTCGGTGACGAGCGAGACGTGATTGGGTGCCAGGCCGAGCAGCAGCCGTCGGCCTTCCACAGTGACGAT
>Ga0134128_10005890_pt1 | contig 14857 bp, 11 predicted proteins | sample KB31754_FD_96462 | JGI IMG/M metagenome (GOLD analysis project Ga0134128, IMG submission 96462) | Terrestrial soil microbial communities with excess Nitrogen fertilizer from Kellogg Biological Station, Michigan, USA - KB3-175-4 | ecosystem: Environmental > Terrestrial > Soil > Unclassified ... | reverse complement strand
GACATATCGAGCGGCGACGCTTCCAGGAACATGCCGGGCCGCTTGGTGAGCGGCGATTCGGATACGGCTACCAGTCCGGTGTTAATCAGCGCATAGATCGCCGGAACCCATTCTGCGCGAGTCATCGGACAGGCACGCAGCAGATCGGATAGACAGCGATTTCCATCTATAAGCTCGTAGATGCGCCACAATTGATGAACATCGCAAGCGCCTTGTTTGCCCACCTTTTGTTCGAATTCCGCACGAGTCAGTTGGTAATTGCACACCAGATATGATGCGGTTCGCACCTGTTCTTGCTGCAAAAACTTGCTCAATGCCAGCATGCGATCGCAAGCGACGATCAATTCGGCGGTGTCGCCGTTCAATGTCTGTTGGGACGTCTGATCGTCGGCGGAAAAGTGAAATTGACCGTCCGTCCACGTCGAGGCATCCAGCAGTCCGTTTTCGCCTTTGGCATCGAGTGTGGCGGCATGAGTCAGGCGCCCGCTCTTGAAGAAAACTTCCGCGGCGCCGATGCTTCCTTGCAGTGCCAACCTGCCGGTAAATCCGTTGTGAGCAATGTAACGTAGCAACTTCGGCACCGTGATATTGGTGAGGCTGCCGTCAAGCAGCAATTCGCCCGGGATCGCTTCGGCAAAGACCGGCGATTCAGCGCCACCATTGCCGGTGCCGGCGGCCGCCTCGGCAAGTTTATCCATCATCTCGTCGGGCGTGGGCGTTTTTTCCGCTGCCACCTTGCTCTGGGTCAAATTTTGCAACCAGGTGGCTGCCGGATTGCCGGCATTAACAGCGGCAGCTGCGGCGGTCGCCGGTACTTGAGCCTCGGCGGCAGCGTGTCCGCCGGTTTTCCCATTGTCGCCTTGCGGCAAGGCCACGGCACCGGCGTTGCGGTTGCTGGCAATCATGCCATCTATGGCGCCGGCAGAAATGCTGTTATCGTCAGCCCCGGTGGGCTTTTCGCATTCGAGCATCACCAGGTTATTCATCAGGGTCAAATCGTTGCTGGTATGCCCCCAGACAAGCTCAGACCCCGAACCCACGCCTCGATAGAGCATCCAGGTCGGCTGTGCCTGTCCGGGCGGATATTTTGCCGTGAGCTGAAAGGTGGCGCCTGTTTTGCCGTAGTGCCAGCTCACTTCAACAAAGCGGCCGCGATAGCGCTGGGCTTGCTCAAGCAAGAAGCTCATATCCTGAAAAGTGGGCGCGCTTGAAAGATTGCCCAAATTGATATTGCCCAGCGTTGACTGCCGTCTGTTCTGAAACATAAGTTCCCTCCGGTGCCTTAGCAATGTGCCACGCCAAATGCTCGCTTCATCGTTTCGTATCAGTTTTATATTCGGGTCTATTCCACGAGGCCATGTATTATGTTAGGCAGCGCAGAGGCGGCGTCGAACGAGTTTTTTAAGTGAGTTGGCTAAAACAGTTAAGCGTTTTCGATCCATTGCTGGTTTTCGTGCCGCTGACTGTGGTCGGGCAACTGCAGCATTGGGATATTGCCGCCTTCTGGTTCGCCTGCCTGGGCATGATTCCTCTGGCTGCCTGGATGGGGCGCGCCACTGAATATCTCGCCGAGCGCCAGGGCGAAGGCATCGGCGGGCTGCTGAACGCCACTTTCGGAAATGCCTGCGAACTGATTATTGCATTTGCCGCATTGCGAGCTGGTCTTCACGACATTGTCAAAGCATCGATCACAGGCTCGATCATCGGAAACATACTTCTGGTGCTGGGCGGCAGCATGCTCGCCGGCGGCATCCGCTTTCAAACGCAGTTGTTCAACCGCACGGCAGCCACGGCAGCGGCAACTTCGCTGGCGTTGGCGGCGATCAGCCTGACGGTGCCCGCTGTGTTCGACGCCTGGGCACGCTCATACCATACGCAGGCACTGCAAAACGAAGACGAGCTGGCCTTGGGCATCTCGGTAATTCTGTTCATAGTCTACCTACTCACCTTGTTGTTCAGCCTCAAGACGCACAAAGAGCATTACACGCACAGCGATGCACAAGCCGAAGTGTCCGAAGGAAGTTGGCGCACATCGACCTGCTTGATTGTTTTGTCCGTGGCGACCGTTCTGGTTGCTTATCTCAGCGAAGTGCTGGTGCATCGCATCGAACACGCCGCGGCCGCTCTCCATCTCGGGCGGATATTCATCGGCCTTGTCGTCGTGGCGATCATCGGCAACGCCGCTGAGCACAGCACGGCAATTATTATGGCTCGCAAAAACAAGATGGATCTGGCCATGGGCATTGCGCTGGGATCAGGAACGCAGATCGCCCTGTTCGTGGCACCGCTGCTCGTCTTCTTGAGTCACTTCTTCGGACCGCGGCCGATGGATCTCAACTTTACTCCCTTTGAGGTTCTTTCCGTTGTGGTGTCAGTGATCATTCTTTCATTCGTTGCTACCGACGGCGAGTGTAATTGGCTGGAAGGGGCTCAGCTTCTGGCGACCTATGCGATTTTGGCAACGGCGTTTTTCTTTGCATGAACGACCAGGCAAAACTAAAACACGAGCAGGCGAAAACGGCTATCGATCCCGTTTGCCATATGGAGGTGGACACGCAAAAGGCGAAGCATAGCCTAAAGTACAAGGGCAACAAATACTATTTCTGCCGGCAAGGATGCCTGAAAAAATTTCGGGCCAACCCGCAACAGTATTTGCAGGCAGCCCCAACAGCAATGGGAGAACCGGCGCCGACCAGCCCGCCTCCTGAGCAGCCGGCTGCATTCGCTAGCTACACTTGTCCGATGCACCCTGATGTGATCAACCAGGGTCCCGGAATTTGCCCGTTCTGCGGCATGGCGCTGGAGCCGATCACGGTAACTGGCGCACTGGAAGATGATACGGAACTCCGCGATATGGCGCGACGTTTCCGGGTGGCTATTTGCTTCACAGCGCCGCTTTTAGCGATTTCGATGCTGCCGATGGCAGGAATTCACCTTGGGCTTGAACACGGCACGGGCGAAGCGCAGCCGTCCGTTTCGCTCTGGCTGCAATTGATGCTGGCATCGCCTGTGGTGCTATGGTGCGGCGCGCCATTGTGGCAGCGTTTCTTCTTGTCTTTGAAAAACCGCAGCGCCAATATGTTTACCTTGATAGGTACAGGCACCGGCATTGCCTACGCATTCAGCGTTTTCTCGCTCTTGTTCGGAAAGCTCTTGCCGGCGCCATTAATGCAACATGGGCAGCCGCCTGTATATTTGGAATCGGCCGCGACGATAACGGCTCTTGTTTTGCTCGGGCAACTGCTCGAGCTTCGCGCCCGCAGCAAAGCCGGCGGTGCCATTCAAGAGCTGCTGCAGTTGCAGCCGTCGACGGCGCGCCTGATTGGCGCCGACGGGCAAGAACGAGACGTGAATGTTGCTGACGTGAAAGTGGGCAACCGGCTGCGAGTACGACCGGGAGATAAGATTCCGGTGGACGGCTCGGTTGTCGACGGCGAAAGTAGCGTAGATGAATCCATGCTGACTGGTGAGCCGTTTCCGGTGACTAAAAAGCCTGGTGATTCGGTAGCCGGGGGCACGGTGAATGGCAACGGCAGTTTCGTGCTGGAAGCCCAGCGGGTAGGCGAGCAAACTTTGCTTGCCCAAATCGTGCAGATGGTCAGCCAGGCGCAGCGCAGTCAGCCGCCGATTCAGCGTCTGGCCGACCGCGTTTCGGCTTACTTCGTGCCTCTGGTCATCGGCATTGCAATTATCACCTTTATTGCCTGGATGGCTCTTGGTCCGCAACCTCGACTGCTTTTTGCCGTCGTGAATGCGATTTCCGTTTTGATCATCGCTTGTCCGTGTGCTCTCGGACTGGCAACGCCCGTGTCGGTGATGGTGGCAACAGGACGAGCGGCGACAAGCGGCATTCTGGTAAAGAATGCTGCGGTACTCGAAGTCATGGAGCGGGTGCATGTCGTAGCTCTGGATAAAACCGGAACCCTCACCGAAGGCGCACCAAGTGTGGTGGCAATTTTGGCGGCAGCGCCATTCTCCGATCAGCAAATTCTGGCCGCCGCCGCCGCGCTCGAGAAGCAGAGCGAACATCCGCTGTCTCAAGCGGTTTTAACCGCCGCCAAAGAACGTGGAATCCTACCTGATTCCATCGAACATTTCCAATATTACCCCGGAAAAGGAATATTCGGCAGGTACAAAGGCAGCGCCCCAAGCGGCCCTACCGGCGGCGGCGGCGAACCGGAGCTGCATGGAAAACGGGTATCGATCGGCAATAAAAAATTGCTGGACGACCTCGGCATCGAAATGTCGGCACTGGCAACCGATCGTCTCAACAGACTGCGAGCCGAAGGCGGGACGCTTTTGTTTGTCGGCGTGGACAATCGTGCCGCCGGGCTTCTTGTCGTTCGCGACCAGATTAAGCCGTCGACTCGTCCGGCACTCGATAAGTTGCGCAATGCCGGAATCGAAACGGTGATGATCACTGGCGACAATCAAGAGTCCGCCTCGGTCTTGGGACACGAGCTTGGATTTGCCGACAAGGATATTTTTGCCGGGGTATTGCCTGCGGACAAAGCGCACGTGATCGAAGCCTTGAAAGCCGCAGGCAAGAAGGTGGCAATGGCAGGAGACGGCGTCAACGATGCAGTGGCATTGGCCACCGCCGATGTCGGCATTGCCATGGGCAGCGGCTCGGGCGTCGCGCTGGAAAGCGCGGCGATAACGTTGGTGAAAAGTGACATCAGCGGCATTCTGCGCGCCATCAATTTGAGCCGCGCCACCATGCTCAACATCAAGACCAACTTGTTTTTCGCCTTCGTGTATAACTTCGTCGGCATCTTGATTGCCAGCGGAATTTTCTATCCGCTGTTCGGGCTGCTTCTCAGCCCCATGATCGCCGCCGCCGCCATGAGCGTCAGCTCGGTATGCGTGATCAGCAACTCACTGCGCCTGCGCAGTGTGAAACTGTAGCCAGAACTTGCCGAAGCGCATTTACAGATCGACCGCCGAGTTATCTCACTAATCGAATGTGGTCAGATGTCCAGTCGCTCAAGAACAGTTGCCTGGTCCTCCGGTATCAAGCGGCTGGACTCTTGGCATCACACTGTCGCTGTAAGCAGCTAAGGCTTGCTGCCGCCGGCGAAGGGCAGCGTGCCCCATGAGTATTCGCCGCCGCTGAGGTCGATGTGCTGCGTGAACGATTGTTCCAACGTCGGTAGGCGCAGCGCCAGCAAATCTGTAGTTTCAAATGCATACCAATCGCCGCTGTGTGCGACCACGTGTAATTGCGTTGGGAAGGCTGACATCAGATCGGCGGCGCCTTTGGGTCCGGCGATCACATATTGAACGGCAGCCGCGGGTGTTCCGCCAGTGCCCAAAGCGCCGGAAGGGTTGGCAGAGTCGCGCCGGTGCAATTGATCGGCACAGAAGAATGAATCGACCGGCCGCTGAAGAACATAGACCAGCGATGGTTTGAAATCGCGAAAAAGCGCCACCGGCCCGGGTTTGTCTTTGATGGCAGCGGCGACCACGTGGGCGTCCTGGTTCTTGAAGCGGTAACCGATGTGATAGAACGTGATACCGCCGATGGTGCAGGCCGCGACCGCAGTGGCCGCGAGAATTGCCATGCATGCTTCAATGTTGCGTTTGTGCAATTGGTAGAAGCTCGCCAGGAAGCCCACCGACATGAGGAGGGTGGTGGCGGCAACCCCAGCCTTCATCCACGGCCCAATGGCAGCCAACGCGCCAGCCGCTTGCTGCATGAGATGAGCGATCTTCGCTGATGCGTTCGCGTTTTGCGCAGTCGGGGCGGCGGCAATGAAAGAGGTTAGAACTGCCGGGTTTGCGCTGACGACGGCAAAAGCGATCCCGGTCAAAAGTCCGATTGCACCGAGCACTGCCAGCGTGGCAATACACCTGTGCAAGTAACGTGTGCGGTAGCCCATTTGCTCGCGCGAGATGAAGCGCTCGACGGTAATACCGACCAGAACAGCCAAGGCCGGCCACGCCGGCAATATATAGGTCTGCAATTTTGTGGCCGACAGGCTGAAAAATATGATTACGCCCAATGCCCAGCAGGCAAATAATAACTCGGCGCTTTCCTGAGGCACGCGCTCGATGGTGGCACCAGAGCGCCAGCGCCGCCAGGCATCCTGCACCGGTGCCAGAAGGGCAGCAGGCAAGAACAGCGACCAGGGAAAGAATCCATATGCCACCACCGGCAGGTAGAACCACCAGTATGGAACTTTGTGATTCGTGTGTCCGGTGAAACGACCAAAATTCTCGAAGAAAAAGAAAACCTGCGTCCATAATCCGTGCGTTGCTGCTGATACCGCAACGTACCACGGCACGGCGATTGCGAAGAATATAAGCAGCCCCGGCAATAGGTTGAGCTTGGCCATGATCAGCCGAAAAGCGCGTGCATCGGGCTTGCTGGTGATGCCCTGCGCAACGTCGCCGTTGGCCATCGCGCGCGCATCCGCTTTGCTCGTAATCAAATAACCGAGCGTGCCGATGAGATAAAGCACCGCCGCCGCCGGACCCTTATCGAGAACCGCAAGCGCCAGCGAAATATAGATTACCGGCCACCATTTTCGGCTCTCCGTGCAAAGAGTCATGGCGGTGCTGCACAAGGCAATGCCAAGTAATGCCGCAAAGCCCATATCGATCAGCGACATACGCGCAAAGGTGACAACCAGAGGCGAGGTGGCAAGAGCAAGTCCGGCGAAAAGCGCCGCCTGCCGATTCCAAATACATCGCGTCGTCCAGTAAGTCACCAACACGCAAACCGTCGCCAGCGCCGCCGACCAGAAGCGCGCGGCAAATTCATTGATGCCGAAAACTTTGTAGGCACCGATAATCAGCCAATATATAAGTATGGGCTTCGAAAAATAGATCTGATAATTGAGATGGGGCACGATGTAATCGCCGCGCTCGATCATTTCGCGGGAAGCTTCGGAGAAATAGCCGTCGCCTGGATCGATGAAGCCCCACGATCCCAAAGCCAGGAAAAACAAAGCCAAACAGGCCACAAACAGAAGAATCAGATTGCGCTTATCTGAGCCGTGCAGCCAGCCTCCTGGCAGCCCCAAAGACGGCACTAGTCCAGGCTCCGATGCCTGAGACTGGCGACCGGATGGCGGGTCGGAATCTGGTTTTGATTCGCGGACAACTTGCATGCTAGATGGGCGAAAGTGCTGACCTTTCGCTAACGCTCAACAGTGCTCGGAATCATCGCGCAGATTGCCAAGATTTACCTGTCACCGCTCTCATCTGCGTGCGAGGCGCCTGGCAAGCGCGTCGCGGCCGGCGAGGCTATACTGAGAAACAAACTCAGAAAAACTTAACCGCCTTTGTCGTGCCTGCTGGCGATACGACGATCGGCACTAAGGTGTAACATTTGTAAACGCGTTTTCGCCCGGTGTAAGAACATCTGTTCTCACCAGGGTTTTCGAGGAATCTCAGGAGGTCAAATGACGACTGTGAGGTCGGTGCCCAAACCGACAATGGAGTGCGAAACAGAGCACTTTTTAATGGCTCAGAGGCAGCTAGACGAAATTGCCGTAGAGATGGGGTTGGACCCCGAGCTGCATGAGCGCTTGCGTTATCCCAAAAGAGCATTGATTGTGACCGTGCCCGTTCGAATGGACGATGGCACGGTCAAAACTTTTACGGGGTATCGCGTTCATCACGACACCACGCTAGGACCGGCTAAAGGCGGCATCCGCTTTCACCCGGAAGTGAACCTCGGCGAAGTCTCCGGACTAGCCATGCTCATGACCTGGAAGTGCGCGCTTATGGGATTGCCGTACGGCGGTGCCAAAGGCGGCATCCGCTGCGACGCCACCAAGCTCTCGACCGGCGAGAAAGAGCGGATGACCCGTAGATACACTTCTGAGATCATCAACTTGATCGGTCCGGATAAAGATATTCCGGCACCGGACATGTACACCAACGAACAGACCATGGCCTGGATCATGGACACGTACAGCATCAACGTCGGTCACACGGTACCATCGGTGGTGACGGGCAAGCCGGTGTCCATCGGTGGATCGCTTGGTCGCAATGAAGCCACCGGTCGCGGTGTCGCCTACTGCGTAAAGCGCGCCGTTGAGTTTACCGAACTGAAATCATCGCCGGTATCGGTGGTGGTGCAAGGCTTCGGCAACGTCGGCAGCGTGGCCGCACGCTTGCTGCACGACGCCGGTTTCAAAATCGTGGCGGTGTCCGATGTTTACGGGGGCGTCTACAATCCGCAAGGGTTGGACATTCCTCGCCTGCAAGCCTATGTAAGCGAGATGGGACGAGTTCCGGATTTTGCCGGCGGACAGCCGGTGACCAACTCCGAGCTGCTCGAGGTGCCCTGCGACGTGCTTGTGCCCGCCGCGCTGGGCAACCAGATTCACATGGGCAACGCCAAGCGTTTGCAATGCAAGATCATCGTCGAAGGCGCCAATGGTCCGACCAGCCCGGAAGCTGATCAGTGGCTCACCGAGCAAGGCGTTTTCATCGTTCCGGACATTCTTGCCAATGCCGGCGGTGTGACGGTGAGTTATTTCGAATGGGTGCAAGGTTTGATGCACCTTTTCTGGACTGAAGATGAGGTGAACAAGCGTTTGGAAACGATCATGGGCCGCGCTTGCGATCAGGTGTTCGAGATGACGAAACGTTCCGGTTTGCGTTCGCGCATGTCGGCTATGCGTATCGCCATCGGCAGACTGGCGGAAGCCAAGCGCCTGCGGGGTTTGTATCCGTAGAAAGGTTTTTCGGATAGTAGCGGCGAAGTATTCAAAGCCGAGCCGTGAAATCGAACCAAAGCGCAGAGACCGCGTACCGCAAGGTGCGCGGTCTTTGTTTGCTATCATCGTATATGCAAGCGGGCACTGGCAGCGCCCAAACCGACCCCGAACAATTGCGATCTTGCCTGGACGATAGTGGCAGCGAAGCCAAACACATGATCGATCTCACCGATGCGCTTTTGAAGTTGTGCTCTCCAATGCCTGGAAGTTCACGAGCAATCGCGATGCAACGATGATCGAAGTGGGCGTTGCCGAGGAAGACGATTTGTCCGTCACTTTCTTTGTCGGCGCCAACGGCGCCGGGTTCGATCCCGCCCGGGAAGAAGAAGTTTTTCAAGCATTCAAACGGCTGCATAGCTCGCGGGAATTTCCCGGCAATGGAGTTGGTTTGTCCACGGTGAAGCGCATCGTAATCGCGATTGCCGAAAAGCAAAACATAAAAGTTGCGGTAATATATGGCCTGCAGGGCGGCGCACTGCCGCCCGGTGAGGAGATAGACTCTGAGCTGGTTTGAGCATTTTTTCGAAGGGTTGGCCACCGACATCTGGCGGCAATCGATCTCCGCGGAACAAACGGACGCCGAAGTTTCGTTTTTGATTTCTCGCCTGAAGCTGAGCAAGGGCGATAAGGTGTTGGATGTTCCCTGCGCCGACGGGCGCCTGGCACTGCCGCTTGCGCGCAAGGGCATCGAGGTGACGGGCGTCGATTTATCAACACGCTGTCTTTCGGCAGCGAAAATGGACGCCGAGAGCGCCGGCCGGTTACCGCTTAACTACGTTCAATCAGATATGCGCGGCTTATCCTGGCGCGGCCAATTTGATGCCGCATTCTGCATGGGCAACAGCTTCGGATATTTCGATCCGAAGGACACCGGCAAATTTCTCGAGGGAGTGGCTCAGTCGCTCAAGTCCGGCGGCGGATTCATTCTCGATACCTGCCTGGCGGCGGAAACATTTTTCACCGTCGGCGGTACCAAAGAATGGGTGGAAAGCGACGGCATTCTCATGCTGATGGAAAATTCTTATCGCTGCGATCTCAACCGACTTGATTCGCGATTCATTTTCATCAGCGGCGGCACCACTGAAGAACACAACACGCATCATTGGATTTTCACCGCCGGCGAAATTTGCCGGTTGTGCGATCAGGCAGGACTGCAAGTGGTGGAGCTGCTGGGATCGCTAGACGGCGAGCCGTTTTCCGTGGGATCCGATCGCCTGCTTTTGCACGCGGTAAAGCCTGATTAATGAGCGGGCTGATCGAAAGCGGGCTAAAGCCCGCCGGTACCAAAAGCTGATCAATCGACCCGACGGATTAATCGACCGGCCGCACCAAATCGCCGGTCTTGATCGTGCCACCAGATATGATACTGCAGTAAATGCCGAGCGCGGCATCATTCATTTGCGTGATCGTTTTCAAAATCTGGTAATCGCGCTCAAGATCGCTCTGCGCATGGGTCGTCATCACGCAACGTTCGCAAAGTTTATCAACATGCAGCCGCACTTCATCACCCACCGAAATTGTCTTGTGCAACCATTGCTGCTCAGGAAAATCGGCAGGCTGAGGCCAATCTATCCAAATATTGGCGCGAAATCGCCGCCGATCGAAATCGCTTTCGGGGCGCGCGGCGGCGAGCGTGGACAGACTCTGATTGCTCACCAAAAGAATGCCGCTGTCATCAAACAAACCTTCGGGGTCGCGCTCGCTGAAAGCGCGGGCCAACTCCAGCTTGCGTCCGAACTCGGCGCTGAAATGCTCCACCAATCGGGGATCTTCAGCCGACAGGCAAGTGCCGTCGGGCCGAACTATTTCCACTCCGCGGCTGCCGACGCGCGCCTGATGCATGAGCAACTGCGGTTGCTGGCGCGCAGTGACAAGCTTATGCGTCGCTTTTTCGCGCAGGGCAAAGAGGCGATCGTCATCCGCACCGCGAAGTCCCAAGTGAAGCTGCTCAAGCTGCTCGCCGAGCATCGACTTGAAGGGAAAACGCCAGAGCGCCACCACTTTTGCCGGCGGTAGTTGATGGTGATTTTCACCCATACTCAGTCAGACTTTTTTGCCGATCCCACAGCAGACAGCGCCGGTTCTGGTTTGCTCGCTGCCGCCGAGGCACAGGCAGGCTGCCTGCTTATCAGACGCTGCAGTAGTGGCCACTTGAGCAAATAGCCTGCAGCGTAGGCGGCCAAGGCACCAAGAGCGATGCTGCCCACAACGTCGCTTGGCCAATGCATAGCTTGATAGACACGGGCGATTCCGACCAGCGCCACAAAGGCGAAGGCGAGCCAGCCTCGATAATCCTTCCAGTACCGGAAAATGACGAAGGCGAAAGCAGCGGCCAGCAGTGTATGCCCGGACGGAAAAGAATGCGCCGTGCTCAAAAGCTCCGCCATGGGGATATTGAGCTGTTGCGAGGCGTAGAGGTCCGGTCTTGCTCTGGCGATGAGGCTTTTAAGCGGCAGCCCCGCCACCGTGGCAATCAGAATCGCCCCTGCCAGATGGGCACTGACGTCTCGCCGTCCGCGCAGCCAGCAGCCGATAATAACCAGCCACCAGAGCCAGCCTTTCCAGGCCAGCGTGGACACTGCCCAAGCTGCCCAAACCGCCACCGGTGAATGATATGAGCGCAGCCACCAGAGCGCCGACAGATCAATAGCTTGAACTTGTTGAAAGACGTCGTACACGGCACAACCTTAAGAGCCCGCAGATGAGCGATTATAACCATCCGACTGACAACGACCATTAACGTTCTTACAGGAGTCGTTCCGGGTACATACGGGGTACATAAAAGATAGATCTAATTTTCGAATGTTAAAATCGTCGAAGGAAAGAATCGCGCCCCAAGCCTGATGTTTCGTCCTAAACAAACACCACCGCCTACTTCTCATCGGTTTCCTAAGCTGCCCACAGTTCTTAAGGACACCGATCTGAACTTCTTGCTGGCAGAGGCAGGAAGTCGCCGCGGTGTTTTGATTGAACTTCCGTTCTTGTTCAACGGAAAGACCTTCATGCTGACGGTAAAGTGCACCGACGAGTCGTATGAGCCTGTGTGGTCCTACTATCGCGGCGATGACGATAAAGCTCAAATGCTGTGGCAACATCCCACAGGCGACATTTACTTGGTGCTCAATCTATGCGCTTCCGAGACCGGGCAGCAGGAGCAAGAATTCCTACCTTCAGGTCCCAACAAAGATCCGGCGCGGCAAAGCTACACGGCGCTCGAGCTGGAAGAAATGGGCAGCGGGCAAATAACAACGCTGGTCGGCCCGCCTGCCGGTAAAATAGCCACCCTCGAAGGCGATCTCTCCAACATGCAGCTGCCCACGTTGCTGCAATCGATCAGCATGTCGAAAATGACTGGTTGCCTGCGGGTCAGTAACACTTTGGGCACCGCCAACATTTTCTTTGAAGACGGCACACCGACGCACGCCGAGTCACTGGAAGCCAAAGGCGACCAGGCGATTATAGAGCTGGTTACCTGGGAAGAGGGCGAATTTCACTTTTACCCGGACGAAAAGAGCGCGGAAAAGTCCGTCAAACGTCGCGTGGACGGATTGCTCATGGAAGGCGTCAGCCTGCTCGACCAGAACAAATACGTCAAAGACCAGGGGCTGAAGCCGCAATCCTATCTGCTTCGCATCAACGATCGCATCACCGAGGAAGAGTTCAAAGCGATATTGAGCAGCAAAGGCGCTCCGCTGGATATCGAAACTCAAAAGCGGTTTTACGGCTTCATAGATAACGCCAGCACCCTCCTTGATGTATTGCGACGCATGCCGATGATCAAAAACGAGTGGGTGCCACTCATGTTTAACATGCTGTCGTGCGGTCTGGTTAAACTAAGCGACACACCGCCTGCCGGCGTAGTAATCCAGCCGGTGCTGAACCTGCCTGAATATCAAATCGACCGCGCCGCCATTCAAGGCGTATTGCGCACCATCACACGCCCCGAGACGGGCATTTTGACCTACCCGGCGTTTCTCTATATGCTCGAGCAAGAATTCACCAAGAGCGCCACTTTGGGTATTCCGCTGACGCTGCTGGTGTTCGAAGCGAAATTGCGCGTCGGGGACGCTCTGCAGTCATTGCCTATGCAATTCATCAGGGAGTGCGTGAAGCGAGTCGACACCGCCAAGCGGCCGATCGATGTGATGGGGCATTTCGAAACCTTCGACTTCGCGCTGTTCATGCCCAACACGCAAGTCAAATCCGCGAAGGTCTTCGCGGCCAGGCTGATGGAAATGCTGGCAGCCGATCCCTTTATCCCACGCCCCTTCGGTCAACTCGCCCTATTCTTCGGCATTGCAGGCGCCCCGGAAGACTCGATGGAACTGAACGTCATCTTGTCGGCAGCCAAGGAAACCAAACGGCGCGGCATCGAGGGCGGCACTCCCGTGACAACCCTCAAAGAGCCAAGCCAGCGCTAGATTAAATTGGCTTGACAATCGGGTTTCCGATACGCACAATAGAATTCCCTAAGGTTGGTGGCGACCCCCAGATGGCGGTCGTTAGGCCCAATCTGTTTCTTACGTAGTAGGCATCAAAAACCGGAATAGCAATTCCAAGGGCAGTTAATGGGCGAGCCTATTAGTAAAGCACCTATAAATGGCGTTCTCTCTTGCTGGTTCGATGACGAGCCCGCGCAAGGCGACCAAACGCCGGTTGACGTTCAACCAACTTATCCGCATCCGCAGGTGGCAACGCCTGCGCCGCAAACTCACTCGAGCCCGCAGCCGGTTGCGCCGCAAGCGATCCAGCCGCAGGCTTTACCCTACGACGGACAGCAGGCAATGAGCAGTCTGCTCAACTTAATGGAAGCGATCCACGATCGCCACATGTTGCCGGACATCATGGTCCCTGCAGCCGGACGTCACGAAGCACCGCTGATGCGTCCGGAAAATGACGCCAAGCCCGCTCAAGCTATCCCGCAGCCGTCCGCACCAACTTATCGTCCGTCCTTCCAAGAACTGATCTGCAGAATTTACCAATCACCCGAAAGTCGTTCATATCAATGGTTGCAAATGCAAGGCTTAGCGATCGAATTCGATCAGCGTGCCGTCAGCCTCGAGCAACGTTGGAATACGGACGGCTCTTTCTGCGCAGTACGTCGAACCGCCAACGGTTATTCACACACCGTCATGCTGAAAGCAGACGGCAGCTGCGCCGGCGAGCGCATCACCGGACCGTCCGGACCAATCGCGCAATTCAACTCAACTGGAAATGTTGTGACGTCTGAAATGAGCAACTCGTTCGTCGCTCGCCAGATCGCCTAGACTCAACTCCCAATTCTGCTTTTGAGCAGTCTAGCCAGCCGGAAATTTCTCGCTTCTCGAGAAACGAGAAACAGCTGTCTCCAATGCCTCACCCGGCTGGACTCTAACATTGCCGATTTCTCGGATCTCGAGAAGCGAGAAATTTCCCCTGTCGGGTCCGCCTACCTTGGCTGCGCAAAATGTCTCGTGTCTCGAGCCGCGAGACAGTGGCAGCGCCAAGGACTACAATAATCCGATGCCGCCAACGACTAGAAAACGAATAAACGCCACCGAGATTCGCCTGGTTCAAGGCGATATTACCAAAGAGTCGGTGGACGCCATAGTAAACGCGGCCAATTCTTCGTTGGCTGGCGGCGGCGGTGTCGATGGGGCCATCCATCGTGCCGGTGGCCCGGCAATTATGGAAGGACTGAACGACATCAAGCGGGTGCAGCATGGATGTCCGACCGGCAGCGCCGTGATAACGGGCGCCGGCAAGCTAAACGCACAATATGTTATTCATGCGGTGGGCCCGCGCTATCGCAACGGACACGCAGGCGAAAGTGAGCTGCTGGCTGGTGCCTATCGCACGAGCCTGCAACTTGCGGCTGAAGCAGGAGCGAAAACCGTCGCCTTTCCCTCGATTAGCACGGGCATTTACGGCTATCCGGTGGAAGCCGCGTCCAGAATCGCCATCTCGACGGTGGCAGAATTCTGCACCGAAAACGACAGGATCAACGAGATCAAATTTGTGCTTTTTGATGCGCACACTTTCGCAGCATTTCAAGCTGCGCTGACGGAGTTGAAGTAATACCGCATGCGGTATCACGACTGACGGATCACCACTGACGGATCACCACTGACGGATCACCACTG
>Ga0134128_10005889_pt1 | contig 14859 bp, 13 predicted proteins | sample KB31754_FD_96462 | JGI IMG/M metagenome (GOLD analysis project Ga0134128, IMG submission 96462) | Terrestrial soil microbial communities with excess Nitrogen fertilizer from Kellogg Biological Station, Michigan, USA - KB3-175-4 | ecosystem: Environmental > Terrestrial > Soil > Unclassified ... | reverse complement strand
GCGTCGAATGGACGATCGACGATTTCGAGCGCATCAGGAAGCGCGTTCCGGTGCTGTGTGACCTCAAGCCTTCCGGACGTTATGTTGCCGTCGACTTCAATGCCGCGGGCGGCGTGCCGCAGGTCCTGCGGATGCTGCTCGACCGCGGCCTCGTGCACGGCGACTGCATGACGATCACCGGCCGCACGCTCGCCGACGAACTCGCGGCGACGCCGCGCGAGCCGCGCGGCGACCAGGACGTGATCCGGCCATTTGAGAAACCGATGTACGCGCATGGACACCTCGCGATCCTGCGCGGCAACCTCGCCCCCGAGGGCTGCGTCGCGAAGATAACCGGCATCAAGCATCTCGCGATCACCGGCCCCGCGCGGGTGTTCGATTCCGAACCCCAATGTCTCGAAGCGATTCTCGCCGGGAAAATCCGCGCGGGAGACGTCATCGTCATCCGCTACGAAGGCCCGAAAGGCGGGCCGGGGATGCAGGAGATGCTCGCGCCCACGTCCGCATTGATCGGGCAGGGCCTCGGCGATTCGGTCGGGCTGATCACCGATGGCCGCTTCTCGGGAGGAACGTGGGGGCATGTCGTCGGTCACGTCGCGCCGGAGGCGCAGGTCGGTGGCACGATCGCGCTGATCGAGGAAGGCGATTCGATCACCATCGACGCCAACCGGCTCGCGATCGAGCTCGACGTCGACGATGCGACGCTCGCCGCGCGCCGCGCGCGCTGGCGCCCGCCCGAGCCGCGCTATACGCAGGGCGTGCTCGCCAAGTACACGCGCCTCGTCTCGACGGCGAGCAAGGGCGCGATCACCGATCGTCCGCAGGAGTAACAAGGCATTGCCTGCGGGAACGTTATCGCTGCGCGGCGGTTTACTCCGGAATGAGGAAACTCTGCGCATGATTCGCGCGGCCATCCGGTGCGCCGCCGTCGTCCGGCTGCGGCTCGTCGCGGTCGCCGCCACAGTGGCGCTCGTCGCCGGCTGCGCATTCCCGGGCGCCGCGATCACCACGGAATCCGGCGCCGGCCGTCCGCCGGTCGAAGCGCCGCAGCTTGCCGTGGGCGCGCGCTGGATCTATCGCGCGAGCGACGGCTTTCGCACGCCGGTCGTGTGGACCGAGACTCGCGAGATCGTCGCCCACGACGCGGGTGGCTACACGGTCCGGGTCACCCAGCACGGACCGAGCGTCGACAGTACGCGCACTGAAGTCTGGAGTGCGCCTGGAGTCGTTCGCGTCGGCGCGCTCTTCAACGACGAGACCCGCCAGTTCAGGACGCCGCTCCTGCGCTACCGCTTCCCGCTCGTTCCCGGAGCGAGCTGGAGCCAGTGGATCGACAATTACAACGAAACGACGAAGAAGGCCGGGCAGATCAACCATTACGTACGTGTCGAGGGCTGGGACCGCGTCACGACTCCTGCCGGAACCTTCGACGCGATCAGGATGCGCGTGCTGATGCGCCTCGACGATCAGGAGTTCTGGCGCGAGCCCACGACGTGCAACTACGTCATCTGGTACGCCCCCGCGGTCGGCGCACCGGTGCGCGAGGAGAAGAACGCCGAATATCGTGAACGCGGCGACCAGCGCGACGGCGTCGACGTGATTCCAACGCAGCACGCGCTGCTCGAACTCGAGTCGTATTCCGGGCCGTCGAAATAGCGCGACTCGCCGCGTTTCGCGGCCGTCCGGCCGCTCGTCAAACGACGCCGTGCTGAATCGCCCACAGTGCGGCGGCAGCGCCGATGCGGACCGTCACTTCGACGCGAGCCCCAGCCTGCGCCAGATCTCAGTGGCCAGCGACGCATGGTTCAGCGTGTAGAAGTGCAGCCCCGGCGCGCCGCGTTCCAGTAGCGACGCGCACATCCGCGTCACCACATCGACACCGAACGCGCGGATCGACGCGGCGTCATCGCCGAAGCCCTCGAGGCGGCGGCGGATCCAGCGCGGAATCTCCGCGCCGCAGTTGTCGGAGAAGCGCGCGAGCTTCGTGAAGCTGCCGATCGGCATGATCCCCGGCACGATCGGCACCGCCACGCCGTGCGCCGCACAGAGATCGACGAAATGCCAGTAGGCGTCGGGATTGAAGAAGTACTGGGTGATCGCGGAGTCCGCCCCGGCGTCGATCTTGCGCCTGAAGTGCGCGAAGTCATCGTCGGCGCTGTGCGCCTGCGGATGCACCTCGGGATACGCGGCGACGTCGATGTGGAACCAGTCCCCGGTTTCGGCGCGAACGAAGGCGACGAGCTCGCTCGCATAATGGAATTCGCCGGCGTCGACGCTGCCCGACGGAAGATCGCCGCGCAGCGCGATCAGGCGCCTGATCCCGGCGCTGCGGTAATGATCGAGCACATCGCGCAGGCCCGCACGCGTCGAGCCGATGCACGAGAGGTGCGGCACACCCTCGAGCCCTTCGGCGCGGATCTCGAGTACCGTCGCGAGCGTGCCTTCGCGGGTCGATCCTCCGGCGCCATAGGTCACCGAGCAGAAGGCCGGCGTGAGCGCAGCGAACTCGCGCCTCGCGGCGCGGAGTTTTGCGATGCCTTCGGGAGTCTTCGGTGGGAAGAACTCGAGGCTGAACTGGCGGTCGGGCGTCATGTCGGCCCCCCCGGGCATCACGTCGAACGCGGCCGGACAAGCGCCGCGAGCGCCCACGAGATGATGCTGTAGACGATCGCGCCGAACACGCCTGCCCAGAAGCCGTCGACGGAGAAACCCTTGATGAACGAGCCGACGAACCAGAACAGGAGTCCATTGATGACGAAGATGAAGAGTCCGAGCGTCAGCAGCGTCGCCGGCAGCGTCAGAATCACGAGAATTGGCCGGATCAGCGTGTTGACGAGGCCGAGCACGAGTGCTGCAACGAGGGCCGTACCGAACGACGCGACGTGGATTCGCGTGAACAGGTAAGGCAGCGCGACGAGTGCAACCGCGTTCGCGAGCCAGGTCAGAATGAGGCGCACGTCAGGCCCCCGCGAGGTAGGGCTTCAACGCAGCGAAGATCGTCGCGTTGACGGGCGCCGCGAAGCCGTGCTGCACGGCGAGCGACGCGACGCGGCCGCACAACCACGGCGCCTCGAGACGGTGCCCTGCGGCGAGATCGACCTGCATCGACGTGCGCATCTCGGCAGGCAGCGAATCGATGAAGCGCATCGCACTCGCCGCGAATTCGTCGCCGAGCGCAACGCCTTCGGCGTCCCCCGCTGCCAGCGACTCGCGCAGCGCGGCCTCGAACGCCGCGCGAAGGTCCGGGTCGCTGCGGACTACCCCGACCGGCGCGCGGGCGAGGCTCGTCACTCCGGAGATGGCGACGAGGAACACGAACTTCTCCCACAGCGCGCGGCGGATGTCGGCCGAGTGCTCGATCTCGATGCCCGCCGCGGCCGCAGCGTCAGCGAACCTGCGCGCGGCGTCCACCGGGCCGCCGGCGAACGCTCCGACGCGAAGCCGCGCCATCGATCCGACGTGGCGGATCACGCCGGGCTCGGCGATCGTCGCCCCGATGTAGGCAACTCCTGCCAGCACATGGTCGGCGCCGACGACGCTCGCGACGATTCCAGGCGCGTCGACGCCGTTCTCGAACGGGATCACGACGCCCCCAGCCGCCACGAGGGATGCGACCTGCCGCGCGGCAGCCTCGACGTCCCACAGCTTGACGCAGAGCATCACCACATCGACGGGCGCCAGCGTCGATGGATCGTCGGTCGCGGCGACCCGAGGGAGCACGATGTCCCCGCCGGCGCTCTCGACCTTGAGCCCGCGCTCGCGCAGCGCGGCGAGCTGCCCGCCACGCGCGACGAACGCGACGTCGTTGCCCGCGCGCGCGAACTTCGCCCCGAAATAGCCGCCGACTCCGCCAGCGCCGATGACCGCGATGCGCATATCAGTAGCGATAGCTGTCCGGCTTGTACGGCCCCGCGCGGTCAACGCCGATGTAGCGCGCCTGGCGGTCGGTGAGCTCGGTGAGCCTCGCTCCGAGCTTCGAGAGCTGCAGCCGCGCGACCTTCTCGTCGAGGTGCTTCGGCAGCACGTAGACGCCGATCGGGTAGCGATCCGAGCGCTCCTTCGCAGCTGTCCACAGCTCGATCTGCGCCATCACCTGGTTGGCGAACGACGAGCTCATCACGTACGACGGGTGGCCGGTCGCGCAGCCGAGGTTCACGAGCCGCCCCTCGGCGAGCAGGATGATCCGCTTGCCGTCCGGAAAGATCACGTGGTCGACCTGCGGCTTGATGTTCTCCCAGCGATGGCTCTTGAGCGACGCGACGTCGATCTCGTTGTCGAAGTGGCCGATGTTGCAGACGATCGCGTTGTTCTTCATCCGCAGCATGTGGGCGTGCGTGATGACGTCGACGTTGCCAGTCGCGGTGACGAAGATGTCGGCCTTGTCGCAGGCGTCGTCCACCGTCACCACGCGATAGCCCTCCATCGCCGCCTGCAGCGCGCAGATCGGATCGATCTCGGCGATCCACACCTGTGCTGCGAGCGCGCGCAGCGCCTGCGCCGAGCCCTTGCCGACGTCGCCGTACCCGCAAACGAGCGCGACCTTGCCGGCGACCATCACGTCGGTCGCGCGCTTGATGCCGTCGACCAGCGACTCGCGGCAGCCGTAGAGGTTGTCGAACTTGCTTTTGGTCACCGAGTCGTTGACGTTGATCGCCGGGAAGCCGAGCCGCCCCTCGCGATGCATCTGGTAGAGGCGCTTCACGCCCGTCGTCGTCTCCTCGGTGACGCCGCGGATGCTCGCCTTGATCCGCGAATAGAACGTCGGATCCGCAGCGAGGCGTTTCGCGATCGCGCCGAACAGCGCGACCTCCTCCTCGCTCCCCGGATTCGCGAGCACCGAGCGGTCGGCCTCGGCCTCAACGCCGAGGTGGACGAGGAGCGTCGCGTCGCCGCCGTCGTCGAGGATCATGTTCGGCGCGAGCGCCGACGCCCCGTCCCACTCGAAGATCCGGTGCGTGTAAGCCCAGTACTCGTCGAGCGATTCGCCCTTGCGCGCGAACACCGGCGTGCCGCGCGCAGCGATCGCCGCCGCCGCGTGGTCCTGCGTCGAGAAAACGTTGCATGAAGCCCAGCGCACCTGAGCCCCGAGCGCCTGCAGCGTCTCGATCAGCACGGCGGTCTGGATCGTCATGTGCAGGCTGCCGGCGATGCGCGCGCCGGCGAGCGGCTTGGTCTCGGCGTACTCGTCGCGGATCGCCATCAGACCGGGCATCTCGGTCTCGGCGATCGCCATCTCCTTGCGGCCCCAATCGGCCAGCGCGAGGTCGGCGACCTCGCAGTCGGTGAAGTTTCTCGATTCGTTGGCAGCGTTCATCGCTCACTCCGTTGGTGGGCGGCCGGCTGCAGGCGGTGGGCGAACCGGTTGCCCGTTGCCCGCAGGACGAGCCGCGGTTCAACGAGCGCCGTTGCACTAGGCATCAGTGCCTGCCCCGAGCCTGGCCCGGCGGCCGAAGCCGGCACGGGTTGCAACGCTCCTCGGGGCACGGGAGAGCGCGGATTGTACCTCAGCGGAGTTCGCGCTGCGCGCGCAGGACCAGCGTAACGGCGGCGAGGATCACCGCGCATGCCGCCATCGGAGCGAAGGTGAGCCAGGCGATTCCGGTTGCGTCCCACAGCGCGCCTGCCAGGAGCGCGATGCCGACCGCCCCTCCGTAGCTCAGCGTAAAGACCCCTGCCGACGTGCGCGCGACGTCCTCGGGCGCACAGAGGAGCGGCGGGAGCGTCAAGCCGAGGATCAGCGCGGCGGCGTCGGAGAAGCCGAGGATCCCGGCCCACAACGGCGTCAGCGGTCCGATTGCGAACGCAAGGGCGACGACCGCCGCGAACGACACCAGCCCGGACGCGACGTAGGCCCAGGCACGCCGCTCGAGGCGCCGCGCGACGCCGAGCAACAGCAGCGAGGCGGGAATCTGACCGAAGTTGAGCGCGGTCAGCGTCGCACTGATGAGGTCTGCGCGCCCGTGGCTCGTCAGGTAGATCGGAATGAACGCGTTGACGGCGAAGTAGATCGCATTGATGCAGCAGAACAGGATGCCGAGCCTCCACACGAGCCCGCGTCGCCAGTCGGGCATCCAGCGGCGCGGCGAATGCCTCAGCGCGACGAACGGATCGGGAAAGCGCGGTGCTGCGCGGTGGACGAACAGCGCCGTCAGCGCGACCGGGATCGCCCAGACGGCGAGCGCCGCGCGCCAGCTCCCACCCATCAGCGGCACGACAACCGGAAGCATCACGAACACCGGGATCACCTCGCCGACGAGAAGGCCGTTGGTGTAGGTCGCAGTACCGAGCCCGATGTGGCCCGGCGGCATCCAGTGACGAACCGTCGTCGGCATCACCGGCTGCATGATCGCGACGCCTGCCGACATGACGACGCTGGCGACGATGAGCCACGTGAAGTCGATCGCGAGACCGCGCAGCGCCGTGCCTGCCGCGACGATCACGAGGCCGCCGACCAGCGCCCCGCGTACTCCGATCCGGGCGACCAGCAGCGCACCGCCCATCGCCGCCACGGCGAACAGGAGCGGAGCGATGCTCCCGAGCAACCCGACCTCGGTCGCGCTCAAGCCGAATTCGGCACTGATCGCCGGAATCACCGGCGGCACCGCGAGGATCGTCAGCCGCAGCGCCACACCCGACAGCCACAGGAGCGCGAGCGGACGCCAGATCGCCGCGTGCTCGTCCTCGCCGGTCATCCGCGCGTGCTCTCGGCGCCCACGTCGCGCTGCGGGCGCGCGCGGGAGCCAGAATCGCCTGCCGCGGCCGATTCCATTTCGAGGAGCGCGTTGGCGAGGCTCGATTCGCGCTTGTAGAAGCCCTCGGTGTGAAACGTCTCCTCGAGCGCGTAGAGCTCGTAGTCGAGGTGGTGGCAGAGCTCGTGGCAGAGCGTACGAACGAAGCTTTTGAACGCGACCACCTGGCGCCGCTGCGCGGTGCGCATCCAGACAGTGATGCGCGCGCGGGTACCCCCGTCGGCAGGCTCGTAGAGGCCGTGCAGCTCGCCACCGTCATCGGCGGGGCGCGCGGCGAGTACGCGGATCGCGACCGGCGGAACCTGCCAGCCGCGCGTCAGACTGTCGACGAGCTCCTGGCAGGCAGCACGCAAGCGCGCGCGATCATCGGCCACGAGCGTGTGGCGGATCGCGCCGACGACCGGTGCGAGCGCAAGTTCGCTCGGCAGCGCGACGGAGTCGATCGCATCGCTCGCGCGATAGATCCTCTTGCGCGCGGCGGACAGGCGGTCATAGTAGGCGAAACGCATCCGGCGGGGCTCGAGGCGGGGTCACCCCGATCGCGCGGCGGCGGGGCCCCGTGGCCAGCCGGCACTTCGGCGTCACGCCTTCTTGATCTTCTCGAGCATCTTGAAGACGCCCTTCGGGGAACCTACGAACATGCGCTTGAAAGTCTTCGAAAGGCAGCGGCGTTCGAGCGTGTTGCGGCGGGTGCGGTTGCGTTCGGCCATGATGGGATCGATCGTGGAAAACGATCGATTATAGCGCTCGGCGGGCGCGCCCCGCGCTTTGCCGCCAGGAGGCGCTCCTTGCCGGGAAGCGTGAACTAGCGCTGTGCGATCTTCGCGCCGGCGAATGCCGCCGCGGCGTTGCGCGGAGCCGCGCGCGAGTACTGCCGCGGCGGCGCGACGCTCGCCCCCAGCGCAGCCGCTGCATGCCACACCCAGCGCGGGTCCCACAGAAATGCCCGCGCAAGCGCGACCATGTCGGCGTCCCCGGCCGCGAGGATCGCCGCAGCCTGCTCGGGACTCGTAATCAGGCCGACGGCGACGGTCGTCGCGCCGGTCGCGCGCCGGATTGCTCCGGCGAAGCCGACCTGGTACCCCGGCGCGAGCGGGATCCTCTGCGCGGGCGAGACGCCGCCGCTCGACGTGTCGATCCAGTCGACGCCGCGCGCGACGAGCCGACGCGAGAGTTCGACCGATTGCTCGATGTCCCATCCGCCGTCGACCCAGTCGGTGCACGAGAGGCGCACACCGAGCGGACGCGACTCCGGCCACACGGCGCGTACGGCATCGAACACCTCGAGGGGAAAGCGGATGCGCCCTTCGAAGCCGCCGCCGTAGCGGTCGGTGCGCAGGTTCGAGAGGGGCGACAGGAATTCATGCAACAGGTAGCCGTGCGCGAAGTGGAGTCCGAGTGCGTCGAGGCCAATGCGGTGAGCGCGCAAGGCACTCGCGACGAAGGCGTCGCGAACCGCGGCGAGCCCCGCGTCGTCGAGTGAGGCCGGAGCGGCTTCGCCTGCAGCGTACGCCACCGCCGACGGTGCCTTGGCGACCCAGCCACCTGCGCCGACCGGGATCTGCGCGCCACCGTTCCACGGCTCGTACGACGACCCCTTGCGCCCGGCATGCGTGAGCTGCAGCGCGACCGCGACCGGCGGACATTGCGCGCGCACGCGCGCGAGCGTGTGCGCGATCGCTTCCTCGCATCCGTCGTCGTAGAGGCCAAGATCGCCGGGGCTGATGCGCCCGTCTGCGGTGACCGACGTCGCCTCGATCGTGAACATCGAGGCCCCCGACATCATCAGTTGCGCCCAGTGCACGAGATGCCAGTCGGTCGCGCGGCCGTCGACCGCCGAGTACTGGCACATCGGCGAGACGACGATGCGATTGACGAGCGAGAGCCCGCGCAGCGCGATCGGATCGAAAAGGTTCATCGGCATTCCACGAGCGTCAGCACACGAGCGTCGTCACACGAGCTTCGGCGCACCGACCTTCCCGGGGGGATTGCCGCGACCCGCGTTCGGTGCGCAATGGGCCCGCTCAGCAGCGCGACGACGCGTCCGCCTCAGCCTCCGGCGAGCGCCGGCTCGCGCAATCCGGCTGCCTCGCGCAGTGCCTCGACCTTGTCGGTGGCCTCCCAGGTAAACTCGGGCTCGTCGCGGCCGAAATGGCCATAGGCCGCGGTCTTGCGGTAGATCGGCCGCAAGAGGTCGAGCATGCGAATGATCCCTTTCGGCCTCAAGTCGAACTGCGTCTGGACGATCTCGGCGATCCGCGCGTCAGGTATGCGTCCGGTGTTCTCGGTGTAGACGGTCACGTTGATGGGCTTCGCGACGCCGATCGCGTAGGAGACCTGCACCTGGCACTGGCGCGCGAGGCCCGCCGCGACGACGTTCTTTGCGACGTAGCGCGCCGCGTACGCGGCAGATCGGTCGACCTTCGACGGGTCCTTCCCCGAAAATGCACCGCCGCCGTGCGGCGCCGCACCGCCGTAGGTGTCGACGATGATCTTGCGACCGGTCACGCCGGCGTCGCCGTGCGGTCCGCCGATCTCGAAGCGGCCGGTCGGATTGACGAGAAAGCGCGCGCCGGCAAGCATCTCGCGCGGGAAGACCGGCTTCACGATCTCCTCGATCACCGCCTCGGCGAGCTCCTTCTGTCGCTCGTTCATGCTCGGGTGGTGCTGCGTTGAAAGCACGACCGTTTCGACGTTCCTCGGCTTGCCGTCGACGTAGCGCACGGTGACCTGCGACTTGGCATCGGGCCGCAGCCACGGCAGCCGCCCGTCGCGACGCACCTCGCTCTGCCGCTGCACGACGCGGTGCGCGTAGTAGATCGGGAACGGCATCAGCGCAGGCGTCTCGTCGCAGGCGTAGCCGAACATCAGCCCCTGGTCGCCCGCGCCCTGGTTCAGATAGTCGTCCGATGCGCGGTCGACGCCCTGGGCGATGTTCGGCGATTGCTTGCCGTAGCAGACCATCACCGAGCAGCCGTCGGCGTCGAAGCGGAGCTCCGGGTCGTTGTAGCCGATGCCGCGGATCGCCTCGCGCGCGACCCGTCCGTAATCGACGTTCGCCGTCGTCGTGATCTCGCCCGCCATCACGACGAGGCCGGTCGAGACCAGCGTCTCGGCCGCGACGCGCCCCGTCGGATCGTGCTCTAGAATCGCGTCGAGCACCGCATCGGAGATCTGATCGGCCACCTTGTCCGGATGACCCTCCGAAACGGACTCCGACGTGAAAAGGTATTCGTCCATCGTTACTCCTGCAGAATTGCGTCGCGCACCATCGCGCCGGACGCAGGTCGAGCCGCGCATTTTAGCAGGCGGGGTCGTGCGCGGCGGTCCCACGCGTCGGCCGTCGCGATGAGCGCGCGCATCCTCGCCGTGACCGGCGCCGGGAACCACGCGATCGCCGGTGACCCGGCGATCGATGAAGCGGCCCGCCTCCTCAGAATGGGCGAGCTCGTCGCGTTCCCGACCGAAACGGTGTACGGCCTTGGTGCCGACGCGTCGAACCCGGCCGCGCTCGCGCGGCTGTTCGAAGCCAAGCGCCGGCCTGCCGATCACCCGGTGATCGTCCACGTCACCGGGCTCGATTCGGCACTGCAGTGGTCGGGCTCGATGCCGGCAGGGGCTCGGGCACTCGCCGGGCGCTTCTGGCCCGGTCCGCTCACGCTCGTCGTCCCGCGCGGGCCGCGGGTCCCCGATGCGGTGACCGGCGGGCAGTCGACGGTCGGGCTGCGCGCGCCATCGCATCCGGTCGCGCGCGCGCTCCTCGAAGCGTTCGGCGGCGGCATCGCCGCGCCTTCGGCCAACCGCTTCGGGCACGTTTCGCCGACGACCGCGGCACATGTCGCCGACGATCTCGGCGACGCGATCGCGCTGATCCTCGACGGCGGCCCGTGCGAGGTCGGGATCGAGAGCACGATCGTCGCGTTCGACGGCGACCTTCCGCTCCTCCTGCGCCCGGGCGCGATCGGCGCCGACGCGATCGCCGCCGTGCTCGGCCGCACGCCGGCCGAAGGTCACTCCACCGCACCGCGCGCGCCGGGCACGCTGCCGTCGCACTACGCCCCGCACACGGCAGCGTCGCGAGTCGCCCACCCGGCGCTGCGCGCCGAAGTCGCGCAGCTCGCCGGACGCGATGAGCGGGTCGGCGTGCTCGCGTTCGATCCGGATGCTCCCGAGGACTTCGACGGTGTGTGGATCACGGCCCCGCGCGACCCGGCGCGCTACGCGCACGCGCTTTACGCGAATCTGCGCCGGCTCGACGCTGCCGCCGTCGACGTGATCCTGATCGAGGACTTGCCCACGGGCGTCGCCTGGGCAGCAGTGCGCGACCGGGTGATGCGCGCGACCGCGGGCATCGACGACGACCGCGACTGACGCGCGCGCCGACGCACGTACGCGCGCGCGGCTCGCGTTTGCCGGTGCGTTTCGGTCAGTAGGCGCAGCGCGCCGCAAGCGCTTCGTCGAGGAACGCCGCGATCGCCGCGGCCAGCTTCCTGCCGCCGCGTTCGAAGTAGTGATCGGCCCCGGGCATGCGGACCTCGCGCGAGCAGCGAACGTGAACGAGCTCGGCCCGGCGCGCCGGTGCCGCTGCGACGACGTCGGCGAGGTCGTGCTCGGCGACGACGTCCAGCACCGGCTCGCGCGGCGGCCGCGAAAACGGTACCGGCATGCCGACCGGCACCCACGCGGCGATCGGTGACGGATGCGGCGCCGCGAGCCATGCATCGGTCATCGCCGCACCGAGGCTGTGCGAGACCACTGCGATCCGCGCGTAACCGCGTGCGGAGAGCCACGCGTAGGCTGCATCGAGCCGCTCGTTTGCTTCCGGGAAGAGCGCGCGATACGCGCTGCGCGGGGCGTCGGCGGCAAGCACCGGCATCTGCACCGACAGCGTCGCAAAACCGTCGTCGGGAAGCACGCTGCGCAGGACGCCGACCACTCCCCAGTCGGGATTGACTCCCATGCCGTGCACGACGATGACCGCCGCGCGCGCGGGGCGCGAAGTGGGCTCGCTATAGATCGCGAGCACGCGCGGGCGCGAAGCGGTCGCGAGCCACACGACGTTGCCGACGACGACGTCGGGTGCGACCTCGGCGGCCCAGCGGTCCTCGCGCGCGCCGTCGGGGCGCTGCGCCTGAGCGCCGGAAGCCGCCAACGCGGCGGCGTTCGCGTCAGCGGCGCGGACGACGGTGACCCAGGTGGCGGTGATCCAGATGACGGCGGCGAGCATCGCCGCGCGTCGTACCGCCACACACGCGCCCACGCGGATGGGCTCGGGCGGCCGGATGTCCGTGTGCATCAGATTCCGAGTGCCGAAAGCGATGCTTCGTCGATCGTCGCGACAACGCCACCTTGCGCGGCGAAGTGCCGCACCGGATGTCCGAGCATCGGATCGTTCTCGATCAACGGGGCGGCGTCGAGGCCGGTCACCCGCGCGATCGCGGTCGGCTCCATCGCGACGACCGTTGCTTGCGGCAGGGCGTAACGCTCATCCGCCTGAAGCGCGTGGCTGAAGAATGCCGCACTGTGACAGGTCCCCGCGAGGAGGCCGACAAGGCGCCGGCCGCGGTGGCGCAGGAGCGCAAGCACGGCGGCGTGATGCGCGAGATACTGCGAGACGAAGCGCATCTCGGCCGCGCGCGATACGGCGTGGCCGGCGGAATCCTCGACGAGCACGAGCGGCGCGGACGCTGCGGCGCCCGCACCGGCGACGTGGAGCAGCAGCGCACTGTCGAGCGCGTGCGCCTCGGCGGGCCCGACCGTCACGCCGGAGCTCGGCGCCGTCAGCCAGCAGCGCGGGTGCCGCCAGAGGCGCCCGGCCGGGTCGACCGGCGCCGCGCCATCGAAGCACGGCAAGGCCTCGAACGCCGGCGTCTGCGCCACGTCCGCGGCGACGCGCGCCGCGAGCCACGTGTGCGCCGCAAAGACCTGCGCATCGAAGGGCTCACGCCGGCCCGCCGCGCGTGCGGCCCATGCGCGCAGCGCCTCGGGCTCGTCTTTGACGAGCTCGGTGTAGCCGGCGCGGGTGCGCGACAGCGCGCCGAACACGAGGTCGACGTCGCGTTCGTCGTCGGCATCGAGTTCCCATTTGCCGTGGACCGACTCGAGCACGCGCGGGCCCGAGAGTCCGATCCGCACCTGCGGAAGCACGGCGAGGCGATCGGCGGCGCAGGCGAGCACCGACGCGCCGCCGAACACGTGGCCGACGGCGATCGCGAGCACCGGGATCCCCGCCGCTCGCGCATCGAGGAGCGCGGTGAGCGCGCGCGCGAGACCGAGCTCGGCAGCGTTCGCTTCGTGCAGTCGCACGCCGCCCGACGCGAGCAGCAGCACCACCGCAGCGGCGGACTCGGCGCGCGCGAGCCCGAACAGCGACTGCAGCGCCTGCGCGTGCCTCGCACCGACGCTGCCGCCGAGAAAGCTCGCATCCTGCGCGGCGACGAGCATCGGCAGCCCGGCGACGCGCACGCGCGCGCCGACGATGCCGTCGTCGTCGCGTGCGGCGATCCCGAAGCGTGCGAGATGCGGGCTCGCGCCCGCCGCCGGCAGCAGTTCGACGCTGCCCGGGTCGGCAAACGAGCGGATGCGCTCGCGCGCCGGGCCTTCCTCGTCAACAGCGCGCGAACGCTTCGTCATCGGGCACGCGGGCCACGCGCGCCCGGGTTCAGGACTTCTTCTTCGATACGGGATTGAGGTTGGAGATGCGCCCACTCTCGGTTCCGGCGCTCTCGTCGATCAGTGCGTTGATGAGCGTCGGCCGCTTCGAGCGCAGCGCCTCTTCCATCGCCGCGCGAAGCTCCACCGGAGTGGTCACGCGAACGCCGACCCCGCCAAACGCTTCCATCAGCTTTTCGTAGGACGCAGCCTTGACGAAGCCGAGCGGGTGCGGATCGGCGCCTCCGGTCGGATTGACCTCGTTGCCGCGGTAAACGCCGTTGTTGTTGAGGATCACGATGCATACCGGCAGCTTGTAGCGGCAGATCGTCTCCACTTCCATGCCGGAGAAGCCGAACGCGCTGTCGCCTTCGACAGCGATCACCTGCTCGCCGCCAACGACGGCGGCGGCGATCGAGAACCCCATGCCGATGCCCATCACGCCCCAGGTACCGACGTCGAGCCGTTTGCGGGGCTTCGCCATGTCGACGATGCTGCGCGTAAAGTCGAGCGCGTTGGCGCCCTCGTTGACGAAGTAGGCGTCGGGGTTGGCCCCGACGATGTCGCGCACGACGTTGAGCGCGCTGTGAAAGTTCATCGGCGACGGATTCTTCGCGAGCGTCTCGGCCATCTTCGCGACGTTGCGATTCCTGCGCTCGGCGATCGCACCGAGCCATTCGGACGGCGGCTTCGGCCACGATGTGCCGATGCCGGCGACGAGCGCCGAGACACACGAGCCGATGTCGCCGACGACCGGCGCATCGATGCGCACGTTGCTGTCGGCTTCCTGCGGCGAAATGTCGATCTGGATGTAGCGCTGTCCGCCCCACGCCGTCGGAGTTTTGCCTCCCCAGGTCTTGCCCTTGCCGTGCGACAGCAGCCAGTTGAGGCGGGCACCGATCAGCACGACGACGTCAGCCTCGGGCAGCACGAACGAGCGCGCTGCGGCCGCCGATTGCTCGTGCGTGTCGGGCAGCAACCCCTTCGCCATCGACATCGGCAGGTACGGGATGCCCGTCTTCTCGATGAGCGCGCGGATGGCGGTATCCTCCTGCGCATACGCCGCCCCCTTGCCAAGGATGATGAGCGGCTTCTTCGCACCCCTGAGGAGGTTGAGCGCGCGATCGATCGCTTCCCGCGAGGGGATCTGCCTCGGCGCCGGGTCGACCACCTTGATCATCGTGGACGCTCCGGTCGCGGCGTCCATCACCTGTGGGAAGAGCTTCGCCGGCAGGTCGAGGTAGACGCCCCCCGGCCGGCCCGAGACCGCGGCACGGATCGCGCGCGCGACCCCGACTCCGATGTCCTCGGCGTGCAGCACGCGAAAGGCGGCCTTGGCGAGCGGCTTCGCGATCGCGAGCTGATCCATCTCCTCGTAATCGCCCTGCTGCAGGTCGATGACCTCGCGTTCCGACGAGCCGCTGATCTGGATCATCGGAAAGCAGTTGGTCGTCGCATT
>Ga0134128_10005888_pt1 | contig 14860 bp, 14 predicted proteins | sample KB31754_FD_96462 | JGI IMG/M metagenome (GOLD analysis project Ga0134128, IMG submission 96462) | Terrestrial soil microbial communities with excess Nitrogen fertilizer from Kellogg Biological Station, Michigan, USA - KB3-175-4 | ecosystem: Environmental > Terrestrial > Soil > Unclassified ... | reverse complement strand
CGGCGGTGACGATGACGGTGTCAGCGGCCATCGCCATCACCGGATTGAAGTTTCTCGCGGTCAGGGCGTATGAGAGGTTGCCGAGATAGTCGGCGAGGAAGGCATGCACCAGCGCGAATTGCGAGCGGAGCGCCGTCTCGAGCAGGAATTGCTTGCCGTCGACCTCGATCCGCTGCTTGCCGTCCTCGACAATCGTGCCGGTGCCGGTTGGCGTCAGCACGCCGCCGAGGCCGCAGCCGCCGGCTCGAATTCGCTCCACGAGCGTGCCCTGCGGCACCAGGTTAACGGATATCTTCTTCTCCATCATCTGCGCCTGCACCTTCGGGTTCAGGCCGATATGGCTTGCCGTGATGGTCGCGACCAGCGAGGCGTCGAACAGCTTTCCGATGCCGCGGCCGGGAACGGCGGCATCGTTGGCGATGATCATGAGTTCGCTCTTTCTCTGCCGCACCAGTTCGTCCAGCAGCCGTTCCGGCGTCCCCACGCCCATGAAGCCGCCGATCATGACGGTCGCGCCGTTGGGAATCATCGCAACGGCTTCTTCTGCGGAAACGGCCTTCATGCGGAAAACTCCGGCGTCGTCGGTTTTACCGCGCGCAGCGTGAAAGCGGGGGATCGGGCCGGCCTTGATCTGCATCAAGGGTGATGGCTTGTCATGTGAGAGTCCACTCGTCGGCCCGGCGCAGCCGCAGCCGATCGTGGAAGCGGAAGAACGTAATGAGAGCCCCCGCTATTTTCATCGTCTGCGCGCTGTTGCCGCAAGTAGCCGCGGAGCCAGCCTTATCCGCGGTGAAGTACCAGCGCTTCCCGCACTGCGCCGCCAGCGTCATCACCGTGAAGAACTGCGAATGCCATTCCGGTGAATCCCCTCGCTATCATTACTGTCACGCCGGCGAGGCGTGCAGGACCGATACGGGCAGGTGCGCGAAGTAGCCGCGCCGGAGCCGTGATGCACTAGCCTTCCGCGTCGTGCTCGACGCCGATGTCTTTCAGCATGGCGTCCCAGAGATCGCGAACCTGCCGGTGGCGCTGTTCGACAGCGGCATTCACGGCGTCACGGTAGGGAAGGAGATCTTGTCCCTTCAGAAACAGGATTTGCGCCTGGATCGTCCGGCCGCTTTCAAACTCGATGCGCCGCAGCGCCATCACGAATGGATCTTGCGTCAGCGCCCTGTCCGGTAGAAGTGCCGCGGGCCGTATCGCGCCATGAATGGCGTGGCCCAAGGCCGCGATATCGATCGTCAAAGCCAGCAACCTGTCGCTCGGGCCGTTGACAGGCTTTGGCAGCCAGGCCCATTCCCAGGTAGCCGCCAACATCAGGAGTTCGGGATCGGCCACCCACGAGGTCGCGCGAAGCAGCAGCGAAACGCTCTCGGACGCGCGATAGAATTGCGCGTTGAGTTCGCTCTGCCAGTCCGTCCTCAGCCGTTGGGGCAGGGCGAAGGCCAATTGCCGGGCTAGTGCGCCGTGCGCCGAGATCAGGAACGATGCGACACGCGTCTGTTGTCGCGGCGGAACGCGACCGATGGAATCAAGGGGCCCAAGGAACGCGGTCACGATGGCGCCGTGGTGCGCGGGATTGCACGCAGATGGTCCTGATCCGGCGGAAAGGGGGCAAGTGCGCCGCCGGCTTCTTCGGGGGCGATCCAGACGGATTTCCCTCCTTTCCATTTCCCGGCCAGTACATCGTCGGCGAAGCGCGCGAGCAGGTCGGCCGTCAGCTCGGCTTTCTCCAGCGTGAAGGCATGATAGGCGCGCGGGATAATGACCAGCGCACTGTTGAGAATATGAATACGCAGGGAGTCATGGAGTGAGCGTGGCGTCAGGAAATCGAACTCGCCGTTCAGGATCATGGTGGGAACGGTGATGGCGCCCAGTTGCGACGTGAGCGGCTGAAAGTCGAGAAAGGACTCCATGAGGTTTTGCAGAGCGTAGACGTCGTTGGTTAGCCAGCCCTGCCGCTTCACGGCTTCCAGATTGCCGAGTTGCGGGCCGAGCCAGGCATCGGACAGGTTCATCGGCAGCAGCAGGTCCTGCAGATAGCTCGTACCGCCTAAAATCAACCCGGTGCGTAACGCATTGCCGATAAGGAGCAGCTGAGGCGAAAGCTCCGCAAAACTGCTCATCGTGACGAGCCCGGCGAGCCGGTCGGAATGCGCGATGGCGTAGCGCAGGGCGATCAGGCCTCCGAAGCTGATGCCGCCGAGAAAGACTGAACTGTCGCCAAGCCGGTCGATCAACAGCTCAAGCGCGGCAACCTGATCCTCCTGGCTGATGAAAAGACTTGGCTTGTCGGACAGGCCCTGGCCGAGCAGGTCGAAGGTTGCGACCCGAAAGCCCCGCGCTACCAGCGCAGTGCGATAGCCGGCCCACAGCTCGGCGTATTGCGTGAGGCCGTTGACGAGCACATAGGCAGCGCCGCCATCCGCCCCCTCCAGCTCATAGCGTATCCGATAGGAGCCGACGGCGAGAAACGGCATGGCTACTTCCAATGGCGGTCCGACGAGCTTCACTGCGTCCCGGGCAATACCCTTGAGATAGGTCAAGGGTCGCCGCAATCGGCCTTCCTAGCGTCGCCGCAGATGGGCAACCATCCGCACGCGCTGGGAGAGACGCCATGAAACGGTTTGTCGTCGCTTTCGTCCTGTTGTTGATCTCGGTTTCGTTTGCGTCCGCAGATCCGCCTTTCACGCGCCGGTCGTCGCAGGTGCAGCACGACGGGCTGAAGCAGTATTACGAGATCCCGAACTTTAGGCTGGGCGGTCAGTACGATTTGGGCAATCCATCGAAATGGGTCGACGGCGGCGAGGGCGGCACGACCCTTGAATCGCTCGGCGGCGGCAAGCTGCGCACCGGTTACATCGCGATCGGCACGCCGCGCAGGAATGCCGCGGGCGAGATCACCAACGCCGTGGTAATCAATTCCTACTACTCCGGCGATTCCACCGACATGTATGAGCAGTGGGTCAAGGGTGCGGCGCTGTCAGGCGGCGTGCCGATCATCGGGCCGGGGAGGCCCATCGATACCGACCGCTATTACGTCATCATGGTCGACCCACTCGGTACATGGGGCGCCAGCAAGCCGTCGGACGGGCTCGGCATCAGGTTTCCCCAATACAGCTATTTCGACATGGTCCAGGCGAATTACCGCATGCTTCGCGACAAGCTGAAGGTCGCGCGGGTGGCGCTCGTCACCGGCGTCTCGATGGGAGGCACGCAGACCTATGTCTGGGGCGTGATGCATCCGGAGTACGTCAGCGCGCTGATGCCGATCGGTGGCACGACGCAGTCTGACGCCCAGGATCCGGTCGGCAACTGGACCTTCCAGCTCATGACAGCGGCGATCGAATCCGATCCGGTCTGGCAGTCGACTCATGGCGACTACTACAAGCTTCCCGTCGAAGAGCACCCGCGCGCCGGCCTGGCATTCGGCTGGTCCGTGCTGTCGCTAACGGGTTATGATTTCGGCTATCGCTCCACGCAGAATTTCGCGGCGGTACAACCGGAAGTATTCTACTGGGACGCGCCGAATCCGAAGGCCGGAAGCAGCGTCGCCAATCGCGCCAAGATATATGACGCGGTCGACCTCGTCTGGCGCAACCGGGTCGGCGAAAGCCACAACATCAACAACGATCTGTGGCGCATCCGGGCCCGCACCATGGTCATGCATATTACCAATGACAACTGGCTAAATTTCAAGCTGGCCGAGCGTGCGGTCGAGAAAATCCCGGGCGCTGATCTGATCTCCGAAGAGAGCCCAGTGGCTCACTACGGCGTTTTTCCCATCATCAATCACCGCAAGAACGATCCGAAATTCGTCGAGTTCATGAACGACGTCGATCGACTCGATCGGGCGCGGCAGTTTGCCGACAAAAACTTCCGCGTGCCTGGCGTTGCCTCCAACATCGACCCCAGGAAGTCGTTCTGGAAAGAGTACGTGACTTATCCTTATCCGGTGAAATACGCCGATGTGAAGGATGGCAACGGCACGACCTGGCAGATCGGCTACATGGATGAGTATGGCGGCACGGAAAAGGATCCAAAGGTTCTCGTCATCGTCCACGGCAAGGGTGCCTTCGGCGGCCTTTACGGCAACATTATGCAATACGCCTTGCGCAGCGGCCTTCGCGTGATCGTGCCCGACTTGCCGCACTACGGCATGTCAGGGCCCGGCAATCTCGACAAGACTCCGGCGCGAACCATGCAGGATATGCGCGATGTAGTGCACGAACTCGTGGTCAACAAGCTCGGCGTCAAGAAGGCGGCCTATCTCGGCCATTCGCTCGGCGGCCAGCTCGTGATGGGTTACGCGCTGACCTGGCCGGAGGCGGTCTTGAGTCTTTCGCTCGAAGCGCCGGCCGGATTGGAGGAATATCCACGCGAAGTGACCTATGCGAAGGGCAAGACCGCCCTTCTGTTCGATCCGTCCTTTGCGCGTGACTTCGAAAAATGGAAACAGGCCTGGGACGAGACCGGAATCCTGGCATCCGAGATCAACCGCACCGAGCAGGGCGTCCGCGACTTCTACTATATCAAGAAGCGCGATCCCGTGACCGGCGCGGTCGCCGGGGAAAATCCGAACGGCTATTTCATGAATGACAGCGAATATGCCCGCTTCCACACCAACCAGCGCATCGGGCTGATCAAGGGGAACCCAAAGGAGTTGGAGCAGTGGGCCAACGTCTACATCTTCGATATCTATGCGATGGTATCGGAGTTGCAAAAGGACGACCCCAAGAACCTCTATGATCGGCTGAACCAGATCAAGGCGCCGATCTTCCTCGCCTTCGGTGACAAGGAGCCTTACATTCCGGCCACCGCCTTCAACGGGCTGGAGGATCTCGGCCGCGATGTCATCACACCGTTCATGATCCGGATGACGCGTGCGGGCAACCGGCCGATCCTGAAGATTTATCCCAACACCGGGCATTTCATCCATGCCGACAACCCGGTGGAATATCCGGCCGACGTGATCGACTTTGTGACTACGGGGAGTGTCGACACCAATTCGCCGGTAGCGATTGATCATTTGATCAATGGCGCGACCGCGGCGACCATTCCAGTGGAAGAGATGCCGACGGCATCCTCGCCGACCGTGGGGCTGAACAAGTAGAGGGGAATCATGCCGCGGGTGAGGGCGGGCGAGGTCCATCTCGGATGGTGCGCATGGGGTGAGGGCAACGTCACCGTCGTCTTCATCCATGGCAACCTCGCTTGCAAGGAGTGGATCGAGTTGGCCGCGCCGCTGTTTCCGAGGGGCGTGCGCGTGATCGGTATCGACTGGCGTGGTTGCGGTGAAAGCGACCGGCCGCCGGCTGTTCCGGACTACGCCAATTATTCGATGCCGCAGCATGCGCTGGACATGCTGGCGGCGCTCGATGAACTCGACATATCCTTCTGTCATCTCGCGACGCACTCGACGGGGGGATTCATCGCGGCGCGCATGTTGCTGATGCAGCCGGAACGCTTCGGCAAGGTATTCGCGCTCGATCCGGTAACGCCACTCGGGCTTGCTTTCAATGCGGAGCAGATTGACCTGTTCCGCGCGATGATGGCGAGCAGGGAGGTGACGCGCGCCGTGATGGCGACCGCTGCTTCCTCGCTGTTCGTGCCGGAGAGCCTTGCTCCGAACACCGCACCGCTCTTCCGCCATGGACTTGGAGAGATTCAGGCCTTCTTCGAAACGATTCTGGAAAAGACCTTTGGCGTCTCGGAAGGAATCTGGATCGGCACGCCCTTCAATCTCAACCGCGAACGCGAGAGCGGCGAACTAGTGCGGCGCATGCCGGAAATCCTGCATCCCCATCTCGTGCTGTGGGGCGAAAAGGACGGCTGGATTCCACCGGCCGACCTGAACCGGATGGTGGAAGCGATGCCCGATTGCCGGTTGGTGACCGTTCCCGGCGTCGGCCATTCCATGAACCTCGAGCAGCCGGCACTGTACGCCGGATATTTCGGGGCTTGGTTCGGAGGTATCAAGGACGATGAGCGGTATGAGGGCTGTTTCGCTTGAGGACCAGTTATTTGATTGTGTCGTCCAGCCAATCGGGAATAGAAGCGGACGGAATCACACGTTTCGGAGTTGCGGGATTGATGGTTCCGGCCATCAAGGACTTTTCGCCGGCCTTCGATTTTGCGCGCGCGAACTCCTTGGCCTCGTGTTCGGTCGCGAAGGCCTTGGTGACACGTTGCGCGCGCTCGTTGAATCCGCCCCCTCTTTCAGCAAATGAAACATACCAACTCATTCGGGAAGCCCATCCATGAATGTCAGACTTGGGATTGGTACGCGGATCAGCAAGCGCGAAGTGCAGCAGTCTTGTGCGCCGATATTTTCGCGTTGATCCAGGTCAAATCAATAATCGTCACGCGACCATCGAAACCTGGGGCAAGGAGAGATAAGCATCTTGCGTCCAACTCTGGTGGATCGCCTATCGGCTCTCTGACCATCATCACGCCGGTCGCGCGATAGCGCTTGCTTGCGCCGATGACAGCCATGAATGGCGTCCTGCCGTTCGGTTGGTCCACGATGGCCTCTTAGAGGTCCTGCAAGACAACCGATCAGAGCACGCCCTCGCTTCGTTTCCGGATCTAAAGGTCCATCTCCGCAAGCTTGGGCCGGTCCAGCAGGACAATCTGACGTTGGGTCTGTCCCAGGAAGCCCAAGATGCCTTTCTCGGCGAGCGCCGACAGCGCGCGGGATACGGTTTCCAGCGTAAGCCCGAGATAGTCCGCGATGTCGCGGCGAGACATCGGCAGCGCCATGACGCCGGCGGCCGTCAGGCGATGGTCCATTTCCAGCAGGAATGCTGCCACGCGTTCGAGCGAAGTCTTGCGGCCTAGCAATAGCATATGATCCTCAGCATGCTTGAGATTGCTGGCGGTCATCTTAAGAAGATCGCGAGCTACGGAAGCATCGCTTTCAGCCATATTGGCAAGGCTCACGCGCTTTGCCAGACGCACCGTGGTGTCGACGATCGCCTCCGCGGTGAACCGATGGGTGTCGGCGTTTTCCAGGCCAAAAATGTCGCCTGTCAGGTGGAATGCGCCAATTTGTCGCCGTCCGTCGGAGAGAAGCTTGTAGCTGCGAATGGCGCCATCGATCACCTGGTAGACGTATTCCGCAGGCTCGGTCTCACCGAAGATTTCGGCTCCCCGGCCGTACTTGAATTCGCTTAAAATGATCTCGGTCTGCGACAGGCTGCCAAGCTCGCCGCCAAATCGAGGCCGATTTACCGGGCCGGCGTTCAGATTGACAAGCATGGACCATCTCCCTGTTTGATCGAGAATTTTTGGCCATTAGTAAGTGTGCCTGACATAGGCTGATCCGCCTGTACGTCAGCGCATCAATCCTCCGAACCCGATCTTACGACCCTTTCGGAGCATCGGAATATTGGCTCGGCGGACATTGTCCAAAGGGACATTGTCCTTAGGCCACGTCATCGAAGACAGCTTGACGAGAGCACGCCAACGAAGAGCTCAGAAGTACTCCGGTACCCTTGCGTGCATCTTTGCGATGATACACTTGTGTGTTAACTTTGCCGAAATCCATTTTGGTGCCGTATCGCCGCGGCGAACGGCGCACCCGAGCTCAGGAAGAATCTGGAGAGGACTATTCGGAAAGCGGTGCAGTGTCTCATCTTTCGATTCCGTTCGTGACGCGTAGGAGGGAAAGTTGCTGGGTACCGTTCATGTCGTTGACGACGACGCATCTTTCCGGACCGCGATCGAGCGGTATCTGAAGAAGGCTGGTTACGACGTCGCGACCTATCGGTCGGCGCAGCAACTGCTCGATCGCTTGCCTGACGAAGCCAAACCAGGATGCATTCTTCTTGACGTCCGAATACCCGATTTGAGCGGTCCGGAACTGCAATGTCGCCTGGGTAAGCTCGGCTCAACACTGCCGATCGTTTTTCTCAGCGGTTACACTGACGTTCGCACCACTGTCCAAACCATCAAGGCGGGCGCCGAGGACTTCCTGACCAAGCCGGTGTCCTCGGAACAATTGCTGCATGCTATCGGACAGGCGATGGCGCACCACGAGTCTTCGCGCAGTACGAAACGGGAGCTCGATGTACTTCGCGAATTGGTGGCGACGCTGACGCCGCGCGAGCATGAAGTTTTTGAACGTGTGGCTCAAGGCAAGATCAACAAGCAAATCGCTCGGCAATTGGGTCCCACAGAACGTACCATCAAGGCCCACCGTCATCGTGTTATGGAAAAGATGAAGGTGCAGTCTCTCGCCGAACTCGTTTCCATCGCGGTACGGCTCGGCATCTTTGCTGAGGCTCCCGCCGAGAACCTCAACAATTGAAATTCGGTGCGTTGAATTCTGCGCCACTTGATTTCAGGTTGCCGGAATGCGCCGCCTCGAACAATTCGCATTGTCCCGGAGGAGAATCGGAATTCGTCGTGGCGTCACGTACATGAACAAGAATAATTCCAGGCCTTACCCTTGATGATGGCGGAACTGATGGGATGTCATCCTTTTGACGCGTGGGCCGGCGGATGTGTGAGGAAGCGCTGCCCGCGGGTAGTACAAGGACCGGCACTTTTGTTGAAACGAAATCTCTTGTTTGTGGTCGACGACGACCCCGGCATGCTCAGAGGCGTCCAGCGGCTTCTGAGAGAGCATGGCTATGACAGCCTGTCGTTTGCGTCGGCCGATGCCTTTCAAAAGCATGACGACTTCGACCAGGCGATTTGCGTCGTTCTTGATATCGATCTCAATGGCGATTCCGGGATCGTGGTGCGTCGCCGGCTGAAGGCGGCGGGCATATCCTTGCCCGTCATCTATATCACGGGAAAGGATAATCCTGCGACGCGGGTGGCGGCGGTCCAGTCTGGATGTCTCGCCTATCTGACAAAGCCGTTCGCCGCCAAGTCGCTGATCGAGTCCATCGCGCGTGCATCGGGCGGATTAGCATAGTCGAGCGACGGTTTACTCGTCGATCTGCTGCGTGAAAGTCCGGCTTGGCGCGGCCTTACGAACCGAAGCGAACTGGTCGAGCGGAAGTGTCGTGTTGACGCTCAGCAAATGCGTATCAGCGACTTCCAGCTTCAGTTCCTGCCCCGTTTCCATTTCGCCGATCAGAGCCGGATCGGCCCGGTCGCCGGCGATGCAGGTGTTGGTAAGGCACCAGACAAAGGGAATCTGAAAGGGCTTGCCCCGGTCGACGGTCAGCCTCGCGCCGGACTGCAGATAAAGCCCGATCGGCAGGAAGAGCTGCAAGCGCGCCGTACCGTCGCCTTCGCGCTCGATCAGATCGATCCGGACCGCGGATTGTCCCGTGTCCCATTTGCCGCTGATAGTCGTGCGGCACACCGTATTGGTGCCGGGCGTCTTGAAACAAAATTTTTGCCAGTCGCCGTATTTGATCGCGCGTACGTCCCGCTGACCGCGCAGGGCAAATTCCGCCTTTGGCTTCTCGCTCGCGGCGTTCGGGTCCGTGGTTTGCTGTGAATAAGCGGAGCCGGCGACGAAAGTCGACATCCCGAGGAGCAGCAGGTGCACCATTCTGGAGGAACTAAATTGCCAAGAGCAACCGGAACGCATCATCTGTCTCCATCGTTAACGATGCTTGTCGAGAAATTGACTGACCAGCGGTGACCATTGCGGGATAGCGTCGGGGGAATCGATGAAGAAATGTCCTTCGGTGCCGAACGAGGGCATGAGGTGATATTCCGCACTGCCTCCGGCGCCCACATAGGCTTCGTTCATTCGCTTCGACAAAGCGGGTCCGAAGAAGGTGTCGTTCTCGGTATAGATCCAGAGCATCGGTGTACGCGCGATGCGCCCGAACTCGGCTGTCGCTTCGACCAGTTTGTCGGGTGCACAATTGTTGTTCGGCTTGCCGCCCGCGCGCCCGCCGCGGCCGCCCGCGAAGACGATGAGCGCTTTCACCGACGTCGGATTCTGGCTGGATAGTGCGATTGTTGCCCAGCCGCCCGCGGACTGGCCAATGACAACAGCGCTGTTGGGCATGGTAAGCGTTTCATCGGTCATGTAGTCGATGATCCATTGGTCTAGCAGGGCGACCGCCATCCCCGCATCCCGGAAGTTCGGATTGTCGCAGTTGCCGATCTTTGAATAGAACACGGAAAACAGCCCTCGCTCCGGTACATCGAGAGCCGAGGCACCGTATCCTGAACCGGCTGGCGCCACGACCAGGTAGCCGCGCCGCGCAAACCACATCGCGGCATCCCGAAACTCTACCAGCGGGAAAAATCCACGTTCGCGCGCGTCAAGCGAAACGCCGTGATTCATCACCGCCAGAGGAAATGGTCCCGGTCCAACCGGACGTACCACGTAGGCGATGGTCGGTTGTGTCAGCGGAAGCGCCCAGACTTCCTCCTGGATCGGCAGCAGCGTTCGGTCGTCGGCACTTCGGCAAGGGCGCGACGTGGCCAAGGTGACCGATACACAACAGGCGATGATCAGGCAAAGAGATCGAGGCATGTCAGCCGCTCCATGCGGGCGCCGCCAGCACCGGCGGTTTGATCGGGAAAGGCTTTCGCGTTGAAGACGCAAGCCCCTTGATCCAGATCAAACCGTTGCGCCAATCTTGGACGATCGTTTAACTCACGGTTGTTGGCCGCGTCAGATCACCGTTGGAAAATTACGTTTGTCGTTGCAGCAGGCTACCCAGGCATCATTTCCCCGTGATGAGACCCTGCATATCGCAGGCCTGCTGGCGTTCACTGGGGGATATCTCGAGGCCTACGCCTGGATCGTTCACCATGTCTTCGCCAACGCGCAGAGCGCCAATCTGGTGTTCCTCTGGGTTAATGCAATAGGCGGAGAATGGCGGAAGGCCCTTCACTACGTTCCGTCGCTGCTGGCCTTCAGCGTCGGTGTGGTCATGGCCTGCTGGTTGCGGTGGGCCGCGCCGATGCGCGCCGGGCGGATCAGCACTCTGATTGAGATCGCATTTCTCTTTGTCGTCGCAATCCTGCACAACCGGCTTCCGGACGTCGCGGGGACACTGGGCATTTCGCTTGTCGCAGCGTTTCAGATGGTGAGTTTCCCCCGAGTCGAGGGCTGGACCTACAACTCCGCGATGGTGACCAGCAATTTTCGCCAGGCCATCGAGGGACTGTTCGCCGCCTGGGCCGGAAATGCCGGAGCGGGGATGTTTCGACGGCCATACGTTTTCGGGGCGATGTGCGGCGCCTTTGGCGTAGGCGCTGCCGCCGGCTCACTTGCAACGGAGGTCTCGCGGGCCTACAGCCTCGCCGTTCCCGTGACGTTGCTGGTAGTCGTGGCGTTTCTTTGCGAACCAGTTAGGCTGCCCGGAAGAAACCAGGGCTGACACCGCTGCGCTGATGCCACTAACGGCCAAGTGTCACCGCAGCCTTCCATTTTGTCGCTCCAGGGCGACAGAATCCCTGTGTTAGGGGAGTACCCGATGCCGGCGGATGAAGCAGGGGCGCGCGCGCCAAGTTCCGACTATGATTTTCCGATAGTGATCGTGACGATGCCGGCAACGGCAAGACAACGCGGCACGGCGCTCGGCGTCGTTATCTTCCTCCTTGTCGTCGCGCTGATCATCGCGCCGTTTGCGCATATACAAGTCGGCCGGATCGACAGCTTTATTCCGGTTCTTCAGACCGTCCTGAGCTTGGCCGATCTTGTCACGGCAACTCTCTTGTTCGGCCAATATTCGCTCCGGCCGCAATCCGTCCTTCTGGTGCTCGCAAGCGGTTACGTATTCAGTGGGTCGTTTGCGCTGCTGCAGACGTTCGCCTTCCCAGGCGGGTATGCCGTCGCAGGCTTGATCGGAGACGGCACTGACAGCCCGGCATGGTTGTTCGTGCTCTGGCACGCGACGTTTCTGGGAGCGGTCCTCATCTATGCATTGTCAAAGGACGTGGAGCGCGGGCCGGCTTTGGATCGCAGGTCAAGTGACACAAGGATTGGCCTCACAATTTTCTGCGCACTCGCTGCGGTCGCCGGTCTGACCTGGACCGTGACCCATGATGTTGGACATCTGCCAAAATTCTATGCCGACAGCGTGACCCTGCAGACCCGGCTGGGCAATCTGGTCAATTTCACCTTTTGCTTAGTCGCAACCACGGCGTTGGTGATATTGTTTGTCCGGCGGCGCACGGTCCTCGATTTGTGGCTCATGGTCACCCTGCTTGCCTGGATTCCCAATTTCCTGGTGGCTGCAGTTGCCAGTTCGGTACGCTTCTCTGTCGGCTGGTACGCCGCCAGGTGCTTTGCGCTGGCTGCGAGCTGCATGTTGCTGTGCGTTCTGCTGACCGAAATGACCCTCCTTTATTCACGTCTGGCCGGTGCGCTTACCTTGCAGCGGCGCGAGCGTGCCAACCGGCTCATGAGCATCGAGGCTGCCACCGCCGCAATGGCCCATGAACTGAGGACTCCGTTGGCAACAATTGCGCTCAATGCCAGTACCGCGTTGAGCCAGATTCGCCTGAATGCGCCGAACCTGAAGGAGTTGGACGCGATCCTCGAAGATATCGAGACCGCCAGTCATCGTGCCGGCACGGTCATTTCCAGCATTCGCGCGCTGTCCGCGAGAACGCCGATGGATCGGAGAACGATGACGGCGATGGAGGATATCGTACGGCAGGTGCTGAAAATGGTGCAGCACGACCTGCAGATCAACGAAATCTCGGTGGCAACAGAATTCCAGGGTGATCTTCCGCCGGTTCGCGCAGATCCCACACAGCTTCAGCAGGTCGTTTTGAATCTGGTCAATAACGCAGTTGATGCCATGAGCTCGGTTTCGGTTGAAGCGAGATTTCTACAGCTTGCAACGAGGCTCGAAGGAGTTTCGAGCGTTCTTTTGTCGGTCCGGGATTCCGGAATTGGAATACCCTTCGATGAGCAAGGACGTATCTTCGACCCGTTCTTCACGACCAAACTCGGGGGCATGGGGCTGGGGCTCGCCATCTGTCGTACCGTGATCGAGAATCACGATGGCAATTTGAGACTTTCCAGATCGGATTCACGCGGCTCGACTTTTGAGGTCACGTTGCCGGTCGGTCACTAGAATCCTCTGCTCTTCCTGTGATCAGGGCGCTGCAATTGCACGAGCACAGCTTCAGGTGCTCGTCTCATAGCTTGATTTAAATCAAGACTCGAGCCCGAACACCGCTGATTGCTGTGGCCCAATCAACGAGATATCGGGAGATGGCCATGGTGCAGGGTTCTCAAGAACGGCGGATAGACCAGTTCTTCTCCGGACCCGGCGCAAGGGCCGACGACTGGCGTTCACTGCTGGAGGCGGCCAAATCATGGTCCGCAGGTTCAGGAGACCGCACTGGCTTCGAGAAGCAGCTTGCCCGGATCGCGATCACCGAGGAATTTCACGCTTATCCGGGTTCACGCCTGATGGCGGTCTTGAAGGACCACGTCGCCGCCAATGACGCGACGGGCGTATTAGCGCTGGTGATGCGCATTACCCAGTCGCTGCAGACGCGGTCGTTCCGGCAGCACGCCAGTGACTGGGATGTGCATGCGGACGCCGACACCGAAATGCCCGATTTGCTGCCGCCGGGATTCGGCGACACCACGACGCGCCGGCCGTACTTTGAAACCCTGATCGTCACCGGTATTCCCGCCAGCAGTTGGAGCAGCCTTGGCGCCGAGTGGCGGAAACTGCGCCGTCCGTCGGACAGCTTCATCCATGAGCCGGTATTCGCCGGCAGCTTCGAGGACGCGTTCTGTGCCGCCATGCTCAATCCGGACCTCGCAGCAGTGGTGGTCAACGAGGGATTTGCGCTGCATTCGCGGCATGACGCACCGGTGCTGCGCACCTTGATGGGTTCGCTGGAGCAGCGGGAGACCTCCGACTCCGCGCTTGCGTTGGCCAAGACGTTGAAGCGGATACGGCCCGAGCTCGACATCTATCTCGTCTCCAACCGCAATGTGGAGGAGTTGGCGGGCAATCCCGAGGCCAATGTCGCGCGTCGCATCTTCTACTCGGTCGAGGAACTGCTGGAGCTGCATCTCGCGATCCTCGAAGGCGTGCAGGACCGGTACGAGACGCCGTTCTTCGACAACCTCAAGAAATATGCCCAACGTCCGATCGGAACCTTCCATGCGCTGCCCATCGCGCGCGGCAAGTCCGTGTTCAGGTCGGACTGGATCCGCGACATGGGCGAATTCTACGGCCCGAACCTGTTTCTCGCGGAGAGCAGCGCCACTACGGGCGGCCTCGACAGTCTTCTCGAACCTACAGGCAATATCAAGAAAGCGCAGGACAAGGCAGCGCGGGCCTTTGGCGGTGATCAGGTTTTCTTTGTCACCAACGGAACGTCCACCTCCAACAAGATGGCAGTGCAGGCGCTGCTCGCGCCGGGCGACATCGCCATCGTCGACCGCAACTGCCACAAGTCGCACCACTACGGAATGGTGCTATCGGGCGCGCAACCGCTTTACGTCGAAGCGTTTCCGATGACGGAATATTCAATGTATGGCGCGGTGCCGCTCAGGACCATCAAGCAGGCGCTGTTGAACCTCAAGTCGGAAGGCCGGCTGAACCGGCTCAAGATGCTTGACCTCACCAACTGCACTTTCGACGGCCACGTCTACAATACGCGGCGGGTGATGGAGGAATGCCTCGCGATCAAGCCCGATCTCATCTTTCTGTGGGATGAAGCCTGGTTCGCGTTTGCGCGCTTCTCGCCCTTCCTGCGTCCGCGCACGGCGATGGGCGCCGCCAACGACATTGAGGCGTGGATGCATGATCCCGGGTCTGTCCTGGGATATGAAAAACAGCGCTCCGAACTCGGCGACAACCCGTCGGATGAAACCCTGCTGAACATACGCCTGATCCCGGATCCGCGGCAGATTCGTTTGCGAGTTTATCAGACCAATTCTACCCATAAATCG
>Ga0134128_10005886_pt1 | contig 14862 bp, 9 predicted proteins | sample KB31754_FD_96462 | JGI IMG/M metagenome (GOLD analysis project Ga0134128, IMG submission 96462) | Terrestrial soil microbial communities with excess Nitrogen fertilizer from Kellogg Biological Station, Michigan, USA - KB3-175-4 | ecosystem: Environmental > Terrestrial > Soil > Unclassified ... | reverse complement strand
TCTCATCACCATGAACCGTTTCAGAACGAATGCATCTTGGCTCGCGCCGAACGCCATAAGTCCGACAGGCTGCTAGAACCACCGAGATCTGGTTTGTAAACCGTTGGTCGGGGGTTCAAGTCCCTCAGCCGGCATCAATTCGATCTGGCGGCCGACTCGTCCTCAGCCGCGGTCGCTGAGTCACGCCCCCTAACGCGATTGCCCGTGTCTCACATCTGCTCGATGGGGCGGTGCTGGTGACGAGCCTCGGCCGCCGTCACGCTGCGGCTCCATAGCGCAACGAGGAAGATCGCGATTCCGGTTGCGATGTTGTTCCACATCGAGCTGCCGAGGTTGTCGTAACTGAATACCCACGGCGATGCAATCGTCCATAAGCCCAGGATGAGGTTGGTCCAGCTAAGTCCGGGCCCCGTATGCGGGGTCGCGTAGCGCGTCCCGGAGAGAATCAGCACCAGCGCGCCGATCACTACGCTGTTCCACATCGGCGCCGGTCCGACACTCGCGTATCCAAACACCCATGGTGAGATGATGAGCCAGATGCCAAGGAGCCAAATCCGCCGAAGGTAAGTGCCTGGTCTCCGGCAACTTCTATACGTCGCATTGAGGCGCAATAAGTGGTCCCATCGGTGCGAGCCAGGCCCACGATCGCGCTGGTTCGGGCTCTCGGCGAGGCCGTTGGAAGCCTCGACCGTGGTCCATGGTCGCTTAGGGAATGCGTGCGTGAGCTCTCGGCCCAGCTCCTCTAATGCGCGCCCTCCTCGAGGGCTTCCAGTATCGCGCAATGAGCGATGCTCACGTCGCCCGGACATCCCCTGACGAGTTCCTCGAGCGCTCGTTCCAGGCGCTTGAGCTCCCCGATCTTTGATCGGACCGCCGCAAGATGGTCCGCCGCAAGCCGCGTGACATCCTTGCACGTGCGCTCCGGGTGAGTCGTGAGGGAAAGAAGGGCACGAACTTCCTTGCTCGAAAAACCGAGCTGGCGGCTGCGCCTGAGGAACACGAGCCGTCGCAAGTAGTCGCGGTCGTATGCTCGATAGCCGCTGCTCGCGCTGCGCGGCGGTGCCGGCAGGAGCCCGACGCGCTCGTAGTAGCGGATCGTCTCAACCAATACACCGCTTCGCGCGGCGAGCTCTCCGATACGCATGACCGGCCTTACTTGACCCTGTAGTAACTACAGGGTGCAGTATTCGCGCGAGGGGAACAAGAGTTAACGAGCGATGAGGCGAATCGGAATGCGCGGCCGTGGTACCTCTCGCGCGCAGAGCGCCTGGACGCACGGTCTTCTCACCGCATCCCTCTGTTCCATGCTGCTCGGTGCGCTTGCAGGCTGTACGAGCTTCCGGGCACGCCCGATCGATGTCGGCCGCCGACTCGACGCACTCGAGGCGCGTCGGCTCGACGATCCGGGTCTGCGCCGTTACATGGAGCGAGCGCTTCACCGGTCGCCATCACCGTGGCCGCCTCGATCGTGGAGCTTTGAGGAGCTCACGGTTGCCGCAGATTACTTCCACGCGGACTTGGCCGTGGCGTGGGCAAAGCTCGATGCCGCGAGAGCAGCCGTCCTGACCGCCGGCGCACGCCCAAATCCGACCCTTGCTCTCTCCCCGAGCTACGATATAAGCGCCGAGCCCGGGATCTCTCCGTGGACACTCGGGTTCACGCTCGACATCCCGATCGAGACGGCAGGCAAGCGGGGATACCGGATCGCCGAAGCACAACACCTTGCGAATGCTGCCCGACTCGGGGTCGCAGCCACCGCTTGGAAGATCCGCAGCCACGTCCGTTCGAGTCTCATCGAGTGGCAGGCTGCCGAACGGAGCGAGGAGATTCTGCGGCGAGCGCTCACCGCCGGGCGCCAAGCGGTAGACCTCCTCGAGGCGCGCTTTGCTTCGGGTGAGGCCTCCGCGCGAGAGGTCCAGCTGGTGCGCATCGCCGCCGACAAGGCGGCGCTGCAATGGCGGGATGGCCAGAAGCGAGTTTCGCAGGCGCGCCTTGCGGCTAGCGCGGCCGTCGGTGTGCCCGAGGGTGCATTGGATGGCATTGAGCTGAGCTTCACGGCGCTCGATGCGCTGCCCTCGCTCGCCGATGCCGCACCCTCCCGTCGCGAGGCGCTCCTCAACCGCTCGGATGTCCTCGGCGCGCTCGCTGATTACGATGCGACCGAGTCGGCCTTGCAGCTCGAGATTGCACGACAGTATCCCGACGTTCACCTCGGCCCCGGTTTCTCTCACGGGTTTGTCGCAAGCGAGCTCGAGAACGAGCTCTCATTTGGAATCTCACTTACCCTGCCGGTTCTCAACCTCAATCGAGGACCGATCGCGGAGGCCGAGGCGCACCGCGAGGAGGCGGCCGCGCGCTTCAACGCCGTGCAAGCCCGCGCCATAGCGCAAGTCGAGGAAGCCTCGAGCTCATATCGCGATGCCCTCGCAAAGCTCGATACGGCAGACCGACTGCTCGGCGAGCAACGTGAGCGCATGCGCTCGGTGCAAGGGCTCTTTGATGCCGGCCAAGCGGATCGGCTGACTTTGGTGCAGGCTCAAGGCGAGCTCGCAGCCGACGAGCTCGCGCGCACGCAAGCGCTCACCGAGGCGCAGCTCGCCCTGGGAGCGCTCGAGGATGCGATGCAGCGATCGGCCGGATCGAGCCGAACGGACGGTCTCCCGGCTCGCGACGAGCCGCCGACTCCCGAAACGCATCCATGAAACGAGAACACTCGTTTGCGGTCGCGCTCGCCGTCGTTCTCTCGGTGGCGGGGCTTCTCGTCTGGGGTTTCCTCGCAGGCCGTAGCGAGGGAACCGGTGAGGACGAAGGCGAAGCGACGGTGAAACCGGCCGTTCAGGTCTCACAAAACCCGTTCGGTCCCCCAACCCTCGTTCTGAGTCCGGAGCTCCAAAGGCAAGCCGGCATCGAAGTGAGTGAGCCGCAAGCCGTTCCCTACCGGAGCGAGGTCCAAGCTTACGGGAGCGTCCTCGAGCTGCAATCCTTCACCGAGCTCGGCAACACGCTCGCGAGCGCTAGCGCCGAGCGCGCCATTGCGGCGGCTAAAGTCGGTGCATCCCGCGCCGCCTATGAGCGCGCGCAACTGCTTTATCGGAACAATCAGAACTTCTCGAAGGCGCAGCTGCAGGCAGCGGAGGCCGCCTTCCAAATGGACGAGGCAAACTTCCGTGCTGCGGACATCAAGGCCCAAAACGCCAAATCGAGTGCCGACCAGGCCTGGGGGCCGGTGCTCGGTCAGGCATTGGCCGCGAACACGGCACTCGCGCAAGACCTCATTCGCCACAAAAGGGTGCTCGTGCAGGTCACGATGCCACTGGGAATGGCGCCTCCCCACGCGCATGAGTCGGCAACCGTCGAGACTCCGGCCGGTGAGCGTGCTCCCGTTGAGTTCATTTCTGCCGCCATTCGCACGGACCCGCGGATTCAGGGAGCGAGCTTCTTCTATTCCGCGGATGCTGCGAGCGGACTCCTCCCCGGGATGAATGTCATTGCGAGGCTCTCCACGAGTCGACCAATGCCCGGCATCGTCATCCCCGCATCGGCTGTGGTCTGGGTGCAGGGCCGAGCGTGGGTGTATCTGCGCACGGGCGAGAATGCCTTCACACGCCATGAGATCTCAACCGCGCAACCGAACTCGAGCGGCGGCTATCTCGAGTCGGGCGCTGCGAACACCGGCGCATCCGCAGCGGTACAAGGGCTCCCAAAAAATGAGCCGCTCGTCATCTCCGGTGCGCAAGCGCTCCTCTCGCAGGAATTCAGTGCGCTGATCGACGTGGAGAACGACTAGTCATGCCGCCTCCGCTTGGGCTTCGTCCCTCTGGGCCTCAAGCCGCGCTCATCGCGTTCTCCGTTCGCTACCGCGGCGTCGTCATGGCGCTCGGCGCTCTCTTGCTCGCGTACGGGATCGTGAGCCTGCTCAATGCCAAATACGACGTGTTTCCCGAGTTCGCACCGCCCACGGTCAGTATCCAGACCGAGGCGCCGGGTTTGACGGCCGAGCAGGTCGAGATGCTCGTCACGACACCGATCGAGACGCAGGTCAACGGCGTTGCGGGAATCGAGCGATTGACCTCGACGTCCATTCAGGGTCTTGCGCTCATCAACATCTACTTCGACCCCTCGACCGACATTTACCGGGACCGGCAGGTCGTCTCCGAGCGACTCGCCGTCGCGGCCCAGCAGCTCCCGCAAGGGGTCGAGCCACCGGCTATGACGCCCCTGACCACCTCGACCGGGCTCGTGCTGGTCTTCGGCTTGACTTCGAAGACCCGCTCGCTGATGGACCTCAAGACCGTGGCCGAATGGACACTCCGCCCCCGTCTGCTCGCCGTAGCCGGTGTCGCGAACATCTCGATCTTCGGCCGCGACACGCGCTCTCTTCAGATCCAGATTCGCCCCGAGGCGCTCGCCCGTTTCGGGCTCGGCATGAACGACGTACTCGCGGCGGCCGAGAAAGCGACCGGGGTGCGTGGGGCCGGGTTCATCGACACGGCCAATCAGCGGATCGTCTTCCAGAGCGAAGGGCAGTCACTGACTCCCGCGGACCTCGCTCGCACGGTGCTCGTCTCGCAAGGAGCCGGCCGGGTCACCCTTGGCGATGTGGCGAATGTGGTCGATGCACCCGAGCCGCCGATCGGTGCGGGTCTCATCGATGGGATGCCGGGCGTCGTGATCAACGTCTCTGAGCAGTACCACGCCAACACCGTCGAGGTGACGCGCGGGGTCGAGGCCGCGCTTGCCGACATGGCGCCTGGCTTGAAGGCGCAAGGGATCGCGTTGCACGCCAATCTATTCCGCCCGGCGAATTTCATCGACACCGCCATGGGCAACATTCGCTCATCGCTCTACATCGGCGGAGCACTGGTCGTCATCGTCCTCACTCTTTTCCTCTTCGACTGGCGCACGGCTGCGATCTCCCTCGCCGCCATTCCGCTCTCACTCCTCACAGGGATCATCGCTCTCGAGTGGCTCGGAGGCTCGCTCAATACCATGACCTTGGGCGGCCTCGCGATCGCTGTCGGTGTCGTGGTCGATGATGCGGTCATTGACGTCGAGAACATCGTTCGGCGATTGCGCGAGAATCGGCAACGCCCCGACCCGCGGCCATTCGGGCGCGTGATTCTCGAGGCGTCGTACGAAGTGCGCGGGGCCGTGGTCTATGCGACCTTCGCCGTACTCCTGGTCTTCGTGCCCATTCTCTTTCTGCCAGGTATCTCCGGGGCGCTGTTCGCGCCGCTCGCAATCAGCTACAGCCTCGCTGTCCTCGCTTCCCTCGGCGTTGCCCTCACGATCGTTCCGGCGCTCGCGACAGTCCTTCTATCACGCAGCACGCACACCGAGGCGCCTCCACTTGTCCGGTGGCTCCGCGTCCGCTACGAGCTCGCACTGGAGAGGATCTCCCGCCGCCCTCGCGCGGTGATCGCACTTGCCGTAGCTTTCACTCTCGTCGGCTGCGCCACGCTTCCGCTCTTTGAAGCGAGCTTCCTCCCCGAGCTGAAGGAAGGTCACTTCATCGTCCACATGTCCGAGGTGCCGGGCACCTCACTCGATGAGACCCTTGCGATCGGCAGACGCGTAGCGGCAGCCCTCGAGAGGATCCCTGCGGTCCGCTCCGTCGCGCAGCGCGCAGGCCGCGCGGAGCTCTTCTACGATGTTTACGGTACGCACTACAGCGAACTCGAAGTGGATTTGAAGCCAGGGCTCTCGGGCGGTGAGCAGGAGCAGGCCGAGGCGTCGATTCGCAAGGCTCTTGCACGCTTTCCCGGTGTCAATTTCTCGGTGAAGACCTTCCTCACCGAGCGGATCGAGGAGATCGTGTCCGGCTATACCGCTGAGATGGCCGTCAACATCTTCGGTAACGACCTCGATGCCTTGGGGCGCACCGCGCAGGCGGTCGCGCGCGCGCTGAACGGCGTTCCCGGTGCTAGCGAGGTGACGGTGCAGTCTCCTCCGGGTCTTCCTCAGCTGACCATCCGACTGCGCAAGTCGGCGCTCGAGCGCTGGGGCTTCGATCCGGTCGAGGTGCTCGATGCCATTCGGACGGCGTACGCCGGCAATACGGTCGGTCAGGCCTATCAGGGCAATCAGGTCTTCAACGTGCTGCTGATCCTCGATGCAAAGGATCGCAACAGTGTGAGCGATGTCGGGCAGCTCCCGCTTCGCGCCCCGGATGGCACCCTGGTCCCCCTGGGTGAGCTCGCCGACATCTACGAGGGCGGTGGCCGCTACCAGATCCAGCACCAGGGAGGGCTGAGAATGGCGAGCGTGACGTTCGATGTAACGGGCGCCTCCGTCGCCGATGTTCTCAAGTCGGTCCGCAGGCGGATCGACTCCGCCGTCAAACTGCCACCCGGGACATACGTTCAGTTCACGGGAACAGCCCAGGCGCAGGCGCAGGCGCATCGCAACCTGATCTTCAACTCGCTGATCGCCGGCGTGGGCATCGTGATCCTGCTCGCGATCGTCACGCGCAACTGGCGCAATCTGCTCCTCGTACTCGCGAATCTCCCATTCGCCCTCGTCGGAGGCGTTCTTGCCGCATTCGGGACGGGAGGACTCCTTACGCTCGGCTCGATGGTCGGCTTCGTCACGGTGTTCGGGATCACCGTGCGCAATTCAATTCTGATCGTCGATCACTACGAGCACCTGGTTGCGATCGAGGGCATGACTTGGGGGCTCTCGACTTCCATTCGTGGCGCCGGGGACCGTCTGACGCCGATTCTGATGACCTCGCTCGTCACAGGGTTGGGATTGCTGCCCCTTGCCATCGGAAGCGGTGCCCCCGGTCGAGAGATCGAGGGGCCCATGGCGATCGTCATCCTGGGCGGCCTGCTCTCGTCCATGGTGCTCAATCTTTTCGTGCTGCCGACGCTTGCATTGAGGTTCGGACGATTTGCTACGAGCGAATCGCAAGGGGAATCTCGGAACGACTCGGCGGGCAACGCCTTGCCGAGCTAGGGAGCTCGTCTGCCGCTCAGCCCGACACGCTCGAGTGATCCCATCTCGAGCCGGATCTGATGCATTTCCGTCCCTCCGAGCTGCATCTCATCGAGCGCGAGCGTCCCTTGGATCGGGAGAGCGCGGAGCTCGGCGAGCGTCATTTCAGAGCGTCCGGACAGGTTCGCTTGCGCGCTGGAGTAGCGATCGAGATTCACCCGATCGCCATGCAGGTCGATCTCAAGCAAAGGCACGCTGGGCACACGTCGGTATACGATTCGGCCGCTAATCGCCGTGTCATCCAGATGCGCGTTAAGTGAATCGAGCTCCAGAGTGCCGCCCTCGAAGGCCCAATCGCTCATCAAAGCAAACGAGCCGAGCGCTTCCGGGTCGCGGGTACGTGGCACGTGCACGCCGAACACTTCGGCTAGGCGACGCACGGATGCCACACGTGCGCTGAGCGCGCCGCGTGCGTGCCAGAGGCCGTCCGACTCCGTCGCCGTGAGCGAACCCTCCGCGGATGATTCTGCAAAGCGCAGCGAGGCATGCGAGACCGACACCTCGTGCGGAGTTTGAGATAGATCGATCTTGGCGAGATCGAGCTGAATCGGCGAGCCGGTGCGCAGCGACGGAGTCCACACCCGACTGCTCAATCGCACCGATCCGATCTCGATGCGGGGTCCGAAACGAACCGAGTCCGCATTCAAGTTCAAGTCCGAGAGCTGCGCTCGTCGTTCGGTTCCGGCATCGGTGAGATCGATCTCACCGCCCCGAATCTCGAGCGCACGCAGCTCGATCGGCAGAGAGTCGCCGCCCTGCGTGGGCCGCTCGCGCCCTTCGGCAGTAGACCAGCCGGACCAGTTCGCACGGCCGTCCGCCGTCCTCTGCAGATGCATCTCGAGGCCTTCGAGCCGCACGTTATCGACGACGAGGCGACGGTGAAGGAGCGGCATCAGCTCGAGCGCGACCCGTGTAGAGCGCCAGGCCGCAAAAGGAGGACCGGTCACCCCCGGAGGATTTCCGAGCTGCGCCGGGCCGGTCTCGATCGTCAGGGGCGCGAGCCGCAGCTCAAGAGGCCCTTGCAAGTGAAACGGACGACCCGTCGACTGCGCCACCATGCGCTCGATCCGCTCGCGATAGCGGTCGAGTCCATATCGAAAGGCCCACAAAGCTCCGAGAGCGGCGGCGATCGCGATCCCGAGCGCCGCCCCCGCGAGGAGCCACCGGTTGCGCGATTGCGATGCCAACCCCGCTCCGCGCCCTCGCTACTTGCGATGCCAGTTGCCGCTCGAGTCCTGGTAGTACCAGCCCGACTGCGCGCCGCGCTCGACCCAGCGCCGCGCGAAGGTGCGGCGGATGTCGGCCTCCCACTCCGGGTGTCCGTTCGCCCGCGCGATGGCCGCGTAGAGTGCGTTCCGGTCGCGGTTGTCCTCAGCCACCAGGCGAGCGACGAGCGCCCGCTGCGCAAGCGGCACGGCATTCAGATCCCGCTCGGTCACGAGGCCGTCCGCCGTCATGCCGACTGCGCCAGAGGAGAAGAAGGGCGCGAGCTGCCCAAAGCGCTGCTGCATCGATGAGGTGATGGCCCGGATTTCCGGCGTCGAGATGTCGAGGTTCGCGCTGCCTTGCGCATGGACGACCGGGATTGCGAGGTCAATGACGCGTTCGAACCCCACCAGCAACCAATCTTGCGCGGAAGTCCGGGGCCCGGATTCCGGTGGCATCGCCGCTGCCCCTTGGGGAGAGGACTGCGGGGCTCTGGGTGCGTCGGGCGCGCCCGACTGCGGTGCTCCCGATGCGGTCTGCCCCGTCACTTTGTCGATGATCTGGTCGGCAGCTTGCTGGGCAGCAGCTGCGGGGAAGTAGACGTTGACCGTTACGCACGCGGAGAGCAGGACGGCGAGTGCGGGCACTGTGAATAATCGGTTTCGCATCGGTCGGCTCCTCGGCGGATCGCACCTCGCGATGAGTGTACCAACGATGGGGTCAGTGAACGACCACGCCGCCGCTGCGCATCGCGGATTCGGTCTGCGAGAGGAGCTGCGACCAGTTCACGAGGCCCTCGTTACCGATGATGTCGATCCGCGGCAGGCCTCGGCCCTTCACGATGTAGTAGCTCCCCGGGCCTGCACGCTCGACGCCCGACATTCGGCAGACCCCGTTTCTCAGCACGCAGCTTAGGCCGATCCGGTCGTAATGAAACGTCCGAAAGAAGCGCAGCACGCCCGACTGCAGAGCGCTCGTTACGAGCCCGCCTCCACCGCCGACACCCGCGAGACTCGTGACCGCTTTCTGGCTGATCAGATGGCGCGAGCGGTCGCCCGGTGTCGTGTACAGGCGCGCATCGAACGCGATCGGCGACCAGTCGAAGAGCTGCAGGCCGATCAGGTCGGCATTCAGCTGGCCTGTGATGCTGCCGATCGGAAACGTGCGGGTGACGAGGTCGAGGTCGAGATCGCGTGCCGTCACATCGGCCTGCAGTTGCGGCCAAGGGCCGAGCGGGTCGATGAGCCGAATGTTTGCACCGCGCACCGTTCCGTCAAACACGTTCGCGACGACATCTCCGCCGAACGTCAGGGTCCGATCCCGGTATTGCATGTTCGGCACGCGCCCGGACAGACTCCCCTGCATCTCAGGCCAGCCGAACGCGCGGCAGAGCTGCGGCATGCTGATGGGCTCGATCGAAGCATCGAACCGCGCCGTGGCATCGGGCTGGCCCAGCCCGGTGCCGCTCAGCGAACGCACCACGACCGCACCGTCGAGCACGGGAATGCGGGTCTCGTGCGTGAGGCGAAATGCCGAGCCTTGCAACCGGAAATCGAGGCGCGTCGCGCCGATCTCGAGCCCGTAGAAGCGGCTCTCGTTCAGACTGAGAAAGGACGGCGCGCTCTGCCCCATTGCGCTCCAGTGAATGGCTCCGCTCAGGTTGTCGACGTCGAGTCGGCTCGCGGGGTCGTCGATGTCGAGATCGTCCAATGTCACGTCGAGCCGCATGGGCTGTCCGTGTGTGATCTCGAGAAGAGCACTCGCGCGCCCTGTTGTTTGCAGCGCGCCGAACTCGGTCGCCGCCAGCGGCAGTTGTAAGAAACTCGTGTACGCGGCGGGAAACTCCAGCCGAGCGATGCGAATGCGCGCCTCGTCCACCCCGAGGCGTTCTCCCGATGCTGAGCCGAGTACGATGCGCGCCGTTCCGTCGGCGTCGAGAACTCCACGCTGGTCGACGTGGAACGTCCCGAGCTCGAGGGTGCCGCCACCCAGCCGACCCGTCGCGCGAAGATCGAGCGGATGAGGCCCGAAATCCGCCAGCATGGGCCCGATGAGCAACTGCCCTCCGCGTCCGCGCACTTCGACTTGCAGATCCGCCTTTCGTTGGTCAACAACCGCGGTGAGGGTAAAGTCCGCGACGACCTTCTGCCCGGCGATCGTACCCGCTTGGTTAGAAAGTCCTAGCGCCGTGGTGCGTGCCGTGGCGGCAACTCGGATCCCCTGCGCGCGGCTTGCGATGTCGGCGATCGCATCCACACGCCCGCTCAACGAATATTCCGCCGGCACGGACACCCATTGCGTGGTGAGACGACGCAGGGCCGGCACATCGAGCCCATCGGCCTTCGCCCGGACGCTCCAGTTTCCCGCGGCGATACGGCCGGTGAGATGCGCGCGCCCTCCCGCAACGGGCAGCGAGCCGTCGATGGCGAGCACGTCGTGCGGAATGTCGAGACCCGCGCCGCCGCGGAACGACAGTGGATCGATGAGACCACCGCGCGCCGCGAGGCGACCCCCGCTGCACGAGAGCTTCGCGGTCCCGAGCTGGATGCGCGCACACCGCAGATCGATCGAGGTGTAGCGCCCGAGCTTTGAGCCCAGATCGATGGAGTTCGCCTGCACTCGACCGCTCGCGCCCTCGGGCGCGGCAAGATTGAGCGACAGGCGCACACCGGTCGCGCTCGCGTAGGGTGTCTCGATGCGTCCGGCCGTAAGCACGACCCCATCGAATGCAAATCCGACGCGGCAGATCGCCGCACAGATGAGCGCAGCGGCCGCGGATCGCATCCGTCGTGAATCCATGAGCGTGTTTGCCTGGACGCCCCTGGTCACGAGCGCCATTGCCTACAACTATTGAGATGCCTCCGGCTTGCGACGTTCAGGCGTGGCGCGTAACGGACTTCGCGGCGTCGCCTCTTGGGATCTTGGTGGCGGAAAGGCGCGTGGCGCAGCAGGTCGCGGAGCGGGTGGAGCGCGGAACTCCCGTGGTGGCGGCCGCTCGGTGCGCGGGGCGGGCGGAGCGCGAAACTCCTGCGGTGGCAGCCGCTCGGTGCGCGGAGCCGGTGGAGCGCGAAACTCCTGCGGTGGCAGCCGCTCGGTGCGCGGAGCCGGTGGAGCGCGGAACTCCTGTGGTGGTGGCCGCTCGGTGCGCGGAGCCGGTGGAGCACGGAACTCCTGTGGTGGTGGCCGCTCGGTGCGCGGGGCCTCGCGCGGCTGCCGCGCATTGCGGAAAGGCTGTCGCGTCTCGTTCGGCCGCAGCCTGGCGAGCTGCGCTGGGGGCAGAGGGCGCCCGCCGTTCGCGATGATCGCCCGCCGCGCTTTGTCGAAGGGTACAGGCATGGGCGGGGGGGTTTTGAGGGCGACGAATGGTCGGTTGATCACGTGCGAGGGCGGCACTCGCGCACGTCTGCCACCGGTCGCGCCTGCGCCGAGCACGCTCGCCCGCATGGGTGCGATGGCCGGTGGCGTCGCACTCACGCGTGCGTTATGAAACGATGTCGGAGTGACGTGAATGGCATGGGGCGCTACGGGCTGCGCCGACGTGAATATGGTGCGCGGTACCGCCGTGACTGCACCGGGAATTCGCTCATTGACGGAGCGATAGTTGCGGCCGCCGTTTGCGATGACGTTCGTGATGTAGGTATTGTTGATGACAGTCGTGTTCGTGATGTTGACGTTGCGGATGTACGTATTGCTCACCCGATAGGGCGGCACGTAGACATCGCGCGGGGCAAGAGGAAACCACGCGACACTCGGGCCGGCGGTGAGCGCCAGTGTGACGGCGGCTCCGGCGCCGAACCAGGCAACGAGCGCGGGCGCATAGACCGGGTGTAGACGGCGTGGTCCCGGTACCCAGCACCAGCGGCTATCCAAATATGCCCAGCGACCGTAGTGGAACGGCGCATATCCCCACGGCTGCGCGTCCACCCACGTCCAGCCCCAGGGGTCGATCCACACCCAGTGTCCGACTCGGTAAGGCGCCCAGCCGACTGGAACAGCCGCCGGGTACCACACGTAGCCGTATTCAGGCACGGACTGCCACGTGCCGTACTGATCGAGATCCTCATACCCCGTTACCTCGGGGGAGACATAGTTGCCGATCGCCTGCCGCGCCTCGACCTCGCGCCGATTGCGCTCGAAGCACCAGCTATCGAAATCATCGGGCGATCCGAGTGCGACGATGCCGGCGGTGAGGCCGCCCGTGACAGTGAACGTGCCCTGTTGCTGCGTGTGCAGTGAGATCGTTTGACCCGCGCCGTTCACTTCGGCATCGCCGGCGATCACCTTGACGGTCGTGGCATCCCCGCTCTCGTTCACCTCGATGCGGTAGTCACCGGGCTGCGCGACGGCCACCGCTAGCGTCGGCGTGTCGATCTCGATGCTTTGTCCGGCGAGGAGTTGCGGGACGTGAACCGCGAGCGTACCGGCCGTCACTTGCATCTGCACCGTGGAATCGCTGAGCTCGACGAAAGTGAAACCGGTCGTTTGCGCGAGCCGAATGGCAAGCGGGCCGAGTTCAAGTTCGGCGCGAGAGCCTTGATCTGTCCAGAGTCGGTCACCGGTCGTGAAGGGTCGATTGACATTGGCGGCTGCCCATTGCTCGAGGCCGGCCGGCTGTATCGAGACTGCTCCCTCGGCGTAGCTCAGCCGTGCGGCGACTCCCGGCGGGTCTGCATCATCCGCCCAGGCTGAGCCAACGGCGAGCGCGCTGAGCGCGATGATACCGAGAAGAGCCGCTGAGAGGCGCAGGAGCGATTGGGAGGGAGTCTTGCGCATGGTGAAGCCTCGAAATTGAGCCAAGCGGTTGCCAAAGCCGCTGAGATTGTCCGCAGGCGCAAGCACGCTCGCAATGAATTCGTCGTAGGAAATGAAATCGTTGTAGGAATCGAGGCGCTTGTCTCTCGCTGGCATGCAGTTTGCGGCGGCTACAACTGCATGTTTCTCAACGAAAGCGAAGGGCCTCGTCGTAGACTCGAGGATCCGGCGCGTCTTAGCTGCGTGATAGACGTCGGAATCGTGTACATCACGCGTGTCGAGACACCGGCGTCGAGGCGAGCCTTTCCCGCGCGACTCACGGGGCTTGCTAAGGTCCGAAATTCTTGCATCGCGACGGCCACCCGAGCTGTCAGGGTCGCCGCCTGCGTTTGTGCCCTCTCGGTGCCGATGTCGGGCTGCGCCTATATCTTCGTCCGACCGCCTCCGGGCTTTTGCGAAATCAGTCGGGGCTCGCCGATACCCGACTTTTGCATCGTTACGCCCGATGTTCTGTGGGAAGGGGAACGACCATCGAAAGCGGACGCTCGGTGGCTGTTGACCCATGGCGTCAAGAGCATCGTCAGCATTCAGGTCCATGATCGCGCGACATTCCGCACGACCCAAGTACCGTCCGGAATGGCCCTCTCGGTACCTTTCTATCGCATCCGGCGATTCAACGCTGTGCGGCTGTTGAGTCGCGCAGACGTCGATGAGCGCGTGGAGCTGTTCTTGGCGATCATGCGCGAGGCGCCGAAACCGCTCTATCTTCATTGCCGCCTCGGAGTCGATCGGGCCTTGTTGCTGGCGGCGGCATATCGGATTCTGATCGAAGGCCTCAATCCTGAGCGGGCCATCCGGGACTTACGGGGGCTGCACAGCCCTTGGCTTCCGGTAGAGAGCAGATATCTCCGCAGCCTCACGCCTGCACGCAGAACCGATATTCTCCGTAACGTGGAGTACTGGGTACCGCGGGCAAAAGCCAGCGCGGAGATTCGCTGCTCGCAGGGTCGGTGTCGCTTTCTGAGCAAAAGCACGAGGGCCCCTTAGCCGATCCTTTCGTCGTACCCGCCCGGCCAATCGCTATTGGCTTCCCCTCTCCAGTCATCTCGCCATTAGTGGCTGGCCGGAGGGATATGCTTACCATGTCGAGCTGCGTCCACAGATATCTCTCGTCGCCGGCGCCGCGGTATGGCTCATTGCCTGGCTGGTCGCGCTCGCTCAGACGCTCAGGGTCGCCTGTTACTTCTATCTGAAAAGTCCTTTGGTTCCCAAAGTGATGCACATGCCATGTGTTGACAACTCTGAATGGGCATGCGCATAGTCTGGGAAAAGCGCAGCGCACCCGAACGAATCGATCGCAGAGCATGCATCGATCGGAACCGGAGTGCTAGTTGTTCGCGAGGGTCTCGCAGATAGAGAACTCGTCTTTCGAGAGTCGGATCGGTTGGTTTCGCCGATTCGAGGTTTGTCGTGCACGTTTCATTGGCATTGGGGGGGAATGATGAACACGCGAAAGAAGACGGATCAACGCCGGCTCACGGGCATGGGTGCATCCAGTTACTTGATTTCCGTGGCCGTGGCTACGGCACTGGCCGGCGCGGCCGTACCGCGGATCGCGTCGGCCGCGGACGCTGCGGACCCCGCGGGACCTTCGCCGCAGACCGCGGGGCAGGCTGCCATCCAGGAGGTGACGGTAACGGGCTCACGCATCGCCCGACCCCGCGACCTCGAAGCTCCGAGCCAGATTTCGACGATCAGCAGCGACGCGCTAGAGAATACCTCCGCAACCGGCATGGAGGCGGTGCTGAATCGGAATCCGCAGTTCGTGCCACAGAACACCCAGTTCACCTCCCAGTCGCAGTCCAATCCGACCAGTACGCCCGGTGCTGCGACGCTGAGTCTTCGTGG
>Ga0134128_10005882_pt1 | contig 14866 bp, 12 predicted proteins | sample KB31754_FD_96462 | JGI IMG/M metagenome (GOLD analysis project Ga0134128, IMG submission 96462) | Terrestrial soil microbial communities with excess Nitrogen fertilizer from Kellogg Biological Station, Michigan, USA - KB3-175-4 | ecosystem: Environmental > Terrestrial > Soil > Unclassified ... | reverse complement strand
TCAGACGCCGGAAGTCGAGGATCTCGGTGATTTCGGTCCAGGCGGGGAGCAGCGTGCGCCGGATCATCCCGTCGGAATCCGGCCCGCGGCCGGTGCGCACGAACGTACCGCCGGCCCGGCCCCTCCTGGTCGTGACGTAGCCGGCGGCTTGCAGCCGCTGCAGCGCCTCGCGAACCGTCGTGCGGCTCACCTCGAGCATCGAGGCCAGATCGCGCTCGGTCGGCAACCGCTGGTCCGGCACGAACTCGCCGAGAGCGATCGCGGTCACGATCCGCTCGGCGATCCGCTCGCCGGCGGTCTGCATCGGGATGGGTCCGAGAAACTCGGTCACGCGCCCGGCTCCCCTGTGTGTTTGCAACGCCGTGATTGCATAACACCCTTATGGTCTAGTGGCCTGATTTTTAGACCATTTTTCACGCGGAGTGACCAGAGGTCAACACGTTTGCCCAGGCTCTACCGGGTTGTGACCTGGCGAAGCTGGTGCAGCGTCCATCCGCGTCCGGCCGGGTCAAACGACCGGGTCACGGACGTGAAAATCTCGGCCGCCCGGCGGTAGGACATGCGCGCCCGGCCGGTCAGCGGGCAGAGGTCGGCCTTGGCCGTGCCGCCGGGCGCCTTACGGTCGGTAAGGAAGACGGGACCGATCGAGCGCCCCGACAGCAGCCAGCCCAGCATCGAGACGGTACGTCCGCTCCAGCGGACCGGGACACCAGGCACCGCCCGGCGCGCAACGTCGCTGGCGTCGAGCGCGAGCGCGAGCGGCGCCGGCATCCCCGTGTCGCGGAGCAACTGCCACAGAGCCAGCTCGCGTAGCGCCACGTCCGCCCGGAACAGCTCGGTCACCTGCTGGTCGGTCAGCGGCGCGGCCACCTCAGCCCTGGGCAGCAGCCGGAGCCCCGCCGTCGGGTCGCGCTCGATCCAGCCCTGGTCCTGCCACCAGCCAACGGCGCTGCGCAGCGCGGACACCTCCCGGTTGATCGTCCGGGCATCGACTCGCAGCGTCCGGTCCCCCGCCGCGGCCGCCAGTCGCTCGTCCACACCTTCGTCATCGAGCAGCGCCAACGGCACGATCGGCGCCCTCGCCCCTCGCCGCTCCACGCCCAGCGGCTGCTCCAAACCGACCAGCGACCACGCCCAGCCGATCAGCGAAATCCGGTAGACCCGCCGCGACGCCGCACCAAGCGCCGCGTCGGCCAGATAGCGCTCAACCGCAACCCCGTACTCCACCGGCGCGCCAGACATACGTCCATAATAAAGCTTCCGCGCCGCGCATTTACTGCGACAAAGAAAAGTAATATCAGGTAGAAAATATTGCGACCGCCTTTTGCCTTTCTGCTGCAGGCGAGCGTTTAATTGCCTCCATGACAGATGCGAATACCGGGGAAATCAATTACTGCAGTAAATCCAGCTCTAGCGAAAATACGCCGGCCGCAGTAAATCAAGCGTCCAAAAGAAACCCGCAGGGGGCGGCGCCCGAACCCACCGCCCGGCCGGCGGCACGCGCGGGTGCGGGCGGCGCCGCGGAGGCGAGCGCGGCGGAGGCGGGCAGCGCGGAGGCGGGCGCGGCGGAGGCGGGCGGCGCTGCGGGAGCGGGCAGGCCGGAGGGGACGGCGGCCGAGCCCGCAGATCGCCAGGCGGAGCAACCGGGAGCCGGCAGTCCTGCAGGGGAGGGCGGCCGGTGGGTCCGACGGCTTCGTCTCCTGGCCGGCGAGCGCAACTTTCGGATCTTTTACGCGGGTTACTCAACGTCGCTGCTCGGCACGGCCATGTCGAGGATCGCGCTGACGTTCGCCGTGCTGGACTCCGGCGGCACGGCCGCCGATCTCGGCTACGTGTTCGCCGCGTCGGTGTTCCCGCAGGTCCTGCTCATGATCGGCGGCGGCGTGCTGGCCGATCGGATCGGCCGACGGCCGCTCATGCTGGTCACTGACGCCGGGCGACTGGCGGTCCAGGCCACACTGGCGGCGGCCTTGTTCGCGGGCCGGCCTTCGCTCTGGCTGTTCCTTTCGCTGACGGCAACAGAGTCGGTGGGCGAAGGATTTTTTAATCCCGCGCTCGGCGGGCTGCGCGCCGATATATTGCCGGCCGACAAACTACCCGACGCGAATGCCATGCTCGGCGTGGCCAGGTCCGCAACGACAATTGCCGGCCCCGCATTGGCCGGCCTATTGGTCGCCGTGACCAGTCCGGCGGTAGCGATCGCTATCGACGCGGCCAGCTACGGCGCCAGCGTGGCCGCGCTGGCGGTCCTGCGGATCCCGGCGGCCAGCAGGCCGGCTCAATCGCCCTGGCGGGACCTGGCCGACAGCTGGACCGTCTTCCGGTCGCAGACCTGGCTCTGGGTGACGACGTTGCAGTACGCGCTGTTCAACCTGTTCACCTGGGCTCCTTACCTGCTGCTCGGCCCGATCCTGGCCCGGCACTACCTTGGGGGCTCGGGAGGGCGGGGAGGAGCAAGCGCCTGGGGGCTGATCTCGGCCGCCTTCGCAGCCGGCGCCGTCCTGGCCGGCCTGGTGATGGTGGGACGACGGCCGCGCCGGCCGGTCGTCATCGCGGCCCTGGGCATGTTCGGCTACCCGATCCCCTGCTTGCTGCTGGCGCTGCATGCCCCCGCCTACGCGGTCGCGGCCGGGGCGCTGGCCGCCGGGGCGGGCGGGACGATCGGGGGCACGCTCACCGCCTCCCTGCAGCAACAGCGCGTGCCGCATCAGATGCTGGCCAGGATCAGCGCCATCGAGCTGACCGGGTCCTATGCGCTCGGTTCGGCCGGCTGGGTACTGATCGGACCGCTCGCGGGGGTGGTCGGAGCGGTTCCGCTGCTGGCGTTCGCCGCCGCGTACGGAGCAGCGAGCGCCGCGGTCGTACTGGCCGTGCCGGCGATCTGGTCAGTCACCTGGACCCAGAGCTAGTCCCGGCGTCCCGACTGCCTAAAAGCTGATTTACCGGACTACAGCGCGGCGGAAAAGCTTTTCGCGCTAGGCAACAACCCCCGGGCTATGCGTTTCTCCTCCAAATGAATCAGAAAGTCCCGCATGGAACACATGCTCGTGCCAGCATCGAGGAGGCCAACCGACGCTTTTGTATTGATGGATACCGGGAGACCCCATGGAGGATCTCAAAGACCCAAATATGCGTAAATCGCGTGATTCCCGGGCCTACATTCCGGCCGGGATCTACGTGCTACGCCCGGGCACGCTGATCGCTGCCGTCATCGCAGTCGTCCTTGCCCAGATGGCGCTCGCTATTCCGGCCGTACTCAACGGATTGTTCCAGCAGGATCTGGGCACCAGCTCTTCTCAGCTCACCTGGATCTCGGACGCGTTCTTTGTTCCCGTGTGCATGCTCGAGCTGAGTTTCGGCGTGCTGGGCGACCTTTTCGGCCGCAAGCGCCTTCTGGTCGGCGGTGCGATCGTGCTCGCGATCGGGGAGGCCACCGCGATGCTGACGCCGGGCGCCGCGCTGCCGATCGGCGAGCGGATGCTGGTGCTGTGGACCGGCGAGGCGCTGGCCGGACTTGGCGCGGCCGCCATTTTCCCCACCAGCCTCGCGATGATCGCGGCGGGCACGCACACCAGCAAGGCGCGGGCCCGTTCAATCTCGATCTGGGCGGCCGGGCTGTCGGTCGGCAACTGCGCGTCGCCGATCCTCGGAGGACTGGCCGCGAGACTGCGATTCGGCCCGGATCCGCTGGCCGGGTGGCGATGGGCGTTCCTGGTCGTGCTTACCCTCGCCCTGATCAGTGCCGCGGTGTCGGCCACCGCCGCCAAGGACTCCTCATCGCCTGAGGGCCGTTCGCTGGACTGGCCCGGGCAGGCGACGATCGCGGTAAGTCTGTTCGCGATGCTTTTCGCGGTGGTCCAGGGACCGAGCAGCGGATGGGGGTCGCCGGAGATACTCGCGGGATTCGCGGTGGCGGCTGTTTTCCTGCTGCTATTCATCCTCGTAGAGCGCAGATCGCAGGCTCCGCTGCTGCGCCTGGACTTTTTCAGGAACCGGAATTTCGCGGCGGCCTCGATTGTCACAATTTTCGGAATGTTCGCCTTTCTCGGCATCGCGTACTCGATCAGTATCAGGCTGTCCGCTATTCAGGGGTTCAGTCCGCTGAAAACCGCGGTCGCGTTCCTGATCTCCAATGGCATTGCGCTCGTTCAGCTACCGGTCACGATCCGGCTGATGGAACGGACCAGCCCGAAGTGGCCGCTCTCCGGCGGACTTGTGCTGATGGCGGCGGGCGCTATCTGGATGGCAGTCACCCCGACTACTACCATGTCCCTGATCCCGGTGATCCCGCCGTTCGTCTTGGTCGGAATCGGGTTCGCGCTGGCCCTTACCGCGCTGACCGCGATCGCGGTGAATACGCCGCCGACCCATCTGGCCGGAATGGCCAGCGGCACCACCAACATGCTCCGCGACTTCGGCTTCACCCTCGGTCCGGCGGTGATCGGCGCGGTCGCCCTCAGCCAGGCCGCGGGCGAGATCCGGAGCAGGCTGGCCGCCAGCGCCACCCTCCGCAAAGCCCTGGCAACGTTCAACGCCGCCCCCGCCCACACTCCGCTCGCGCAGCGGGCGGAGGTGGAAGGAGCGGTGCACGCGGTCGCATCCGGGCCGCTGGGGGCCAACGCGGTCCCGGCCACGATTACCTTGCCGAGTGGGCAGTCAGTGCCGTTCAACCCGCTGAAAGGGGTCGCTTTCGACGCGCTCAGCCGTTCCTATTCGCACGGTTTCCTGCTGTCGGGGGCGGCCGCGTTGCTCGCCGCCCTGGTGACGGTGATCGCGATGCGAGCTAGGTCTGACGAGCCTCTACTTGACCTAGAGGCACTGGATGAGTAACTGTCGGCAATGTCGCGCTTATCATGCAATTATCGAGCGTCCCTACCAAGGGAGCCTGCATGCAGCCGCAGCCTAGAACCTGGCCCGTTCGGTCGGGAGTCGTGCCGTCGTTGGCGCCTGGTTACACCTGGCGGCCGGAAACTGGGCAGGGGCCATGGGACGGGCTGCACCCGGGTCACACCGTCGTCCTGCGGCCGGACGCCGAACTCGATGCGGCTGCCGGCCTGCGAGGCGGTACCGGCAAGACTCAGCTGGCGGCGGCGTTCGCGCTGCAGCTATGGGAGGCTTCCGAACTCGACCTGCTGGTCTGGCTGAACGCGTGCAGCCGCGACCGGATCATCGCGGGCTACGCCAAGGCGCTGACCGATGTCGCGGTCGCGGCGCCGGCGGGCCGGCCGGAGGCGGCGGCCGAACGCTTCCTGGCCTGGCTGGCCGAGACGGGCCGGCGCTGGCTTATCGTGCTGGACGGGCTGGTCGATGCCTCCGATGCCGAGGGATTGTGGCCGACCGGGGGCAGCGGTGAGGTCCTGGTGACAACCGACCTGGCTGATCATGGCCGACGGGGCTCTGACGCCAGTGGACCTGGGCGGCTGACGATCGGCGTCGGGGCGTTCAGCCCGCGCGAGGCACTCGACTACCTATCGGCCCGGCTGAACGACGACCCGTACCAGTCTGTGGGTTCGCTTGACCTGTCCATCGCCGCGCAGTGCCGGCCGGTCGCCCTGTCGCTCGCGGTCACCTACCTGCTCGACGGCGGCCGGGACTGCCGCCAGTACCGGCTGGCCACCCAGCGGTACTTTCCTGACCGGCCCGACGGCATGGCGAGCGATCCGCTGGCACCGTTCTGGATGCTGGCCGTCGACCGGGCCAGGCAGTTCGCGCCGGCCGAGCTGGCCTGGCCGGCGATGCAGCTGGCCTGCGTGCTCGGCCCGGCCGGGATTCCCGGTGCGGTGCTGACCAGCTCCGCGGCTTGTTCCTACGCGACCGGACGGCCGGTTGCGGGGGTTAGCGATCAGGCTGGCATGCGGACCGCGTTCGGCAACCTGGAGCGGTTCGGCCTGGTGAGCATCGACCAGAACGACAACGTGCGCACGGTGCGGATCTCGGCCGCCTTGGCCGCCTCGGTCCAGCACGTGATGACGGCGGCCGAGCTCCGCCGGGTCGTCCGGGTCGCCGCCGACGCGCTGTGCGAGGCCTGGCCGTCGGGGAAGTCTGCAACGGCTAAGGCCGATCTTGAGCAGGCTTTGAGGGACGGCGCGACCAGCGTCAGGCGCTGCGATCCTCGGGCGCTGTGGGACGAGGAGTGCCACCCGCTGCTGCTGCGCATCGGGCAGAGCCTCGATGACGCCGCGATGCCGCAGGCGGCGTTCGCTTACTGGCGGGACCTGACCGCGCGCTGCGCCGAGCAACTCGGTCCCCGGGCGCCGCTCGCCCTGCAGTTGCGGGAACGACTGGCCGGTGCGGCCGCCGCGGCCGGACGCCTCGACGAGGCCATCGCCTGGCGCGAGGAACTGATCAGGGACCTGGACAGGGCCGTCGGGCCGAACCACCGGCTGACGATCACATCCCGGGCCAGCCTGGTCCAGACGCTCAGGGCCGCGCGCAGACTCCCCGACGCGATCTTGCTCGGCGAGCGGGTCACGGCCGACTGTGATCTCGTGCTCGGCGCGGCCGACCCGCAGACCTCGGAGAGCCTGCTCGAACTCGGTCACGCCTATCAGGACTTCAAGCGCTATTCGGAGGCCATCGGCGCCTTCGGACGCTGCCTGTCGATCAGGGAAAAGGTTCTCGGCCTGATGCACGCGCTGACGCTCACGGCCAGGCACGAGCTGGCGCAGGCGTACCGGCTCGCCGACTACCCGGCCGAGTCGATCGGCCTGTACGCCGGAGCGCTCACCCAGTCCGACAACACCGTCGGGTCGACTCACGCAGACACCGTCACCGCGCGGGAGCACCTGGCGGTCGCCTACTTCAAGACCGGTCAGAGCGACGAGGCCATTGCCGCGCTCCAGCGGGCACTGGCCGAATGGAAGCGCGTCTCCTGGGCCGCTCCGAGCGACACGATCACCGCCCGCGCCAACCTGGCCGCCATCTACTGCCTGAGCGGCCGGGTGCGCGAGGCGATCCCGCTCTACGAGAGCCAGATCAGCGACCTGGAGAAGGTTCGCGGCCCGGAGGACGCAGAGACGCTCAGAGCCCGGTGGAATCTGGCCGCCGCGTTCCACAAGGCCAAGCGGCTGCCCGATGCGCTCAAGCTCGGCGAGGCGACGCTGGCCGACTGCGAAACCCTGCTCGGCCCTGGTCACTGGGATACGCTGACGGCGCGCGCGAACCTCGCCCACGCCTACCACGCGGCCGGTCAGCTCAAGCGGTCAAGCGCGCAGTTCGACCGGGCCCTGCGGGACTGCGAACGGGCGCTGGGTCCCGATGACGACCTCACCGAGCAGGTGCGGGCGCTGCGCAAGCGCTACCTGGCCGGACGCCAGGGTTCGGCACCAATCGTCGCGCCGCCGACGGTGTTACAGCGCTGGCTATCATGCCCATATGAGCAGCCGGGGCGGGCATGGCGGCAGCGACGGCGGTTACCTGGATATGGTGCCGCCGCACCTCGACGCCAACGGCCCCAGGATGCTCATCGACGAGAGCACCAAGTACTACTCGGCCGAGGAGATCTGGATGTTCGACCTGGCCATCGATGTGGCGCCGGGCCCGAGCAGTTCCGCCAGCTTCGTGAGCTGATCCCGCACCACCAGCCGCTCGGCTAGCGGAGGTTCGGGGTCCTCTGAAAGGCAGGATGCCGATGAGCGAGTTCCCGCATATCAAGGTGGCCGGCGGGCCCGCGGAGCGCGGCCAGCAGTACGGCGGGCAGGCGAAAGAACGAGTGCTCCGCTCGGTCGCCGCCTACGCCGAGGTCTTCGAGCACTACGCCGGCTGGGACTGGGCGACGGTCAGGCGCGAGGCCGCCCGGTTCGAAGCGCCGATCGCCGACTTCCGGTCTGAGTACCTGGCGGAGATGCGCGGCATCGCCGAGGGAGCGGGCCTGGACCTGCTGGACGTGCTCGCGATCAACGTGCGGACCGAGATCATGTTCGCCGCCGAGGCCAGGAAGGCGACCGGCGGCAGCGGGTCGCCCGGCCGGCTGCCTGCCGAGTGCAGCGCCTTCGCCGTCGCCGCTCCGCCGGGCCGGCCGGGCCCGACGGTGACCGGGCAGAACTGGGACTGGCTGCCGCACTCATCCGACACCGTCGTGGTGCTTGAGGCCCGCCAGGACGACGGGCCAGACTTCGTCACCGTCGTCGAGGCCGGTCTTCTCGCCAAGACCGGGATGAACTCGGCCGGGCTCGGCGTGGTCACCAACGCGCTGGTGAGCGCGGACGACACCGGGGCGCCCGGCTTGCCTTATCACCTGATGCTGCGGGCGATCCTGGACTGCGAGACCGTGTCCGAAGCGCTAACCGCCCTGCAGGAAGGCTTCAGGTCCTCATCGGCCAACTACCTGATCACGCACGAGAGCGGCGTGGCCGTGAACGTGGAAGCTGCTCCCGGGGATTTCTCCCGCCTCTACTTCGTCTTCCCCGACCCTGGAAATGGAGTGCTGCTGCACACGAACCATTTCGTGGCCGACCGGTTCGACCGCCTGGATGTCTCGGTCTGGGCGATGCCCAGCAGCCCGGTGCGGCTGCAGCGCCTGCTAGCGGGAGTCGGCGCCATGCCTGATAGGACGATTGACGCCTTCCGGTCGCTGCTGTCCGATCACGCCGACTATCCGGCCTCGATCTGCTGCCATCCCGAACTCCGGGCCGAACCGCTGGACCAGGCCAAGACGGTCACGTCGGTCCTGATGGACCTGAACGCCAGGCGGATGTGGATCGCCGACGGCAACCCGTGCACGAAGCCGTACCGTGAGCTGGACTACTCGGCCCTCCTCGGCGGGCGGCCGGTGGCTGACGGCTAAGCGGCCCCGAATTCGGTTCAGCCCTCTACCGCATGAGGTTTCTGTTGCTGATGTGGCAATCGCTGCATTTGCGACCCGGTCTATCAGCCAAGCCAACCCGGTGAATCTGCATATTCACCCTGAAAAAACCCGGTGAGTATGCAGATTCACCCGGAACCAGCGGGTCATCATGACGACCTATCGGCCACTGGTGGTGCGGCTGGGAACCGTGTTGCTAAAGGGGTTGACCGGCGAGCAGGGGCTGACCGGCAGGTGGCGGGAGCCGGTTTGGGAACTGGGCGGAGAGGAGCGGAATGCTTTTCGGACAGAAGGCACTTCGTTTTGACAGACGATGGTGCCTTCCTCGCTTCGCTGGCACCAGACGCACGCCATCGACTTCAGTTGGCCAGACTAGCTACAGGAACTTGCCCATGCCGCCGGCGATGTCGATCGAGGCACCGGTGATGTAGCTGGCGCGGTCGCTGGCCAGGAAGGTGACCAGGCCCGCCACCTCGTCTGGCTCGCCGAACCGGCCCAGCGGCACCTCGGCGGCGGCCATCGCGCCGAAGAACTCCTGGGGCGGGGTGTCAGGCGCCCGCAGCCGGTGAATGTTCTCCCACTGCGGGGTCAGCACCAGGCCGATGTTCACGCTGTTGACCAGGATTCCCTCGCGGGCGAGGTCGATGGACAGCGCCTTGGACAAGCTCAGGCAGGACGCGCGGTTGACCGAGGAGGCCAGGAAGATCGGATCCGGGTAGCGCGCGTAGACGGCGTTGATGTTGATGACCCGGGCCGCCTCGCTGCGGCGCAAGTGCGGCAGCGCGGCTCTGGTGCAGCGGATCTGGGAGAACAGCTTGACCTCGATGTCGGCGTGCCAGTCATCGTCGGTCAGCGTCCCGAACTGGCCGGGTCGAGCCCCGCCGGCGTTGTTGACCAGGATGTCGAGGCCGCCCATTTCGGCGACGGCCGACTCGATGAACTCCGTCACCTCGCCGGGTACGGTCACGTCGCACACCATCGCGGTGACCTGTCCGGTCCCGCCGGCCTTTCTGATCTCTTCGGCGGCCGACTCGACCTCGGCCGACTTCCGCGAGCAGATCGTCACCGCCGCGCCTTCGGCGGCCAGGCTCGCGGCGATCGCCTTGCCGAGGCCCTTCGACCCGCCGGTGACGACCGCGTGACGGCCCGTGAGCCCGAGATCCACTAGGCGTCGCTCTTGGTCTCGTCAGCCGTGACGTGCGCCTGGGCCAGATCGAGCAGGCTCTGGCGCGGCGGGCTGAACACGTCGATCTCGTCGCAGTGACCGTCGGTGGTCCAGGCGCCGTGCGGCACCCACGGCGGAACCACCGCGACATCGCCCTTGCGCAGCGTCCGCACGTCCCCGTCCAGGTCGAATTCCAGCTCGCCCTCGACGACGATCACGATCTGCTCTTCTTCGTGGACATGCCGGGGCGCTACCGCACCGGGCGCGAAGTGCACGAAGTTCGTCAGCACGCGCTGCCCGAGCACCGGCCGGAACCCAAGACCCGGCGCGAACTCGACGGGCGCCATCGAGTCCAGGTTCACGTACCGGCCTGGACCCTCTGGCTCGCCAAGCGCCTCGACGGTGAAATGACTTTCGGCTCCGCTCATCTGCTCTCCAGTGCGGTCTTCAGCACCTCGCCGATCCGGCGGATGCCCTCGTCGATCAGGTCGTCCTTGACTCTGCTGTAGCAGATTCTCATCTGCCTTTGCCCGCTGTCGTCAGGGTAGAACGGCCGCCCGGGCACGTACGCCACCTTGCGGGCGCGGGCCGCCTGCGACAACGCCACCGTGTCGACGCCATCGGGCGCCGTTAGCCAGATATAGAAGCCACCTTCCGGCGTCGTCCACGTCGTGCCCTCGGGCATATGCCGGGCCAGAGCCTGCCCGGTCAGCGCGGCCCGGCGCGCGTACAGCGCCCGGGAGGCGACGATCTGCCGTTCCATCTGCCCGCTTCGCCCGTACTCCTCCATCATCCGCTGGCCCAGCGCACCCGAGCACTGGTCGGAATTCTGCTTCGCGACGATCAGGCGGGCGATGACCTCGGCCGGTCCGGCTCCCCAGCCCAGCCGCAGTCCGGGAGAGAAGATCTTGGAGAAGGTCCCGGCCTGCAGGACCACATCCGGGGCCAGCGACCACAGGCTGGGCGGTGGCGCCTGCTCGAAGCTGAGCTCGCGGTAGGCAACGTCCTCCAGGATCAGGAAGCCGTAGCGGCGGGCCAGCGCGACCAGTTCCTGTCGCCGGTGAAGGCTCATGGTCAGCCCGCTGGGATTGCTAAATTCCGGAATCGTGTAAAAGATCTTCGGCCGCCAGCCAGAGGCGAGTCGATCGGCCAGCACATCGACGCACAGCCCCTCGGCGTCGACGGGCACGCCGCGCACGTCAGCCTCATAGCCGCGGAACGCCATGAGGGCACCGAGGTAGGTCGGCGCCTCCACGGCGACGAGGTCGCCCGGATCGAGGTAGGTCTTGGAGACCAGTTCTATGCAATCGATGCCGCCGCTGGTGATCATCAGCTCGCCTGCGCCCGGCGCCCGGCCTTCGAGCGAGGCCAGCCGTCCGGACACGTAGTCCCGGACGCTGGCTATCCCCTCGGTGGCCGTGTACTGCAGCGCGACCCCGGGATCACTGGTGATCAGGCGGCTGGCGATCTCGGCTAGCAGCTCCGTCGGCCAGGTCGCCGGGTCAGGGAACCCGCCGGAGAAGGTGATCACGTCGCTCGCGCCGGCTAGGGCCAGGATCGCGGTGATCTCCCCGCCACCGAGAGTCTGAGTTCGCCGGGCGATGTTGGTGTCCCAGTTCTTCCGCTCGGCCGCTGTCGTCATCGCGCGATCACCTCTTGACCTTGGGATTTCTCGGCCGCGGCTCCTGAGCGCCGAACCTCCGTCGCGGCTCTTGACCACGGGTCTTACAAATGTAAGAATTCACCAGCACTTTGACTTACATTAGTAAATGCACTATACCGCATCTTCGTTCGTATCTCTAGGCAGCAGGACAGGCGACCTGGCATATGGAATCAGTCTCGGCTCCGCTCGCCGGACTCGCCGACGTCTCCGGTCCACCGGCGCCGACGGCAGAAGTCGACGAGTCCGACCTGGCACTGCTGCGCGCGCTCGCGGAGGATGCCCGTCAGTCGCAGCGCTCGCTCGCCCGCACCATCGAGATGTCGGCTCCGGCGGTCGCCGACCGACTGGCCCGACTGGAGCGCAGCGGCGTCATCCGGGGCTACCGGGTCGACATCGACTGGGCCGCACTCGGCTATCCGGTCGTGGTGTACCTCGCGGTCACGGCCGGGCCAGGCATGGACCTGAGCGAGATCATCAAGGCCATCAGCGCCCTGCCAGAAGCGCAGGACATGAGCGCGGTCACCGGCAGCATGGATCTGCTGGTCCGGCTTCGCGTGCGCGATCACGCTCATCTGCGTGAACTGCTGCTGACCCAGATCTTCAAGATCAATGGCGTCCAGCGGACGGAGACGTTCCTGTCCCTGGCCGACGTGGAACCTGCCAACTTCAGCGTCGCCCTGCTGAACCAGATGACCGCCCGCCGCACTCGGCCGTAGCGGGCCGCCACGGCGGCTCACTGCCGCCGTTCTCGTCGGTGAACCACGGGAGTTGTTCACGCGCCTTCTCAGCGGGCCGGTTCCTCGTTCGGGCACTGCATGGCGGAGGATACAGCGCTACCCTTTCTGCCGTACAGAAAGGTACTGACATGACCCCATTGTTCGTGATCTATGTGCTGTTTCTGATTGCCAGCGGCATCGCGATGCTCGTCATCTCGGGCATCCGGAACAACCGGTCCGTGTCGCGCCGGGTTTGGACTGGCTTGCTGGGCGCCGGTTTCCTGATCTACGGCGTCTATCTCCTGCTGTTCTTCCGTGGTGGGCACTATGTGCTCTTCTACTACGTGTTCATCCTCCCGATCCTGGTGATTGTGCAGTTCTTCCGTGATCGCAACCGGCAGCAGGTCGGCGGCGTCCCTGGCCGAGGGGGATTCGGCCAGCCAAACGCCTACGGCCAGCCAAACGCCTACGGCCAGCCCCAGGCTTTCGGCCAGCCCCCGGCGTTCGGCCAGCCCCCGGCGTTCGGCCAGCAGCAAGCCTTCGGGCAGCAACCGGCTTACGGCCAGCCCCAGGCTTTCGGCCAGCCCCAGGCTTACGGCCAGCCCCAGGCTTACGGCCAGCCCCAGGCTTACGGCCAGCCCCAGGCTTACGGCCAGCCGCAGCAGGCATACGGCCAGCCACCCGCCAACGGCCAACCTCCGAACTACAACCAGCCGCCCCAGGACGGATTCGGCTTCCCCGGCCAAGGCGGCCAGCCAAGATAGCTCCCCACTTTTACCGGGTTAGGGATCACTTTTCCCTGGTTGGGACGACTTTTACCGGGTTAGGGCAAAAATATGTCTTGTTTAGACGTATTTCGCTTGCCCTAACCAGGGAAAAGAGCGCCTAACCCGGGAAAAGAAGTCCCTAACCCGGTAAAAGTCGATGGCGCGGGCGCGGGATTGGCGCGCTCAGGTGGTCAACTCGCGGCGTGCCGGGGAGGCCGGGAGTGGACATAGAGGTCGGTGCGGCCCGGCTGAGCACCGGTCAGGCTCGGCATTGGCAGCTCATACCGCACCTCACGCTGATGATCGGCGTACTGGCGGCTGCCGTTGTAGACCCGGTTGAACCGCCACAGCATGCGCAGGAAGTTGGTCTGGCCGTGCAAGGCCAGCCGGCCGGCGATCCCGGCGACCTGGGTAAGGCCAGCCAGACCCAGGTGCTTGCGGTTGATGACGGCCTGGGTCTTGACCAGCTCACGGTAGAAGACCGGCAGCGGCAGCGTAGTCGGCAGCACCGCATGCTGGATGTCGAACAGGCGGTAGTCGCGAGTCACCAGGTCGCGGGCCTGGGTGTGCCAGATCTCTGTGCCGGGGTAGGGCGTCATGACAGACAGGTGCACGATCTCGGGCACGCTCTCGGCAAACGCGCGCACCGCGGCGAACTGGGCAGTTTCCCAGGCCGGATCGACGATGAGATTGATCGCCACGGCGATCCCCATCGCCCTGGCCAGTTCGACTGCGTGCATGTTCTCGTCGACGCTGACGCGCTTGCGATAGGCGTCCAGGCCAGCGCCGTCCAGGGCCTCGATCCCGAGGAACATGTACCTCAGTCCGAGTCGGCGCCACCGCTCGAAGACTTCCCGGTTGCGGAGCAGGACGTCCGCGCGGGTCTCCAGGTAGTAATCCTTGTCGACGCCCCGGCGCTCAATCTCAGCGGCAATCCCGTCTCCGTGCTCTGGGCGGATGAAGGCCACGTCGTCGACGATGAAGACGCCTCGCTCGGTGATGCTGGCAAGCTCGGCGGCGGCCACCTCAGGAGAAGCCTTCCGGTAGGAGCGGCCGTAGAAGGTCCAGGCCGAGCAGAACGAGCAGTCCCAGGGGCAGCCTCGGGTGAACTCAATCGAGGCACACGGATCAAGCTCCCCGATGAAGTACTTGCGCCGCCGCCTGGTCAGGTCCCTGGCCGGACGGTAGTCATCCAGGCCGGCGGCCAGCAGCGGAGCCGGGCCGCCGCCGCTGGCGCTGACGACACCAGGCAACCGCGACAGGTCGTCCGCGTCGGCGCCACCCTCGACGGCATCGAGGAGCCTTCCGATTATCGGCTCGCCATCGCCGCGTACGACGGCATCGAGGGCTCCGTCGGCCTGGCGCAGCACGTGATCGGCGATAAACGAGACCGAGTGGCCGCCCATGAACACGAACCGATCAGGCCGCAACCGCTTCAGCCGACGAGCTAGGTCGAGCACCTCGGGAACGTTCGCCAGGTAGTTCACTCCGAAACCGATCGCATCAGGCTCAAACTCACCGATCTCGCCACTCAACTCGTCGTGACTGAACACCTGCAAGTCGACCAGGCGGACCTGGTGCCCGGCGGCTCGGGCGGCAGCCGCCACACGCTCCACGCCAAGCGGTTCGAGGCGCAGGAAGATTTCCGAGTACATCAAGCCGCTTGGATGAACCATTAGCACGCGCATGCTCATGCCTCCTCCTCCGATGCCGGTCAGGAAGGGATGCGGGCCGACCAGAAAGGCGCCGGCG
>Ga0134128_10005879_pt1 | contig 14869 bp, 8 predicted proteins | sample KB31754_FD_96462 | JGI IMG/M metagenome (GOLD analysis project Ga0134128, IMG submission 96462) | Terrestrial soil microbial communities with excess Nitrogen fertilizer from Kellogg Biological Station, Michigan, USA - KB3-175-4 | ecosystem: Environmental > Terrestrial > Soil > Unclassified ... | reverse complement strand
CGCCTATGTGCGCCTCACGGACGCCGGGCTGGGCTGTCCGGACTGGCCGGGATGCTATGGCCACATCAGCCCCGTGGGTGCGGAGGCCAGTCCCACCAGCCAGGCCCGTTTCCCGGGCCGGCCACTGCAGGCCGGGAAGGCCTGGCACGAGATGATCCACCGTTACGCCGCGGGCACGCTCGGCACGGTCATCATCGTGATCGCCGCGCTGGCGATCGCGGCGCGCAGACCTAAGGTGGCGGGAGCGGGCTTCGGGCTGCTCCTCTTCGCCACGGTCATCGTGCAGGCCGTACTCGGCATGCTGACCGTGACATTGCTGTTGAAGCCGCTCATCGTGACGGCACACCTCATCTTCGGCATGACCACGCTCGCCCTCCTCTGGTGGCTCTGGCTGCGATTGCAGCTGCGGCCTCGCGGCGCGGTGCACCTGCAGGCGATGCCCGCGCACGGAGCGACGCTGTGGTCAGGCTCCTCATCCACGGTGCGGATTGCGTACTGGCTTGCCGTGCTCTGTGTCGTGTTGCTCGCGGCCCAGTTCTTCCTGGGCGCGTGGACCAGCGCCAACTACGCCGCGCTCGCCTGTCCCGATTTTCCGACCTGTCAGGGTGTCTGGTGGCCGCACGCCGATTTCCGGCATGCCTTCGTCCTGTGGCGAGGTGTTTGGGTCGATTATCAGGGAGGCATTCTCGCCAACCCGGCGCGTGTTGCGATCCACTTGGCTCATCGCCTCGGTGCGCTGACGGTGACGCTGACGTTCGTCGTCCTGTCTGGCTTTGTCATCAGCCGCCGCTCGCTCGCGGCGGCGCGGCCGCGCACCTACCTGGTACTGGCTGCGTTGGGCCTGCAGCTTGCGATTGGCATCTCCATGGTCTTGGGGACCTTTCCGCTCTGGCTGACTACCGCCCATACGGCCGGAGCGGCGCTGCTCCTGATGGCCATTCTCGCGCTGACAGCCAAGCTGCACGTCATGCGCGCGATGCGCAGCACCTGATGGGAAGGGGCCCGTCATGGCGGTAGCGGGATACGCAGCACACGCGCCGGCTACATGGCGGCGTTACTACGAGCTGACGAAGCCGCGGGTGGTGGCCCTCATCACCTTCACCGCGGTCGTCGGCGTGCTGCTCGCGAGCCCCGGCTGGCCGCCACTGGGTCCCCTCATCTGGGGTACGCTCGGTATCGCGCTGGCATCGGGCTCAGCGGCCGCGATCAATCACGTTCTCGACCGCCGCTTCGACGAGCAGATGGCTCGCACCCAATCGCGTCCATTGCCAACGCGCCAGCTCACGGAGCGCAGGGCTCTCATTTTCGCCGCGGTACTGGGCCTCACGGCCATGAGCATCCTGGCCTTCCTGGTCAACCTGTTGACGGCGGGGCTGACCTTCCTGTCACTGATCGGCTATGCGGTGATCTACACCGTGTGGCTGAAGCACGCCACCTCGCAGAACATCGTGATCGGCGGGGCGGCGGGCGCGGCGCCGCCGGTTCTAGGGTGGATTGCCGTCACCAACCACGTCGATCCCAACGCGCTGCTCCTCTTCCTCATCATCTTCGTCTGGACGCCGCCGCATTTCTGGGCGTTGGCGATCGCACGCAAGGATGAATATGCGAGCGCCGGCATTCCCATGCTGCCGGTCACGCACGGAGTGGAGTACACGCGGCTGCAGGTCCTGCTCTACACGATCCTGCTGGTCCTGGTGACCCTGATGCCGTTTCTGACGGGGATGAGCGGCATCATCTATCTGGCCGCTGCGCTGGTGCTCAATGCGCGTTTCCTCTACTACGCGCTGGCGCTGAAGCTCACCGCGCGGCAGGAGCTGCCGATGCGCGTGTTCCGCTATTCGGTGACCTACCTGATGTTCCTGTTCGCGGCGCTGCTGGTCGACCACTATCTTTATTTTTGACTGGCGCAAATCGCTCCCAGCGATTTTGTGCGCAGCCAGCCCTGTGACTCGTTCGGCCCCGCTTACTGACTTGCTGTTGAGGTCCGCCGCAGCAGCACCTGCCAGGAAGAGAGGGGGCGATCCTCGAGCAGCAGCACCCCCGTCGCTTCGTAGCTGGCTTCGTCCACGCGGCGGTAATGCTCGGCGCCGTGATAACCCGCGGACTCGCAGCGATAGACGGAAAGGATCGAGCTGCCGACGACCGAGAACGTACCGTGGATCTTGCCCAGGGTCGCGTTTTCGGAGCTCCACTCGAGCGGGGCCCCGTCCCGACCCGGCGGCTCGATCTGGTAAGCGTTCACGAACTCCACCGGCGGCGAACCCAGCACTTTCAAGGTGCCCGAGAGCAGCCAGCACTCCGCACGGTGCGCGACCTCGGTACGGCCCTCCGCCGGCAGAGGTTGCCCGTCCGCGCACCAGAACGTCCCTGTGCCCGTCCATACTGCCGGTTGGAAGAGATAGGTGTGAGGCATCGGTACTTCCCGCGCCGTGGACGTGACCGGACCATTATCGCTCGGCCCGGTTGCGTCCGCTTGTTGCGTGGACGCGACAGATGCAGGCGGGCGCAGCCCCCTAGTTCCGGCCCTCGACCGGCGCGGCGCCGCAAGACTCGCGCACGATCAGGCGCGGCGGCAAGGTCACGCACTCCGCCGGCTCACCCTCGATCAGATGGATGAGGGTCTGTACGAGCAACTGGCCGGCGCGCTTGGTGTCCTGCGCCACCGTGGTGAGGGCGGGGCGGGTAAAGGCACCCATGGGGATGCCATCGAAGCCCAGCACGGCCACGTCCTCCGGGATGCGGCGGCCGGCTGCGGCCAGTGCGGTCATGGCGCCGATGGCGATCAGATCGCTGGCACCGAACACAGCATCGAACGGGATCCGACGCTCCAGCAGCGCCTGCATGGCCTCATAGCCCGAGGCCTCCGTCGAGATCGCGCTCACCTGCAGCCGCGGATCCGGCTCCAGCCCGGTGGCGGCGAGCACAGCGCGATATCCACGATATCTCTCCATCATCTCCGGCGAAGAGGGAGCGATCTCCCCTAGGAAGGCGATTCGGCGCCGCCCGAGGCCGAGCAGATGCTCGGCGGCGGCGCGACCGCCGAATACGTTGTCGCAGCCGATCGAGAGGCCGGGCTGCTCCGCCAGCACGGGACCCCAGCGCACCAGGTGCGCACCCCGCTCGATCAGCGGCTGCAGCCTGCTGCGATGCACCACGTAATCGCCGTAACCCAGCAGGATGATGCCATCGGCCTTGTGGGTGTCCTCGTAATCGGCATGCCAATCGCGCAGCAGGTCCTGGAAAGAGACCAGGAGGTCATAGCCCTGCTTCGAGCACGCACGAATGATCGAGCCCAGCATCGAGTGGAAGAACGGGTTGATCGCCGAGTCGTCGGCCGTCGGGTCCTCGAAGAAGAGGAGCGCCAGCGTGCCCGAATGCCGGCGGCGCAGATTGGAGGCATTCTTATCGACGTGGTAATTGAGCTGGCGCGCCACCTCGAGCACTCGCTCACGGGTACAGGCGCTGACCATCGGGTCGGCGCGCAGGGCGCGCGACACGGTCGATTGCGAGACACCGGCCAGATGCGCGATGTCCAATGAATTGGGCCTGCGTCGCTTGTCACGCATGACCGGGGCCACCCCCTCGATCTGTGTAGTCGTGTGGCGTCCCCTAGTTTAAGCCATGGTTGGCGTCCAACCCAAGCACCTTCCGTTGCTCCTATGCAACGCGCGCGTAAAAAACGCCGTGCGCCGGGAGCTCGATCCTGCCCCCGGCCATCCTGCCGGCGCTCAGGCCATGGTCGTCGAGGGGGGTGATGGGCCCGAGCGCCGGCAGGGTGGCCGCCTGCGAAATTTCAGACAGATTGAAAAGCGCGAGAATCGACTGCGAGCCGAGCGTGCGGGTGAACGCCAGCAACGGCTCCGGCAGCTCGACGAAGCGGATATCGCCCTGGCAGAGGGCCGGGTAGCGACTGCGCCAGCGCAGAAACCGGCGCAGCGCATTGAGCGGCGAGGCCGCCTCGCGCTCCTGCCGGCACACGGCGAGCGGCAGATGCTCCAGGGGCACGGGCAGCCACGGGGTACCCGTGGTGAAGCCGCCATCCGCGGTATCGCGCCAGGGCATCGGCGTGCGGCAGCCATCCCGGCCCTTGAAGTTCGGCCAGAACGCGATGCCGTAAGGATCGCGTAGCGCCTCGAACGGCAGTCCCGCCTCGGGCAGGCCCAGCTCCTCGCCCTGGTAGATGCAGACCGAGCCGCGCAGCGAGCAGACCATGGCGCTCAGCATGCTCGACATTCTGGGCGAGGCGGCGGCCCCGCCCCAGCGGGTCATCACTCGAGCCACGTCGTGGTTGGAAATCGTCCAGCACGGCCAACCGTGCGGCATCTGCCGCTCCAGGCTCTCCACCGTGCTGCGGATGTGGGCCGCATGGTATTTCTCGGTGAGCAGCTCGAAGCTGTAGGCCATGTGCAGCCGCGTCTCGCCGATATACTCCGCCATGGTCGCGAGCGAGTCCTCGGCAGAGATCTCGCCGAGACCCACCGTGTCCGGGTAGCGGTCGAGGAGCCGCCGCAGGTCGGTGAGGAAGCCGAGGTTCTCCGGCTGGGTATTGTTGTACCAGTGGTACTGGTAGGCGTAGGGGTTGTCGGCGGTGAATCCCCGGCCGTTGCGCAGCTCCGCGGGCTTCGGCGGGTTGTCGCGCAGCAGCCGGTCGTGATAGCAGAAGTTGATCGCATCCAGCCGCAGGCCGTCGACGCCGCGGTCCAGCCAGAACTTCAGGTTCTCCAACATCGCGGCCGGCACTTCGGGCTGGTGGAAGTTGAGGTCGGGCTGGGAGTCGAGGAAATTGTGCAGGTAATACTGTTGCCGGCGCGGCTCCCAGCGCCAGGCCGGGCCGCCGAAGATCGACTGCCAGTTGTTGGGCGGCGAGCCGTCGCTCGCCGGGTCCGCCCAGACGTACCAGTCGGCCTTCGGGTTCCCGCGGCTCGCGCGGCTCTCGATGAACCAGGGATGCTGCGAGGAAGTGTGGCTCAGCACCTGGTCGATCATGACCTTCAGGCCCCGTCGATGGGCCTCCGCCACCAGCCGGTCGAAGTCCGCGAGATCGCCGAAGAGCGGATCGACGGCGCGAAAGTCAGCGATGTCGTAGCCGAAATCCGCCATCGGTGACTTGAAGAACGGCGAGATCCACACCGCATCGACGCCGAGGCCGGCCACATAATCCAGCCGCTCGGCGATCCCCTTGAGATCGCCGACCCCATCGCCGTTCGTGTCGAGGAAGCTGCGCGGGTAGATCTGATAGATCACCGCGCCGCGCCACCACGGATTTGAGCTCATGCTGTCGACATTCCTTCCCCCCCTGCAAATACTCTGACACAGAGCCGCGCCGCGCCGCGCAGCTTCGCATACGTATGCGCGCCTGAATACGTATGCGATTCCTTGCTTTCAAGTGCCGCCGCTCGAATGATTGACTCGCACCTCCGGGCCGGCGCGCGCGTCTCATTTACACATCATTCGCACCCGGCCGGCGGATCGCAGAACCATTTCCCAGGGGGAGCCAGAAGTGATCAGACGCAAGCGCAATATCATCGAGACGGCGGTGGCCACGGCAATCTTCGGCGCCTGTGCCGCCGCTGCGATGCCCGCGGCTCACGCACAGGCAGCGAGCGCCGCCGGTGACAGCAGCACACAGGCAACGCCCGCAACCACCGATCAGGACCAGAGCAAGAGCAAAAAGAAGCAGCAGGTGGCGAATGAGAACGTCCTGCAGCCGGTGATCATCAGCGGCTTCATCAGCAGCCTGCAGAACTCGATCGTTCTGCAAAAGAACTCGGATTCGATCGACGAGGCGGTTTCCGCGCAGGAGATCGGCCAGCTCCCCGGCACCAGCATCGCCGACGCGCTGGGGCGCCTGCCGGGCCTCGCCGTGCAGGAATACAACGGTCGCCCGCAGCAGATCAACATTCACGGCCTCAGCGCGGATTTCGACGTGACGGACGTGAATGGAAACATCCAGCCGAGCACCTCGAACAATCGCGATGTGGAGCTGAACCAGTATCCCGCCAGCTGGTTCAACACCATCGACGTCCATATGACCCCGAGCGCCGACCTCATCAACCAGGGCATCGCGGGCACGATAGACATGCAGACGATGCGGCCGCTCTCGCAGTCACACCGGGTGGCCCATCTCAACGCGAACTACCAGTGGAATACACTTGGGCCCGTGATGCCGGGACCCGGCGTCAGCAATAATGGCCACGACATCGACGGCATCTTTGCCGATCAGTTCTTCGATCATACGTTCGGGGTCGCGCTCGGGGTCGACCTCGAGGCCAATCCCACCCACATCTGGCACCAGGCGCCCTGGGGTTACGCGACCGATGCAAACGGCAACCTGATCATCGGCGGCTCGAAGAACTACAATGAGTCGGACGTGCTGAAGCGCAACGGCTATCTCGCCACCTTCGAGTTCAAGCCGTCCAACGCCTTCACCAGCACGCTCGACCTGACTTACGAGGAGGCCAAGGAGACGGAGCAGGCCAAGGGTGCCGAGTTCCCGCTCGCCTACGGCGGCGGGACGGTCGCGGTTCCGGGCACGACCGTGAGCGGCTTCGACCAGACGGGCGCGTTCGACAACGTCTTCCCGGTAATCCGCAACGACTACACGTTCTACGGAGACAAGGTCTACAACGTCCTGTGGAGCAACGACTTCAAGGTGGCCGACGACTGGACGGCGGATTTCGACGCCGGTTACAGCCGCGCCGAGGCCAGCGACAGCTTCCTCGAAGCGTACTCCGGGTTCGGCTACGACGGGCCGAACAACGCCAAGAATGCCGTGCAGGTCCCCCCGACCACCGTCGGCTTCAGTGAAGGGTCCAACGGCGAGCTCTACCTTTATCCCTCGCAGAGCCTGGCGGCCAGCAACGTCGTGCTGACGGACCCGCAGGGCTGGGGCGCGGGCGCGAATCTGGTCCAGGCGGGGTTCATCAATGCGCCGCACACGGAGGATTACATCGCCCATGCGATGCTGGGCGCGACCCACTTCTTCGAAAGCGGTCCCTTCTCCAGCCTGGAGTTCGGCGTCGACCGCCAGCGGCGGCGCAAGGACTACGTCATCGCGCAGGATTTCCTCGTGCTGTCGGGCGCCAGCTGCGGACTCGTCATCAGCAGCACCTGCACTCCCACGCAGACCGCCCCCATTCCGGCGGGCGCGCTGGAGCCCAGCACGGCGGCGCTCGGCTTCATGGGTATCGGACCGCAGGTGATGTACAACCCCTTCGCGCTGATCACGAGCGGCGTCCTGGTGCCATTCCCGACGAATCTGTCGTCCATCTCTTCGCCGCCGAACTGGATCGTTACCGAGAACGATACGACCGCATACCTGCAGCTCAATCTTCACACCGACCTCGGGGCGAATGTCGGCCTGCGCGGCAATATCGGTCTGCAGGTAGCCCATACGGGTCAGACTTCCGATGGCGCCCGCGTCGCGCCGGGCTCGATCACCGGCGGGTCGGCGAGTGTCACTCTGTTGCCCGTCGTCGGCGGCACGAGCTTCACGCGATACCTGCCCAGCCTGAACCTCGTATTCTCGCTGCCACATGACAATGACGTTCGGTTCAGCGTCGCGCGCACGATGGCCCGGCCGCGTATGGATTATATGAACGCGAGCCTCGGCATCGGGACGAATGACGCCGGCCTGGGGCTCACGGACCCGAACAAGGCCTACTTCAACGGCTCGGGCGGTAACCCAAAGCTGCTGCCGACGATGGCGACCAATTACAACGTCAGTGTCGAGCACTACTTCTCGGGCAATGCGAGCGGCTACAACTGCACGGGCACGCAGGACAAATCCTCGGCGCTCTGCACCTCGGGCGGCGAGGGCTACGTGCAGCTCTCGGCCTACTACATCCGGCTCAGCGATTTCATCAATCCGAGCGCCGCGTCGCTTTACAACTTTGCGCCGTTCGTCGCCTCCTATTTCGCCGGCAACCCCCATCCGCCGCAGCTCGGCACCACCTACGGCATCCTGAATGTCCCGCAGAACGATGGCGCCGGCCACATGGAGGGCGAGCAGTTCGCGACCAACCTGCCGCTCGGCGATCTCACGCGATTCCTCGATGGCTTCGGAATCCTGGCGAGCGTCGATCGGACGCTGAGCTCGGTCTATTACGCGGGCAACACGAACCAGGTCACGGTTCCCGGCTTGTCGAAGTGGGTCGAGAACTACACGCTGTATTACCAGCGCGGAGGATTCCAGGCGAGCATCGACAACAGCAGGCGCTCGAACTTCCTCGGCGAGGTGTTCGGGCTCAGCGCGACCCGTATCGAGCAGGAGGTGCAGGCGACATCCACTGTCGATGCGCAGGTGAGCTACGCGTTCAACAGTGGCGTGCTGAAGGGTCTCACCCTCATCGCGACCGGCTCGAATCTGACCAACGATCTGTTCAGGACGTTCCAGAACAACGATCCTCGCCAGGTGGTCACCTGGGAGGAGTACGGACGTCTCTTCACGGCAGGGTTCTCGTACAGCTTCTAGCAGATCGAGATCGGATGATCCCCCTGGCCCCGCCGGCTCGCGCCGGCGGGGCTTTTTTTAGGAGCTGTGATACGGTGCGGCCATGAGCGACCTGCGCATCAGGCGTGTGGTGATCGTCGGCGGGGGCACCGCGGGATGGATGACGGCGGCCGTCTTCAGCCGGACCATGGGCGATAGCTTGGACATTCGGGTTGTGGAATCGGACACCATCGGCACGATCGGCGTCGGTGAGTCCACGATTCCCCAGATCCGCAACGTCAATCATTTCCTCGGCATCGACGAGGACGCAATGCTCCGGGCCACCAGCGGGACCTTCAAGCTCGGCATTGAATACAACGACTGGGTGCGGCCCGGACACAGCTACCTGCACGCGTTCGGGGACGTCGGGCTACCGCTGGGCCCGCTGCCGTTCCAGCAGTACTGGTTGCGCCGGAGAGCGGAGGGGGGCGTCGAGGACTTGGCGACTTACTCCCTCAATGCGAGCGCCGCGAAGGCGTGCCGGATGGCGCGGATCGAGAAAGTCGGCAACAGCCCCATGGCCGGCATGAAGTACGCGTTCCAATTCGACGCCGCGCTCTATGGGCGCATGCTTCGCACGTATGCCGAGCAGCGCGGTGCGAAGCGAACGGAGGGCAAGGTCATCGACGTGCGGCTGCGCGGCGAGGACGGGTTTATCGAGGGGATAGCTCTGGAGAGCGGCGAGCGCATCGACGGCGATCTCTTCATCGACTGCTCGGGCTTCCGTGGACTGCTGATCGAAGGTGCGCTGCAGAGCGGCTTCGAGGACTGGCGGGACTGGCTGGCCTGCGATCGCGCCCTGGCGGTCGGCAGCGCCTCGGCCTCACCGATGCGGCCCTACACTCAGGCCAACGCGCGCCCCGCCGGCTGGCAGTGGCGGATACCGCTGCAGCACCGCACCGGTAATGGCCACGTGTACTGCAGCGAGTTCATGAGCGATGACGAGGCTACGGCGATTCTCCTGCAGTCACTCGACGGCGAGCCGTGGGGCGATCCGCGGCCGATCCGGTTCACCTCCGGCGTGCGGCGGCAGATCTGGAAGCGCAATTGCGTGGCCGTCGGGCTGGCGGCGGGCTTCCTCGAGCCCCTGGAGTCGACCGCGATCCATCTGATCCAGTCGGGGATCAGCCGGCTGCTGTCGCTCTTCCCGGACCGTAGGTTCGACCCCGCGGTCATCGACGACTACAACCGCAACATGCGACGGGAATACGAGCAGGTGCGCGACTTCCTGGTGCTGCACTACCGCACCACGGAGCGACGCGACACGCCCTTCTGGCGCCGCTGCGCGGCGCTGCCCGCCCCGGAAGGTTTGCTCCACAAGCTCGAGATCTTCAACGCGACGGGCCAGATCTTCCGCGAAGGCGAGGAGCTCTTCACCGAGCAATCGTGGCTGCAGGTGATGGTGAGCCAGGGGATCCTGCCCCGCCGCCACCATCCGCTCGCCGATAGCCTGCCGCAAGAGAAGCTCGCGGACTTCCTCGGCAGCATCCGCAAGCTGATCGAAGGGGCGGTCGGACGGATGCCCACACACGCGCATTTCATCGCCGAGCACTGCGCCGCGCCGGGACGCGAGGAGCGGGCAAGCACCTGACACTATACTATCGTATAGCTATACTATGATGGTAGTATACTCATATGCTAGTATAGATTAAGGACGAGGGTGCTCAGATGTTGATCGATCGCGAGCGGGAACTGCAGGAGCTGCGGAGTTTACTGGACGCAGGCACGCCGCAGCTCGCGCTGCTTTATGGCCGCCGCCGCGTCGGCAAGACCTTTCTTCTGAATCATGCGTGGCCTCGGGAACAGACCTTCTACTGGACGGCCTCGGAGACGACCCCTACCCAGAACCGGGAGCAGCTGGTCCGCGACTTTTCCGAGTGGTCCAACGAGTCGCTCGATCCGCGCGAATATCCCACGTGGCGCAGCATCTTTCGATTGCTGCTCGAGATGCGCGCGGGTGATCCGCTCGCGATCGTCCTGGACGAGTTCCAGTACTTGGGCGAAGACCGGCGCGGACTTTCCGCGGTGGCATCGGAGCTGAACGCGGCCTGGGAGCAGCGCCGGCCACCACGGCCTCTCGTCATGGCGTTGGCGGGCTCGGCGGTGAGCCTCATGCACGCGCTGGATGAAGGAGGCGCGCCGCTACACGGCCGCTTCTCATGGAAAGGGGAATTGCGCCCTTTCGACTATTGGCACGCCGCCAAGATGGCAAACTTTCGCTCCCTGCGTGATCGTGCTCGCGCCTATGGGATCTTTGGCGGCACGCCCCGTTATCTCGATGTGGTGAAGCCGGCGCAACCTCTTGCCGATAATGCGACCCGGCTGATGCTCGCGCCGAGGGGCGAGGTGCGTGGCCTGGTAGAGACCGCAATTCTCCAGGAGCAGGGCCTGCGGGAGATCCCCAAGTATCAGGCCATCATGCGTGCGATCGGAAGCGGTTACACGGAGCTGAATCAGATCGGTCAGAGAGCGGGTCTGCCGGTGGACACGCCGCTCCGTGACAAGATCGAGCGTCTGATCGAGCTGCAATACGTCACTCCGTTTCGCAACCTCGGTGCCCACACCACGACCCCGTTCCGGTACCGGCTCGCAGACCCCGCGTTCGCCTTCTATTACGGGTTCGTCAGTCGCCACGAAGCCCTCTTGCAGAGGGCCGATCCGGACCAGGTATGGCTCCACGCCGTAGCGCCCCGCCTGGAGACGTACATGGGACACGTGTTCGAGCGGATTGTGGAACAGGCTTATGCACGCCTGCAGAGCCGCCGCGATCTTCCGCTGGTACGCGAGTGGTCTCGGTGGGAGGGGAAGGATCGCGACGGGCAGTCGCTGGAAATGGACATCGCGGCGCCGCTCACCGACGGTCGGGTGCTGACGGGCGCCATCAAGTGGAACGCAAAGCCCCTCGAATCCAAATGGCATTTCCACCATCTCTCATCGCTCGAACGCCTGGCCTCATCCGGAATCGGGTGGGCACACCAGGCGAGCGGGGCGGAAGCGCCGCTCCTCTACGTTGCCGCCGGGGGATTCACCAGGGATTTCATCGGCGCCGCGCGCGCCAGCCGCGAGACCGTATACCTATGGAGCCTCCAGGATATTTTCGCGCCTGGAGAGAGCCGCCGACGCCGGCGCTGACCTCGACCATTCCGTTACCGCACGAACACGGCGGTGGTCAGCGCCGGCACGCCGACGGTGCCCTGCCGGGCATCGAAGGTCGACTGCCTGACGATGGGATCGCTGGACTGCAGTTGCACCGGATGAAGGTGCAGCCGCAGCCCCTGCAATCTCGCGTCGGTGAAGCTCACCCAGCCGCTCGTCGCGTTGAAAACGACCAGGATGTGCCTGAAGCCCCGGAATTCGCCCGTGTTGTCGTCGAGCTTCATGACGATGAGGCCGGGCGTCTGATTCACGCCCGTATTGAGGAACGTGAGGTTGCTCTGCACTTCGGCCAGGTTCCCCATGTGGAACAGACCGGAGCTGTAGCGGATGCGCATGAGCTCCTGGAAGGCGGCGCTGGTCGCCGCGATGTCCACCGGTTGCGGCGTGTAAGCCGGGTTGGAGAGCAAGGGCTGCATGAAGGACCATTGATTGCCGTTCTGGCTGGCGATGGGCAGGCCGATACCCCAGTTGGCGGTGCGGCCGCTCCAGTCGATGCCGTTGAACCAATCGCCGGAGTCGTAGCTGTTCTGGTCCATGTCCTTCGAGCGCAGCAGGTCGTCCCCGCCCAGGAAGAACGGCACGCCCTGGCCCAGCGCGACCAGGCTCATGGCGAGCACCTGCCGCCGCGCCCGCGTCGCGATACTGTCGCCATAGCTGGACTTCAACTGAATCGCATCGAAGAGATCCTGGCCGTCATGAACGGAGCAGTAATTGATCTCCTCGCTCGGCGTTTGGGTATACCCCGCCGGCTGGCCGTTGTAGTTCACTTGCGCTCCGGTCACGGTCGCCCCGGAACTGTCGGTGAAGGTGTAGTCGCGCAGACCGCCCGTCAGGCCGACTCTGATCCAGTCGGACTCCTGCAGCAGGGCGCTCTTCTGATCCGCGGGGGCGGTGGAACCGCTGGTGAAGTCGCTGGGATCGGTGAATAGACCGGTCGCGAAACCCTGCACCCGCTCGTCCGAGAACGGGCCGCCACCCCGGACGCCATCCCGGATCCGGTCGTTGAAGGTACCGATCCCGTAGCCGTAGAGATTGAGCTGGTCGGCATTGGGACCGATCGCATCGTCGAAGGTATCGCCGAAGTTCCACCCTTCGCCCAGAAGGTAGATCTTTGACCCATCCACCCCGTCCTTTCCGGGTGTGAGCGCCGCGAGCGCCCTTTGGATGTCCTTCATGTTGTAAGTGAAGTGGAAGCTCATGATGTCGAAGCGGAAGCCGTCGATCTTGTACTCGCGCGCATTGAGCACGAGCGTGTCGATCATCAGCTTCTCCATCATGCGGTGCTCGCTGGCCGTGTCCGCGCAGCAGGAGCCGGTCTCGAGGCTGCCGTTGGCATCCAGCCGGTGGTAGTAACCCGGCACGATCTCATCGAGATTGGAGTTCGTGGCTTCGCCGGAAGCGCTGGTGTGATTGAAGACCACGTCCTGGAGCACGCGCAATCCCGCCTCGTGGAGACCTTCGACCATGGAGCGGTACTCCTTCACGCGCTGGTCCGGATCAATGGCATAACTGCCTTCGGGCGCCATGTAGTGCACCGGATCGTAGCCCCAGTTATAGGCGTCCTGGCCCTCGATGTTGCTCACGGCCTGCTGCTGCTGCGTGCCGTCCGGTGGATACTGCGAAAGATCGCCGGTCGCCTGCCAGGTGGATTTGTCCTCGTTCACGCTCGCGAAATGGAAGGACGGCATGATTTCCACCGCCTTCAATCCGCTGCGGGCGAGGGCGCGAAGATGCTGCATGCCGTCCGAGGCCTGGTCGTCGAAGGCATCGTACATACCGCGGTCCTGCGCGGGTACCGTGCTGTCCTTCACGCTGAAATCGCGGATGTGAAGCTCGTAGATGCTCAGATCGCTCACATCCCGCAGCGGCGGCGACCCGGAGTCGTCCCACCCCTCGGGTTTCGTTGCTTCGGAATCCAGGTTCGTGATGCGGCTCTTCGTGCCGTTCACGGAGATGTCGACGGAGTAGGGGTCGGTCGTCGTGTTCGTATCCACTTTGCCATCCGCGGGCACGTAGACACTCACGGCGTAAAGGTAGTACTTGCCTTCCCAGCTCGCATCGACACCCGCGACCCAGACGCCGTTGGATTCCCGCATGGGGATCGTAGCTGCCGGCACTGTGTCATCGGCGTTGTCAAAGAGCTCGAGGGTAACCGTCTGCGCGGTAGGTGCCCAGAGCTTGACGTGAATCGGCGTATCGTCACCGCCGAAGTCCGCTGCATTACGAGCGAAGATCACCCCCAGCCTGCCCGGGTAGTAGTAGAGGTCGTCCAGCACACCGGCAATCTGGATACCGGTCGCGTACTTGAGCGTGCCGCTCGAATCCACTGCCGATATCGCGAGCTGACCTCTGAGGAAATTCTGCAGGGTTGCGAGCGGAACGCCGGCGGGAATCTGGAGCACCGCGTAGTGGGCGAGCTGCGGGTAGCGGGTCAGCTCATCCTGCGTGAGGCTGCCGCCCGGGACGAGCTGCAATGAGGAGCCGCCGGTGATGCCGGTATTGGAGAGCTGCAGTCCGCCCGTGGGGCTGGCATCGAGAAAATAGCTCGAGCCCGACTGCAGGAACTGCGGCTGGATGGCCAGGCGTTGGCGGTCCAGCCAGTACCCCTGCTCCTGATGGAAGCTGCCGTTGAGCAATTGCTGCGGTGAAGGTTGCGTCGTGTAGACGGTATCATCGCCGGAGATGACCCACGCCTCATCGTACTGCGTGGTCTGAAGATGCTGGTCCGGACCCGGATCCTTGGTGTTGGCGCTGCAGTTGTGGACGATGAAGCCGAGGTCCCCCGGCGGGTTGCCCCAGGAGGTGTTGACGGTGACGTCCCAGTAAGCGCCGTAGCTATCGACACCGGACGGTTGCAGCTCCGTCGAGCACCATGCCGTCTGGTTCTCCGTCGACGCGCCCCAGGTCCACAGGGTCCAGCCGGTGAAGGTGCCGTCCGGCCGGAAGTAGTGGATGCGGACCGACCCGGCCGCAATGGGAGGGTCGCCGGCCGCCAGCGCCGGCAGAGCGAGCCCCGAGCCGAGGAAAACCACGGCGACAAATTCCACGAGCCATCGAAGGCGGCTCGAATCCGCACGGTTGGCAGTCATTCGATCGTCCCCTCTCGGCATATTCTTGGTGTACGCAGTTGGGAGGCGGCCGATCCTCAGCGCCTCGACACAACGATTTCAGCGTATTAACAAGGCCGGCCGCCAGTCAAATGAATACGTATGTGCGACTCGT
>Ga0134128_10005876_pt1 | contig 14871 bp, 13 predicted proteins | sample KB31754_FD_96462 | JGI IMG/M metagenome (GOLD analysis project Ga0134128, IMG submission 96462) | Terrestrial soil microbial communities with excess Nitrogen fertilizer from Kellogg Biological Station, Michigan, USA - KB3-175-4 | ecosystem: Environmental > Terrestrial > Soil > Unclassified ... | reverse complement strand
GCGCTGCGCCAGTCGTCCGATGAAGTCGTGGTGGACGTGCTCGAGCGCATGGTGCGCCATGCCCCCGATCATGCGTTGAACAGGGTAAACCCGCTTGATCTTGCGGCAAGAGAGGGCGTGGGCGAGGAGCGCCTCATCGCGGCGCTCTTGAATGCGGTGGGACTCGGCCTGTTCGAGATGACTTGGAACGTCATGTGCCCGAGCTGCGCCGGGGTTCTCTCCGCCAACAAGACCCTGAAAACACTGGATCGGGCACAATACAATTGCGCTTTCTGTGCCGCGGGCTATGAAACGACGCTCGACGACCTCGTCGAGGTGACCTTCACGGTCAGTCCGCGCGTTCGGAAAATTGCCGCGCACAGCCCCGATGAATTATCCGCGGCTGACTATTACCGGCAGATCTTTTGGAGCTCCGCCATCGATCTCCCGGCCGATCTGGACAAGCTCCTGCAGGAGGTGACCCTGGACGTTGTCGACGTGCCGGCAGGCGAGCGGGCGCTGCTTTCGCTGCATTTGCCGAAGGGCTCGCTGATCGTCTTCGACCCTGTCACCCACACGGCTCAATTCATTGAAGTCGGCGGCGAGCAGACAAGCGAGCGCCAGATGCTGTCCATGATCTTCAAGGACAGCCAGCTCCCGGTCGAGAGCGTCTCGTTGCGCCCGGGGCCGCTGCGCCTGTCGCTGGAAAACCGCGCCGAGAGCCGCGTGTTGCCGACCGTGTGGGTGCAGAACCAGGCGCTCAGCGATCTCTTGAGCCGACGCCGGCCCGCGCTGACCGCAAAGCGTCTCCTGACCAATCAGACCTTCCGCGACATCTACCGGACCGACACGCTTGCCATCGGCCAGCGCCTCAAGATCCTGAGCCTGACTTTCCTGTTCAGCGATCTGAAGGACTCGACCGGACTCTATGACCGCGTCGGCGACCTCGTCGCCTTCGACCTTGTCAACGAGCATTTCAGGCTTCTGCAGGAAATCATCACCTCGGAGCGGGGCGCCATCGTGAAGACCATCGGCGATGCCGTGATGGCGACCTTCGAGACGCCCGACCGCGCCATTGCGGCCGCGATCCGCATGCGCGAGGCGATGAGCGACCTCGGCGCCGAGCGTCAGCATCAGAGCCTCGGCCTGAAGATGGGCATCCACGAGGGACCTTGCCTTGCGGTCACGCTCAATGCGCAGCAGGACTATTTCGGCCAGACGGTAAACATCGCGTCCCGCGTTCAGGGCCTTGCCGCCTCGCGCTCGATCGTGGTGACGGAATCGGTCGTGGAGAACGCGCGTGCCCGAGCCCTGCTCGAGAGCAGCGGGCTGAAGCCGACGCCGAGGAGCGTCAAGTTGGGCGGCGTCGCGGAAAGGATGTCGATCTACGACATTGCCTGAGCGTGGAAGGTTAGCCGGCCTTCTTGGCGCGGGCAGGGGGGCGCGCGGGTTTTGCCGCCTTCTTCGGCTCTTCCTTTTCCTTGGCGGCGCGCTTGCTCGCGCCACTGCCCGAGCCTGCGATCGGCAGCAGCATTTCGCGCTGGCCCTCGACCCGCTTTTTCTTGCCCTTTGCTTTGGCGGCCGGAGGCGCCTGCCGCTCGCTCGCGAGGCTCTTCTTCAACGCATCCATCAGGTTGATGACATTGCCGCTCGACTTCGGCGCGGCCTTGGGCGCGATCTTCACGCCGCTACGCTTCTGGTTGATGAGATCGATCAGCGCCGTTTCGTAGTGATCCTCGAACTCTTCCGGATCGAACTCGCCCGACTTCTGCTCGACGATGTGCTTGGCGAGGTCGAGCATGTCCTTGGTGATCTTGACGTCCTGGACGTCATCGAAATATTCGCTCTCGCTGCGCACCTCATAGGGGTAGCGGAGCAGCGTGCCCATCAAGCCCTTGCCCAGGGGCTCCAGCGCGATGATGTGCTCGCGGTTGGTGAGCACCACGCGGCCGATCGCGACCTTGTTCATGGCGCGGACGGTCTCGCGGATGACAGCGAAAGCGTCGTGGCCGACCTTGCCATCGGGCACGAGATAATAGGGACGGATCAGGTAGCGGCTGTCGATCTCGGCCTTCGGCACGAACTCGTCGATCTCGATGGTGTGCGTCGATTCCAGCGCGATGTCCTCGAGCTCTTCCCTGGTGACCTCGATGTAGGTGTCGGTGTCGACCTTGTAGCCCTTGACGATGTCCTCGTTGGCGACCTCCTCGCCCGTTTCGGCATCGACCTTGGAGTATTTGATGCGATGGCCGGTCTTCTTGTTGATCTGGTTGAAGGAGACCTTCTCGGTGTCTGAGGTGGCCGGATACAGCGCCACCGGACACGTCACGAGCGACAGCCGCAGAAAGCCTTTCCAGTTGGCACGGGGGGCCATGGCAGAAACTCCGAAACGCTACCGAGGACAAAGCTCAAGGATACCACTCTGGAACCCGATCACAAAGCGACCGGCCCGCGGAATCTGCCAACGGCGTTAACCGCTATCGGTTTCCAGCCCGGCTTTGCGAAAACCAGGCGGCACATAACGAGGTTGGGGGCATAAGGGGAACAGCGCCCCATATAAGGCGTTGCCTCCATGTCCGTCCGCCGCGAGGGCTCACGGAACATCGCGTGACTGCCAGCGAGCGAGGTCACCATGGCTACAAGCAAAGAACATCATCGCATGGAAACGCCGACCGAGATGCACTGGGATGAGTCGGGGCCGTCGCTGCTCGCGCTTCTGGCTGCGTCGACCGGGCTCGCCGTGTTGATCCTTGCCGCGCTCTGGTTTGTATTCTTGCGCGTCTGAGGGGCGGTGGCGAGCGCTGACATCAAGCTGGCCGCCGAGGGCCGAGCGGGCGAGGGGCTGTTTGGAACTTCCAACGCAGTGGTTTAGACGATAAAGCCGCCCCCGTGTCGAACGAGGGGCTGTCCTCCGACGTCATATGGGGGCATTGAAGCACCGATGCCTTTTTATGAAGAAAAAGTAACTTTGCCTTGTCTGTTCCGTTCATGAGCGGTTCACGGCGTTGAGGATCATCTTGATGGCGCAATTGGTGCGGGTCAGCTCGGGAGGCAAACGTGCGCTTGCTCGTCGTTGAGGACGATCCGGATCTCAATCGCCAGCTCACCACGGCATTGAGCGACGCCGGATATGTGGTCGATCGCGCTTTCGATGGCGAGGAGGGGCACTATCTCGGCGACAGCGAGCCATACGACGCCGTGGTGCTCGACATCGGCCTGCCGAAGATGGACGGCATCTCGGTGCTGGAAGCCTGGCGCCGCAACAAGCGCATCATGCCGGTCCTGATCCTCACCGCGCGCGATCGCTGGAGCGACAAGGTGCAGGGCTTCGATGCCGGCGCCGACGATTATGTCGCAAAGCCGTTCCATCTCGAAGAGGTGTTGGCGCGGATTCGCGCGCTGCTGCGCCGCTCCGCCGGCCACGCGCAGTCGGAGCTCACCTGCGGTCCGGTCACGCTCGATACGCGCACCAACCGCGTCACCGTCTCGGGCAATCCGGTCAAGATGACATCCCATGAATACCGCCTGCTGCAGTATCTGATGCATCACACCGGTCGCGTGGTGTCGCGCACCGAGCTCGTCGAGCATCTCTACGACCAGGATTTCGACCGCGACTCCAACACCATCGAAGTGTTCGTCGGCCGTATCCGCAAAAAGCTGGAGGTGGACATCATCCAGACCGTCCGCGGCCTCGGATATTTGCTGACGCCGCCCCCCACCGGCGCCTAAACTAGGGGGCATGCGCCGCAATTCGCTTGCCACCCGGCTGTTCTTTTCCGCGACCGCCTGGGTGGTCGTGATCCTCACCATTACCGGCTTCGTGCTGTCCTCGGTCTACAAGAACGCGACCGAGCGCGCCTTCGACCGCCGGCTCAATCTCTATCTGCGCACGTTGATCGCCGAGGTCGCAACCCCCGACGAGCCGCCGGACCACCAGTTCCAGTCGCTGGGCGAGCCGCTGTTCGAGCTGCCGCTGTCGGGCTGGTACTGGCAGATCACCCGCACCGATTCCGAAAAGGCCGATGTGCGCGCCTCGCGCTCGCTGTGGGACAAGAAGCTGCCGAAGCTGGAGGACCGCGGCGTCGACCTCACCGCGGCCGGCATCCGCCTCGCCTATGTCGACGGCCCCGAAGGCCAGAGCCTGCGCATGGTGGAGCGCCCGGTCGACCTCGGCGCCGACGGGAAGTTCCTGGTCAGCGTCGCCGGCGATGCGTCGGAGATTTTCGACGAGACGCGCAGCTTCGACTATTATCTCGGCGGCACTTTCATCACCCTCGGCATCGTGCTCTTGCTGACCACGATCTTCCAGGTCCGCTTTGGCCTGGCGCCGCTCAACCGCATTTCCGAATCGATCGCCAATATCCGCTCCGGCAAGGCCGAGCGGCTGGAGGGTGAATTTCCGGTCGAGATCGCACCGTTGGCGCGCGAGACCAATGCGCTGATCGACGCCAATCGCGAGATCGTCGAGCGCGCGCGCACCCATGTCGGCAATCTCGCGCATTCGATCAAGACGCCGCTGTCGGTGATCGTCAACGAAGCCTCCGCCCACGCCGCCGATCCCTTTGCACACAAGGTGCTTGAACAGGCCGACCTGATGCGCGACCAGGTCGCGCATCACCTGGAGCGCGCGCGCATCGCCGCCCGCGTCACCATCGTCGGCACCGTCACCGAGGTTGCGCCCGCGATCGAGGCGCTGACGCGGACCATGGAGAAGATCCACCGCGACCGCGGCGTCGACATCGAGGTCAAGGCCGATCCGAACGCGAAGTTCCGCGGCGAGCGGCAGGATCTGGAGGAGATGGCCGGCAACCTCGTCGACAATGCCTGCAAGTGGGCGTCGTCGCGGGTGTTCATCGATGTTGCGGTGGAGCGGACGTCCGAGCCCGGCGCAGGACCGCGCTTGAGGATCGTCGTCGATGATGATGGCCGGGGCCTGTCGGATGCCGAGCGCGCGAAGGTGTCGCGCCGCGGCCAGAGGCTGGATGAATCCAAGCCCGGATCGGGACTGGGGCTTTCGATCGTGGTCGATCTTGCCGCGCTTTACGGCGGCAGCCTGTCGCTCGGCCATGCACCGATCGGCGGATTGCGGGCCGAATTGCTGTTACCCGGAATTTAACGGCCCTCAACCGGTCCGGCGACGTCGCTATTACTAAACGACTTCTTAACACCGGGGCCGTTATGGTTCGAGGGTGGAGAGATTTCGCCGTCACCGCACTTAATCTGCATCACCGCACCGCATGGGCCAGACATCGATCGAGCGGCTGAGGGAATATCTCGGACAGCTTCCGCCGCAATCGCAGGCGTTGCTGATGCGGGAGTTCGAGCGCGCCATCGAACGAGGCCAGGATACCGCGGTGGCGACCCTCGTGCTGGAGCAATTGCGCAAGGTGGTGCGCAGGACCGAGGGCGATGCGCCGCCCCCTCCGCGCGGCGACGACGCGGCGCGCTGTCTGTTCCAGCCGGTTGAGCCGTTCCTCGTCGATAGCAACGTTCCGATGCGGCCGGGACAGATCCGCCGCGCCTCGCTGCGGCCGGTGTGGCAATGGTTGATGCGCGCCGGCGCGCCGGCGCAGGTAGAGGAATTCGAGGCCGCGCTGATGAAGGTCGGCGAGGACGGCGAACCTTCCGAGACGGCCGTCCGCAAGCTTCAGCTCGCCGCAGCGGATGCGATCTTCCAGATCACCTCGCCGTCCGGTGGCGACCAGCAGCGCGGGCTGGCACGCGTCGGCCCGCCCAATGTGATCGAGGACCTGCTGCCGATCGGATCGGTGCTGCAGGCGCGCGAGGCGCTCAATGCGCTCGCCGGGCGGCTGCCGATGAGCTTGCGCGTGTTCGGGGATTCCCAGATCGCCGAGGCCTGCGAAGCGCTCAACGTGCCGACGCTGCAAACGCCGCAGCTCCTGCCGTTTGCGCTCTCGCTCCTCGCGCAGCGACTGACCCAGCCCTGGCAGATCATCCGCATCGCCATCCGCATGGCGGCTTCCGATGACGAGATCCGCGTCGCCACGACGCCTTACGCGATGGCGGTGACGATCGCGCTGCACGACCTGTTCTGCCTTGCGGCCGCGCTGCGGACCGATATCCGGCGCGGCCAGTTCGCCAGCGTTCCGGACCATCTCAAGGCCTTGCATGACGGGGTGCGGGGGCTGCGCACCGAGCTCGACCTGCGCCAGGATTCGACCTGGGGCCGGCAACTTGCCTCGATCCGGGCCGAGATTTCCAACACCCTGCAATCGGAAATCGACAGCGTTCCGGGCCGCGTCCGCCGCATCCTGCGCCAGCGCTCCGACAAGGATATTCTGGCCGGCGCCAGGATCGACGGCACCGAGGTTGAGGATACCGCCGCGCTGATCGATTTCGTCGGCGTCTGCCGCACTTATGCGGGGGAGCTTGCGATCAACGAGGTGACGCTGCGAACCTATTCCGACTTGCAGCAGCATGTGGAGAAGGCCACCGAGGCGCTGGTTCAGTCGCTGCGCAGCGGCGATTTAAGGGCGCGCGCCTATCGGCAGCTTCAGGCCGAAGCCGCAATCCGCTTCTGCGAGACCCTGTTCGGACGCGAATACGCCTCATTGATGCGACGGGCCGTCGACAACGCGCTGAGCGGCGAGCCGCGTAAGCCTTCGCGTGCCGGTTAAACCCTTCGAAACTCTCGCTACAATTTCCGGTTGACCAAGGCTGTGTGGACACCTACGGTCACGCATGCTTCCGTTGCAAATTCCTGCAAGCACATGATTTCAGCCATCAATTTCGTCGAACTTGAGAACCGGATCGTTTCCGCCACATATCGGAACCTGATGGTCAAGGCGAAGATCGTTCTGGTCGACAAGGCTAGCGGTTCGCCGTTGCCGGAACCGGTGACCACAATTACCTCGCCGATGCCCAACGGGGCTTTGCGAATCCGCCTTCCGGATGCGATCGCCCCCGGCACCTACTTCCTGGCCGCACGCAACGCGCATGGTGAGGACGTCGCCCGCAGCGCCGATTTCCATGTCAACTAACTGATTATTATCCTTAGGCTTTTGGCCGCATCGCGCAATGCCGCGGAATTGACTATTGTCAATTGCCGGGCTCGCTGGCTGTAGTGTAGACCGGCGCATGGAGGGCATGGTCTGGAAAAAAGGCGGTCCCGCAGTTCGGATCGCGGCGCGGATGCCGGGTTTTCGGGCCCTGCGTGCTCAATCAGGAATCTGGAGAGCGGTGTCGCGATCCGGAGGGCCTCAGGAATTGGCTTTAAATGAATTTGTGGTTCGTGTTCGCGCTGATGACGGCGGCAGCGGTCTTCGCTGTGTTGCTGCCGCTCGGCCTCGGCAAGGGCCAGCGAACCGGCGGCAATGAGGCTTCGGTCTACCGCGACCAGCTTGCCGAAATCGACCGCGACCTCGCTTCCGGCTCGATCGCCAAGGCCGAGGCTGATGCTGCGCGCCTCGAGATCAGCCGCAGGCTGCTTGCTGCCGCTGCAGAGACAGGCGATCAGCCCGCGCAATCGAGCACCAAATGGCGGCGCAGCGCCGCGGTGATGGCGCTGGTAGGGCTGCCGCTGCTGGCTCTTGCGGTCTATCTGCCGTTGGGCTCGCCGTGGCTTCCCGATTTTCCGCTTAGCGAGCGCATGCGCACCGCGGATGCATCGCAGCCGCTGGTAAACCTGGTGGCGCAGGTCGAGCAGCATCTGGACAAGAACCCGAAAGACGGCCGCGGCTGGACCGTGCTCGCGCCGGTATTGATGCGGCTCGGGCGCTACGACGATGCGGTGCGGGCGTTCCGCAATTCGATCACCTACAGCGGCGAGAGCGCGCTCCGCCGCGCCGATCTCGGCGAGGCCATCACCGCCGCGGCCGGCGGTGTCGTCACCAAGGACGCGCGGGCTGAATTCGATCGCGCGCTCGCACTCGATGCCGGCGACGTCAAGTCGAGTTATTTCGTCGGCCTGGCCGCGGAGCAGGACGGCGACAAGAACAAGGCTGCCACGATCTGGCGGGGGATGCTGGACAAGGCGCCGGCCGACGCGCCGTGGCGCCCGCTGGTTCAGGCGGCCCTGGTGCGGGTCGGCGCGCCGGGGCCGCCGGCACTGTCGGAACAGACCATTGCAGCCGCCAAAAACATGAGCGCGTCGGATCGCCAGGCCATGATCCGCGGCATGGTCGAGCGCCTGGCGACGCGGCTGAAGCAGAACGGCGACGATGTCGACGGCTGGCTCAAGCTGGTGCGGGCCTATCTGGTGATGGGTGATCGCGAGAAAGCAATTGCCGCGCAGACCACCGCGCGCCAGTCGGTGGCCAATGACGCCGAGCGGCTCAAGCAATTGAACGAGGGCCTGAAAAATCTCGGGCTCGAGGGATGAACGGAATGCGCAAGACCAGAGTGAACGCATGACACGCAAGCAGCGCCGCCTGACCATGATCGGATGCTCGCTGGCGGTGCTCGCCTTTGCGGCGGGCCTGGTGCTGTATGGGCTGCGCGATTCCATCGTGTTCTTCTCGACGCCTTCGATGGCCGCCGAGCAGCATATCGCACCGGGCACGCGCTTCCGCCTGGGCGGCCTCGTACAGGTGGGCTCGCTGGTCTGTGGGGACAGCCAGATTTCCTTCGAGGTTGCCGACGGCAGCGCCAAGCTGCCGGTCACCTACAAGGGAATCCTGCCCGACCTGTTCCGCGAAGGGCAGGGCGTCGTCGCCGAAGGCGCGCTCGATGCATCCGGCACGTTTCGGGCGGATACCGTCCTTGCCAAGCATGACGAGAACTACATGCCCAAGGACGTCGCCGACGCGCTGAAGAAGCAGGGCCACTGGAAGGACGACTACGACAAGAAGCTCGTAGCGAACATGAAGGGCGCGACCTGCGCGCATGGAGGGTGATGAGGTGATCGCAGAGGCCGGACATTATGCCCTGGTGCTGGCGCTTGGACTTGCGCTGATCCAGTCCTTCGTTCCGATCCTCGGCGCGCGCCGGGGCGATGTCGCGCTGATGAATGTCGCGCGCTCGACGGCGCTGGCGCAGTTGTTGTTCGTGGCGCTGTCGTTTGCGGCGCTGGTGACGCTGCACGTCACCTCCGACTTTTCCGTCGTCAACGTCTTCGAGAACTCGAATTCGCTGCAGCCGATGCTCTACAAGATCACCGGCGTCTGGGGCAATCACGAGGGCTCGATGCTGCTCTGGGTGCTGATCCTCGCGCTGTTCGGTGGCCTCGTCGCGGCCTTCGGCAACAACCTGCCGCTCTCGCTCCGCGCCCATGTGCTCTCGGTGCAGGCCTGGATCGCGGGCGCCTTCTATCTCTTCATTCTGCTCACCTCCAATCCGTTCCTGCGCATCCCAAATCCGCCGATCGAGGGCCGCGACCTCAATCCGGTGCTGCAGGACATCGGCCTCGCCATCCATCCGCCGATGCTCTATCTCGGCTATGTCGGCTTCTCGATCTCCTTCTCGTTCGCGATTGCGGCGCTGATGGAGGGCCGCATCGATGCGGCCTGGGCGCGCTGGGTCAGGCCCTGGACGCTGATGGCCTGGATCTGCCTCACGATCGGCATCGCGATGGGCTCGTACTGGGCCTACTACGAATTGGGCTGGGGCGGCTGGTGGTTCTGGGACCCCGTGGAAAACGCTTCCCTGATGCCGTGGCTTGCCGGCACGGCCCTGCTTCATTCGGCGCTGGTGATGGAGAAGCGCAACGCGCTGAAGGTCTGGACCATCCTGCTCTCGATCCTGACCTTCTCGCTGTCGCTGCTCGGCACCTTCCTGGTCCGCTCGGGCGTGCTGACGTCGGTGCATGCCTTTGCCACCGATCCTACCCGGGGCGTCGGGATCCTCATGATCCTCTGCCTGTTCATCGGCGGCAGCCTCGCGCTGTTTGCGGGTCGCGCGTCGTCACTGAAGCAGGGCGGGTTGTTCGCGCCGATCTCGCGCGAGGGCGCGCTGGTGCTGAACAACCTGTTCCTCACCACCGCGTGCGCGACCGTGTTCATCGGCACGCTCTATCCGCTGGCGCTCGAGGTCCTGACCGGCGACAAGATCTCGGTCGGCGCGCCGTTTTTCAATCTCACCTTCGCGCCGCTGTTCGTGCCGCTGTTGATCGCCGTTCCCTTCGGACCGATGCTCGCCTGGAAACGTGGCGATCTCCTTGGGGCATCGCAGCGGCTGCTTGCCGCCGGCGTCGCCGCCTTGATTGCGGTTGCGATCGCGTGGGCCTGGGCCAGGGGCGGGAGCGCGCTGGCGCCGCTGGCGATCGGGCTTGCGATGTTCGTGATCGCAGGCACAGCGAGTGATCTGGTCGAGCGCACCGGGGCGTTCCGAACTCCGCTTGCCGTCTCGCTCCGTCGCGCCGCCGGCTTGCCGCGATCGACCTGGGGTATGGCCTTCGCCCATGCCGGCCTCGGCATCGCGCTTATCGGCATCGTCTGCGAGACCACCTGGAACAGCGAATATATCGGCACGATGAAGCCGAACGATGTCAGGCCGCTCGCCGGATACGTATTGAAGCTGGATGGGCTCTCGCAGCGGCAGGGGCCGAACTATCGCGAGCAGGTCGCCTCGTTCGCCGTCAGCCTTGGCGGCAGCAAGCTCGCCGTGATGACGCCGTCGAAGCGCCACTTCACCACCAACGGCGCAACGACGACGGAAGCGGCATTGCTGACGCGAGGCGCGAGCCAGCTCTACATCTCGCTCGGCGATCCCACCGCCGATGGCGGCACCGTTGTCCGCATCTATCACAAGCCCCTGGTGCTGCTGATCTGGTTCGGCCCGGTGCTGATGGCGTTGGGAGGCGTGCTGTCGCTGTCGGACCGCCGCCTGCGCGTCGGTGCGCCGAAGCCGGCGAGGGCGGTGGGCGGCCTGCAGGCGGCGGAGTAGGCAGCGTCAGCGCTGGCCGCGGCCACGTTTCATGTCGGCGATGGCCTGCCTGCGTTTGGCGAATCTTGCCGGATCGGCTTCCTCCTCCGACATCGCGCTTGTCGACAACAGATCGAGCGGCACACCAAGTGCCTGAGCGAACTTGCGGTGCAGAGCCAGCGGGCCCTTGCGCTTGCCGTTTTCAAGATCGGAAAGGTAGTTCTGAGTAATCTGAACTCCCTCTGCGGTAGCCAACTCTGCCTGCGTCCAACCGCGGAATTGGCGCAGAACTCGAATGGGGTTCTCGCCATTTGCAAGGCGGTCGACAATCTCCTTCGGCAGCACTGGAGCGCCGCCAGCGATCTCTTTCCTCGCCCGTGCGACGAGACGTGTGGTCCCCACATCTTCCTCGGCTTCGCGCGCCAGGTCCCTGAGACGCTCGTATTCAGCGCGAGGCACGATCGCCACCTCGCCATCCGAGGTCATTTTGAACTTCACTTTCATCTTGTCCCTCAATCGTAGATCTCCCGACGATGCCCGACCGCTACCACCGTGACCATTCCGGGCTCATCGGGGAAAATCACGCGCCAATCTCCTACCCTTAGCCGCGCACCAGCTTGACCTTTGAGTTTCTTGACGTCGCCTTGGCCGGTCGCGGCAAAGACTTCCAGTTTCTTTCCAATTCGATCGCGAATTTGCGGTGAAAGCTTGAGCCATTGGCGCGTCGCGGCCATCGTAAACCCGATCTGGCTCATGACGGCATTATCGCATAATGCGATATCCGTATCCAGGCCGAAGAGTTGAATGACGCCGGCCCCGATGGGGAGTAGAAGCTGGATTGGCTTGGAACTGGATCGGCTTGGAAAACGTCCCGCAGGCGGGATTCGGCATCATGGATCTGCGAAAGCTGATTGCAATATTGATCTTCGTGGCGGCCTTGGGTTGCTCACTGGCGCCCGCGCATGCGGTGCTGCCGGACGAAATGATGTCCGATCCCGCCAAGGAGGCCCGCGCCCGCACCTTGTCGCGCGAGCTGCGCTGCATGGTCTGCCAGAACCAGTCGATCGACGATTCCGAGGCGCCGCTGGCACGCGATATTCGCCTCCTGGTGCGGGAGCGCATCGCAGCCGGCGACAGCAACCAGCAGGTGATCGATTTCCTGGTCGCGCGCTACGGCGAGTTCGTGTTGCTGAAGCCGCGATTCGAGCGCCAGACGCTGCTGCTCTGGCTGGTTCCACCGTTCCTGCTGATCGCCGGAGGCATTGCGCTCTGGTGCTACGCGAGGCGGCGTTCCCGGGAGGAATCCGACACCGTAAACCGCCCCCTCTCGGCGGAGGAAGAGGCCCGTCTGGCAGCCCTGATGGCGAGCGAGGCTCGGGGAGAAAAGCCGTAGGTTTTTGATCATAAATCCGGGCCGATTGCGTGCTCCGCCTCTGCCTCGGGCAAGCAATGGGAACTCGTGCAATCACAAGGGCTTAAGCCTGCGATAAACTGCCGCATGGAAAGCGGCCTTCATTACGAAACTTTAACTCCGCCGCCAGCGATTTGTAAGGCGCAGGTCCCCATCTTGGCCTCTGAACGGTGCCGGCCCCCGCACCCCATTCTCTCGCTTTGGAGACAGCTTAATGACCGACCGTCCCACCGACCCCTCGATGCTTCCCTCGTTCCGCGGGCCGCGCCGCTCGCTGCTCTCCGCGCGCAAGCTTGCGCTGATGGGTTCCGTTGTCGCCGGCCTTGGCATTGCCGTCTACGGCTTCAGTCCCTCGAGCGGTCCCGTGAACGTGCTGACGACGCCTGCGCATGCGCAAGTCGCCAACGAGGTGAGCAAGGTGCAGCGGCCCGTCGGTTTCGCCGACATCGTCGAGCGTGTGAAGCCGTCGGTGATCTCGGTGAAGGTCAACATCAACGAGAAGATTTCCAAGAGTGGTGATGACGATGATTCGCCGTTCCAGCCCGGCTCGCCGATGGAACGTTTCTTCCGTCATTTCGGCGGCCCGGAGGGGGTTCCGCCGGGCTTCCGCGGCAAGCACGTGATCATGGGCCAGGGTTCCGGCTTCTTCATTTCCGCTGACGGCTTTGCCGTCACCAACAACCACGTGGTCGACGGCGCGAGCAAGGTCGAGGTCACGACCGATGACGGCAAGAGCTACAAGGCCAAGGTGATCGGCACCGACGCGCGCACCGACCTTGCACTGATCAAGGTCGAGGGCGGCTCCAACTTCTCGTTCGCCAAGCTTTCCGACGGCAAGCCGCGCATCGGCGACTGGGTGCTCGCGGTCGGCAATCCTTTCGGTCTTGGCGGCACTGTGACCGCGGGCATCGTCTCGGCCATGGGCCGCGACATCGGCAACGGTCCGTATGACGACTTCATCCAGATCGACGCGCCCGTGAACAAGGGCAACTCGGGTGGGCCCGCATTCAACACCGACGGCGATGTCGTCGGCGTCAACACCGCGATCTACTCGCCGTCCGGCGGCAGCGTCGGTATCGCGTTCTCGATTCCGTCCTCGACCGTGAAGAGCGTCGTGCAGCAGCTCAAGGACAAGGGCACCGTCAGCCGCGGCTGGATCGGCGTCCAGATCCAGCCGGTGACGCAGGATATCGCCGACAGCCTCGGCCTGAAGAAGGCGGAAGGCGCGCTGGTTGCCGAACCCCAAAAGGACGGTCCCGCCTCCAAGGCCGGCATCGAGTCCGGCGACGTGATCACCGCAGTCAACGGCGAGACCGTCAAGGATGCCCGCGAGCTCGCGCGCACCATCGGCGGCATGGCGCCGGGTGCTGCGGTCAAGCTCGACGTCCTGCACAAGGGCGCGGACAAGGTCATCAATCTCACGCTCGGCACGCTGCCGAACACGGTCGAAGCCAAGGCAGACAACGACAACGATGACGGCGGCAAGACCACGCGCGGCACCGACGTGCCGAAGCTCGGCCTGACGGTAGCGCCCTCGAACAGCGTAGCCGGCGCCGGCAAGGAAGGCGTCGTTGTCACCGAGGTCGACCCGAAGAGCGCGGCGGCCGAGCGCGGTTTCAAGGAAGGCGACGTCATTCTCGAGGTCGCGGGCAAGACGGTCGAGAGCGCCAAGGATGTGCGCGAAGCGATCGCGGCTGCGAAGAACGACAACAAGAACGTCATCCTGATGCGCGTGAAGAGCGGCGGACAGTCGCGCTTCGTCGCCGTGCCGCTTGCCAAGGGCTGAGCATATGGTCCTGAAAAGTGGGCACCGGTCTTCCGACCAGACCGTGCTCGACTAGCAGCTTCACGAGTTGGAGGGTGTCGCCGGCATCAGTCGCCCCCGCCGACGGCTCTTTCCGGGGAGCGGGCCCAAAGCCCGCTCCCGCCTCCTTCCTTCCGGTGGATATAGCCCCCCTCCGTCGGAAGGTCTAAGGGCGGTGAGGTCCCCCAGCTTCACCGCCCGCTTTTTCGATCAACCGATTGGCGTTTCGGTCGCCTTGCATGAAAGCGCCGACCGCGCCATGTTGAAGGAGAGTCGAGGACCGTGACCGCCACCGCTCCAGCCATCGCTCCGCAAATGCGCATCCTGATCATCGAAGACGACCGCGAGTCTGCGGATTATCTGGTGAAGGCGTTCCGCGAAGTCGGCTACGTCGCCGATCTCGCCGGCGACGGCGACGAGGGGCTTTCGATGGCCGAAAGCGGCGACTACGACGTGCTCGTGGTCGATCGCATGCTGCCGAAGCGCGACGGGTTGTCTCTGATCGGCGCGCTGCGCGATAAGGGCAACCGCACGCCCGTCCTGATTCTCTCGGCCCTCGGTCAGGTCGACGACCGCATCAAGGGCCTGCGCGCCGGCGGCGACGATTATCTGCCGAAGCCCTATTCATTCGCCGAACTGCTCGCGCGCGTCGAGGTGCTGTCGCGCCGCAATGTGGGCCCGGCCGAGGAGACCACCTATCGCGTCGGCGACCTCGAGCTCGACCGTCTCTCGCATCGCGTGGCGCGCGGCAAGGACGAGCTCACCTTGCAGCCGCGCGAGTTCCGGCTGCTCGAATATCTGATGAAGCATGCCGGCCAGGTGGTGACGCGTACCATGCTGCTCGAAAATGTCTGGG
>Ga0134128_10005874_pt1 | contig 14873 bp, 8 predicted proteins | sample KB31754_FD_96462 | JGI IMG/M metagenome (GOLD analysis project Ga0134128, IMG submission 96462) | Terrestrial soil microbial communities with excess Nitrogen fertilizer from Kellogg Biological Station, Michigan, USA - KB3-175-4 | ecosystem: Environmental > Terrestrial > Soil > Unclassified ... | reverse complement strand
CGACTATCAGCCATCAGTCTCCGTTAATCGAACCAGGCGCTCCTGACGCCGATTTTGACCCATTCGATCTTGATATCACGTTCATCGAAGGCACCCCGACCGCAGAGACTGTGCTGATGTGCAGCACTGGCGACACTTGCGGCAGTTCCTGCCCCAGCGCCTGCACGACTTCCTAGTTGGCGGCGGGCACGACCGTCACGTTCATAGTCCAGGTGACATTCGCAGAAAGGCACACTCGATGACGCGGTCGCGGCTTCGTCTGTACCAGCGTGCTGGTGGCGGAATGCTGCGCGCTGCGGTGAGTCTGCCGGGTCCAGGGCTTCCTGAATGGCCGGGGCCCGGCAGTTCTCTCGCCGGGTGGCAGTCGTGGCTCAGCGCGGTCTGGGCAGATGTTGCCTTCCGCCGAGCGGTCGCGGGCGCTAGCACCGATCTGGCTCGCCAGGTGCAAGCAGTTGTTGACGGGGAATCGGTGAGCTCGCGTCGGGCGCGGCGTGCTGCACTGGCGATTGCCCGCTATGCGATCAGGTATGCACACCGATCGACGCCGTTCGGCTTGTTCGCGGGGGTCAGCCTCGCTGAGTTCGGCGGGACATCCTTCGCGCGCATCGGTGACGGAAATGAGGTAATCAGCCGCCCGGATCCGGTGCAACTGCGATCAGCGATCAGCAACTTGCAGGCCGATCCGGTGCTGATGGCTGGTGTCCGGGTGTGCGTAAATAATCTCGCGCGCATCCGAGACGGACGCGTGCAGGTCCCATCGGAGGGTTCTGCCCAGTTCTCGCTGGCACAGACTCCTGCCGTGACTGTAGTGCTCGATGCGGCTAAGACACCGCTCTGTTACTCAGACCTGGTGGCCAAGCTGGCCGCCAAGTTCCCGGAATCTGGCAAAGCTCGCTGCGCCTTGCTCGTCTCGGAATTGGTACGGACATGCGTGCTAGTGACCTCGCTGCGCCCGGCCGCTACGGTCGCCGACCCCGCTGGCACCTTGCCGTCCGGCCTGCTGGAGATCTCCGAAGAGATGCAGGCAGCCTCTGACGTCCGACTCGACGCGGAGGTGCGGCTATCAGGCGCCGTGTCGGTCGAGATCGAGACCGCAGCCTCCGTGCTGGCCAGGCTGACGCCGTGCCCGGCCGGGACTGCCGCCTGGCACCGCTATGCGGAGCGGTTCGCCGACCGGTTCGGCGAAGACACCGAGGTCCGCCTTGAGCGCCTGGTCGATCCCGATCATGGCCTGGGGCTGCCTGACGGATTCGCATCGGTGTCTGAGCCGCCGCGGCCGATGACCCGCCGCGACCGGCTGCTACTCGAACTCGCTGGTAACGCTGCGCTCCAGAACTGCCCCACCGTGATCCTCACCGAGCCGATGATCGAGGATCTGGAAGCTTCTGCGGGTGGCCCGCCCAAGATCTTGGCACCGCACCTGGAGGTGTGCGCGCAGGTCCAGGCCCATTCGTTGCTGGCTTTGGATGCGGGAAACTTCCGCGTCCGAATTCAAGCCGTGTCCCGGGCGGCGGGCTCGATGACAGGGCGGTTCTGGCATCTGCTGCCCGATGCAGCAGCGGAGATCCCTTGCTTGCCGACAGTCGATATAGGAGCGGAACTGGCCCAGTTGTCGTTTCACCCCTCCCGTGCTGAAGCCGACTTGCTTACTCGGGCCCCCCAGGTCCTGCCCAGACTCGTCAGCGTCGGTGAGTTCAGGGACGGCGATGACGGGATACTCGTTCCCGCCGACCTGGTCGTCGGCATGCAAGATCGCCGCCTCTATCTGGCCGCGGCCGCCACCGGGACCAGAGTGGAACTGCTCGCCCCCACCGCAATCAATTTCCTGTGGAACAGCTACACGCCACCCCTGGTCAGGTTCCTGGCCGAAATAAGCCGAGCTTTCACTTCCCAGGTGGCCGCATTTGACTGGGGGACGGCCTGGACGCTGCCATTCACCCCCGCACTGCACTACCGGCGTAGCATTCTGATTCCCGCTCGGTGGCGGCTCCGGGCGGAATGGCTACCAGGCCGCACAGCGTCCATAGGGCAATGGACCACGCAATTGCAAACCTGGCGCGACCGGGCTGGCGTGCCGGACCGCGTACTCCTGGTCATGGATGATCAGCACCTGCTGCTCGATCTCACCCGCGAGATGGACCTCGACATTCTCCGCGCGCGGCTCGGCGGCACTCCAGCCGTCATTCTGCATGACGCGCCGCCACCCGATGCCGACGGGTGGATCGGCGGCCGGGCGCACAGCATCGTGGTCGCGATGAGAGCGTGCTCGTGAGCGCGCCCGCAACCCAAGCTCTATCCGAGGGCAGTCTCGGTATCGCACTGCTGCACATCGAGCGCGGCGACCTTTCCGCCGCACAACCTTTGCTGGCCAAGGCCACCGCCGACGGTGTCAGTACAGGCGCCAACGCATCACTATTCCACGGCGCCCCGGCGGTGGAATTTGTCCTGGGCCGTGCCGGAGGCACTGATTGTCGTCTCCAGGCGGCGGTAGACAAGGTCACCACCTCCCGCCTGCATGCTGCCCGGCAGCGACGTCAATCGGCACGCCTGCCGTCTCTGTCCGAGTTCGACCTGATCCGGGGCCTCACCGGCCTCGGGGCACTACTGCTCGCCCGCCCAAGCCCGCCGCAGCTGATCGAAGATGTACTTGCCTATCTTGTGTCGCTGACAGACCCGGTTGCCGGAGGAGTGCCCGGCTGGTGGTCGATGGACAGCCCCGGGCATCAGCAGATCATCGGCGGTCACGGTAACAACGGCGTCGCACACGGCATCGCCGGGCCGCTCGCGCTCCTGGCTCTGGCCGCCCGGCGCGGCATCCACGTCGAAGGGCAGACCGACGCTATCCAGGTGATCACACGCTGGCTGGACAGGTACGGCGCCTGCTACTGGATCACCCGCAGCCAACTGCCGGCCCGCCCACCGCTCCACCCACTGCGGATGCGTCCGTCATGGTGCTACGGAACTCTCGGCATCGCCCGCGCCCAGCAGCTGGCCGCGATCGCGCTGCACGACCCTTCTCGCGCTCACGTCGCCGCGAACAGCGCGGAAGCCGCACTCGCCGACACTGCCCGCCTTGGTCTGATTACCGACGCGTCTCTGTGTCATGGCTGGGCCGGCCTTCTCACCGTCACCAAAGCCATCGCTGCCGACAGTCCCGACCCGCACCGCTTCACCCGGCGCGTGAGCGCTCTCCGAGCACGCCTCACTGCCGGTATCACTGAGCTGCCCAAGCCCGGATTCCTGGAAGGCCGCGCCGGGGCGCAGTTGGCGCTTGACGGCACGAACGCAACCAACTGGACCCGCAGTCTGCTGATCGACTAACACCGTCCCGGAATTGATGACCAGGAGCGCATTGCGAGATGGACTGGAACGACGAGAGCCTGACAATCCCTGATGACAAGGGCTGGTGGCACGCCACCATCTCCTTTCCCGGTGATGCGGGGATCACCCCGGAAGCCGCAGCCATTCTTACCGAATCCTTGGCCGACCAGCGTTTCCACTTCCTTCGCAAAGCCGGAAAGCTGCGGCTGCGGACTTGGCATTCTGCTGCCGCCGTGCTCGACCGGCTCGTAGTCCGTCAGCTCGTTACCAGCTGGACCTACGGGATCTATGAGCCAGAGACCATGGCTTTCGGCGGCCCCGCCGGCATGATGATCGCTCATGAGCTCTTCTGCGCCGACAGCCCTGCCGCACTGGCGGAGACCGGTAACCCTTACGGTCGGGAACGCTGCATCCTGCTGATCTCGGCCATGAACCGAGCCGCTGGGCTGGATCCGTTTGAGATTGGTGATGTCTGGGCGAAGATCGCGAATCTCCGGCCAGCGATCGGCCCTCCGCCTGAAGCCCGCCGCCAGACGGCTGCTAGCGCTATGCGCCGTCTCCTCAACGCTGACGCGGCGCAGCGACATGAACCGGAGGCGGGGTGGCCCGAGCGGGTTGCAGCCTTCCACGAAGCCGGAGCCCAGCTAGCTCGGCTCAGCTCTGGGGGCCAGCTGACACGCGGCCTGCGCTCCGTACTCGCCCACCAGGCGATCTTCGCGCTCAATCGCTCCGCAGTCTCAGCCGATGACCAGGCCGCAGCCGCTTTGCTCGCCCAGCATGTCATCTTCGGCGATACCCATGATCACAATCCACTGGAGAACACTATGACTGCATTGACCGAGCCTGCCCAGCTGCGCCGCCGTATGGTAGACAGGCTCACCGAATCCGGCCACCTCCGTGCCCCGGCAGTCATCGGCGCCTTCGAGGCCGTCGAGCGCCACCGCTTCATTCCGCACGCAGACGTCCTGGCCGCTTACGCTGAGGACGCGGTAGCGATCAAGCACGGACGCGACAGCGAGATGATCTCCTGTATCTCAGCGCCGTCCATCGTCGCGACCCAGCTTGAGCAGCTGAGCGCGCGACCGGGCCACAAGATCCTGGAAGCCGGGGCTGCCACCGGCTACAACGCCGCGCTCCTCAGCCGAATCGTCGGCCCGGGTGGCCATGTTTGGACGCTCGACGTCGACCGGGACCTCGTCGACGGTGCCAGAACGAAGCTTGCCGAGGCGGGCGCATCCAACGTGACCGTCGTGTTCGCCGACGGGGCGGCCGGGCTGCCTGACCGGGCTCCCTTCGACCGCATCCAGTTCACCGTCGGCGCCGGGGACATCCCGGTGACTGTTCTCGACCAGCTCGCTCCCGGCGGGCGCCTGGTCATCCCGATGCGGATCCGGGGCAGCATCTCCCGGTCCTTCGCCTTCGAACGCGACGGCGGCACCTGGAAAACGGTCTCCTGCGAGATGGCCACCTTCGTCCCGATGCGCAAAGGCAGCTTCGACGACATCCGCACCATCATCCCCATGGCAGGCGAGGGGAACGTCCGGATCGAGACGTTCAGCGAACAGAACGTCGACCGGGAGGCGCTCAGCGCAGTTCTCCAAGACCGCCCGTATCACAAGGTCTACACAGGAGTGAAATTCCGGCAGGGCTCGCCGTGGGAATGGCTTTACCTGTGGCTGGCGTGCACCCTGCCAAACGGCCTGTCCCGGATGCCCGGCCAGCGACCCGGGTTCAAACCGCACTTCAGCTGGGGCTCAATGGCCGCCCTCGACGGAAACGACCTGGCATACCTAACCGTTCGCGAAGACCAAGACGCCGAAGGACCGTACTGGGGGATCGGCGTCATCGGCCACGGCCCCCGCTCTGACATTCTCGCCGAAGAGGTCGCGGCCTCGATCGAGGAATGGGCCCGCGACTACGGCAACGACGCCCCGGTTCCTGGTTTCCGCATGGCCACCGACCCCAACCGCGACCTTCTGAAGACCGTCGACCCGCGTTTCATCATCGACAAGCCCGCCAGCCGCCTCGTCGTGGACTGGCCATAGGGCGGGTAAGCCATGAATCCCGCGATTGCCAACCGCATCCCACTGGTATGCCGGCCCAAGCCGCCCGGCATACCCCTGACTGAGCGCATCGCAGCGCTCACTGAATTAGTTACGCAGCCTGCTGGCGCGGATCACCACCAGCTCGTGGCTCGCGCCAGCGGAATCCTGAACTTTGCCGCGCTCATCGCCTCCGACGCCGGGCTTCTCGAACTGGCTGCGGACCTCTGCTGGAGGCAGCACGCGATCTTCGCCGCCGCCACCCTGGATCAGGACACCGCCGTCATGGCGCTCATGCCCCTGGTCAACATCGCGCGGCTGATGATCCGCGAAGGTGACGGCCCCGGTGCCTACGACATACTCCACCGGCTGTATCGCGCTGCCCGGCTCCGCAGCACGACCACGATCGTTGATCACCACATCGACCTGGCGCCTCTGATCCGCACCAGCGACGACCACCGCAAAATATGCACCGAACTATGGGTCACTCTGCTGACCGACGGCGCCAGAGCCCTCGCCCGAGCCGGGCGCTGGGCCGAAGCCGCCGCGGCGATGACCGCACATCGCGGCATTGGCCGCAGGCTCCTCGACGGCCGCCAGATCAAGATCATGTCACTCGCGGAACAGGGACTCACCGGCCAGGCGATAGCCATGATCGATACCAGCACCCTGGCTGAACCATGGGAGATGACAGTCGCAGCCATGCTCCGCATCTACTGCCAGCCGGACACCTCGCCCGCATCACAGTACGACCTAGATCGCGCGCTACGCCGGACCCTCGACCTGATCACGCAGCCGACCGAGTCGGCAACCGCGGCCTTCCAGATCCGCGTCGGTCTGACCGCGCTCGACCTCACGATCACCCAGCCCTTTGCGGTCACCAGCGAACTGCGAGACGCCATCGTCCGCGCAGCTCTCTCAGACGCCTACGCCGCCCGAGAAGTCCTAGCCCACGCCGACACGCGCTCCCGGCTCAGCCGCCAGGACGAGCGCGAGCTCACGGCCGTGGTAACCGACGCCGCGCTCGGCACCGGGCAACTCCCGCCACAGCACATGCACGCCCTCGCCGCGACGGTCAAGCAGGGAGAAGACCAACTGCGCGCAATGCTCTAGCAGCGCGCCGCTCAGCTCCAGGCGCCGTCGACGATCGCCGCATCCTTGAAGCTGCCGTTGGCGACGCGCCGAGTCACCTCTTCCCATTCGCGAAGCACGCGGCGCTTCCCGCCGGAAATGTCCGGCCAGCTGGTTCTGGTGACGGGCTGGTTCTCGTAGACGGGCTCCCAGGTGATGACGTGGAGAGGGCCGATGTCGGGGACGAGGGTCTTGATGATGTGCACGGCCCGGCGGTGGTACCACTTGCAGATTGCAGTCACCGACAGGCGCGCCGCGACCGCCTCCTTGAGGTAAGGCAGGGCGAATTCGACGTTCTGCCACGTGTTCGCCGACTGGTCCTCGACCCGAATTACATCGCCAGGCACATCCCGCTCGGTCAACGCGGCGCGGAACTCGCGGGCCTCGATTACGCCGTTGTGGCGGTTGACTCCGCCAGTGGCAATGATCAGGGGCGCTAGCCCGCGCCGGTGCCGTTCGGCGGCGAGTTCGGCCGCCGCGAGCTGGTTCGTGCCGAAGATGAACACGGCTGACGGCTGGTCGGGAGGCGGGGCGTCGATATCGACGTAGGCGGTGATCTGGTCGATCTGCTCGGTGCTGAGGTCGGCGCTGGTCACTAGAGTTCCTCGACAGGGTAGAGCGGCGGGCCCTAGCGAGCGAGGGCGGTCGCGCTGACGACTTCCAGGTAACGGGCATGATAGGCCGTCGCCTGGCGGGCGCCCGGGTACTCCCGGGCCAGGACTTGGTCGAGGTGGCCCGCCAGGACCATAGTTGGCCAGGCCGGGCGGCGGCTGGCCAGCGCGTCTTGACCGGCCGCGACCGCTTCGTCGAGGCGGCCGGATCCGGCGTGGGCAAGTCCGAGAATCAGAAGTGAGCGCGCATATCCGGAAGGGTTCTCGCCGCGCTGGCGGGCCTCCGCTGGGTACACGGTGCTGATGACGCGATAGGTGGCCGCGACCGATTCCGGGAAGTTGCCGGCCAGGAGCAGGGATGTCGCGGTGTAGGGCGGGTCTTCGGCCAGGGCAATCGAGAACGCGCCGGTGGTCGGTGAGTCAGCGGGCAGTTTGCTGATCGCCCTGGACGCTTCCCGGCGGGCAGTAGTCATCCGGGTGATGTCTCCGGCTTGCGCGGCGGAACGCATCTCTTGGGCCGCCAGCTTGGCATGCACGACGGTACCGATCGGAGCGATGCAGCGGCCGCGGGTGGCGAGCGTCACGGACTGGTGCGACCGGCCCTGATAGTAGGCGATCAAGGCTCGGGTCAGCATCGCCCAGCCTGCCAAGTCCGGGTTGCCGGTGTCGTTGCTGCGTCGCTCGGAATCGGCGCACCACAGTCGCGCGGTCGCATGCTCGCCCATGTCGCAGGCTGCTATGGCGAGCAGGTTCGACAGCCAACCAGCTGCCTCAACGAGATCGACTCGCCATGGCAGCCGTCCCGAGCGGGCGATGAGGCCCTTGGTGTAAGTCCGCACCTCGCGCAGTTCGTCGTAGACAGCTGCGGGAGATGCTGAGCCGAGCGCATGAGAGTAGTGATCTACCAGATGCACGAGGCTATCGGCGGCGCTCGCCGAGTCTTCGCTCTCGATGAAGTCGAGCGTTTTCAGGACGCGACGCGGAGCTTGCGGCTCAGAGCTCCCGTCAGGTGAGTCGTCGAGCGGCGTGCCAGGTCTGTCCGGCAGGCCTGGGGCAAGTTCGGCCGGCGGCACGGACAAAGCGGACGCAAGCTTGATGATCAGGGAATAGCGGTCCAGCGTACGCTTGCCGTTCTCGACCATCGACAGGTAAGCAGGTGTCAGTTCAGCCAGCCCGCCCAGTACTTCTAGCGTCATACCGCGTCGGCGGCGCAGGGTACGCAGACGCGCGCCGATACCGACAGCGTCAGCGCAAGAGGCAGCCTTGGCCGTTGATTCGTCACTGGACGAGTCGGGGGTCGAGCAAGCAGAGCAATAGGCGGCTTTGTTGTAGCGGCTGAGCGGTCGGCCGCAGTTACCGCAGGCACGTGCTGGAGGTGACTGGATCGCGCGACTCACTAGATAAGACCCCTTAGCCGATACAGATAACGCCGGAAATGCTCCATCTAATTCTAGCGACTTGCCATATCTGTGCGGCAGGAGAAGGTCCTTACGACACTCAGGTAGGGAGCCTAGGTCATGAATCGTCCGGTAAGGAGCAATAATTTGGCCGAGATCTGCTAGCGAGACACGTCTCGCATAGAAAGAGCCTTAAGTTGACCGAGTGGCTGGGGACTGACTGCGTGTTAAGGGACGGCGGTCAATGAAGATCTTCGGGACTCAATTCTGAAGGCTAGGACGCGTCCGACTCGGTGACATCGACAGCGAGCTCGTCGTCAGAAGGCGTTGGGGATACCGGGCGGAGATGCCAATTCGACTCTCCCGGAACTAGTTCCACGTATTGCAGGGTGCCAGGCTGGCCTGCGTCCGCGCCGAACCACGATCGCAGCAAGTCAGGCAGCAGATTGCCCGGCTCACCGTCGCGACGAGCGACGTTCAGCGCGATGCTGGCGAAGTTGCCGGTATAGACAACGTCGTTGGCGACGAATGGCGTCTCGCCTTCAGGCAGCTTCGTGTTCCGCTCCCGATTGAGCATCAGAATCGGCTTTCCGCCGACCTGGATGATCTTGAGCCGATACGCCGTCTCAAGCTGACCGTCATCGGGCAGCCTGTCCCTGCTGAACAGGTACCGGGCCAGGCGGTAGTCGACCAGCTCCTCCACCATCGCGTCGAATGTCTCACCGAGGTCATCGGCAACGTCAAACGCAGGCTCGAACCTGTGTCCGACAATTCGGAACCAGCGGCCCGCCGAGCTTCCTCGTAGCTCTCCCGTCCAGGCCTTCAGCGGCCAGTTCAACCAGTACTCACGCCAGGCTTCGGCTGTCACTGATGCCGGGTCGGGCATCTCCTTCGGAGACCGGGTATCGGCAAGCAGTCGCGGATCGCCAGTAACGATTCGATGGGTTGTCCACGCGATCTCGGCAACATCCGCCCCGGCACTCAGCTTGCCCAGTTGCAACAGTGCCTTCAGGGTCACCAGCTTGTACGACTTGGTGATCGCCTCTACCTCGAGCCCAGCGAGCACGTCGCCGTTCCGCCTCACGACCTCTCGTTCTTTAGTGCCTAGGAGATCTATGTCGTCAAGGAAGCCGAACCAATGCCCATGCCGTGAGCGAACTGCTGCAGGGTTGAATCCGGCCTCAAATACCTGCAAGGCTGTAGGCCGACCTCCGCGCTCGTCTGCATAAGACAGGCAGTAGTCCTCCAGCACCGACCGAGCTCCGACCCGGGCAATAGAGCTCAGAATCTCAACCAGCTCGACATCGAAGACAGCTGAGCACCCAGGCGGCAGATCGAAGTCACCGGTCTGCATTGCCTGAAGCACCCTCCTGGTGCCCGGTTGCTGCCGACCGCCACCAAGGCCGAGCAAGGTGCGCGGCTTAATCAGGAAGCTGCGGTGGTTGCCGATGAAATCGATGACGGTGAGCGTGTCCTTGCCGTCGCTGCGGCGCAAGCCACGGCCCAACTGCTGCAGAAACACGATCGGCGATTCTGTGGGCCGAAGCATAAGCACAGCGTCGATCTCGGGCACGTCCAAGCCCTCGTTGAACATGTCGACGGTAAAGATGATCTGCAGATCGCCAACCCGCAGCCGTTCGATGGACCCGGTGCGCGGCGCACTGCCCGTGCCGCTGTGAACGGCCACCGCCTCGACTCCGTGCTGGCGGAAGAAGTCCGCCATGAACTCCGCATGACTGACAGTGACGCAGAACGCCAGCGACCGGCCGCAGGTCTTCTCTCGCCAGTGGTCCAGGGCTTGCTGGGCGCGCGCCTCTGTTTCGACCGCCCGCGTCAGCACGTCAGGATCAAACCGGCCTCCGCGCCAAGGAATTGGCGTGTAGTCCACGTCATCGGCGATCCCGAAGTAGCGGAACGGGCTCAGGTCGCCGCGTTCGATCCCGTCGGTAAGAGGACATTCGTAGACCAGGTTGTCCCCGCACAACGCGAACAGGTCCGCGCCGTCCAGCCTGTCCGGGGTTGCCGTCAGACCGAGCAGGAACTCTGGCTGGAAGTACTCAATGACCTTCCGATAACTACGCGCAGCAGCATGGTGGAACTCGTCGATAACGACGTAGTCGAATCGCCCAGGCGCGAACCGATGCAGGTTTCCGGCGAGCGTCTGAACACTGGCGAACAGCACCCTGGCCTCAGGTTGCTTGGCGCCGCCGTAGTAAAGCCCCAGCTCCGCGTCGGGTTGGATGCGTCGGAATACCTCAAGAGACTGCCGCAGGATCTCCTCGCGATGGGCGACGAACAATACCCGGCGGAACTGTGGCCGAGCCGAATCGTAAGCCGCGAGCCAGGTCTTTCCCAGGCCAGTCGCCATCACGACCAGACCAGCACGATAACCATCCAGCCTCGTCTGTTCGAGCGCGGTCAGCGCTTCCCGCTGCACGGCACGCGGAGCAGGCGGCGTAGCCGCTGGCTCCGGTATGACTCCCGTGGCTCGTGCGGCCGGCAGTTGCCAACGCTGCCGGTACTCTGCCAAGAGCGCATGACTGAGAGGCCGACTACGCGGATCGGACCAGAGCCGCTCGAAGGCGGTCCGGAAAGGCGCGCTGTTGTCGACCCCGACGGCCCATTCAATGCCGCCCGCGATGCCAGATGCGCTGAGGTTGTTCGAGCCGACGAACACCTCAGCAATCGAGCCGTCGTCAGCCGAGAAGAGATAAGCTTTCGGATGGAAACTGACCGACGGATCCTGGAACACACGGGTAGCCGCAATATCGGGCCGAAGTTCGGCCAGGTCAAGCAGCCGGGCCAGCGCATCAGGATCGGTAACAGCCAGGTAATCCGTAGTCAGCACTCTGAGCCTGGCCCCTCGATCCAGCGCATCCGCAAGGCCGCCACGGATCAAGTCGAACCCTGACTTCATCACGAAACTAACCAGCAGATCCACTTGGTCGAACCGCTGGTCGCGAAGACACCGCATTAGATCATCGCGCAGCAACCGCTCCTGGCTATCTACCAGGACGGATGTGCCCACAGGCGCCAAGTAGTTCCCCTGACCGGGAATGACATGTCGCACACCACCGCGCGGATCCAGCACGTCCCCTCGGTACCGAGGGATCACATGGACGTGAAGGTGCTCAATGGTCTGCCCAGCCGCTTCGCCGATGTTGACCCCAATGTTGTAACCATCCGGCTGGAACTTAGTTTCGATCAGCCCTTTGACCTCATCGACCAGGGTCAGGATGTCGCCACGCTCCTCGTCCGTAGCCTCCCACCAGGTCGCGACCACTCGACGAGGAATCACCAGCGCGTGCCCACGGGCCACCGGATAGCGATCGGCAAGGGCGAACGCGGAGCTATTCGCTGCGAGCCACTGCGATTGGGGGGCCGCCAGAAACGGCGAAACACACTCAGTCATTCCTACTCCTGCGAATCGTCCATTTAGAATGTTATTTCGGACGGCGCTGAGCTTCCACCGCCTTACCTTATTCGTCGCTTCAGGATAAAGTTGGCAGGCTCGCGGCCTGAATGGCTGACATAGTCAAATTGACCTTCAAGCCTGAAACCAGATCCTGGGTACTGGTCCTTAGCTGTGCGGTAGAAGACGAGGATAGCGTTGCCGTCCTGCTTGTGATTAATGATGAGATCGTCGGTCCGTCCGAGGCTCTGACCCTGCCAATGCAGCTCGTTACCTGCGAGTTCATCTATGTACTGGACGCGGTCCGCTTGCTTTCGTTTGGTGACGAACAGCCAAATCTCGTGACGATCGCTGAGGCGGAAGACTCCGTTGTAGATCGTTGCGTCCTTGATCGCGAACAGATCCTTCAACTCGGCTCTGGTGTAGATGTTGCCGATTGTGAGCTGGTGCGCGGAAACAGTGGTGGCAGCAGGCAGGTGCTCGACGCCGAGGTCACTGGGATCGCTGTCATCAGTCTCGGCGACGAACAGTTCGGGTGCGTCTCCATCCAGGTCTTGACTAGCGCCAGCCCGTACAGCGAGCTTGCCCATGGCAGTTTCAATCAGGTCCAGCAAGGCTTGTGCGCGGGAAGCGAAGAAGGCGTCGAAGTCAGCCGCACGCAGCGGCGCCGGGTCGATGGCGTGCCCGCGCAGAAGCACATCCAATTCTCCGGCGTTGATCCCGGAAGCGGACTCCAAGGTCGTGACGTATGCGGCGGGGCTGCGGCCGCCGATCTTGAGATTCGTGGTATGGGAGAGCGCTGTCTTATTCACGATGCTCTCGCGTCGCATGGGCTCGATCCGGTTCTTCTCGCACCACGCTCTCGGAAAGATGTGATGGATATCGATCTTGTAGTCGAAGAACCTGGCCATGTCGAGCGCCTGATTGTGCATCCAGTCGCGGCAGCCATCGCGCATCAGCAGAGCGTAGACGCCTTTGTAGGCGGCGCTGTTGCGGGTCCGGAGTGTCATGAGGCGGTCTTCGTGGAAGGACGCATCACGAACTGTTCCCGGCTCGGGTCCGCCGTTCAGCCAGTCCAGGACTTGCTCTAGGTCCCGGGCGAACCTCGTCTCGGTAGTACCGCTGTACAGCTCGCCGAGGACGCCGCACCAGAACCAGCGGCGCAGTTTGGCGTCCTGGCCGTGCAGCGACGATGCTTCCCCTGCGGCGGCACGTATGGCTGCCAGCGGCACTATCTGAGAACGATAAGGAACATCACGAGCCGCGAAAATGTGTTCCTGGGCCAGGAAAGCAGCCATCCATTCCAGAGCTTTGGTGACCTGTGGTGCCCACGTCAAGAAGTCGGCCAGCGGCAAAGCCAGTATGCTCTCGCGTTTGCATGACACGCCGCGAGGGGATCCACGGCCGTCTCCTCTGAGACTACGGGCGCGTGTTGCGAGGAGTGTTACAGCCTGCAGGAAGTCGGTGCTCTCCAGCTCGCGAAGGACCGGATACCGGGCCAACTTGGCCTGCACATCACTCCAGTAGTCCTTCAGCCGGAAATCCGCGCCGTGATCGCGGTAGTAATCCGGATCACCGGCGTAGGTCGCGGTCAGCAATTCGAAGACGTTCAGCGGCACACCGCCGGTATTGACTTTCTCGAAGACCATGCATACGGCTTCCTTGGGCGTGGACTTCGTGAGCTTGATCACTGGTATCAGGTAGGAAGTGATGTTGTCCAGGACCTTCGTCTTGAATGCCTTCCATGTCGACCGTCGGGTCTCATCGCCGCCGGTGAAGGCCCAGGCCCAGTCCAGCGTCCCGTCGCTGTCGAACGCCAGCTGCAAAGGAAAGACGCCTGCGGAACACTCTCCGTCACGGGTCGAATAATCCGCTTTTACGGCTCGCCCGAAATCCTCCCGCATGACGCGGTCCTCAGGGATACCGAGTATCGAGTCCTCTCGGTCAGACTCGTCACCTAGAGCTTGGCCGATATCGATGTAGTACCAGCGCCGCAGCCGCTTTCCGCGGCTGTCCAACGTATCCACTACCTGACCTGACATCAGCGCCTGGTAAAGGGAAGTCAGTCGTTGCTGGCCATCGAGAAGCAGTTGTTCGGGTGCGTGCAGCTGATGTGTGGCAGTCACGCCAGCGATAGGTTTCGGCTTGAACCTCGTGCCGTCGCCTCCCGTCTCCAACGTCATCACGACACCGATCGGGTAACCTCGCGTGATGGTAGCCAACAGGCTCCTGATACGGTCATCATCCCATTTCCATTCACGCTGAAAGTCAGGCAGCTGAACCTTTCCGTAACGAACGTCGCGGAGCAGTTCGCCAAGAGACCAGTCCGGACTTTCAAACGGCATTACCTATCACTCCCAATGATCGAGCAGAGCAAAACACGAGCGGGCAGTGCCTGTGTAGGACTCGCGTTTCTCTGCTGCAACACCTTAATCCGAAAGCGGAGCGTACCGGTAGCCTCTGACCACCGGTCTGAGATTCCTCGCACAATTGGTACGAATTAGATCATTCTGGAACTCCAAGTCTGCGGATTTATCTAATGATGCACGCATCGGAAGGTTCAAGGCCGGTTCGTTTCTGGGGCACGGCGTAGCTCCTAATCACGCTGAAGTTGTGGACCTGGCCGCCGAAGCCGCCCGTGCCCTCGTCCGCTGCCCCACCGCAACTCCATCGCTACCCATCACCAGCCACATCCAGCAGCCAGCCTTGCCTGCGCTAGCGACGAGGCAACGCCGGTAGGCGACTGATCTGGGGCTCGGGGCAACAGCGAATCTCCTACTTAGCGACAACGGCGGGACTCGGGCATCAAACGACCAGACACAAGGGCGCAGCGCGCCAGCACTGCCAGGAGTTAGAATCCACCCATCCATTGATATTTCGGCGTGAGCGCGGCCACCGGGACGTTAGCGCGAGCCGCCGTGGAGTGCAGGCATGGACGGTGCCGCGGACCGGCCGACTG
>Ga0134128_10005873_pt1 | contig 14874 bp, 16 predicted proteins | sample KB31754_FD_96462 | JGI IMG/M metagenome (GOLD analysis project Ga0134128, IMG submission 96462) | Terrestrial soil microbial communities with excess Nitrogen fertilizer from Kellogg Biological Station, Michigan, USA - KB3-175-4 | ecosystem: Environmental > Terrestrial > Soil > Unclassified ... | reverse complement strand
TGTGGTCGAAGTGCAGGTGGGTCATGACCACCGTGTCGATGTCGTCGGGGGAGAGCCCGACCTCTTTCAGCGCCGCGCCGATCGCGCGGTCGTGATCGATGCCGTAGATCTCCTTCAGCTTGGCGGGAAACTTGTCGCCGTTCCCGGTCTCGACCAGCACGCGCCGGCCGCCCGTCTCGATGAGCAGGCAGCGCGTGCTGTACGCACAGCGGTTGAGCGCGTCGCAGGAGACCAGCTTCGACCAGAGCGTCTTCGGCACCACGCCGTGCATGGCCCCGCCGTCGAGCCGGAAGCTGCCACCGTCGAGGAGGGTGAGGCGCGCGTCGCCGAGCGTGAGCACGCGCCTATTCTAGCGCGCGACCCCGAGCTCGTCCGTCTTCCCCTTGCCCTTGGACCCCGGGGATGCCTGGGCCGCCTCCGCCCCGACGCGCGCGGGCGGGTCCTCGCGCAGGTAGTGCAACCGCTTCATCTCGTGCCGGCCGCGCGTGACGCTGTCGAGCACGAATCCCGAAGCCAGCGCGAGAAACGCCAGGATCATGATGGCGCTCGAGAGGATCGCGGTGGGGAAACGGGGGACGAGGCCGGTGCGCGAGTAGACCTCGAAGATCGGGATGGAGAGCCCGATCGACAACACCGCCAGGGCGAGCGCGATGAGCGAGAAGAACGCCAGCGGGCGCTCGTCCTTGGCCAGCTTTAGGATGGTGCGCAGGATCCGGAACCCGTCGCGGTAGGTGTGGAGCTTGCTCTCCGACCCGGCGGCGCGTTCGCCGTAGGCGCTGTCGACCTCGGCCATCGCCATCCGCAGCGCGAGCGCGTGCACGGTCAGCTCGGTCTCGATCTCGAACCCGGTGGCCAGGAGCGGGAAGGACTTCACGAACCGCCGCGAGAACACCCGGTAGCCCGAGAGGACGTCCCGCACGCGGCGGCCGAAGATCTTGGCCACCACCCCGGTGATCACCGTGTTCCCCAGACGGTGGCCGGCGCGGTAGGCGCCCGCCTGGTTGCTGATGCGCACGGCGCTCACCAGGTCGAGCTGATCGTCGAGCAGGCGCTCGACCATCACCGGCGCTTCGCGCGCGTCGTAGGTCCCGTCACCGTCCACCAGAACGTAGACGTCGGCGTCGATGTCGGCGAACATTCGCCGCACCACGTTTCCTTTGCCCCGCAGCGCCTCGCGCGCGACCACCGCGCCGGCGGCCCTGGCCCGCTCGACCGTGCGGTCGGTCGAGCCGTTGTCGTAGACGTAGACCGTCGCGCCCGGGAGGGCCTCGCGCATCCCGTGCACGACCGAGGCGACCTCGGCTTCTTCGTTGAGGCACGGCACGAGCACGGCGATTCGAGCGCGGAACGCGAGCGACATCGAGTGGGGGCGGAGCATCACCTCGCGCCGGTGCGAGGTCAAGCTGCACCGCCCGAAACCGCGCCGTTCGTGGTAGTCGTAGACGCGGTCGAGGGTCATGCAGGAAGCACCGATTCCCGCGGACGAGGTGAGGCGGCTGGAGCTGCTGGCGGCGTGCAGGATCATCTACACCCCGGCGGAGCGGGCGTTCGACGAGGTGGCGCGCCTGGCGGCCGATCTCGCCGGCACGGAGATGGCGTTCATCACGCTGGTCGACTCCGACTACCAGTGGTTCAAGGCGCGCGTGGGGATCGAGCTGCGCGGCACCCCGCGCGACCTGTCCTTCTGCGGCCACTGCATCGTCGGCCATCACGTCCTGGTCGTCGAGGACACGCTCTCGGACCCGCGCTTCGCCGACAACCCGCTGGTCACCGGCGAGCCGCACATCCGCTTCTATGCCGGCGTGCCGCTGGAGATCGAGGAGGGCTCGGCCGTGGGCGCGCTCTCGGTCGCCGATCGCGCGCCCCGGACGCTCGGCGAGCGCCAGCTCGAGTCGCTGCGGCGGCTGGCCAAGCAGATCGCGCGCGAGCTGCGCCTCCGGCGCGACATGGAGAAGGCCGGCGCGCTCACCCCCCTGCCCGAGTCGCTGATCCCGCCCGGCACGTTGATCGGCGAACGATGGCGGATGGGGCGGGAGCTCGGCCGCGGCGCGGTCGGCGTCGTCTACGAAGCACACGATCCGGGCGGCGCGCGGGCGGCGGTGAAGTTCCTGCTGCCCGAGTGGCGTGCCCGCGAGGAGGTCCTCGACCGCTTCGCCCGCGAGGCCCGCGTGCTGATGCGGCTCACGACGCCGCACGTGGGGCGCCTCTACGACGTCGGCAACCTCGACGCAGCGCTGGGAAACGTCCCCTACCTGGTGCTCGAGTACCTCGAGGGCAAGGACCTCGGCGAGGTCCTCCGCGACCGGGGGCCCCTCCCCTTCCCTCAGGCGTTCCGCTGGTGTGCCGACGCCTGCGACGGCGTCGCCGAGGCGCACGAGGTCGGCGTCGTCCACCGCGACCTCAAACCCTCGAACGTTTTCCTGGCCCACACCGGCGGGCCCGAGGCGGTGGTCAAGGTCCTCGACTTCGGGCTGGCGGCGGGCGATCCGTCGCCGGACAACGCCACCCGCCTGACGGGCGACTTCGTGATCGGCTCACCGGCCTACATGGCGCCCGAGCAGATGATCGCCTCCAGCACGGTCGACGCGCGCAGCGACATCTGGTCGATGGGCGCCTTGCTCTACGAGTTGCTCACCGGGCAGCTGCCGTTCGCTGGCCAGACACCGCTCGAGATGTTCGCCGCGGTGATGACCCACCCGCCGGCGCCGCTCGCCGCGCACGCCCGGAGCGAGCTGCCGGGGGCGGTCGAAGCGGTGGTCGCCAACTGCCTGCAGAAGGATCGCGAGCGCCGCTACCCCTCGATGAAGGCGCTGGCCCAGGTGCTGCGCGCGGTCGCCGCGACCGCCTAGTCAGCAGCGGCTAGGGCGTGGCGACGGTGGCCGGCGCCCCCTCGGACGCGACGGGGGGGACGGGCGGCGGCGCCGCGACGTCGACCGGCAGGGGGACGGGCGGCGAAGACGGTGCGGCGGCAATGGGTTCTTGCGCCGAGCGCGGGACGAACGGCACCGGGGGCGCGGCGGGACCGTCGGGGACCGTCGCCTTCGCCACCCGCGGCGGCGCAGCGGATTTGTCGGGACCGAGCTTCTGCGGGTGGCTGACGATCCAGTCGGCGACGCGCGCGACGTCGCCGAAGCGGGTCATCTTCCCGTCATCGCCCAGGAACGCCATGTAGTAGGTGCGTCCGTCGACCTTGGCGGCCACCACCAGGCAGTAGCGGGCCTCGTCGTTGTAGCCGGTCTTGCCGCCCAGCACCTGCACGTTGCCGCGTGCTGCCGGGTGGTTGGTGTTGTTGTAATGGATGGGCGGCTTGCCGACGGGGTGCGCGTCGTACTCGGCGCGGCGGGTGATGGGCGCCAGGGTGGCGTTGGCCATCACCGCCTTCAGCATGGTGACGATCTCGCGTGGGGTCGACACGTTCCCGGTCGACAGGCCCGTCGGCTCGTGGAAGCGGGTGTTCTTGAGCCCGAGCGCGCGCGCCTTGGCGTTCATCGCCGCCGTCAGCTGCGCCGGCGTCAGCTTCACCGCCCGCCCGAGCGCCGGGATGGCCCGGTTGTCCGAGCCCATCAGCGCCGCGTGCAGCAGATCGCGGTTCGAGAGCGTCATCCCCTCGAGCAGGCGCGAGCGCGCCCCACCCTTGGCGATCTCGATGTCCCCCTTGTTGATCGTCGAGAGCCCCTCGAGCTCGACCCCCTTCTCGGCCACCACCAGCGTGGCCGCCAGCTTGGAGATCGAGGCGATGGGCCGCTCCTTGTCGGCGTTCTTGGCGAACACCGCGCGCCCGCCCTCGTCGAGCACCACCGCCCCCTGCGCCTGCACGTTGGGGAGGCCGCCGCGCGTGGCCGCCACCGGCCGCTCGCGCGCGACGGCGTGTTGATGGCGCCGGGCCGCATGCCGGGGGCGCGCCACGGCGTGCGCGCCCGCCGTGGCCACCAGGGCGGCGACCAGGAGAGCCACGATCAAGCGCCCCATCACCTCGACAGTTATAGAGGACCGAGCGGCGCGGGCAAATTACCCGTTGCTTCGGGCACGACGATTTTTTTACGGTTGGGCCAGCCGTGCCAGTACCTGAGCCTCAGCTTGGCCAGCCCGGCCATGGCCGCGGTCATCAGGAAGAGCCCGATGGTCGCCCCGAACATGCTCAGCCGGTTGTGGAGCCGCCCGAGCAGAAGGCCGTAGACCAGCTCGACGTGCACCCAATAGACGAAGAGCGACGTCTGGCCGAACAGGCGCATCGGCGAAAACCAGGTCTTGGGGGCGAACCGGGTGATGAGGTACCCCGCCAGCGCCAGGGGGCCGATCTGCCCCAGCCGGAAGAAGAACGTCCCCGGCCCCATCTGCTGAACCAGATACGACGGGTAACGGATGACGGTCGGATTCCAGGCCCGCACCCAGTCGACCACCTGCATCATCCCGATCCCCACCACGGCGCTGACCACGAAGGCGATCGCCTGCTTGCGCGGGTCGCGGCTGGCGCGCACCCAGTAGTGCCCGATGAGCACGCCCACCAGCGGATAGGCCAGCGATGGGAACAGCGGGAACCAGGCCATCGGCCGCTCGCCGCCGAGGTACGAGGTGAGCGGCCGCGGCAGGTAGGATGGGAAGTGGTGCGGCCCGATGAGCGGCCCCAGCGCCACCACCGCCGCCGTCGCCAGCGCCGTCGGCAGATAGGCCGGCTTGCCGCGAATGGGGGCGGTGATGACCGAGGCCACCACCATCGAGGCACCGATGCAGTTGAGGATGTCGACGCGATAGAGGTCGTGCCAGTCCCAGCAGCCGCCGAGGACGTATTCCTGCAGCCTGAACAGATAGCCGAGCAGGATGATCTCGAGCCCCCGCTTGGCGATGACGCGCACCATCGCGGCGCGGTCGGCCTTGGCCTTGAGCTGGCTCTCGTAGCGGATGGCCATCGAGACCCCGACCAGGAGCAAGAACAGCCGGGAGGGGATCCCCCCGATCCCCCGGGTCCAGGCGTAGGCCGCCGTCGCCTTCGCCGCCTTGTTGCACCACGAGTCGTAGAGGTGCGTCTGGATCATCAGCAAGACGGCCAGACCGCGCAGCCAGTCGATGGCCTCCAGCCGCCGGCGGGGCTTGGGCGCGGGCGAAGTCGCTGCAGGATTGACCGTATCCAAGGCCGCCTCAATTCCTGCCGGACGGGTGGCGGTTGTCAATCCCTATATGGGGCGCGTTGACATTCCCGGAGGGGGGGTCTATAAACCGCCGCTCGCCATGTCACAAAAGATGGGCCTTCTGGGCCGTAAGATCGGGATGACCCAAGTTTTCCACGACGATGGGTCCGCCCTCGGTGTCACCGCTGTCTCCGTCGGCCCCTGCGTGGTGGTCGGCAAACGCACGGAAGACAAGCACGGTTATTCAGCGCTCCAGCTCGGCTTCGAGGAGAAGACGCTCCGCTTGGTGACCCGCCCCGAGAGCGGCTACTTCAAGAAGGCGAACATCGAGAAGCCGCTGCGCCACCTGCGCGAGGTGCGGCTGCCCGCCAAGGAGCTCGAGAAGTACGAGATCGGCAAGGTCATCCGCGCCGCCGAGGTGTTCAAGCCGGGCGACGTCATCGACGTGGTCGGGACGACCAAGGGCAAGGGTTACCAGGGCGTCATGAAGAAGCACCGGATGGCCGGTGACTCCGACACCCACGGCACGCACGAGTTCTTCCGCCACGGCGGGTCGATCGGCTGCCGCCTCACCCCGGGCCGCGTCCACAAGGGAAAGCGGATGTCGGGCCTGATGGGGAACGTCAAGTGCACCTCCTCCGACCTGGTGGTCGTGAAGGTGCTCGAGGACAAGGACCTGATGCTCATCAAGGGCGCGGTCCCTGGCCCGGCCAACGGCGTGGTCCTCGTCAAGGGGAGCGTCAAGGACGTCAAGAAGTACATCGTCCCGCGCCAGATCAAAGAGATCGAGTCGAAGAACCCGATGAAGGCCTCGAAGAAGGGCGCGCCCGCCGCCGGCGCCGCCAAAAAGAAGTAACGCCAGGACGGATCGTGCCGGGTCGCGGGGGGGAGAGCCGGCTGGGCCGGATCGACCCCGTCGCGGGAGGCTCGGAACCCTGCCAGGGTTCCGAGTAAAGAATGTCCAAGCTCGGCGATCCGCGCCATCGTCACGACGCCTTCTTCCGGAAGGCGCGCGGCGCCGGATTTGCGGCGCGCTCGGTCTACAAGCTCGAGGAGATCGACCGCAAGCTGCGCCTCCTGCGCCCGGGCGACCGGGTGCTCGATCTCGGGTGCCGCCCGGGCTCGTGGATGCAGTACGCGCTCAAGGTCGTCGGCCCGCTCGGCGCGGTGGTGGGGATCGACCGCGACCCCCTCCCCCAGCCGATCCCGGGCGCGCGCGTGCTCTGCGCCGACATCCAGACGGTCGCCGACGGCGAGCTCCTGGGGGAACTGAAGGCCTTCGACGTTGTCCTTTCCGACATGGCGCCCAACACCACGGGCATCCGGGCGACCGATCAGGCGCGCTCGGCGGCGCTGGTCGAGACGGCGCTCGCGCTGGCCGAGCGGCTGCTCGCGCCGGGCGGCGCCTTCGTGGCCAAGATCTTCCAGGGTCCCGACCTGGAGGCGATCCGCCAGCGGATCGCGGCGCGCTTCTCGGAGGTGCGAACCTTGAAACCCGAAGGGTCGCGCGCCCAGAGCATCGAGATCTACCTCGCCGGCAAGGGTTTCGCGTAAGCTTTCCCGCGGACGCCGATGAAGATCGCCGCGTTCGCCCTCACCGTCCTCGCGCTCCTGTCCGGAGAGGCCACGGCCGCACCGGCAGCCCCAGGGGAGACAGAGAAGATCACCATCGACGCGCGCGGGCCGCTGGCGCTGGTCGAGGTGACGCGGACCGTGGCGCCGCTACCGTCCGAAACGACGGGCGGACCGGGGGGCGAAGCGCTTGTCGACCTCGCGTTGCCGGACGGCGGCGCGCTCGTGGCGCTCGAGGTTCGCGACGGCGGGCGCTGGCGTGCCGTCGAGCCGGCGTCCGAGGGGACGCGCGCCGCCGAAGTCTACCGGGGGGAGAGCGCCGCCCGCGGCGTCACCGCGGCCAACGAACCGTACGACGAGGACGCCACGCATCGCCTGCGCCTGGTGCGCGGCGCGGCCCACCGGAGCGAACCGTTCACCGTGCGCTACCGCTTCGCGGTCCTGCCGACCGCCGCGCACGGCCGGCTGCTGGTCCGGTTCCCGGCGGCGCCCGAGCGGCTGCCGCCCGCCGCCGACGTGACGCTCAAGCTGCGGGCCGCCGCCGACGCCGAGATCGCCGGCGTCCGCACCGACCTCGCGCCGAGCGGCGGGACCGCCGTCGGTCACGTCTCGACGCGCGGGGGCTGGCAGGTCGCCTGGACGCCGCGCGACCGCCCGGCGCGCGATGCGGCTCCGCTGGAGGCGCGCCTGGCGATGGCGCCGCTCTCTCCCGCCGAGACAGCGGTGGCTTTTCTCGCCAGGCACCGCGCGGGTGAGCCGATCGAGCCGCCCGGCAGCGTGCTCTTCCTCGTCGACCGCTCGCGCAGCGTGGGGCTGCCGGGCCTCTCGGTCGAGCGGGATCTCGTGCGCGCGGTGATCGAGGCCCTGCCGCCCAGCACCCGCTTCGACGCGCTCTTCTTCGCGCGCGCCACCAAACGTCTGTTCCCGATGAGTCGGCCGGCGACCCGCGAGGCGATCGAGAGCTTCGAGAACGAGATGGTCCCCGATCGCCTGCAGAACGGCACCGACCTGCCGGCGGCCCTGCGCGACGCCGGTGCGCTTCTCCGCCGCGAGGCGACGACCTTCGCCCCGCGCGCCTGGCTGGTGCTGGTGACCGATGGCGCGCTGGGGGACGACGCCACGGGCGCGGCGCTCGACCGCGCGCTCGGCTCCCTCCCCGGGCTCGACCTCGCGCTGGCCGCGCTCACCATTCGCCCCGTCGACGACGAACCGGCCGGCGCCCGCGCGCGCGAAGCGCTCTCTGCCCTGGTCGCGGCGCGGGGGGGCGTGGCCCGCGAGCTGCGGGCGAACGAGGTCGGCGACGCGGTCCCCGCCCTGCTCGAGGACCTGCGCCGGGGCGGCGATCTGGGCGCCGTCCGCCTGGTCAGCGACGGGAAGGAGCGACAGCTGTCCGAGCGGCTGCCGCCGGGAGACGCCATCGGGGGTGTCGTCGTGCTCAAGGGCCGCCCTCCCCGCAAGGTCGAGCTCGCCGCGACCGCGCGCGGGCAGCGTGTGGCAGTCGCGCCGCCCGCCGTCCACCTGGAACCGGAGTGGCTGCACCCCTTCATCGCCGACGCGCACCCCGGACCGCGCTTGCTGAACGTCCCCTCGCTGTTGGTCCTGGTCGAGCCGGTCCTCCACGCGCGGGTGGCCGACGACACGGTCAGGGGCTCGATGGACCGGATGATGATCCGCAACGTGCTGTCGCTGGCCTACATGCCGCGCGCGCGCGCTTGCTACCTGAACCGGACGGCGGCCACGGCGGCGCTGCGCGATCTGACGGGCAAGGTGCGGCTGGCGATCGACCTCGGGCGGGGGGAGGTCGAGCGGGCGACGATCGAATCGTCGACGCTCGACAACCCGGACATCGAGCGCTGCCTGACCGAGAGCGCGTTCGAGATCGAGGTCCCGCGGGCCATGCGCAGCGACGCCCCGGTGACCGCGGTGCTGAACATGAACTTCCGCCCGCGCACGCCCGACAAGAAGGCGGACGTCGATCTGGGCGCGGTCGGCGACCAGATCGATCTGGTGATCGAGGAAATGGAGCGTCGCGAGGCGGCGCGCGCCCCGAGCTCGACCGCGCCCTTGCGCTGACCGCGCTATACTCGGCCGCGTCGCGATGGAAGAAACGAAGACAGAGGTAGAGGCGGAAAGCGGTTTCGACCCCAATCGGCGGCTCTGTCCCGATGGCGCCTGCGTCGGCGTGATCGGTCCTGGCGGCCGGTGCACCGTGTGCGCGCGTGCGGAAAATGCCGCCCCCGACGTCCACGACGACGTCCACAGCGACTTCCGGGCGGTCGAGCCGGCGGAGGGCGCCGTCACGACGACGAGCGACGGGTTCGATCCCACGCGGCGGCTCTGCGACGATGGAACCTGCGTCGGCGTGGTCGGCCCGGACGGCGTCTGCGGCACCTGTGGCCGCAAGGCGGACTGACATGCCCAGCGTCGCTGTCGTCGGGGCCTCGAGCGCGCCGCACAAGTACGGCAACAAAGCGGTCCGGGCCTATCTGCGGCGCGGCTGGACCGTCTACCCGGTGAACCCGACCGAGAAGACGATCGAGGGGCTGCCGGTCGTTGCGCGCATCGCCGACCTCCCCGCCGGCATCGAGCGCTTCACCCTCTACGTGCCGCCGGACGTCGGCCTCACGCTGCTGGAGGCGATCAAGGCCCAGCGGCCGAAGGAGGTCTTCCTCAACCCCGGCGCCGAGAGCGACGAGCTGGTCGCCCGCGCCGAGGCGCTGGGCCTGGAGCCGATCCTGGCCTGTTCGATCGTCGAGATCGGCGAGCGGCCCTAGGTCGGCAGGTGGGGTGTTAAGCTCCGCGCCCGCGATGCCCGCCTACGCCGTCAACAGCATGCTCGACCTCATCGGCGGCACGCCGCTGGTGCGGCTGCGCCACCTCGTCGACGCGTCGATGGCCGATGTTTTCTGCAAGTGCGAGCAGTTCAACCCGGGCGGTTCCCTCAAGGACCGCGTCGCGCTCTCCATGATCGAGGCGGCCGAACGCGAGGGGAAGCTCGAGCCGGGCGAGTCGGTGATCATCGAGCCGACCTCGGGCAACACGGGCGTCGGGCTGGCGCTGGTCTCGGCGGCCAAGCGCTACCGCCTCATCCTCACCATGCCGGACAACATGTCGCTCGAGCGGCGCGCGCTGCTCAAGGCCTACGGCGCCGAGCTGCACCTCACGCCGGCGGCGGCGGTCATGCGCGGCGCGGTCGAGCGCGCGCAGGAGCTCGCCCGCGATTACCCGCACGCCTTCATGCCGCAGCAGTTCAACAACCCCGCCAACGTCGCCGCCCACACCCGGACGACAGGCCCCGAGATCGTCGCCCAGCTCGGGAACCGCAGCCCCGACGCCTTCATCCACGGCGTCGGCACCGGCGGCACCATCACCGGCGTGGGACGCGTGCTGCGCGAGCTCCGCCCCGACGTGCGCATCGTGGCCGTCGAGCCGGAGAAGAGCGCCGTCCTCTCGGGCGGTCCGCCCGGCGAGCACCGCATCGACGGCATCGGCGCCGGTTTCGTGCCGGCCATCCTCGACCGCAGCGTGCTGTCCGAGGTGCGCAAGATCTCCGAGGGCGACGCGCAGCGAACCAAGCTGGCGCTGGCGCGGCGCGAGGGGCTGCTGGTCGGCATCTCGGCGGGCGCCTCGGTGAAGATCGCGCTCGACGTCGCGCGCGAGCTCGGCCCCGGCAAGACGGTGGTCACCATCCTCTGCGACACCGGCGAGCGCTACTTTTCGTCGGACGCGTCCTTCGAATGACCTCCGCGCGAACGAGCGCGGGCAGCGTCCTCATCGTGGGCGCGGGCGGCCTCGGCTGCCCGGCCGCGCTGGCGCTGGCGGCGGCGGGCGTGACCCGGCTCGGCGTCGTCGACGACGACCGGGTCGATGCCACCAATCTTCACCGGCAGGTGCTGTTCGCCGACGCCGACGTCGGAGAGCTCAAGGCCGAGGCGTTCGCGCGCGCCCTCGCCCGCCGTTTCCCGGCGGTGGTGGTGACGGCCCACACCGTCCGGTTCGAGGTCGATAACGCGCGGGAGCTCGTCGCTGCGTACGACGTCATCGTCGACGGCACCGACAACTTCGCGACCAAGTTTCTGGCCAACGACGCGGCCGTCCTGGCCAGAAAGCCGCTGGTCCACGGCGCGGCCGTGGGTCTCGGGGGCCAGCTCGTGACCGTGCCGGCCGGCGGGCGCCCCTGCTACCGCTGCCTGTTCGAGGAGCCGCCCCCCGCCGGGGTGGGGCCCTCCTGCGCCGAGGCGGGGGTCCTGGGTCCGGTGCCCGGCGTCATCGGGGCCCTGCTGGGCGCCGAGGCGGCCCGCCTGGCCAAAGGCGAAACTCCCGCTTTCGTTGGGCGTTTGGTCCAGTATGATTCTCGTTCCATGTCGGTCCGGACCGTCCGGTACAACCCCAACCCGCTGTGCGCCGTCTGCGGCCCGGAGGCGCGCATCCGCGCGCTGTCGGCCGCGGACTACCCGGCCGCTGATTGCGTAACACCATGAGCACCGCCCCCGCCGTGAACCAGCAGAGCTACGTCCAGGGACTCTCCTGCCGTGAGTGCGGCACGACCTACGACAAGGCGCCTGTGCATGTTTGCGAGAACTGCTTCGGCCCGCTGGAGGTCGCCTACGACTACGCGCGCATCGGCAAGGTGCTGACCCGCGCCGCCATCGAATCACGGCCCAAGTCGATGTGGCGCTACGCCGAGCTCCTGCCGCTCGACGGGCCGCCGGCGGTCGGGCAGGCCAGCGGGATGACGCCGCTCGTGCGCGCCGATCGTCTAGCCAGGCGGCTGGGCTTGAAGGAAGTGTGGGTCAAGAACGACGCCGTCAGCTTCCCCACGCTGTCGTTCAAGGACCGCGTCGTCTCGGTCGCCGTCTCGAAGGCGATCGAGTTCGGCATCGGCACGATCGCCTGCGCCTCGACGGGGAACCTGGCCAACGCGACCGCCGCCCAGGCCGCCGCCGCCGGGCTGCCGGCGGTCATCCTGATCCCCTACGATCTCGAGGCGGCCAAGGTCATCGGCACCAGCATCTACGGCGCGCGCGTGGTCGGCGTCAAAGGGACCTACGACGACGTCAACCGGCTCTGCTCGGAGATCGCCGGCAAGTACGGCTGGGGGTTCGTCAACGTCAACCTTCGCCCGTTCTACGCCGAGGGGTCGAAGAGCTATGCCTACGAGATCGCCGAGCAGCTCGGCTGGCGGCTGCCGGCGCACGTGGTCGTGCCGATGGCGGGCGGCTCGCTGGTGACCAAGGTCGGCAAGGCGTTCGGCGAATTCGAGAAGCTGGGCCTCTGCCCGGCGCCGGCGCGCAAGCCGCGCATCCACGGCGCGCAGGGCGACGGGTGCGCGCCGATCATCGACATGGTGCTGGAGAACCGCGACTTCGTGAAGCCGGTCAAGAAGCCCACCGGCATCGCCAAGTCGCTGGCCATCGGCAACCCGGCCGACGGCTTCTACGCCCGCCAGACGATCATCGGCTCGGGCGGCTGGGCCGCCAAGCCGAACGACGAGGAGATCGTCGGCGCCATGCGGCTGCTCGCCGAGACCGAGGGGATCTTCACCGAGACGGCCGGCGGCGTCACGCTGGGCGCCGCGCTCAAGCTGATCGCGGGCGGCCAAATAGGGAGAGACGACGGCCCGGTGGTCATCTGCATCACCGGCAACGGGATGAAGACGCAGGACCCGCTGGTCGGCCGGCTGCCCGAGCCGGCGCTGATCGGCCCGCGTCTCGGCGACTTCGACGAGCTGCAAGCGACATGGAGCTAAAGGAGACGACACGACATGGCCACCATCCGCATACCGACGCCGCTTCGCAAGCTGACGCAGGGGAAGGAAGAGGTCACCGCGACCGGCAACACCATCGGCGCGCTGATCGCCAGCCTCGAATCGCAGTTCCCCGGGATCAAGGAACGGATCTGCGACGAGAGCGGCCAGGTGCGCCGCTTCGTCAACATCTTCGCGAACGACGAGGACATCCGCTTCCTCAAGAACCTCGAGACGTCCGTCAAGGACAGCGACGAGATCTCGATCGTTCCCGCCATCGCAGGTGGATGAACGCGGGTGGATGAACCTCGCCGAGGTCCAGCGCTTCTCGCGACAGCTCGCGCTTCCTGAAGTCGGCCCCCAGGGGCAGGCGCGAATCTGCGCCGCGCGCGTGCTCGTCGTCGGCGCCGGCCTTGCCGCCGAGACCGCGGCGACCTACCTGCGCGCGGCCGGCATCGGCCAGGTGAGCGCGTGCGAGGCTGCGCCCGCCGACGGGGGCGCCTGGCTGGCGGCGCTCGAGCAGGTCGACCTGGTCGTGCGCGTCGGCTTCGACGACGACGCGATGTTGGGCGCCGCCCAGCGGCTGGGCCGGCCGGTCGTCGTCGCGCGCGCCACGCCCGCCCGGGTCGATCTGCTCTCGTTCCCGCGCCGCGCGCCGTCGCCCGACGCCTCCCTGGAGGTCCCCCCGCAGCCCGCCGCCCCCTCGGCCCCTGGCGCCGCCGACGTCGTGGCCGGCACGCTGGCCGCCGCCGAGGCGCTGGTCCGGCTGACCGGCATCGACGGGGACGCGTGGACGGAGCTCGGCTCTGCCGAACGCAGTCCCTCGCGGGGGGGGTCGGGGACCCTCCCAGGGTCCCCGATGAAAGAAGGCCGGGTGCGCCACCTGCGGCTGCCGCTCGACGGCGGCGCGCCGGTCATGCAGGAGCTCGGCGTCGGGTGAGCGAGCCTCTCGACGTCATCAAGCGCGCGCGGCTGCGCGTGGCCGAGCGGGTGACCGACCTCATCGGCGACACGCCGATCGTGCGGCTGCACAAGTTCGAGCGCGAGACACCGGGCGTCGAGCTGTGGGCCAAGTGCGAGTTCCTGAACCCGGGCGGCTCGGTCAAGGACCGCGCCGCCTACCAGATGATCCGCGACGCCCTCCGCACCGGCGCGCTCAAGCCCGGGCAGACGATCATCGACTCGACGAGCGGCAACACCGGCGTCGCCTACGCGCTCATCGGGGGCGCGCTCGGCTACCCGGTGACGCTGGTGATGCCCGGCAACGTCTCCTGGGCGCGGCGCAAGATCACCGAGGCGTTCGGCACCACGCTGGTCTTCTCCGACCCGATGGAGGGCTCCGACGGCGCGATTCGCCTCTGCCGCCAGATGGTCGAGGAGAACCCGGGGCGTTACTTCTACCCCGATCAGTACTCGAACCAGTCCAACCCGCTCGGCCACTACAACACCACCGGGCGCGAGATCTGGGAGCAGACCGAAGGGCGCGTCACCCACTTCGTCACCGGCATCGGCACCACCGGCACCGTGATGGGGACGGGGCGGCGCCTCAAGGAGTACCGGCGCGACATCGAGGTCTGGGCGGTGGAGCCGGACGACGCGCTCCACGGCCTCGAGGGGCTCAAGCACATGGAGAGCTCGCTCGTCCCCGCCATCTATCACCCCGACGAATTGAACGGCGTCATCCCCATGCCCACCGACGAGGCGTGGGACGTCTCCGAACGGCTGGCCAGGGAAGAGGGCCTGCTGGTCGGGCACTCCTCGGGCGCCTCGCTGGCCGGCGGGCTGCGCATCGCCAAGCGCCTCGTCGCCGCCGGCAAGACCGGCGTGGTGGTGACGCTGTTCCCCGACCGCGCCGAGCGCTACTTCGAGGCGCCGGTGGTCCCCAAGACGAAGGCCTCCGCCCCATGACCACCCCCGCCCCGCCGCACCCCACGGCCTCTGCCGAAGCGCTGGCGGCCATGTACGCGCACGCCCGCCGCGACTACCCGAACGAGTGCTGCGGGATCGTCTTCGGCCCGAAAGGCGCGCCGGTCGCCGACCGCGCCCTCGCCTGCCTCAACACGCAGAACGACCTGCACGCCCAGGATCCGGCGACGCACACGCGCGACGCCCGCACCGCCTACAACCTGGGCGCCGGGGACCTCTTCAAGCTCGGCAAGAGCCTGCGCACCGACGCGCCGGCCAAGATCATCTACCACTCGCACGTCGACGTGGGCGCCTACTTCAGCGACACCGACCAGGCCGCCGCCGTGATGGACGGCGAGCCGTCGTACCCCGTCGAGTACGTCGTCATCGACGTCCAGAAGGACCGCGTCGGGGGCGCCGCCCAGTTCGCCTGGGACGCGACGGCGCGCCGCTACGTCGAGGTCGGCCGCTACCCGGGCGCCTGACCCGGACGACCCCGTATCGACCCGATTCGCCCGACCTCCA
>Ga0134128_10005872_pt1 | contig 14874 bp, 12 predicted proteins | sample KB31754_FD_96462 | JGI IMG/M metagenome (GOLD analysis project Ga0134128, IMG submission 96462) | Terrestrial soil microbial communities with excess Nitrogen fertilizer from Kellogg Biological Station, Michigan, USA - KB3-175-4 | ecosystem: Environmental > Terrestrial > Soil > Unclassified ... | reverse complement strand
CTTGATGGGGAGATTCCGCGCAATGAAATTCGGTGTCGTAGTGTTTCCCGGTTCGAATTGCGACGATGACGCGTATCACGCCGTCGGCGCGGTCCTTGGCGAGTCTGTAGAATTTCTCTGGCATCGTTCCGAACAAATTCCCGGCTGTGACGCCATCATTCTTCCCGGCGGCTTCGCTTTCGGCGACTACCTTCGCACCGGCGCCATCGCGCGTTTTTCACCCGTGATGCGCGCCGTCAAGCGCTTTGCCCGCCGCGGCGGCCTCGTGCTCGGCATTTGCAATGGGTTTCAGATTCTTCTCGAAGCGGGACTGCTGCCCGGCGCGATGCTGCGCAATCGCGATTTGCATTTCATTTGCCGCCACGTGAATATTCGCGTGGAAAACACCGAAACACCTTTCACCTGCGCCGCGCAGGCCGGCCAAGTTTTGAAAGTTCCCATCGCCCATATGGAAGGGAATTATTTCTGCGATCCAGCCACGCTCGCCGACCTGGAGCGCAATCGCCAGATCGTTTTTCGCTACACCACGCCCGAAGGCGATGTCGAAGATTCCGCCAATCCCAATGGCTCGCTTGCCGCAATCGCCGGCATCTGCAATCGCGAGCGCAACGTGATGGGCATGATGCCGCATCCGGAGCGCGCCGTCGAAGCCTCGCTTGGCTCCGCCGACGGTCTTGTTGTTTTCCGCTCCATGGTCAGAAGTTTGGCGCATTCTACGCGAAGCAATGCCGAGGCGAAGGCCTCGGTGCCGGCCTAGCGCGGTGCATTCCTTCAGGAGGGTTTCGTGCGGCGTTTGATTTTCCTCTGTTCCATTTTTGTCTCGATCGCCCTGCTTCCGCTTGCACCGCCGATGCTCGCGCAGTCTGTGGGCGCCGCATCTCCGGACTGGCCGGCGCTCCAAAAAGAAGCGGTCCAAAAGCTTTCCTCGTACATCGCCGTTAACACCACAAATCCCCCGGGCAATGAAATTCTCGCCGCGCAATGGTATGCGAAGATTTTTCGCGCAGAGGGAATACCCTATGAGATTGCCGAATCCGCTGCCGGCCGCGGGAATATCGTCGCGCGTCTGAAAGGCAACGGTTCCGGGCCTGCCTTGATCCTGCTGAATCACATGGACGTCGTGCCGGTCAGCCGCGCTTACTGGACGGTTGATCCCTTCGCCGGTATTGTCCGTGACGGTTCCCTGTGGGGCCGCGGCTCGCTAGACATGAAGTCGCTCGGCATCCTCCAGTTGCTGAGCTTTCTCGAACTCCACCGCCTGCATGTGCCACTGCGCCGCGACGTGATTTTTGTCGGCACCGCCGACGAAGAGGCAGGGGGAAATTTCGGCGCGGGTTGGGTTGTGAAGAACCGCCCGCAATGGCTCACAGGCGCGGGTTTCATGCTCACCGAAGGAGCGGGCTCGCTCTCCGATGCGGCTGGCAAGCCGATCTATTTCGGCGTCGGCCCAACAGAAAAAACTCCCGCCTGGCTCAGATTGGTCGCTACCGGTCGCGCGGGCCATGCCTCGGTGCCCATTCCTGATTCCGCGCCGAATCACTTGGTTGCCGCGCTCGATCGCATTCGTCAGTATCACCCGCCACTTGAATTGACGCCGCCTGTAGAAGTCATGCTGCGCACCCATGCACCGTACGAGCCAGAACCGTGGCGCAGTCGCTTTCTGAACATCAAATCCTTCCTCGCCCAGCCGGATGCCTACGATTTGCTCCAAAAGCGGCCGGACATTCTCGCCCGGCTCACGAACACGATTTCCATCACCAGCCTGCAAGGTTCGAACAAAACGAATATCATTCCGCCGGAGGCCACTGCCGAACTCGATTGCCGCTTGCTGCCCGGCTGGACGATTGACCGTTGGCTCGCCCAGGTTCGCGGGATCGTGAACGATCCGTCGATTAAAATCGAAGTCATCCTGAATTTCCCGCCCGCCACTTCTTCCACGGATACGCCGCTTTTCGCTTCCATCGAAAAAGCGGTTCATGGACTCGATCCCGGCGCAGGTCTAGTCCAGACAGTAGATGCCGGTTTTACCGATTCGCATTTTTTCCGCGACAAAGGCATCGTGAGCTACGGCTTCGAGCCGTTTGCCGTTACGCGTGAAGATGACGAGCGCGTTCATGGCGATAACGAACGCATCCCAATCAAGAACTATGAAAATGGAATGCATCTTCTCTGGAATGTTGTTTACGACTTTGTACGTGTCGAATAGGGCTTCGCAATGATCGGAACCGAAATACAAATCACCGCTGGAGTCGCCGCCGAGCACGGGCTGACCGCCGAGGAATTCGCGCGCGTCCAAAAAATTCTCGGGCGCGACCCTTCGATCACGGAGCTCGGCGTCTTCAGCGTGATGTGGAGTGAGCATTGCTCCTACAAATCGAGCAAGGTTCATCTGAAACGCCTGCCAGCCACGGGCTCGCGCGTCGTGCAGGGTCCCGGCGAAAATGCCGGAGTCGTCGACATTGGCGACGGCCTCGTCGCGGTCTTCAAAATCGAATCGCACAATCATCCAAGCTTCGTCGAGCCGTTCCAGGGCGCGGCAACGGGAGTCGGCGGTATTTTGCGCGACATTTTCACCATGGGCGCACGCCCCATCGCCGTTCTCGATTCGCTTCGTTTCGGACCTCTTGAGACAGGCCTGGGCGTTTCAGAGGAAGAAGCTGCGCGCAATCGGCGCATCCTCGACGGCGTCATCGGCGGCATCGCTTTTTACGGCAACTGCTTCGGTGTCCCCACGGTTGGCGGCGAAGTCCAATTCGAGCCATGCTATTCGAATAATCCTCTCGTCAACGCCCTAGCCCTCGGCATCGCGCGCCGCGAAGACCTCTTTTTCGCGCGCGCGCGTGGCGTTGGCAATCCCGTGATTTACGTCGGCGCAAAAACGGGCCGCGACGGTATTCACGGTGCATCTCTTCTCGCCTCGGCGGAATTCAGCGAGGAGTCGCAGCAGAAGCGTCCCAACGTGCAGGTCGGCGATCCCTTCATGGAAAAGTTGCTCCTCGAAGCGTGCCTGGAAGTTATGCACACGGGAGCAGTCGTCGCCATTCAAGATATGGGCGCCGCCGGATTGACCAGTTCTTCGTGCGAAATGGCCTCGCGCGGCTCCATGGGCATCGAAATCGAGCTCGCGCGCGTCCCACAGCGCGAAACGGGCATGACACCGTACGAAATCATGCTCAGCGAGTCGCAGGAGCGCATGCTGCTTGTTGCCGAGCGCGGCCGCGAACAGCAAGTCTTTGAAGTCTTTCGCAAATGGGGCCTCGACGCCGTCGAAATCGGGCGCGTCACCGTGGATGGGCGCTTGCGCATCCTCGAAAATGGAAATGTCGTCGCCGACATTCCGGCGCACGCAATCGCCGAGGAAGGCCCTGTCTACAGACGGCCGATCGCGCCGGTAAAATCGCCCGAATCTTCCGCGCCCCTCGTCAAATTTTCGTCGGCAGACGTGGACCTTAACGAAAATTTCCGCAAACTCCTCGCCTCGCCTGCTATCGCTTCAAAGCGGTGGATCTTCGAGCAGTACGACCACATGGTGCGCACCAACACTCGCGTCGGTCCCGGCGCGGGCGATGCTGCTATTGTTCGTATTAAGGAAACGAAACGCGCTCTCGCTCTCTCAACCGACGGCAACGGCCGCTGGTGCCAGCTCAGGCCGCGCATCGGTGCAATGCACGCAGTCGCCGAAGCTGCGCGCAATGTCGCTTGTAGTGGCGCGCGTCCCGTAGCCGCGACGAATTGCCTCAACTTCGGCAATCCCGAAAAGCCGGAAGTGATGGCGCAGTTCAGCGAAGCGATTGACGGCATAGCCGAAGCCTGCCACGCCCTCGACACGCCCATCACCGGCGGCAACGTCAGCTTCTACAACGAAACGCTTGGCAGCCCGATTTATCCCACGCCCGTTCTCGGCGTTCTCGGCATTCTCGAAGATGCCGATTGCGCTCTCGGCATGGCCTTTCAAAACGAGGACGACGCGATCATCCTCCTCGATGGCGCTCTCTCGCGTGCAAGTGTCGATCAAGAGTCCCAGCAAAGCGAATTTTCCTCTTCCGAATACGCCAAGATAATTCACGGCGTAGTCGCTGGCATTCCGCCTGCCATTGATCTCGGTGCGGAGAAAAGCCTCATCGACTGTCTGGTCGCTCTCGCCGCCGAACACGCCATCGCCTCCGCGCATGATATCAGCGACGGCGGCCTCGCCGTCACGCTCGCAGAGCCCTGTTTCGCCAGTTCCAATGGTTTCTCCGCCGGGGTCTCGCTTAAATCCAAGCATCCCGCCGAATTTGCGCTCTTCGCCGAAACGGGCGCTCGCGCCATCGTTACATCATCTCCGGCTTCGCTTGCTCGTGTGCTTGCGATTGCGGCACAATATAAGGTCGAAGCGCAGCCAATTGGCAAGGTCACGCGCGGCGAATTCTGCATCCAATTGAACGGCCAGCCCAGGATTCGCGCCGCCGTGGATTCGCTTCGCCAAATTTGGGCCACTGCATTCGAGCAAGCGCTCGGAAACTGATGAATCAGACACTCCATCTCGACGACGACCACTTCCACGACGAGTGCGGTGTCTTCGGCGTTTTCGGCAACGAAGAGGCCGCGAAGCTCACCTATCTTGGTCTTTACGCCCTTCAGCATCGCGGCCAGGAATCGGCCGGCATCGCTGCTACCGAAGGCGTGCAACTGCGCGTCGAAAGGGGCATGGGCCTGGTGCAGGAATTATTCACGCCGGACGTGATTGCGCGCCTGCCCGGAGCCGCGGCCATCGGTCACACGCGCTATTCCACCGCCGGCGACACCACGTTGATGAACGCGCAGCCTCTCGCCTCCGATTGCAATAAAGGCAAACTCGCCCTCGCGCACAACGGCAACCTGACCAACGCCCTCGAACTTCGTCGCAGCCTCGAACACAAGGGCTCCATCTTCCAGACTACCAGCGACACCGAAGTCATCGTCCATCTCGTCGCGCGCAGCAAAGTCGGCAATCTCGCTGGCGCAATCGCTGACGCGCTGGGCCAGGTCGAAGGCGCTTACTCGCTTTTGATTCTCACGCGCGACGAAATTTTCGCGGTTCGCGATCCGCGCGGATTTCGTCCCCTCGCTCTTGGACGCCTCGGCGACGCTTGGGTTGTCGGCTCGGAAACGTGCGCGTTCGATTTGATCGGCGCGGAATACATTCGCGACGTCGAGCCCGGCGAAATGCTGCGCATTTCCAAAAGCGGCGTCGAGTCCATTCGTTTCGCGCCTGAAAAGCAGCACCAGTACTGCATCTTCGAGCATGTTTATTTCGCGCGCCCGGATAGCGTCGTTTTCGGCCGTCCCGTGAATCCTACTCGCGAACGCCTCGGCCGTTTGCTGGCGCGCGAACATCCCACCATCGCGGATATGGTTGTTCCTGTACCCGATTCCGGCGTTCCTGCGGCCATTGGCTATGCCGGCGAATCCGGCATCCCGTTTCGCATGGGCCTGATCCGCAATCATTATATTGGCCGCACCTTCATCGAGCCTTCACAGGCCATTCGCGATTTCGGCGTGCGCCTGAAACTGAATCCGGTTCGCCGTTTACTCGAAGGCCGACGCGTGGTGCTTGTCGACGATTCCATCGTTCGTGGCACCACCAGCCGGAAAATCGTGCGCATGATGCGCGAGTCCGGCGTAGCGGAAGTTCACATGCGCATCAGTTGCCCGCCGACCGTTTCGCCGTGCCACTACGGCATAGACACGCCCACAAAGCTCGAACTCATCGGCGCGCAGAAATCCATCGAGCAAATTCGCCAGTTTATCGGCGCCGACTCGCTCGGCTATCTTTCCCTTGACAGTCTCCGCGCTGCCGTCGAGGACGACGACGACAAATTCTGCACCGCCTGCTACACAGGTGTTTATCCTACCGAGCTTGTCCAACTCGAAGTGGAGGCGCATCGTGGCTGTTGAAACTGTTCAATTGGACGAGACGAAAATCGAGCGCGCAAAAATAATGCGCCAACGGCTTCTGCGTGAAATTGTCTCGTGGGTCTGGCTCTTTCTCGCGCTATTTGTCGTCGAGAGCGCCGTGGCGCAGAGCCGCTTAATTCCAAGCGGCTCCATGGAAAACACGGTGCTCATCGGCGACCACATGATCGTCAGCCCGCTCGGCTACGCTCTTTGCGTTCCGTACACCGAGATGCACATTCCGCTGTGGCGCAATCCGAAACGTCAACAGATCATCGTTCTCGAATCGCCACTCACTCACTCCGAAGACCTGATCAAGCGCGTCATAGGCATTCCCGGCGACGCCATCGACATTCGCGATGGCGTGGTCTACGTGAACGGCAAGCGCTTGAATGAGCCGTATGTCCTGCGCGATCCCGACGCCATGGGCAGCTCCGTCGAGAATTTTCCTCCCGCCGACAATGGATTTTTTCAGGGGCTCACGCCCGAATGGGCCGCGGATCTGCACAAGTACGTGGTCAAGGGCAAACTCATTGTGCCGCCCAACGATTATTTTGTCATGGGTGACAATCGCGGTGATTCTTATGACAGCCGCTACTGGGGTTTTGTGCCTCGCAAGAACATCATTGCCACACCCTGGTTCATCTTTATGTCCATCAACGCGCCTGATGGCGTCTGGCAGCCCGGTCATATCGGCGAGCGCCTGGCAACCTATTTGACGATTTTTGCTCATCCCGGCGAGGTCCGCTGGCACCGGCTGTTCCGACCGCTGTGAACCTGGAGACTCAATAGTGCCTGCTGCCAAGCGGAAAAATGCAAAAGAAAAATCCAAGCCATCGACACCGCCTGCGCGTACTACCGGCGAAAAAATCCGCCGGGAATTGATTTCATGGTTCTGGGTCATTCTCGCATTTTTGGTCATTGAATCCGTTTTCATTCAGGCCCGCGTGATTCCCAGCGCCTCGATGGAAAACACCATTCTGATCGGCGACCATATCATCGTCACGCTTCTCGGCTATGACGTGGGCATGCCGTTCACCGAGCACCACTATCCGCTGTGGCGTAACCCAAAGCGCCAGCAAGTCATCGTTTTCGAAGCGCCTCCGGAGGCCGCCCAAAACGAGGATTTTATCAAACGCGTCATTGGCGTTCCGGGTGACGCCATCAAAATTCGTCAAGGGATCGTTTACGTAAACGGACAACGGCTGAATGAACCTTACGCCAGGCGCGATCCCGCCGACGCCGCAAGCCCCGTCGAGAATTTCCCGCCCAGCGGCGACAATTTCTTCGGAGGAATGGGCCCGCAATGGGCGGCCAATATGCACAAATATATTAAAAACGGCGAGCTCATCGTTCCACCCGACAGCTATTTCGCCATGGGCGACAATCGCGATGATTCCGATGACAGTCGTTATTGGGGTTTCGTTCCTCGCCGCAATATTATTGGCACGCCCCTGTTCATTTACATGTCCATTGACGCACCCGACGAGGTCTGGGAGCCCGGGCACATCGGCGAACGACTCGGCACCTATGTGAGCATTTTGGCCCATCCTGGCGAGATGCGTTGGCGCCGGCTGTTCCACACATTTTGAAATGGAAGCGGATTTCTGCAGGAAGCAGGGCAGCCCCCATGCGTTACGCTGATGCTGGAGTCGACATTTCACGGGCGGAAGAAGCCAAGCAACGCATCCGCCATCTCGCTGGTCGCACGTTCAATCGCGCCGTTCTCGCGCCCATCGGCGGTTTTGGCTCCCTCTTTCACCTCGACCCCAAGCGCTGGCGCGATCCGGTGCTGGTCTCGAGCGCCGACGGTGTCGGCACAAAGCTGAAAATCGCTTCGGCTGCGAGCGTTCATTCCACAGTGGGCGCGGACATTGTCAATCATTGCGTCAACGACATTCTTACGCAGGGGGCCGCGCCGCTTTTTTTTCTCGACTATCTCGCGATGAGCCGCATCGATCCGCGTGTTGTCGAACAGATTCTCGATGGCATGAGCCGCGCCGCGCGTCTGGCTGGCTGCGCGCTCATCGGCGGAGAAACGGCGGAGATGCCGGACATGTACGCGCCCGGGGAATACGACCTGGCGGGTTTCATCGTGGGAGTTGTCGAGCGCGGCCATCAGTCCGACCCCCACCGCGTTCGGCCGGGCGATCTGCTCATCGCCCTGCCGTCAAGCGGCCTGCACACCAACGGCTATTCGCTCGCTCGTAAGCTTGTCTTCGATGTCGCGGGATTGAAGCCTGATTCTTACGTTCCCGCGATCAGCAACAAAATCGCGGCGGAACTCTTGAAACCGCACCGCTGTTACTGGCCCGCGCTCAAGCGCATCGTCGCGCGCGACTGGCTCACGGGCATGGCCCATATTACTGGCGGCGGCATTCCTGGCAATCTCCCGCGTGTCTTGCCGCGCAATGTTCAAGCCGTTGTCGAGCTGGGCTCCTGGCCCGTGCTTCCTATTTTTCGCTATTTGGCGCAAGTCGGGAAAATCGAACCTGATGAACTCCTCAAGACTTTCAATATGGGAGTTGGAATGATCCTCGTTGTCCCGCCCAAAAACGCGAAAAAGGTCGAATCCGAATTGAAGCGCCGCCGCGAGCGTTTTTTCCGCATAGGACGCATCGAAGCCGCGCCCGCCGGCAAGCCGCGCGTCACCTTCTCCGGCTCCCTCAACACTCACTAAAATCGGTCGCCACGAACGGCTTGCGGAGGAACTCCGCTGATCTTTTTCTGTGTGCCCGAATCCGATAGAATGCCTCCCATGCTGGTGGTCAAATTGCCAAACACGGGAGAAATCGCACCCGACTTCGAGCTGCCCGATTCGACGGGCGCCCTGCGGCGTTTGTCGCAACTCGTTTTGCAAGAGCCCATCATCCTTGTTTTCTTTCGCGGTCACTGGTGACCCTTCTGTCTTCGCCAGTTGGCGGATTACCGCGAGCACTACAGTGAAATTCGCGCGACGGGCACCGGCATCACGGCAATCTCGATTGACCCGCCCGAAAAATCCGAAGCAGTGCGTCAGGAGCTGGGGCTGGCGTTCCCAATTCTGTGTGATACGGAGCGGCGCGTCGTGCAGCAATGGGACATTTACAACGCGCGAGAAAAGGGCGGAATTGCCAAGCCGGCAATCTTTATCATCGATCGTGACCGCTGCGTGCGTTATCGCTCGATCGATACCACGTCCGTGCGCGTTCCCGCGTCGGAAATTGTGCGCATTCTTCAAACAAAAAAAGAGGCGCGGCCCGCTCGCCGCAAACTATACTTCCCGCGTTGCACCGACTTCATCCGTGCGATTCGCAACGTCGCGCGTTTCGGCATCCGCTCGCCCCGCGTGTAGTTACTGCGTCGTCGTCGGCGCGTCCACAAGAGCCTTCCAGTTCCCGTCCGCCTGCTTGCCCCACACAACCACATATTTTGCTTTGACGGTCTGGGGCTTACCGTCCTTGCCATTCACTGTCAGTTGGTAGTCGCCGATCTCGTAAGCGGAATCTCCGCTCTTCGAAATCTCTATCTTGGTGGGCGCGAAGTGCAGCGCAAAACCCGGGCTGCCCATCAGCCCAGCCCACGTCTTGCGAATGGCGTCTTTGCCAAACGCAATCGGCGCGCCAGGCGCCAGCAAAGTTCCATTTTCAGCATAAACGGATGTGGTTTGATCGACGTCTTTCGACCCAGCGGCCTTCGCCCAGGCCGCGTCAATCGCGCGAATATCTGACTTCTCCTGCGCTCGCATCGCTTGCATCACTTTTTCCTGCGCCGCCGGATCTACCGTCGTCTTCTGTGCGCAGGAGACCATGCCAATGCCCCCCATCACAAAGCAGCCGAGCGCAGCCGTTGCGGAGTGCACCATTTTCATCGGGAACCTCCTCGGGAAATTCTGTTGCGCGGCAGGATGCCCGCCCTTCTGCGCGATTGTCAAGCCAATATCGGCTCGGCGTCGCATTCTCCGGGCGCATTCGTTCATGGTCCGTTTTACCCCTTGCGCGAATTGTGCTAACTTCGCCCGCTTATGACGAAGCGCATCGGCGTCCTGCTGTCTGGCCGCGGCTCGAATTTCGAGGCGCTCGCGGACAGCGTTGCCGCCGGACGCATTCCCAACGCGGAAATCGCTCTCGTCATCAGCCATCGCGAAGGCGCTCCCGGCGTCGAACGAGCCCGGGCGCGTGGCATCGACGCGCTAGTCATCCCATCGAAGGGCCTCGAACGCGAGGCCTATGACCGACAGGTCGTCGTCGCGCTGCAAGAAAAAAAAGTCGATCTCGTGTGTCTCGCCGGTTACATGCGTCTGCTCTCTCCATACTTCGTGCAAGCCTTTCGCGGCCGCATTTTGAATATTCACCCATCGCTCCTGCCCGCGTTTCCAGGCCTCGAATCGCAGCGCCAGGCCCTCGAGCACGGCGCAAAATTCGCCGGATGCACGGTGCATTTCGTCGACGAAAATCTCGACGCAGGTCCCATTATCTTGCAGGCTGCTGTCCCGATTCGCGACGACGACACGGTCGATTCGCTCTCCGAGCGCATCCTCGCCGAAGAGCACCGCATCTATTCCCAAGCCGTGCGAATCGTCCTCGAAGGGAGCTTTCGTATTGACGGGCGCCGCGTCATAATCTTTTCCGGCGCCCACATTTCAAGTGATGCTCCAGAAAATGCCGCCAAAAAACATGTCTGACGCGCAACACAAATCCGCCCCTAAGTCAGTGGACGACCAGCTCGCCTATCTCCGCAAAGGTGCCGCCGAAATAATTCCCGAGGCTGAACTTCGCGCGAAGCTTGAACAGTCCGTGAAATCTGGCAAGCCTTTGCGGGTCTATCTCGGCGTTGACCCCACTGCACCAGACATTCACCTCGGCCACACCGTCGTTCTGCGCAAGCTGAAACATTTTCAGGACATGGGCCACACCGCCATTTTCCTCATCGGCGATTTTTCCGCCATGATCGGCGATCCGACGGGGCAATCCGAGACGCGCCCTCCGCTCTCGCGCGAGCAAGTCGAGGCGAATGCCCAAACCTATCTCGCTCAGGTCTATAAGATTCTCGACCGCGACAAAACGGAAGTCCGCTACAACAGCGAGTGGCTCGGCAAAATGTCGAGTTACGACGTGGTGAGGTTGTGCGGCCACTATCGCCTCGCGCGCATGCTCGAACGCGAGGATTTTCGTTCGCGCCTCGAGAAAAATCTGTCGATTTCCGTTCACGAACTGCTTTACCCGTTGCTCACCGCTTGCGATGCCGTCGAACTCAAATCCGACGTCGAGCTGGGCGCCACCGAGCAGAAGTTCAACATTCTGGTGCACCGCGAAATTCAGCGTGAGTACGGTTTATCCCCGCAGGTCGTGTTCACCATGCCGATTCTCGTCGGCCTCGACGGCGCGAAAAAAATGTCCAAAAGCCTCGGCAATTACGTCGGCATCGCTGAGCCGCCGAAAGACATGTTCGGCAAGCTCATGTCTATCTCCGACGATTTGATGTGGTCTTACTACGAACTGCTCACCGACTTCGAGGAGCGCGTCATCGTGCGCCTGAAAGAAGAAGTCCGCACCGGCCTCCTGCATCCCATGGACGCCAAAATGCAGCTCGCCCATACCATCATCGCCACTTTCCACGGCGAAGCCGCCGCCCGCGCCGCCAGGGACGAATTTCAGCGCGTCTTCCGCGACCGTCGGGCCCCCGAAGACGCGCCGGTTCGCAAATTGCCGCGTGGCGAATCAAAGCGTTTAAGTGTCCTTCTCGTCGAATTGAACCTCGCGCCCTCGCGCAGCGAAGCCGAGCGTCTCATCAAGCAGGGCGGAGTCGAAATCGACAGCCAGCGCGTCGACGACGTAAAACACGACGTCGATTTATCGAAACCGGGCAGCAACTTTCTCCTCCGCGCCGGCAAAAAGAAATTCCTCCGCATTACCGTCGAATAACCAGTTGCTCGCTCACCAACCGTTGTCACTCCCTGACGCAGGAAAGGAGCGCCTTGCGCTTCGCCCTCATGAAGCGCAGCGAAGCGTGAGGTAGTTGACTTTATCAGTGCGGCACGTTCGCGCTCAGTGGCAGATTCGTCTGCTCACTTATGCGCCCCCGAATCGGAAGTCTCGGTACCCGCCAAGCGGCCGTCGAGCGTCCCCGGAATCAGCGGTGTGCCGGTGTTCAACTCAATCGAACCGTTTCGATGATCGGCGATGGTGATGTTGTTGGCCTTCAACGTGCGCCCCAAAACTTGATTGAAATTCGCAAGGGCAATTTCATAGCCGGCTTTTACCTGCAGTTCACTCAGCTTCGCACCGTTCAGGGCCAAGACGTATTGAACAATCTTGAATGTGTCCGAATTCCCGAAATTGAACTTCTTCACTTCGTAGTCGTACGATTGTTGCGCCAGTTGCGTTGCCTTTGTTGCTTCTTGCACCTGCGCTGCATCCAGTTTCACTGCTGTCAGCGCCTCGCTTACGTTGGAGAAGATCGTGCTCCTTTGCCGCTGGTCGGAAAGTTTGTCTCTGCGTTCAATTAACTGATCCTGGGCGTTCGCGGCCTGAGCGGAACGATTGCGCAGCGGAAGATTCAGATTCAAGCTCGCGGCATACTCGGGCGACCGGTTATGGAAGATCTGGGAGTAAGCGCTGCCAATGCCTCCTGGGATTGTGGCGCCGATGGCGCCGTTTGCTACGCCTATGAAGATGGGAATGCCATTGGAAGTCACTGGATTCCCATTCTGATCGACCACGGGTTCTGTAAGCGCTGGCGAAAATGTTCCGTTGGGAACGAAAGCCCCCGCTGTATTCCCACTCAAACCCACACTGACGTATTCCCCCGATAAGGTGAGCGTTGGCAAGAGAGAATTCCTTGTTGCTCGCACGTCGTACCTGTCATTGCGCAGCGTAAGCTGGTCGACTTGCAGTTCGGGCCGGTTCGCGAAGGCTTCCTTGACGGCATCCTCCAGCGTGACATCGGGGACCTGAGGGGTTACTTCGAGCGGCGTTGTCGGCACTATTTCTACTCCCTTGAGCCTCGAGTCCGACGGATCCTTCGTGATGAGGTTACGTAGGACGTCTTCCTGCACACTCTCATTGACTTGCGCGCCGATCAAAATTTGATTGCCTTGGGCAATGGAAGCTTCCGCGAAGACGACATCGCTGGGACTCGCTGTGCCAATCTTAAGCCGGCGCTCGTCATCGTCGTAAAGGCGCTGGTAACCTGCCAGCGTTTGCTTGGCGGTTTCGACGGCCTGCCGATCAAACACCAGATTCCAATATTGGGCCTGGACCTGAGTGATCTCAGTGATCACTGTCTCTTCGAATTGGAACTGCCCGATCTTGGTGTTGTCTTTAGCTTCGAGAATAAATCGTGTATGCGGCAAAAACCCCCAGCCGTTCAGCAAAGGCTGCTGAATCTGGGCAACCAGGGCCGATGTCAGAGCAGGATTGAAAAAATTCGCCGACGGAGAGGATGAATTTCTGTTGTTGTTGAGCTGCACATTGAACACAGTTCCGCTGTGGAATTCCTGCGTGTAGCTCAGATTGACCTGCGCATTGTGGCTGGTCTGCGTGATGGCCCCCGAATTGGTGCCAACGCCACTCGACAAAGGATTGTTTACGCTCTGCGAGATATCGCTGATGCTGGAGTTTACGGCGATCACAGGATCAAAGCTGCCTCCGCCGCCTCCACCAATCACGAATTGACCCAGAGGGGCGCCGCCGCCTTCGGCGTTGAGAATATTGGTTTCATCGATCCACGGAGTGTATTCAGCAACGCCAATATTGAGATCGTTTTCCAGTGCCAGGGCGATCGCGTCCTGAAGGCTCAGATTCAGCTTGCCGTCCTGAATCAGGCTGTAAACGTTCGGACTGTTCATCAAATTAGGTTGGGGTATATTCTGGCCCGTATAGGCGGCGAAGATATTCGGCAACGTCCGTTTGCCCTTGCTGTAGTCGCGCCTCAACAGAAAGCTTGTGTAAGGCATGGCCCCATTCGGTGTTGCGGCCGCCGGCGTTTGCGGTGAACTCTTCCGCGGAGCCGGTCCCTGGGCGAATGTTGGCGCGCCTATAGCCAGCGAGCCAACAAGATAAAGAACAACCAAGACGCGAATCAGCCTTCCTGTCATAAGTCTTGTCCCCTTCCTGCCAGATTTTGAATATGGCTGCTTATAGCCCAAATTAGACAAAGAAGTACCGCAGTCGGACACCCATTCAATTATTTCAAAGCACGATGGCAGCCAACCGCATGTCAATGTATCTAAAAGAATAATCTGATATCGTCACTTGAAGCTTGTCCGCAATCGGACGCTGTAAACCAGGAATGGACACAAGATCTCATTGTCAACTACAGATGTAGCGTCACCTTCAAATAAGCCGAGGCCACCCGATAGCGTTTTACGCTTCGCTTCGTGAAGCGCAGCGAAGGGTGGGGTAGTTGTTTTTGATTTTTCGCTTTGGTCGCTGGGCCTTCGAGGAGTTGTTTAGTCCGGACGTAGCTCCAGCCATGCCGAATGGCCGGTTTTCGGAATATTTCCTTTCGCGCGTTTCATCCGCGCGATGTCTCCCAGTTTCAATCCATTTTTTTGGCGATTGCGCGTTGCCTCCAGAGCACCGCGTCGACTCCCCATGTTTCGCCTGCACGCGCCGCAAAGAAAATCGCAAACAAAAATAGCAGCGGAATGTGATCCAGATTTGCGCCGAAATATCTCCACGTCGCAACGGCGTGCCCGGGCGCGTACCACGTGGCCAGCGCCAGACTGATCATGTGAATCGCGCCGCCCACCGACGCCAAGCGCACGAAAAGCCCCAGCACCAGTGCGATTCCAATCGCCAACTCGCCCCAGCCGATAATCCGCGCACACAGCACCGGATGCACCAGCACAAATTTCTCGAGAAACACGCCGTAAAATCCCACCGGCTCGTTCTGGCTCAGCCAGCCGCGAACCCACACGCTGAAACTCGTGTGCGCAAATTCCGGCCCCGCGATTTTGTACTCGCCGAAAAACAG
>Ga0134128_10005871_pt1 | contig 14874 bp, 20 predicted proteins | sample KB31754_FD_96462 | JGI IMG/M metagenome (GOLD analysis project Ga0134128, IMG submission 96462) | Terrestrial soil microbial communities with excess Nitrogen fertilizer from Kellogg Biological Station, Michigan, USA - KB3-175-4 | ecosystem: Environmental > Terrestrial > Soil > Unclassified ... | reverse complement strand
TGCTGACCCTCTTGCCCAGACGAGGGGAAGCCCTGACCGGATACCGGATCGCGATGCTGGCCTCGGAAGTCCTTGGCCGTCAATGCTCCGATGAGGGAAGCGATCCGCGTCTCCTTGGACCCTCGCATATGAGCGCTATCATCAACGCAATGAACCGACAGTGGCCCGACTACGGCGGTTCCAAGGGCGTCTTCCGCCTTTGGAGGCACATTCTGGAGACCGGGCACCGCTCCAGCGTCTGGGACCACGTTCCCCGCGCCTTCAGCTACAACCCTCGCCTCCATAAACCCCCGACGCACTCCCGCACCTACCGCGGAGACAATGACCAAGGCCGAGCACTTCCCGTGGCCGCCGTTGCACATCTTCGCAACAATCTTCAAGATCTCGCCTCTTACCCCAATAGGGACATGGCCATTGCCATGTTGGCTGTGCTCATCGATACCGGCCGCCGCCCCAACGAGGTGGTCAGCCTTCACCGGAGTTGCCTCCAGCGCGACCGGCACGGCGACTGGATACTGGTCTATGACAACCACAAAGCCGGACGGCTGAACCGCAGGCTGACGATCCAACAGGAAACGGCTGACGCCATCACCACGTGGCTCAAAAACTCTAAGAACGGACCCGAGGTTGGATCTCAATGGCTGTTCCCCAGCCCGATGCCCGCCAGATCGGACCGGTTCGCGAGCTACGCTCTGCTCCGCGGTGCTCTGCGCCGGCTCATTCACGACGTACCGGCGTTGGAAGGACCGGTCAAAGACCTCCATGGGGTACCGGTCGACTTCAGCTTTAGTGGCATCCGGCCCCACGATTTTCGCCATTCCTATGCCCAGCGGCATGTCGACAATGGCACCGCACCGGACGAGCTTCGGGATCTGCTCGATCACGAAGACGTCCGTACCACCATGGGTTATTACCAGGTCAACGACACCCGTAAACGTGCTGCCGCAAACCTGCTCGCACCCCTAACCTATGACCGGAACGGCGACAGAATTGGCCTCTCAGCCGGGCGGCGCGGTCTCACCTCTATCGCCGTACCTTACGGCGGGTGCACCGAACCATCCAACGTCAAGGCCGGCGGAAACGCCTGCCCCATCCGCTTTCAATGCTCAGGGTGCACTTTCTACCGCCCAGATCCCTCCTACCTGCCCGACATTGAACGACACCTCGTGGAGCTGAAAACCAACGCAGCTCAAGCCCGCCGCCTCAAAGCACCGCCCTACGCCATCGCGAACTTTGACGGCCAAGTTGACGACTTCAAGCAAATCGTTGAGCGCATGCGCGCAGACCTTGCCCTCCTGCCAGAACCCGACAGACAGGCAATCACCGAGGCGGCAACCATCCTGCGGGCCTCCCGACTAACAGCACGACCAGGCCAACAGCTTCCCCTAACCGTCAAAGAACGACCATGACAAAAATGGAGAGCACCCCGTTCGCCAATATGGTCGCCGCCCGCCAGCGGGAGGCCGACAGAAAACAGGCCACCACGGGCTCCACCATCAACAGATTTCTTTTGGACGGGACACTCATCAGCATCAAGGCTGTCGCGGGTGCCGCTGGTGTCAGCCGCAACTTCATCTATTCCCACGAGAGCTTGCTGCACCAGCTCGAAGCTGCCCGCCAGACCCAGGCCGACGCCCACACCCCAAAACAAAGATCCCCGACCAACGGTGCACCCGGGCGAGCAGCGCTTCAAACGGAAATAGCGCTAGCCCATCAGACCATCAAACGGCTACGCCAGGATCTCTCCGAACTGAAGAAACGACATGAACACTGCCTCGGGGAGCAAGTCTGTGCGGCGGAGCCGCCGGAAGAGATTTCGTCAGCAAATGCCACGAGCCTCGAACTCGAACGACTCACCGAGAAGAACCGACTCCTGAACCAACAAGTCGCCAAACTCAGCCATCGTGTTGACGACCTGCTCGACGACCTCACCCCAGAACACCGCGGAGCCATCACCTAGACTGCTGCCCCTCAAGGCGTGAGCAAGCTGTGCGGCCCATGTTTCACCGAACCGTAAACCGAACCCTGAGCCGACGCTTTGGAGTCGATGCGGCTAGTCAGCCGTCATATGGATTCGTTTTGGCCCGAATCGGCCAGGGTTACTCCCGCCACTGACCAATTTTCGCGTGGTAGTTCCTGGAGGGTAACGCGGATAGTGTCTGGTCGAATGTCCATGACTTCAGCGTAAGTCGCCGTCAGGGCAGCCAGCAGCTCACGCTTCTTGTCAGTGGATGCTGGGGAGGCGTTTAGGACTTCAATAAGAGACATTCGCAAATTGTGTCACAGGCCTACATCTCCGTGGCCACGATTGTCCGGAAGCGGATGCTAGACCCGATTGCGGAACCCTCTGCGGGACGCTCTTGAAACTTTTTGTTGATCCGGAATGACCAGTCTGGTTTTGGAAGGGCAGGGAAGTTCAAGACTTTACCTTCGAGCCCCAATTTTAGGAGCCACGAACAAACCGCCACGCTTTGACATACGAAGTGGGAGCAAGCGGCCGGCCGCACTTTGAGATTCCTACATGTTCAGTTCATGTCGCTCGAAGTCGTTGCGGGCTTCCAAGGTGGCTTTCACTTCCTTTACGGAAGGTCGGTAGTGACGACGGTTCGCCATAGCGAGATCCCTGAGTGCGGGCATGCTGAGAAGGGGTGAAAGGTCTCCGTCGGTGATCACCGTCGATTCGTACATGATCAAGCTGCGGAGCTTTGTTAGCGCGACGAGGGGCTTGAGCGAGTCGAGAGGCCCGCAATTTCCCAGATACAAATTTTCTAGGTTGCCGAGGCCGACAAAGTCCTCAACGTTGGCGATTCGCTTGCACGAGTTAAAGTCAACGGAGCGCAGGCTGCTCTGAGGAGTCGGGTCGTGGAGCGCGGTGATGTCATCAAGTTTTGTTGCCAGCACGATCTCCACCTGGTTCAAATTCTTGAATTCTTGGATCCCGTCAATACTTCGCACTTGGGGATACTGCTTCATACGAATGCTGGTCAATCTAGAGTTTCCCGTCAACGGCGTCAGGTCATGGGCACCATAGGACGCAAAGTAGACGCTCGACAGGTTCTCTAACGTGCTGAAGCTCTTCTTTGCCGCTGGCCAGTCAGCGCTCAAATCCGTCAATAGAGGCAGCGACACTAAATCAATTTCAGCTCGTACGGCGGCCTGAAAATTCAACGATTCCAGCGTTGAGCCCAGTCGGTGGATGGGCGTCAGGTCCTTCAGCCACCGGGCCAAGACAAAGATTCCTTTGATGGGCCATTTCTGGATGAAGGCTAGGTCCGGTTCCTTGAACCCCCAGGCGTAGTTCAGTAACAATTCATCGATTCGTCCGCTGGCTGCCATGCGAGATGCGTCGGAAGTCCAAGCATCCGTGACCCTCATGGTTGTCCAGCCGCCCTGCTCCTCCAACTGGAAACCGTCAAAGTGAACGACATTGCCTTCTGGGAGCATCATGCCGGGTCTTCCTTTTCGCGGTCGTATAGGTGCGTGAATCAAGTATGCCCTTCAATAGGGCAGTGATTTGCCTGAAATGACGCAATGCGGTCGACATTTTCGATTAAGGAACGCTCTGCGGGACTCAAACGAATCAGATCTCAGTTTGGGACTGTCTGCCCGGTTTCGTATTCGAGAATTTCCTCATGCTGCAGTTGCATAAGGCGTTCGGAGACTTTCCACGAGGTATCTGGGGCGCACGACAATGCGACGAACTTGGGGGTGAGAACGTCGATTAAGCAGCCCATTGTGGCGAACTCCTGGGCCAGCGGGTACCACTCGTTCTGGTTGCTACCGTCCCTCAAATAGAACCTGTAGGTGTTATTGCCACCGCGTTCGGTGATTCCCGTAGCGACGAGGGAGCCGTTGTCTGATGGGATGACGCTGACTCGGTCACCCAGGTGCAGGTTGTAAGCGTAGGCCGGCACCCCGAGAATTGTGATGGCGCCGTCGCTGGAAAGTTCCCCGTTAAGGCCCTCCCAGTATCTGACGCCTTCCTCTTCGGGCAATGGGAACCAAACGGTTTCAGTTGCGGCCTCGGCTTCCGGCCACGGCTCTAAACTGCCATTTCGCCAGTGCGTGACCAGGCTCGGGTGAAGTCGGTATTCGTCCATCAAAAGAGACTATCTCCACTTCTGCCGATCGGTGCGTTTGGCGGCAAAGGGCGGCTGAATGCGATGTCGTGCGCTTTGCCGTGCGACTGTCCCGCAAGCCGAACCCTGACTGGGATAAATTCAGGAACGACTACGATCGCTTGGGTATCGTTCCGAACGCCCGGAGTGCCGCTCCTCCGGCCACAAGATGGAGTTGAAGCTCTCGAATAGTTTTGAGTGTTTCCTCATCAGAAAATCCAGTGGCAATAGACCAGTCATGACCTGCCCCGACTATGTTGCTCATGAAGCCAATCTCGGTCGCCAGGAGCGCCCTCGTCCAATCAAAATGTTGGAGAGGCTGACAGCCCTTTATCGCTGCCCCAATGCGTTCACCGTCGTGGATTAGGTTGGCAACGGAAGTGAACCCCATTGCAATTGATAGTTCCTCGGTGCAGGAGGCCGGTCCACTCCATTGGAGGAGGCCATGACGAAGCACTGACCGCTCAACGACGGTCAGCTCGTATTCCACGTGTTCATTTGGACTGAGTTCAAATGGGTCCACGTCATCAGGATGGGTCTGGCGCCACAGGTCATTGCTCAGCACCCTGTACTGCACGCCGAAGTCGCGCACAGCCCGAAGCCGCTCCAGAACCTGAAGAGAGATACTCCCGTTGCGCGATACCTGACGCTGACACCGTGGATATTCATCCAGGATCTGTAACCACACTGAGGTATTTGCTCGTGCCCTGAGAAGGAAGCGTGAGCGTTCAGGGGACGGAGCCGCATCACACCACTGCGCGTATTGAGCTGCCGATTCAATCACACCTCATAAGAGCATGCCATCAGGAGAAGCGCAACGAAACCAAGCCAAATCATGTCCGCACTCGTGCGTTGCAGTGGCCCCGAAAGTCGAACCATCCGCGGGCCAGTGGCGCGTGTGCCTGCCAGGTGACCGCTACTCACAAAGAAAATCTCCCCTATGATGTAGGTCTCCTGCTCGTCCGGAATACGAAACACCGCTTTTGAGACCATAATTGCCTTATGGCTATTAGTACGGGTGGAATTGTTGAAGATTGGGGTCCGCCGCGCTGGGCGCTTCAGGAGGTCAAAAAGCAGGTGGCGACCTTTGCACCCAGACAATCGGACCAAGATTATGTCGTGGACGTGGCATTTCGTTCATGGCATCTGCACAAAGAACCCGAGTTTACCGGCGTTCAGGCTGCCATGGTCGGGCGCAAGCAGCGACGGTTTATTGTCTGGCATTCGGTCCCCAAGGGGCTGGATACTGCTGAGGCTGTTCGTGACTGGCTGGTCAGTGTGCTTCCCGAGACGGCGCGACTGGTCCGGGAGTATCTCCCTGGGAAGTCTAAGTCCTACCCGTCTGAGGATCTCGCAGCCGAGATCGACGGTCTGCGTGAGATGCTGTTACGAACGGAATATGTCGTCCATTCACCGACGTGAAATTCCAACGCGGCGACAGCTTACCAAGGGTTAGCGGGGCCGGTCGCTGAGTTGTTCGAGCGTCGCAATTATTACCTTGCGAAGTTCTTCGGCATCAGAGTAGGGTGCGCCCGTACCCGGGGAGTAGAGCGAAAGCGTATAGAGCAGCTCGTCGGCTCGCGCGTCATCGAAGTATTCATCGAGGAGAACGCCTTCGAGTGCTTGCGCGGCAGCAATGGAGTCGTCTCCGGCCAAGATATTGGCAGCAGCCTCGTGGAGACGCTCTGAAACCGTCATGGCAGGAGACTACCCCGGGATTTCTTGATGGAGCGCGCGCTCACAAATCCTGTCCGTAAGCCGGTCCTCCACCGAACACACCAGCCGCTGACCTGCTGCTTTGCAAATGGTTGCCCATGAAGTGTCCGTATAGGGTGTACGGTGATAAGTCCGGTGAAGGAACCGTATACGGGGCACTATTTGAGGCCGATTTCGGCTGACATCGACGTAAGGCCCAAGACATCGAGCCTATTCGGCACGTCGTTCCGAAGGCCCTAACGTACGATTCGGTCCCTTTTTTGGGTCGACCCCGAAGTCGACATTGCAGCTGGGCCAGTGCCTCAGGAAGGATAACGGGAGACTGTCGCCATAGGACCGTAGGTGGGGCACATCTGCTCGATGAGCACGCAATCGTCTGCCCGCATAGAGAAAAAACACGCTGCAGCCGTCGCTCCCATCGCAGGGACAGGAGTGCTGCATGCCTCGATGACGTCAAGGACATTGCGCATCACGAGACCACTTGATGCATAGAGTTTTCCTCAGATAACGACGGGGGCTTGGGAATAGCCGAGGTCCTGGACATACTCGAGCGCGGCATCGTTGGTGGTCAGGTCGACGACGGTGTACGGGATGCCGGCCTTCTCCAGACTGCGGCAGGTGAATTTGCATTGCTGGCAGCCCGGCTTGCTGTACACGGTGATGTCCATTGCTGTCGCCTGAATTCGAATCTGTTCCTTGTGGATCCCGTGGCCGGTGTCAGCGGTTCCGGTAGCAGGTTTCTTTGTGTTGTGCCCAGCCGGAGACGGCGCCTGCGCCGAGCAGCTGGTCCAGCAGCCTGGCCAGGTGGTAGTCCGGGTCGAAGGTCAGGGCGACGTGCATGTAGTTCGCGGCGGCCGTTCCCTTGCCCTTCCACCAGCAGATGTGCCCCAGCATCGTCAACGGTGCTGCAGCATGGGTGGGGGAGGCGATGGTGAGCAGCCGCTTCAGGAGGACCTCGGCGTTGTCGATCCGGGCCCATTGCGGGGCCTGGTCCGTGGCGCCAAACAAGGTTGCGTCCATGGGCTCGTTGAGGCCGGGCATGTCAGCCAGGACATGGTCCCGAAGCCCGACGTTCTGCAGTCCGGCCAGAACCTCGGCCAACTCGCCATCGGTGGGTTCGGCACCGCTGTCAAGGAGGTCCGTCCACAGCCGGTAGGCGGCGTCCAGGTTCCTGACCGGGTCGGCGGACAAGTCGCGCATCGCTGACTCGACGGCCTCGTGGGTGGCACGGGTGGCCGCCAGCTCCGGGATCGCGGGTGAATCGCTCGGTTCGATGAGACTGCCCCGGTAGACCATCTCGGCATTCAGGACGCTCGAGTCGAGGACATCCAGCCGGGTCTCCCTGCCACATGAGGCGGGGTCGGCGCCGTCGTAGGCGGCAAAGGATGCCGGGCCGACAATCCACACGTGGCGAACGTGCAGTCCCGCGGTCTGGAATTTGAGCTTGAGTCCCTGAATCAGGGGAGCGAATGGGTTGGGGTGTCCCTTGCCCCACGGCTGGTGGGTGAACAGGGCGATGAGGACGGCGGTGGCGTCGTGGTCAATCCCGAAGTAGTGGGCGACGCGTTCCGCATAGGTCTCGATGAAGTCCACGTTTGAGGGGAGCTTGACGCAGAGGGTAGGGCCGAGAGCCTTGCCTTCGAGGGCGATGCAGACGAGGCTTTCCTGTGGCCAGTAGCCGAGGCTGTGGCCCATGTAGGCGATGGCGTCGGCCGGGCTGCTGATTCTGATCGGTTCCATTGTCCTGCTCCTCTTCGGTGTTCGGTGGCTGGGTGTTCGCGGCCGCCTGCTCTGTTGGTGCCTTCTGGTAAGAGGAATCACCGCTGGGTATTAGGGGCCGGAAGGCAACTTGGGGTACCGGGCACGGGGCAAAAACTCTTTCGAGGAAATAAGCGACGAAGGAGCGCCGAGGAAGAATTTTTGGGGGAGTGCCCGGCGCGCAGCGCCCTGGTTGCGCGGAGGGCCCGCCCAGCGATGATGGGGTACCAGAAGGCACAACGTGGTTCGGCAGATGTTCATACACAACCATCGACCGCGGCGTTCACTTGAGCTGACCGATGGAGTTCCCTCGCCATTACGGAAGGGGCCCCAGCATGCGACTTCATACCTATTCATGGTCCCGATAGGACTAAACGGCATGACCGGCCGTCTGGAACCAACTTGATGGGTCGGCTTCCGTACTACTCATCGCTCAACTAAGTACGCCAACCCTTGGCACTCGATACAGGCTATATACTGCCAAAATGACTTCAGGCACTGGGCGTACAAGATCGTCCGTCACCCAAGAAAAGATCGTGGCTCAGAAAAGTCACAATCGTTGTGCGTATCCCGATTGTGGCGCCGTGCTTGTAGTCGAACCACATAGTTCGGCGGACAGTGCAAAGTCCGTTGGAAAGTTTGCCCACATTTGCGCAGCGAGCCCTGGGGGACCACGGTATGACGCTTCGATGAGTGATGCCCAGCGATCATCCGCAGATAACCTCATTTTCTTGTGTGGAACACACCATGATGTCATCGATTCTCAATTGGACCACCACACAGTTCAATACCTGCGCGATGCAAAATTCAGACATGAAACTCGCCTATCACGGGCGGTGAGGCATGCCTTGGGTGAGATTGGTTACGGAGACCTTGAAACTGTCTGTCGAGTTATTGGATCTGTTCCGCCGACTAGTGGAAGGATAGACGTTCCCCTGGCGATATCTGAAAAAGTAGATTTGAACGGGCTAAGTGATGCTAGCCAAGCAAAGATTGGTGACGGTCTTGCCCAGGCCGGGCGCGTCGCGGAGTTCGTAGAGTTTCAGTCGAGAAACTCCCCTCAATTCGGTGTGCGCCTTGCGTCCAGATTCAAAGCATCGTACTACCAAGGCCTTTCAGCAGGGCTAGAGCCTGACGACGTGTTTGAAAGCATTCTTTTCCATGCGTATGAGAACTCAGGTCCAGACGACACACCCAGTTCCAGGGCGGCGGCTCTTGCAGTTGTTTCTTTCTTGTTTGAGCGATGCGAAATTTTTGAGCATGAGCCAGCTACTTCCTGACAAGTATGTACCGCTTAGGCAGTCGCTAGTTGGTCAAGGCGCGGTCATCTTAGCCGTGCTAAAAGACCAACCTTTCTCAGTCGCTCGACTCTACGTCGAATCCAAAACTCAGCTTCCCTATCTTACCTACGACAACTTTGTATTGACCATGGACTGGCTTTACTTAGCTGGCAGCATCATCGTCGATGATGATCTAGTTCGAAAGGGACTCCCTTATGCTTAAAAAGCTTTCCGCCAATAAATTGGCATTCCAGACCATTGTATTTCGAGAGGGTTTAAACGTTGTTTTGGCGGAACAAGCACCCGGTGCTTCGTCTACAGATAGCCGTAACGCCCGAGGAAAAACGACGCTATTTCATGTCATTCGTTTCATGTTGGGCGGAAATCTACCGAAACAACTTGCACCTCTTAAAGAGGATGACTGGGAGTTTAGTCTTACCCTAGATCTCTTCAATGAGGAAGTTACTGTCACCCGAAATCTTCGCTCTGGGACAAAGCTTGGCATCTCGTACTCGCCTGAACTTAAGACCATAATGGAACTCTATGTGGAGGAGGGTAAGATCCATGTTGATAGTTGGAAGGAGTTATTGGGGCTAGCTTTCTTTTCTCTTGATCAGGATAATTCCGCGGGAACATTCGGGCTGTCCGCTAGAACTCTTCTTAGCTATGTCATCAGAATAGACTCTGGAGCAGATCCATTAAAGGCATTCCCGCTTCAGCCAGCGTGGAGTTCACGGCTCCATCTTGCTTTCATGTTCGGACTGGACTGGGGGATCATACGGAGTCTTCAGGAAATTGGCCAAAAGTCTGAGGCGCTGAACGCAATCAGTGCTGCAGCGGCAGAAGGGCTGCTGCCAAGTTTCTCGGGAGAGAGCGAGCTCCTGATCGAGCGATCAGAGGCACAGCGGCAACTCAAGGAATTCCGGGCCAAAGTCAACGATTTTGAGGTCATAGATGACCCTCAAGCCTTGGTCCGGCAGGCAGATCAGCTGACAGAAACTCTTTCTCGTGTGCGCGACGATGCCTTCGAAGACACGCGGATGATGACGTTGTATCGGGATGCGTTGCGTGAAGCCGTCGAAGAGACAGAAGACACGTTGGATGCCGATGTGTCGTTCCTCTACGAGCAAGCGGGCACGGTCTTGGGGGACGCCGTAGTGCAACGTCTCAGCGACGTGAAGGCCTTCCATGCTCGCCTCGCAGAGAATCGCACGACGTTCATCGAGCAATCTCTGTCCGCGCTGAACGAAGCGCAGCAGGAACGCTACAAACTAATGAGCGAACTGTCCGAACGACGTGCGGAGTTATTTCGTGTGTTGAATGCGGGCGGCGCCATAAACGAATTGCTGGCGCTAAAGGACCAATCATCAGGGTTCCAACAACGACTGTCAGAAATTGAAGTCCGGCTCCAGCAGGTACGCGATGTTACTGAAAGCCAGGAACGCCTTCGAGCTGAACGCGCCAACTACCGGCAGGAAGCTCAAGCTCAGCTGAATCGGTCACGAACAAAGTTGGATCGGATCGCAAGCCGATTCGACGAGCGAATGAGGCGGCTCTATGACGTTGGCGGAGTGCTCACAGCAGCTGTCGACAACGACGGATATAAATTCTCCATTAGCGTTGCGGGCCAGAATAGCACCGGAGTGAACAAGATGAAGCTTTTCTGCCTTGATCTAGCTCTCTTGGAAGAAGGCGTCTCTAGCACTCACCATCCCGATTTTCTCATTCATGACTCAAGCGTCTTCGACGGCGTTGACCCCAGGCAGACGGCCTCAGCGCTCCGACTTGCTGCAGAAACCGTTTCATCCGTTCATGCTCAATACATCTGTGCTCTCAACAGCAATGACGTGCACGCGGATATCCGTGACGCCGAATGGTTCGTAGAAGGAATTGTTCGGACAGTCCTAGATACCGATACCGGTGGCCTTCTCGGTGTGAGGTTCTAGGAGATCCGGGCGTGCGGAGGCATCCTAAAGCCATCGGATATACCTCCGTGAAGATGTATGAAACTGGCTGCACGTCAATTCTGACGCCCATACTCCGCCTTGACCGTGCTTCAAGTTGTGGTTGACCGGGTGGTTGTAGACGCCGCCAACTATGACAAGTGACGGGGGCTGGGTCCAGATGGGACAATGGCGAGTCATACCGTCGCTGTGGTCTGGATGGCGATCCTTGGCCGCAATGATGTCCATGAGTTTTGAATCAGATCGAGTTTATTCACACGAACAGTATGTGCTCCTGGTACGACATAGAACATAGGTGGCGAATTCGCCAATCATGGGGCCATGAAGATCATTGGCATCGTCGAGACCATCGAGATCGGCGCGATAGACCATACAGAGTCTGACTGCGCCGACTACAAATCAGGGTTCGACGCCATGCGCCGTCTGCTTCCCGACGGCGTCCGCGTCGAACAGTAGATCTGTGGATTTGAACGCTTCGTGGCGGTGTTCTGTGATCGCCTGGTGTCGCATGTGCACCTGTAAAGGCGATCCCTCAGCGGGCGCTCACCGTGACATTGGCGAAGCTTTGAATATGAGGATTTCGAGGTGCTTGTTCATCTATGCCGGATTGTGAAGATAGCGACGGCCCGCGTCCGCAGATAATTGTGGCCCGACGACGGCCTCAGTGAATTTATTCGAAACTGCTTGATAAGCAGCGCTTATGCCTGCAGATCGTGCAGTGTTCGTGCTCTTCATCCGCTCCCACCGAAAGGGAATTCGATATGCCTGTCAGCATGATTGATTCCAACCTCAAGCGTGCGAGGCCGGCACGACTGCGGGGTAAATACCCTCGAAGGAGCTACCGAATCTAGCTACAGCGGAGGAAGGTTGTCGAGGTTGTTCTTGGTCGTGGTGTCGGCCGTTGTCTTGATAAACTTCCGCCCAGCTGGCGTCTGTGCGACGAAAACGTCTGCACGCTGCGGGCAGTTGACGAAGAAAGTGTTGGTGCGTGCCTCTATGGATGACACGATCTGTGTAACCGTCCAGTCCCACTGACCCTTCACCCCTGCGTTGGTGATGTCGCCATTCTGATCTTTCCGAACGTTCTTAATCACTGCATCTGCCACAGCTCTACCCCCAATTGTCGATCGCCACCCAATGCGGGACCGATACCATCATGGAACGGGCCTCCGAAGCGGCGCGTCCGGTGTCTATGTGGAGTGTACCCCAAACAGACGTAAACCCGGCGCTAAACGATCATCCGGGACCGCGGCCAGCTGGATCGAGATCGAACGCGGCTGGTCTCCGGCTTCATCGCCACGAATTGTGTGGGAGTCGAAGTCGAGCCGCGGGTGAGTCTTGAACATGCTGCTCGGGACGTCATCTTTGGATTCTACGAAATGTTTGTCCACAATTATCCCTTTCTCGTCGTTCCATAGGTCGACGATCGGGTCGGCGGCCTTGTCCGCGTCGGCCCGCGTCGGCCCGCGCCGACACCGGTGCCCGCCGCACAGCGACGGACACCGTGGCGTTCATCGAACGGCTGGCGTTGACCCGCCCACGACCAAGCCTTGCAACATTGCACCGACTCGCCGTCACCGACGCGCAGCAACGGGCCGTGCCGGCGCCAAGCTACTCAACGGTCCGGGAAATTGTGCTCGCCCTTGATCCGGCACTAATCACCCTCGCCTTGGAAGGGCCGGCATCCTACCGGGATCGGCATGAACTGGTGTTCCTGCGCCGCGCCGAACGGCCCAACCAGTTATGGCAATCCGACCACACCGAACGCGACATTCTGATCGTCGGCGCCGACGGGAAACCCGACCGCCCCTGGCTAACCACGGTGATGGATGACTACTCGCGGGCGATCTGCGGCTACACCGTTTTCACCGGAGCGCCCTCAGCACCCAACACCGCACTGGCACTGCGGCAGGTGATCTGGCGAAATTCCGACCCGGCCTGGGCGATGTGCGGCATCCCCGACATCCGGCACGTCGACCACGCCTCCGACTTCATCAGCCACCATCTGGAACGCACCGCCATCGCACTGCAAATCCGGATCATCCACTCGATTGTCGCCCGACCCCAGGGCCGCAGGAAGGTCGAGCGGTTCTACGGCACCGTCAACACCAAACTGCTCAGCACCCTCCCCAGGCACCTGGGCCCCGGCAGCAGGGCGCCGGACCCCGTGCTCGACCTCCCGGCCTTGAGAGCGCGATCGGTGCTTTCATGGCCACCTATAACGACCGGACACACAGCGAGCTGGGGATCTCACCGAGGGACGCGTGGGTCGCCGATGGCTGGCTACCCCGAATGCCCGACAGCCTCTAAGAGCTCGACGGGCTCCTTCTCACCGCTCCGAACAACCGGGTCGTACAACGCGACGGCATCCATTTCCATGGCCAGCGCTACCTCGCCCCGACTCTTGCACCCTTCGTCGGAAACACCATCACAATCCGCTACGACCCCCGCGACATCTCCGAGATCCGGGTCTACGACCACGACGCCTTCATCTGCACCGCCGTCGACGAAGCCCACCCCAACCTCAGGCTCAGCCTGCGCGACATCGAAGCGGCCCGACGGGCACGACGCCGGCAGCTGCGCCGTACCATCAACGACCGCATCCCGACCGTTGCCGCCCGCGAGGAACCTCGCCCACAGGAACCCTCGCCCGACCGACCGACCGCGGTTGCGCACCTAGGAAGAGGACGGATGATGAACCAGACCTTCATCGTGACCACAGAGCACCGGCGCTCCACCGGGGTCGCCAACGCAGTCCGGAAAGAACAAACCATCGGCATCTGCCACGGCGAGGCCGGCGTAGGAAAAACAGTCTCGGCGCGCCGCTATGCCAACTGGGACGACCTCAAGCCCTTCATCAACGAATGGAGTCCACGCAGCGACGAAGACGGCAAACACTACGCCCTCGCCAACCGCTCCCGTACTGTTTTCTACACCCCGGAAGTGCTCTGCCGCCCAAAGGATCTCATGGACGAGATCCGCCGTTCGCAGACAAGAATCGGTGGCTGCATCGACGAGCACCTCCGCCAGCACGACACGACGACACCCCGCAGCATGAACGGCATCAGCAAACTGGTGGAACTGCTCATTATCGACGAAGCCGAACGGCTCACCCCGACTGCACTTGAAATCCTCCGCGACAACCACGAACGGATCCACCTGGCGATGATCCGAATCGGCATGCCCGGCATCGACCAACGATTCCCCCGCTACCCACAGCTCTACAGCCGCCTCGGCTACTCCCACCGATACCGGGCACTCGGCCGCAAAGAACTCCTCTTCGTTCTCGACCGGCACCGGAAACGCCCGGGCCGAAACCTCGACCCTGACGACTTCACCGATGCCCAAGCAATCGCCGCAATCGAACGAATCACCCGCGGCAACTTCCGACTCCTGGAGCGCCTGTTCCCGCAGATCACCCGAATCCTCAAAATCAACCAGCTTGAAACCATCGCCGACGACGTCATCGAAGCCGCCGCGAGTATCCTCGTCATCGGCAATTAACGACAGAAAGCGGTCACAGAACGCCGCCACTTAACGGCGAACTGCACACAGTAGATCCTCCATCATCCTGGAGCTATTTTCTGCAGGGATCGGCAGCTAAATAGTCCGTCTTCGCGCGCGAAAATCAGCGTGGCGGAGGAAGATGCGTGATCGCAGGGTGAGTGTGACACTGCAGCGCGGATACGAGCCGGATCGACTGGCGCCAGTGACGTACGTTCCCACTGGCAGGACGGCCTCGTAGCCAAAAACGTGAGCAGAAATTGAACCTTTTTCTGTCCCAAATCAAGTCAAAAACGTGACCAAGTTTTCGTTCAAAAACGTGAGTAAAACGTGACTTGGGCCGTTTTTGGCCCTAAACGCCTCTGACCTGCGGAACATAACCGCAGGTCAGAGGCCCTTTTGGGTGCCCCGGGCGGGAATTGAACCCACGACCAAGAGATTAGAAGGCTCCTGCTCTATCCGCTGAGCTACCGAGGCGTGGCCCACCGCAGTGAACCTCCACTAAATTATCAGGTTTATCTGCGTATCTCTTCC
>Ga0134128_10005869_pt1 | contig 14880 bp, 3 predicted proteins | sample KB31754_FD_96462 | JGI IMG/M metagenome (GOLD analysis project Ga0134128, IMG submission 96462) | Terrestrial soil microbial communities with excess Nitrogen fertilizer from Kellogg Biological Station, Michigan, USA - KB3-175-4 | ecosystem: Environmental > Terrestrial > Soil > Unclassified ... | reverse complement strand
TCGTGATCGAGGTGACCGACGACCGGCTTCCAGCGAACGCTGGTCGCTGGCGGCTCCAGGCCGGCGGACCAGCCGACGGCGTCAAGCCAACCTGCGAGCGCACTACGGCGGAGCCTGACCTGCTCATGCCGGTCGTCGTACTGGGCGCGGCTTACCTAGGCGGCACCAGGCTCGGCAGTCTCGCGGACGCCGGAGTCGTCACCGAGGTACGCCCGGGCGCGCTGATGGCCCTATCCACCGCTATGTGGTGGGACCCCGCCCCCTGGGCCCCCACCTCCTTCTGACCGGCCGCCCTAGCCGGGCCCGGCCGCGGTCCGTCAGCAGCATCGGTGCCCTCCTGATGCGGTAACTTCCCGGGACGGAACAACCTCAGGTGGCCACCGGGGCTGCCAGAACAACACCAGGGAGGCACCGAGGTCGTAGCTTCCCGGACGCAACAACACCGGTGCGGCACCGATGCGGTAGCCGGGTTCACCACGGTTCGCCAGGCGAGTACGTGCGCGCCGTTCCAGGGCGAGATCCTTGCGACGGCGCCCAACGGCTTGCGCAACGCCAGCGCGAACGTCCCCGGCATGTCGGAGCGAATCACCTCGCCGACCGGCAGGTACCCCCAGTTGGCGGCCTGCCGCAGCAGCCGGACCGAGGTCAGCACCTGGAAGCCGGCGACTGGTCCTCCTGCGGCCGCACCCGGGTAGTTCCGGTGAGGCTACATCGCCGTGGGTGCCATCTCCGCTTTGAGGCGGGTTGCGTCGGTGGTGCCCAGACACTGGTAGATCTCCAGTGCCTGGCGCCGGGCGGTGTCGGCGGCGCGGGCGTCGCGGGTCTGCTCGGCGCAGCGGCCGAGTCCTTCCAGCGCATAGGCTTCCTCAAGCCGGGTACCGGCGGCGCGGGCGAGTTTCAGGGCGCGCTGGTAGCAGGCCCGGGCTCGCAGCGAGTCAGTCCTGGCCAGGTGCACAGCCCCGACGTCGATGAGCGTCTCCATCTCGCCGCCGAGGTCGCCGAGGTCGCCGAAGATGTCCAGGGCCCGCTTCAGGAAACCGGTCGCACCAGGCAAGTCTTCGACCGCGCGTCGCACGCGACCCAGGCCGAGCAGCGCATAGGCCTCGCCGATCCGGTCGCCGATGTCGCAGCAGAGGTCCAGCGACGCTTCCAGCGATTCGGTCGCGCCCGGGAAGTCGCCCAGCGCTCGCCGCGAATCGCCCAGCCACCCGCAGGCATAGGCTTCGCCCCGCCGGCTGCCTATGCTGCGATGGAGGTGCATGGCCTGTTCCAGGGCAAGCGTTGCCGCTGCGTAGTCGCCGGTTAGCTGGCGAACGGAACCGATGCCGAAGAGTGCGTAGGCTTCGCCGAACCGGTCTTCGGCTTCCCGGGAGATTTCCAGCGCTTGTTCCATCAAGCGGACCGCGTCCTGATACTCACCGGTTACCTGCCAGACGTCAGCCAGGCCCCGCAGGGCGGTCGCCTCGCCCTGCGCGCCGCCGATCTCGCGGAAGATCTCCAGAGATCCCTCCAGCGGGCCGGTGGCGCCCGGGTAGTCGCCGGTCAGCCGTCGCATGATCCCGAGGCTGCTAAGTGAGTTGGCTTCGCCGAGCCGGTCGCCGATGGCGCGGTAGATGTCCAGGGCCTGCCGCGTCAACTCTATCGCCGCTGGCAGGCCATCGGGCAGCTGCTGCTGGGCGACTCCCAGGATGTGCAGGGCGTTGGCTTCGCCGAGTTGGTCACCGATGCGGCGATATATATCTCGGGCCTGCGCCAGCGCGTCGGCGGCGGTCACGTTGTCGCCGCTCAGGTAGCGCAGGTCGCCTAGGTTGAGCAGGGCGTTGGCCTGGCCGCGCTCGTCACCTAGGTCCCTGGCGGCCTGGGCGGCGGCTGCATGCAGGGCGACGGCGCGCGGCCTCGGGCCGTCGCTGCGAAGCGGGGCAGCGATCGCGGCGATCAGGCCGGTCACCCGGGCCTGGTCGCCGCAGGTGATCGCGTACTCGATGCACGCCGTCAGGCTGGCACGTTCAGCGGTCATCCAGGCGTGTGCCCGGGCCCAGTCCGGCAGATCGGGAGCCGAGGTCGGCGCGGGCACGCGGTCGGTGGCCGGCCGGGTGTGACGGGCCAAGTGCGCGTCGGCGACCAGCGCCGTGTGCTGGTAGTAATCGAGCAGCCGGTCGATCGCCCGCTTGCGCTCGCTGTCGGGATCGCCGGCGGCCAGGCTCCGGGCGTACTGGCGGATCAGGTCGTGTAGCCGATACCGGCCGGGTGCGGGCTCTTCCAGCAGCCGGTCGCCGAAGAGGGCATTGAGTTGTACGGTCGCCTCGGCGAGCGGCAGGCCGGTCAGGGCAGCTGCGGCGAAAGCGTCGATCTCGGGGCCGGGATGCAGGCCCAGGAGGCGGAAGAACCGCCGGCGTCCGAAGTCCAGGTCCTGGTAGGAGGCCTCGAAGGCGGCGGTCACCGTCCGGTTCTCGACGGTGACCGCCAGCAGCCTGGTCCGCGTCTGGCCGATCAGGTCGGCCATGGTCCAGGATCGGTGCCGGGCAAACAGGCGGGCCAGAAGCATGATCGCCAGCGGCAGGCGACCGCACAATTCCACCAGGTCGGCCACCTGATCCGGGTCATTCGCTGCCCGTGGGGCCAAGTCAGTGAACATCACCGTGGCGTCGCCTCGCGGCAGGACATCCAGCGGCACCTCCAGCGTCACGGGGAGGTCGCCAAGGAACCGGCGGCTGGTGACAAGGACCAGACAGCCCGCCGTCCCCGGCAGCAGGGGCGCGACCTGGGCGCTGCTGGCGGCGTTGTCCAGGATCAGCAGGCTCCGCTGGCCGGCCAGCCGGTCCCGCCACATCGCCGCCCGGCCGTCCAGGGAGGCGGGAAGGTACTGGGGATCGACCCCGTCGGCCGCGAGCAGCATGGCCAGCACGTCGGCCGGATCAGCCGGCTCGCGACCGGGGGTAAGGCCATGCAGGTCCACGAACAGCTGCCGGTCGGGGTACCGGTGGGCCAGCAGGTGCCCGGCCTGCACCGCCAGGGCCGTCTTCCCGACGCCCGGCATGCCGTCGATTGCCGAGATCACGACCGTACCTGGCTGGTCGGCGCGGGCTTGGTCCAGCAACCGGCTCACTGCGCTCAGTTCGCGGGCACGGCCAGCGAAATGCGCTGCTGCAAACGGCAGCTGTCGTGGAACTGCGCGGTCTGGGGCAGCTATGGCCGACGGAGCCGCGGCCGGTTTAACAGTCGGAGCCGGGGCAACTCCGGACAGCAGGCGGCCGTGCAACTGCTGGAGGTCCCGTCCGGGATCCGCGCCGAGTTCCTCGGCCAGGATCTTCTGGACGCGGGCATAGGCCTCCAGCGCCTCGGCGGGACGGCCGCTTAGCTCCAGAGCGCGCATCAGCTGGTGCCAGAACCGCTCCCGCAGCGGATACTCGGCGGTCAGCAGGCGCAGTTCCGCTACGAGTTCGGCCGCGCGGTCGCAGCCGATCCTGGCCTCGGCCCGCAGCTCAAAGGCGTCCAGCCGCAGCTCATCCAGCCGGGCCGCCTCGGCCGCGATCAGCGGACCAGGTGGCACGTCGGCCAAGGCCGGGCCGCGCCACAGCGCCAGCGCTTCGTCGAGCAGGCTGGCCGCCCTCTCGCCGTCGGCCCGGTCGAGAGCCGCGCGGGCTACGGTGAGCAGGCGTTCAAACTGGGGCGCGTCCAGGTCGGCCGGATCCACCAGGAGGCGGTACCCGGGCGCCGTGGTGACCAGGACCCGGCCGTCGGGGTCACCGATCAGCTGCCGCAGCCGAGCCGCGTAGCCGCTGATCAGCTTCCGCGCGCCCTTGGGCGGACTGGCGCCCCACAGCTCGTCGGCGAGCTGCCCGGTCGAGACGACTTGCCCTGGGCGCAGCAGCAGCACTGCCAGCAGGGCTCGCCATTTCGGCGCGCCGATTCCCGTCCAGCTTTCGCCCGCGCGAACCTCAAGCGGTCCCAGCAGGCGACAAAACATGACGCGTCCCTTTGTGTCGGCAAATACCACAATCTCAGGATCACTCAACCATATGAGGTCCGGCTCCGACCAGGCTCGGACGATAGTCGGACGGCACCGGTCAGAGTCTGATTTCGGAAATATGACTCATCTGACTGAGGATGGTTCATGGGCGTGCGGCTGACAGCAGGAACCATGATGGTCGGCGCCGCAATCCTCGCAGCCGGCGTGGTCGCTGCCATCACGAGTTCGGTGCACTGGCCGTTCGGGAACCATCAGCAGTCCGCCGGGCCGCAGGCCCCCCGTCGCTATCTGAATGCCACCGCGTGCCTGCTCACCGACCGGAGCGGGATTACGCCCGGCGCGCCGGGGGCGCCTGCCTGGAAGGCGATGCAGTCCGCGTCGTTGGTCACGCACGTGATGGTCAGCTACCTGCCCGACACCGGGCCGGCCACCGCCCCGGTCATGCTCGGCACGCTGATGGAGCGCAAGTGCGGGGTGATCATCACTGCGGGCGCTCCCGCTGCCGCCGTCTTCAAGGCCGCAAAGGCTGACCGGCATCAGGAGTTCGTGCTCGTCGGCGCGCCCGGTACCGCGAGCCCGGCGGGAATGCCGAACCTCGTCGTCGTCTCGTCCGCCGCCGCGCCCGGGCGAATCGATCAGGCCATCCGCGCGCTCGCCTCGCGAGCCCAGTCGTCCGGAACCTAGCTGCCGTGAGTCCGCCGGGCCAGAGCCGGCCGCCCACCAGGACTCAAACCCCCACCAATTTTTGCCCCGAAAACTTGATCACTTTGGAGCCAAGCATGGCGCAGTCGCCGCATCGGCGGGGTTCTCGGCGGTTTCTCTCACCGATCCGGCTCAGTATGACTTGCGGTGGGACGACCCCCCGCGCCCCCCGCGCCTTCGGCTTCAAAGTGATCGCGCTGGGGACGGCGGTCGTTTCGATCATGATGTTCTCCATGGCGCCGGCGGTCCTGGCCGAATCCGCGATCCGTGCCCTGGGACTGCCCGCGGTCAAGCTGTTCGGCTACGCCCGCGGGCCGGCCGAGCACCACGGGACTGCGGCCGGGAGGGCCCACTACGTGCCGGCGTCGGCGACCAGGGCCAAGCCGGCCCTGGCAGGCGGGCGGGGTCACCGGGCGCCGAAGCCGAACCTGGCGCCGGCCCCGATCGGTACTCCCGCGCTGATGCACACCCGGTCGGCGCGGCGGGGGGCCGGGTACGAGATCGTCGGCAACAAGATCGCTAGACCGGTGATCAGGACGACGCGGCCCGGTGCTGGCGGCCAGGGCGGGACGAATTCGCCGGCCGTTGCCGGTCCTGACAACGCCACCTACAGCGTCAGATCGACCTTCGACACCGTGCCGATGGCGGACCAATCCGGCCGGATCGCGGTGACGCTGACCAACACCGGCACCTCCACCTGGACCACCGACTACGCGCTGGTCGCACTGGTCTTCCCGTCCTCCAACACCACCGGCACGGGCACCCCGCTCACCACCGGCGCCGCCGTGCCGCTCAGCGCGAGCGTCGTGCCGTCCGGCACCACGACCGTCGAAAGCGTCACGCCGCCGGAGAACCCCGGCTCGTACACGATCTGCTACGACGTGGTGAACGCGGCCGGGACATTGTTCTCCGCAGAGGGCGGGGCCGAGTTCTGCGGGAGTTACACGATCCAGCAGTTCGCGCCGGTGATCAACGAGCAGGTGCCGCTGCCGGGTACCGCCGTCGACTCCCAGAACCCGTCGCTGACGGTGTCGGCCACCGTTCCAGGCGGGTTTCCAGCCAACCCGACCTTCTCGTATGCCTTCGAGATCCTCAACGGTCCGTCCAGCACGGCCACGGTGCTGCAGTCCTCGGGCTGGGTGGCGGGCAACAGCGATACCTGGACCCCGACCACGGCGCTGACCTGGGGCACCACCTACTACTGGCGGGCAACGGTCAGTGACGCGGCCACCTTGCCGACCGTGACCGGGTCGGGGATTCCCTGGACGACGTCGATCTCGTTCGTCGTCGGCAACGACCAGCCGGGCGTATCGGCGTCGCTGGGCAACTCCTATCTGGCCTCCGACGGCAACCCGATCATGACGTCCAACCTGGGGGGCGCCGACTATCAAGGCTCTGGGAAGACCGTCGACCCGAAGACCGGCAACGTGTCGCAGCAGGTCACCGACGCGAGCGTGGCGACGACCGGCCCTGAACTGTCGATCGTGCGGACCTACAACTCGCTGGACCCGCGCACGTCTCAGGCGTTCGGTGCCGGCTGGTCGTCGCTGCTGGACATGTCGCTGGTTCCGGACAGCGACGGAACCGGGGCGCTGATCCTGACGATGGCTGATGGGCAGCAGATCCGGTTCGCGAAGAACTCGGCAGGCGGTTACGCGGCGCCGCAGGACATGTATGCCGTCGTGACCGCTGTTTCCGGCGGCGGGTTCACAGTCACAGACCAGACCGGGACCACCTATAGCTTCACGCAGGCCAGCGGGACGTCCTGGTTGCTGTCCAAGATCGCCGACAATACGGGCAAGACCGAGACGCTGGCCTACGCCTCCGGGGTGCTGACGACAATCACCAGCACCACGTCGGGGCGGGCGCTGCACCTGACCTGGTCCACGCCGACCGGCGCTACGGTGCCGCACGTTGCAACGGTGGCGACCGACCCTTCCACGGCCGGCCAGCCCAGCAAGGCGCTGACCTGGACTTATGGGTACAGCGGTGACCTGCTGACGTCTGTCTGCCCGCCGGGCACCACGACGGCCTGCACGGCTTACGCGTACAACACCAGCGACTCGCACGCCGCCACATCGGTGCGGAACGCCAACCCCACCAGCTACTTCCGGCTGAATGACGCGGCCGGCGCGACCGCCGCCACGAACCAGGTCCCAGTCGATGACCTGACCACGATGGATCCGCCGGCGACCGAGATGAACACCACGCCGGGCGTACCGGGGCCGATCTCCGGGGTGACCGCTACGAGCTTCAACGGGACGAGTTCCTGGATTCCGCTGGATGGCACCTGGTGCACCTCGAACCTGGCCAGCTCCTGTATCGAGCTCGACGGCGATACTGGCCGGGCGGTCACCACCAGCGCGAGCGAGGCGTACAGCGTCTGGTTCAAGACCTCTAGCGCGTCCGGGATCCTGCTGGCCGCGGGCAGCGGGGAGCCTACCTTGAACTGCGTCGGCGACATCGAGTGCAACGAGGTGCCGCTGCTGTGGATCGGCACCAACGGCCACCTGGAAGGCCTGAAGACCGTCACCAGCCAGACCGGGACGTCCACCGCCCCCGACATCTACGCCTCCGCCGCCCTGTCCTCGACCACGGCCGTCAACAACGGGGCCTGGCACCAGGCGGTCCTGATCCCCGGTCAGGCCCTGTACCTGGACGGCACCAAGGTCGCCACCGGCACTACTGCCGCCACCCTGCCGCCCAGCGACTACGACGTGCTGCTGGGCGCGGGCCAGAGCCCGGGTTCGCTGTGCTCGGGCTGCGCGCTGGGCTCGGCGACATGGGAGTACTTCAACGGCTCGATGGCCGACCTGTCGATCTACCAGAACCAGCTGCCCAGCCCGTCGGCGGTCGCCGCCCAGTACGCCGCCGAAACCCATTCGGCCGCCGTGCTGACCACGATCACCAGCCCGGGCGGCCGGACCGAGCTGTCGGCGACCTACGACACCGTCAATGACCGCGTCGCGACGCTCACCGACGCTAACGGCGGGACGTGGACCTACGGCAACGCAGTCAGGGGCACGTCCTCGGGCGCGTACGACAGCACGGTCATGGGATCGGCACCAGAGGACTTCTGGCCGCTGAACGACACGTCGGGCCCGCTCGCTCACGACGTGGTCGACAGCGCGGCCACTGCTGCCGTTTCGCGTCCGCCGGCTACCTACTCGAACGTGGCCCTGGGTGCGGCCGGGCCGTCCGGCTTTGCTGACGGGACCGCGGCGACCCTTAACGGCACCAGCTCGCAGATCACCATCCCGGGCGGGTACTTCGGCGGCACCGGCGCGGAATCAGCCGAGGTGTGGTTCAAGACCACCAAGACCGGGACGCTGCTGTCGTCCGGCTCCGGGCCGACCGGCGGCGAGCCGCTTTCCATGTGGATCCCGAAGGGCGCTACCTGCCTGGAAGGCTCGGTCGGCGCCACGATGCTGAATAACATGTCCATCTTCGGCTGCCTAAGCGTCGCGGTCAACGACGGCAAATGGCACCAGGCCGCAATCACCCTCAGCCCCGGCATCACGTCATCGGGAACCTTCACCCAGACCGCCACCCTGTACCAGGACGGCGTCTCTCTCGCCACCGCGCAGATCACCAAGGCGGCCACCGCATCGGCCACCGGCTATGTCGCCGACCTCGGCAGCGGCTCGAACGGGTTCTTCAACGGCTCGATCGCCGACGTGTCGCTCTACACCAGGCAGCTGACCGTTAGCCAGGTCTCCTCGCACTTCAGCTCCCTGGCGAACCTGTTGCCGCCGACGAACCAGACGTTCAACCCGCTGGCCGGCGTCGTGATGCCGACGCTGAACAGCCAGACGATCACGGTCACCAACCCCGTCGGCAGTAACGCGCGGTACCTGTACGACTCGGCCGGAGCGCTGGTCCAGGCGACCGACTTCCGGGGCGGAACGAGCCTCTTCGGCTACGACGAAGCCCAGCGGGCCTCCACGATCACCGATCCGGACGGCAATACGACCTACGTCACCTACGACGCTCACAACAACGTGACCTCCACGACGAGTTGCGTGGCGGTCAACAACTGCCAGACCGCTTACACCTCCTACTTCGAGAGCCTGTCCAACCCGCTGGACCCGCGCAACGACAAGCCGACCGACGAGCGGGACGCCCGCTCGACCTCTCCGGTGGATCCGACCTACGACACGGTCACTACCTATACCGCGTCAGCGCAGATCGCTTCGAAGACCGCGCCGCCGACTGCCGCTTGCCCGTCCGGCTGCACCACCTCGTTCGCCTATACCGCCGGGACCGAGACAGCCATCGGCGGGGGAACCGAGCCGTCCGGCTTGCTGGCGTCCGTCACTGCTCCTGGTGGCGGGGTGAACAAGATCGCGTATGACTCGGCCGGCGATGTCATGCAGACGACTGGCCCGACCGGGCTGGTGACCAGCTACACCTACGACAACCTTGGCCGTCAGCTAACCCAGACGCAACTCTCGGACACGTTCTCGGCTGGGCTGACGATCAGCTATGCTTACGACGGCCAGGACCGTGTTGTTACCGAGACCGATCCGGGCGTCACTGACCGGGTGACGGGTGACGTGCATACCGAGGTCACGACCCGGACTTACGACCCCGACGGGAATGTGCTGACCACGACGCTCAGCGACACGACCGGCGGGGACCCGTCGCGGACGACGACCGACACCTACAACGCGCAAGCTGAGCTGGCTTCCACGACCGACGCGCTGGGCAACACGACCTCCTACACTTACGACGCGCTGAGCGACCGGGTTAGCGAGACCAATCCGGCCGGGGTCACTACCGCGTACACGTACGACGCGTCGGGGAACCTGCTCACCACCACGCTGGACGGCTACACCGGAAACCCGAGCAACCCGATCACGGCGGAGAACCTGGTCGAGGAATCGCGGGCATACGACCCGGCCGGGCACCTGGCGTCCGTCACCAACGTCGTGGGCGCGCAGACCAATTACACCTACTTCGGAAACGGCCAGGTCGCGTCCAGCTATGTCGTGCTGCCGGGCGTATCAGGGAAGAACGCCATCACGACCTACGCCTACGACGGGGCAAACAACCTCGTATCCGAGACCGAGCCCGGCGGCCTGGTGATCAACACCGCCTATAACGCCGACACCCAGGTTGTCTCGCAGACCGAGGACCCACCGGGCTCCGACATCAGTGTCACCGCCAAATACGACCGCGACGGCAACATGATCTCCGAGTCGCGAACCGGCGGCGGGGTTACCCAGACCGAGACGGCGACGTACAACTCGGCGGATCAGACTCTGTCGCAGACCATCGACAACACCGGCGGGAACCTAACTACCACCTACACGCGGGACGAGCGCGGCCTGGTGATCTCGCAGACCGACGCCGACGGCAACGCCACGCAGATCGAGAACGACGAAGCCGGGCGTCCGGTGGTGCAGGTCGCCCCGGCGATCCTCACCCATGACGGCCACGGCGACCCAGCGGTCACGGCCAGCCCGGTCATGACGACCGGCTACGACACCTTCGGCGACGAGGTCGAGGAGTCAGACGCGAACGGCAACGTCATCACGACCAGCTACGACGCGGACGGCCGGGAGACCGCTGTCACCAATCCGTCGTACACACCGCCGGGATCGACCAAGCCCGTCAACGGCACCACCAAGACCTCCTTCAACGACCTGGGTGAGGAGACCTCCACCACCGACCCGCTGGACAACGTCACGACGATGAGCTACGACCAGTTCGGCGACCTGACCAGTAAGACCGACCCCGGCGGCGGAGTCTCTACCTACACCTACGATCCGGCCGGCGAGCAGACCAGCGTGACCGACCCGACCGGCGCCCAGACTCAGGCCACCTACGACGGCTTCGGCCAGCTGGTCACCTCCACCGACATCGTCCGGCAGAACACCTCCGCCGCTTACACCACGAACTACAACTACGACGATGCAGGCAACCTGACCTCGGAAATCAGCCCGACCGGCGTGCACCTCAGCGCGACCTACAACGCGCTCGGCCAGCAGGTCTCGGCCACCGACGGGGCCGGGAATACCAGCAGCTTCACCTACAACCTCGACGGTGACCTGGCCAAGACCACCCTGCCGGACGGCAGCACCGCCGCCACGAGCTTCGACCTGGCCGGCCGCCCGGTCTCGCAGTCCTACCTGAACCCGGCCGGGACAGTCCTGCGGACCGAGTCCGTGGGCTACAACGGCGACGGGGACCCGACCTCGGAGACCGACTTCCTGGGTAATACGTCCACGGCGACCTACGACGCGCTCGGCCTGCGGACCTCGCAGACCGAGCCCGTCTCGGCCAGCAAGAACATCACGGTGAGCTTCGGCTACGACCTGAACGGCGACGAGACGGCACTGACCGGCGGGAACGGCAACACCACCTACACCGCTTACAACTCACTCGGCCTGCCCGCGCAGACAACCGAGCCGTCGACGGCCGCCCACAGTTCCGTCGCCGACTCCACCACCACCGACAGCTATGACGCCAACGGTGAGCTGGTGAACCAGGTTCAGCCCGGCGGCGTGCGGATCAGCGACACCTACAACGCCAACGGAGACCTGACCGGCCAGTCGGGATCCGGCGCGAGTGCGCCGACCGCGAGCAGGGCGTTCACCTACGACGCGGACGGGCGGATCCTGACCGCGGCGACGGCGGCGGCCGGGACGGCGGGCAGCTTCGGCTACCAGCCGCCGACCTCGGAGTCGTTCAGCTACGACGACCGTGGCCTTCTGCTGGCCGCCGCGGGCTCGGCCGGGTCCTCCAGCTACACCTACAACGGCAGCGGGCAGCAAACCTCGGTCACCGGCGCGGCCGGCACCTCTTCGTTCACCTACGACAGCGCCGGGCGGCTGGCCACCGACGCCGACGCCGCGTCCGGGGCCACCGGCACCTATTCCTATAACAACCTGGACCAGGTCACCCAGATCGCCTACGGGGCGGGGAACGACACCCAGAGCTTCGGCTACGACGGCCTGCACCGGCTGACCTCTGATGTCCTGGACGCCTCGGGCGGGGCCCAGGTCGCCGCGATCGGCTACGGCTATGACGCCGACAACAGCGTCACCTCGATGACCACCACCGGGCTGATAACTCGCGGCGGCGGGACCGGAACGGTCACCAACAGCTACGGCTACGACGAGGCCGGGCGGCTGACCTCCTGGACCGCGACGCCGGCCGGCGGCTCCGCCTCGACCACCAGCTACGGGTACGACAACGACGGGAATCTCACCAGCTCCGGCGGAGTCACTTACACCTACGACGCGCGGGACGAGCTCATATCCGACAGCAACGGCAGCTCTTCCGCCTACTCCGCTAACGGCGATCTGATCTCCCAGACCAGTTCTGCAAACTCGGAGACCAGTTCCACCTCGGATGCCTACGGCCAGCAGATCACCGACGACTCGGCCTCGTCCTACAAGTGGGATGCGATGGACCGGATGGTCAGCGCCGCGAATTCGGGCGGCGGCACCCCGATCTCCATCACCTATGACGGCGACACCGGCAACGTCGCCTCTGACTCCTCGGCGACCTATTCACGGGACCCGGCTGGGCGGATCACCGGAATCGACGCGGCCGCCGGCGGGCCGATGATCGCGCTGGACGACCAGCACGATGACCTGTCGGGGATGTTCACGGCCTCGGGCACGGCGCTGGCCGGATCGACGGCGTATGACCCGTGGGGCACCGTGCTGGCAACCTCGGGACCGTCAGTGCAGGTCGGCTATCAGGGGCAGTGGACCGATCCGGTGACCCAGCAGGTGGACATGGGAGCCCGGCTGTACCGCCCGGGCGGCGGGTTCGCGAATCAGGACACCAGGCCGTCCGAGAGCGGCACCGCGGTCACCGACGACCTGCACGCCTACGCCAACGACAACCCGGTAACCTTGGCTGACCCGTCCGGGCACGCACCGGCAGGCAAGGGCAGCAGCAGCGGCGGGCCGACCGCCGCCGATGTGGCCGCCGCTAGCTCCCGGGCCGCTGAGGCTACCGCCAGGGCCGGCGCCGCCGAGGCGGCTTACCGGGCTGCCGCTGCCGCCGCCGCTATCGCCCGGGCGGCCGCGCATGGCGCCGCCGCCCTGGCCAGGACACTGAACTCGGTCGCCGGCAGGCTGGTGGCCTTGGCTGCCAGGACCGCAAAGGCCGCCGCCCTCGCGTTCGCCCTCGCGCAGCGCGAGCTGAGAGTCGCCGAGTCCTGGCAGGAAAGGGCCAATGAGGAATGGAGCGCGGCGGCGCGGGACTTGGCCAAGGCCGGCCATGAACCTTGGTACGAGCCCTGGAAGGCCGTCGATGACCTGTACCACGCGGCCAGAGAGACGATTAAAGCTCTGGCCGACGAGGCCCATGAAGTCCTGGCACTCGCCGCATACGCGGGGCTGGAACTCGCGGCGCTGAGCCTGCAGGCTCTTGCCGCTCTCCAGACCGGCGCGGCTAAGCTCGCCGAGCTGGCCGCCAAGGGAGCCGCCGCAGCCGCCAATGCCCTGGCTAACGCGGCCAATGCGGCCGAACGCACCGCTGAGGCCCTGGGCGCGATTGCCCGGCGGGACCGGGCTGCCGCTGCCGCGGCCGTCGCTGCGGCTACCGCGCTCGCATCCGCCTACGCCAAGGAACTTGCCCGCAAGGCTGCCGCGGTCATCAAGTCCGCCGCCAGGAAGGTAGTCGGCACCGTGGTCGAGGCAGGCAAGGCCGTCGTGGCGACCGCCAGCGCGGCAGTCGGGGCCATCGCCAGTACCGCGAGCACGGTGGGCGGGGCCATCGCGACGGCCGCGGGTGCGGCGGTCGGCGCTCTCGCGACGGCTGGTGGCGCGGCACTAAATGCCGTCATCACTAACCCGACGGCGATCCCTGTGGCCATTGCAAGCGTCATTGCATCGGAAGCTCAGTCCGGCGGTCGAGCTCCCGACTACTACACCGGCGGCGCCCAGCTCTGCCTTATCGTCTGCCTAGGTTTGTCCGTGACTGTCTCTCGCGGCGGACATGCGTTCTTCTCTATGAGCTCGGGCGTTGGCTTCGGAGGCTCCATCGGATTCCAGCCGGGCTTCATCGAAAATTCGAATCCGAAATATCATACTGATGGCAATGTGAACAAATTTATCAGCGGATGGTCGACCGCCGCATCCGCGGGAATCGGCGTGGCCTCGGACACTCAGATCAACGGCAATGTCGGCAAGCAGGGTTACCACCCTTGGGCGTCTGAGCCTGGAGTCGCCGGTCCGGCGGGCCTGAGCGCCGCCGCAAGCTTTAGTGCGACTGGCAGCTACACCTTCGATCTCGGCAAGTGGGACGGCAAGAACACCAACAACTACAACACAGCATTTGGGTGCGCTCACGACGGCGTCTGCGGCTAATCCGCCGGTCGAAGAGTTAGCCGTGCAAGTTAGGTGAGCGCGGCTGGGCGTTGCAGGTCTGGCCCGAACGCGGTCCGGAGTAGGCGGCCCGGCAGCAGAGTAAGCAAAGCGCTGAATCGGCCGTCGAGCCCCGCGCCAGCGCAGCGGCCCAGGCCCCGCGCCAGCGCACCGGCCCGCCCACCCCCGGCCGGGCCAGCGCATCGGAGGCACTTTGCTGTACCTGGAGCGAGATCAAAGTGCCCCTCATGCCGGCACACCCCCGGAAGATGATCTTGAGATCGGTCGCCGACGAGTGCCGACTCCCGGAACTCTCCGTGATCACGCAAATCCGCTTGTCTGCGGCCCACTTCCCCATGGTTGCGGCCCACTTCCCCATGGTTGCGTCGTCACAAATCACCGTAAGACCGACATAACGACGGCGCAACCATGGGGAAGTCGGCGCAACCAAGGGCAAGTGAACCCGAATCATGGGGAAGTGAGAAGGCTTTGCGCTCGGAGAAGAGTTGCCGTGCTGGGGGGAAGTGCGCCGCGATAAGGGGGCGTCGCCGTTTCGGATGCCGCCAGGCGGCGCCAGGACGTGGACCTGGTGCCGGGTACCGTGGGCGGGGCAGGCGGGCGCCGGCCGGGCCGGGGCCGGGTTCGGGTTAACGCCGGTGCGACATGAACCCGCAGGTCACGACCATGATCAAATGGTCTAGACGACATGGTGTGATCATGGAAATCCGGCCGGACGCGGGTATCACCGGGAAAGTCCGTAGTGGCCGGCACCACAACGAACTTTCCCCGTGGTAGGCAGCGGACCCGACGAGAGCCGTCGATCATGGCCCGGCGGCCGGGCGGGCGCGGCCGGGCAGTGGCTGGGGCGGGTGCGGGGCG
>Ga0134128_10005868_pt1 | contig 14880 bp, 12 predicted proteins | sample KB31754_FD_96462 | JGI IMG/M metagenome (GOLD analysis project Ga0134128, IMG submission 96462) | Terrestrial soil microbial communities with excess Nitrogen fertilizer from Kellogg Biological Station, Michigan, USA - KB3-175-4 | ecosystem: Environmental > Terrestrial > Soil > Unclassified ... | reverse complement strand
AACCACAACTGGGTGGACCAGGCGCGCACGCTGGCCGCCAAGAGCCTGGAGCTGGCACGCACGGCCGACGCCGGAGCTGCCGCCCTCCGGGCCGTCCACCTCGCCTACTTTGCCGACCGCGAGTACGAGTCCCACTTTGCTGCCGGGCTTGCCACCTATGAGGGCAGGTTCGGCCCGGTGGCCCTGGGCCCGGAGGCGGACCGGCCCGCGATTGACGTCATGATTTTGCAGGCGACGAAGGAATTGACCTTGGGCAACGCCGCCGAGGCGTCCAGGCGCCTCGGCGGGCTGTTGGCGCATCCCCTGTGTGCCAACCGCATTGACCAGACCCTCCTGAAGTCCATGATGTGCGAGATTCTCGCCACCACCGGGCGTCTGACATCGGCCACCAGGCTCGCCCGCGAGGTCATTGCCGAGCTGCAAAGCGACGACGGGTTCCCACGGCCGGACATCGCCCTGTTGGCCTATGCCCGCGCAGTGGCGGCCTTCATTTACGACGGGAACTGGGAACTGGTCAGGGAGTCCCTGGATCCCTCCGTGTTCATCAACCCCGACCTGATGCTGTTCGCCGGAGGACTCCGCGACCTGGGCGCGGCCATGGCGCGGAGCAAGCTCGGACACATCGACGAGGCACTGGCATCCCTGCGTCCCGCAGTCGCCGCGCTTATCGACTACGACCCCTGGCTGGTCCTCCCCACGGCCCTGGGGCTGTTCGCTTACTGCCTGGCGCTGCGGGGCGATGCTCCCGGGGCCAGGGAGCGGCTCGAGCAGTTCCACGCCGTGGAACGCCGTGGCAGCAGGTTCTACCAGCTGGAGGGCGCGGCCTTTGCGGCCGCCGCGGCCGCCATGGCCGGGAATCCGCAGGACGGCACCCGCCGGCTGAAGGAACTCCGGGCAGATTGCCAGGCCCTGGGCTATGCGGGAACGGAACTGACCGTGCTGACGCTCCTGGTCCGCATCGGTGACACCTCGGAGGCCGGCCGTCTGGCCGAAGTCGCCGACATCCTTGAATCCGGTTACAGGGACTTTTACCGCCAATGGGCCCACGCCCTCCTCTCGGGTGACCCTGATGCCCTGGACCTGGCCAGCACCACCGCCATGGGACACGGCTTCGAGTTGATTGCCGCCGAGCTCGCCACGCTTGCCCAACGGGGCTACGCGGACGATGGCAAGGTACAAAACAGCCGGAAGACCGGCACCAGGGCCATTTCCATGCGGGACAAACTGCCCGGACTGGTGTCACCCGTCTTCAAGTCCAACGACCTCCCGCAAATGACGCGGCGCGAACTTGAGATTGCACAACTCGTCGCCGAGGGGGAGTCCAACAATTCCATCGCCGAGCAGCTGGGAGTGTCACTGCGCACCGTCGAGGGACACCTCTACCGGACCTTTATCAAGCTGGACCTTCAGTCCAGGGAACAACTCGCGGCCCTGGTGCGGGAAAGCCAAAGGGCCGACGCGGGCGCAACCGCACGCTAGCGGGTAGCGGCCCGCGGGCTAGAGTGGCTGGTCCTCCAAAAATAGAGTGGACACCACTCGAGATCGCAGCCCCGGCGGTCCCTAGCCTTAAGGAGCACGCCCCGCCAGGCGTGCGGCCTGCCGGCTGGCCGGACCAACCTCCGGACACTGGCGGGGACCAGACTCTCCAATGCCACCGTGCAAAGGGGAAAGCGTGGCAGCCAAGTCCCCCAGCTGGCTGCCACAGGGCAGCAGGCAAAAGCCCCCGCCTCCCCCGCGGGGGCTTTTGTCCGCCCGTGCACCCTGTGCCCGAACGGCGTGTGCAGCCTAGACTGAAAATACACAGGCCATGAGCCAGGCCGCCGGCCTCGGCAGCCGCAAGGAAACCGTGGGAAGTTGGGTGGAGCAATGTTCGGGAACGAATCAGGCGGGCAGGCGCGTGATGGCAGCGGGAACGAGCCGGAGGAGGACCGGGGACGCTACGTTGAAGGCGTTTACGGCAAGGCGGGATCGGAGCCCGGCCACCACGCCGCGGATGGCCAGGGCCAGTACGTCGAGGGTGACTATGGCCGCACCGGTTCTGAAGGCGCAGACCCGGACGACGCCAGCGGGAGGTACGTGGAAGCGGACTACGGCAGCGCCGGCGACGTCCCGGGGCACGGGACCGCCGAGCCCAGGGGCGACTATGTCAGCGGCGACTACGGCGACGCCGGTGAGGTGGAGGAGTAGGCCCTAGCTGCGCCAGCGGGTGGTCATCATGAAGCCCGCAAGGGCAATGGCAAAGCCGATGCCGATGTTCCAGTTATTGATGTTCGGAATCGGGAATTTGCCGTCAGAGATGTAGTAGGTGATGATCCAGAACAGGCCCACGAGCATCAAGGTCACCATGACCGGAAGGAACCATGCCGCGTTTGGCTGCTGTGCCTTGGAAGACGACGTTTGGGCAGGGCCCTTGGTGGGGCGGCGGCGCGGTTTGGACTCGGGCACTGTGGCACTCCTCGACGTGGGTGTTCAGGCAGCTGACTCGCTGTTGCTTGGACGGCTGCCCAAGCCAGCGGTGTGCCGGGAAAGTTCTTCCGCGGCGCTGAACTGCCGGTATTGTTGACGTAATTCTAGCTGCAATTGCCGAACCGCGGATTGCACCGGCCCAGCCGTCGCCTGACAAGTCGCCCGACAAGTCGCCTGACAACCCGACAAGGAGTGTCCACCGCGTGGTCCGTATGCCAGAACATGCCGGGCCGGCGCGGAGCGTCGTCCGGACCGTGGTCCAGGTGGCGGGGGAACTGCTGGTCACGGCCGGGCTGGTCTTGTTGTTGTTTGTGGTGTGGGAGTTGTGGTGGACCAACATCGACGCCGACAACGCCCAGCAGCGCGCCGTCGCCACGTTTGTGCGTGACGCCAGCGGCCCCGTGGCGCCCGTGGCCGCGCCGGGCCCGGCGTCCGGGGACCATGGGGCGCCCGTGGTGGCGGCGGAGGTGAACGCCCCGGGGACGGTGTTGGGCGTGGTGTACATTCCCCGGTTCGGCAAGGACTACAGCAGGCCCCTGGTGGACGGCACGGCGCCGGAGCAGCTCAACACGCTGGGACTTGGCAGGTACGAATCCTCGGCCATGCCGGGGGCCGTCGGAAACTTCGCCATCGCCGGCCACCGGCAGACGCACGGAGCCGTGTTGGATGCCATCCACACGCTCGTCCCGGGAGACAGGATCTACGTCCAAACCAGGGCCGGCTACTACACCTACGTTTTCCGCAATAATGAGATTGTGCTGCCCACCCAAACCGACGTCCTCCTGCCCGTGCCCACCCGGCCCGGTGCCAGGCCCACCGAGCGGTTCCTGACCATGACCAGCTGCAACCCCCGGTTCGGATCCGCCGAAAGGATCATTGCCTACTCCGTCATGGAAGCCTGGCGGCCTGCAAGCGCCGGCCCGCCCGCGGCCATCGCAAGCCTCGTGGCCGCCGCCCGGGCGAAGGGGCGGTAGCCGTGTACGGATGGATCTTTCGCCGCCTGCCGGGGCCCCTGTGGTGCCGCATTCTCACTTCCGCCCTGCTCATCGCCGCGGCCGTCCTGCTCCTGATGCAGTTCGTCTTCCCGTGGTTGAACCAATTCAACCCGCTCAACGATTCAACGATTGGTGGTAGTTCCCAGCCATGACCACACGCATTTTGGTGATCGACAATTACGACAGCTTCGTTTACACCCTGGTGGGGTATCTCCAGCAGCTTGGCGCCGAAACCACAGTTGTCAGGAACGACGACGTCACCATGGCTGAGGCTGTTGAGCTCGCCACGGCGCGTGACGGGGTCCTGGTTTCCCCCGGGCCCGGCACGCCGGCCGAGGCCGGCATCTGCATCGAGCTGATCCGCTGGTGCGGTGAAAACGCCAAGCCGATGTTCGGCGTCTGCCTTGGCCACCAGGCCCTCGCGGAGGCCTACGGCGGGGTGGTCACCCACGCCGAACAGCTCATGCACGGAAAGACCAGCAGCGTCTTCCACCATGGCAGCGGCCTTTTCGCCGGGCTGGCCAGCCCCGTCACGGCCACCCGCTACCATTCGCTGGCCGCGGTCCGGGAGAGCATTCCGGAGGTGCTGGAAGTGACGGCTGAAACGGCGGACGGCGTGGTCATGGGCCTGGCCCACAAATCGGCGCCCCTGTGTGGTGTGCAGTTCCATCCGGAATCGGTCCTGACCGAGGGCGGCTACCAAATGGTCGGGAACTGGCTTGAAACCGTCGGATTGAAGGGTGCTGCCGCGCACGCGGCAACCCTCAGCCCCCTCATCAACAACTGACCGGCACCCGCCTCAGTGCCCCCGGGGCGTTGGCGGCGTCGTGGGCTGCCTGCCCTTCTTGGGCGGGGTGGGCGTCGGCGTCGGTTTCTCCGGGGCCTTGGCAAGGGTGACCGTGATGAGGGTCCTCTGCGGCACCTCGGTGCCGGCACTCTCCGACTGCCCCGTGACCATTCCGGGTGCCACGGCCGTGTTGGTCTGGTATTCAAAGGTGGCCTGAAGCAGCGGGGATGCCTTGTGCAGGGCGTCCCTGACGGCCTGCTGCACCTTGGCCGGGTCCGCGGTCAGGTCGAACAGGGACGGCATGGCCACCTCCCCGGTAGAGATTTTCAGGGTGATCCTCTGCCCCACCGGTACGGTTTCACCCGGCTTGGGGTCCGTGGTCACCACCAGGTTCGCCTGGATGGTCGGATCGTCAACAAAGTCGTTGGGCTCGAAGACCAGGTTGAGGGTGGACAGCTCCGCCCGGACCTCGGACTCCGTCCGTCCCGCCAGGTCCGTCGGGATCTTGACCTCCGAGGGCCCCTTGGACACGAGCAGCACGATGGAGGAGTGCACGGACAGCAGGCCCCCGCTGGGGGGGTCCGTCCCGATCACGTCGCCGGCCGCGACGGACTGCGAATATTCCGTCGTGGGCTTCGGGTCCAGCCCGGCCTCCAGCAGCTTGGTGGTCGCGTCGATCTCATTCATTTTGGCCACGTCCGGGATGCTCACCTGCACCGGAGGGGGCGGCTTGGCGTTCAGCAGGTTCCAGCCAATGTACCCCCCGCCGGCCAAAATGATCGCCAGGAACACGAACAGCGTCAGCACCCAGGCCCGGCGGCGGCGCCTGACACCGCGGTCGGGTTCCTCGGGCCCTTCGGAGGCACCGCCGTCGTCGGTCGTCAGGGCGCCTCCCGCCAAAACCTTCGCCATGGCGCGGGTGGCCGGGCCGCCGTCGTCGTACCCTCCCGCGGCGGCCACGGCCACCGGCGAGGCAGCCAGGGGCCGGGGGACCGGGGCGGCCACGGCGTCCAGGGGGTCCGTGACGGCGGGGACCACGGGGGAGGCCAGCGTGACCCCCGTCCGGGCGGCCCGGAGCGCCCGCCGGAAGGACGCGGCATCCTGGAAGCGGTCCTTGCGGTCCTTCTGCAGCGCCTTTAGCAGGACACTGTCCAACGCCGGGGACACCTCCGGCTTGAACGAGCTCGGCGGCGGAGGAAGCTCCCGCACGTGCTGGTAGGCCACGGAGACGGGCGAATCGCCCGTGAACGGCGGCCGCCCGGCCAGCATTTCGTAAAACAGGCAGCCCGCCGAATACAGGTCGCTGCGGGCGTCCACGGACTCGCCCCGCGCCTGTTCCGGCGACAGGTACTGGGCGGTGCCCATGACCGTCTGGGTCTGGGTCATGGTGGCGGCCGAGTCGGAGAGGGTGCGGGCGATGCCAAAGTCCATGACCTTCACGCCGCCGGGATGGCCCTCGGCATCCTCCACCACCATGACGTTGGCCGGCTTGATGTCCCGGTGGACGATTCCCGCGCGGTGGCTGTATTCCAGCGCGGAGAGGACACCCAGCGTGAAGTCGATCGCCTGGTCCATGGTGATCGAGTCCGCACGCACCAGGTCCCGCAAGGTCTTGCGGCTCACGTACTCCATGACGATGTAGGGCAGCTTGGCGCCGTCGCCGAGGGGATCGCCGCTAAAGTGTTCCCCGGTGTCATAGACGGCGACAATCGAGGGGTGGTTGAGCCCCGCCACGGCCTGGGCCTCCCGCCGGAAACGGGCCTTCAGCTGTGCATCCCGGGCCACGTCGCCGCGCAGCAGCTTGATGGCCACGGTGCGGCCCAGCCGCAGGTCGCGGGCCATGTACACATCCGCCATGCCCCCGCGGCCCAGCAGTTCGCCAATCTCGTACCGTCCACTGACGACGCGGGGAACATTCATGGTGTCAGTGTCCTTTCATTTGCTTGGCGGTTCGGGCGGGGTGGCGGCGCTGTTATTTCGTGGGGGTCGCGGTCGGCGGGTTGGGCGGCGCCGTTGGCGCCGCCGGCCCGGTTGACACGTAGTAGGTCACGATCGACCCCTTGGCGGCCTGTGAACCGGCCGTGGGAACAACCCGGGCCACGGTGCCGGCGGGAACAGTGTCCGAGGCTTCCTCGGCCCGGGCGGGCAGGAAGCCGGCGTCCGTCAGGGCCTGGTCGTAGGCGTCGGCCTTCTGTCCGCGGAAGGAGGGCACGGTGGCCATTTCCGGTCCCTTGGATACGGTGACGGTGACTTCGGTGCCCGGCGCCAGCGGGCCCGTGGGCGACAGCTCCGCGACGTCGCCGGCGGCAACGTCCGCATTGAAGACATCGTCCCCGCGCTTGACCTTCAGTCCCCGCTGTTCCAGCGTGGTGCGCACGGCGTCGAAGGGCTTTCCCAGGAATTCGGCGGCGGAAATGAGCACCGTCGCCGGAGCCGCGGTGGTGGGTTCCTGCGTCGGTGTCTCGGAAGACGTTTCGGACGGCGTCGTGGCGGGCGCGGAGCTCACCGTGGGGGCTGCGGACTTCGTGGCCGCCGGGGTGCCGTCGAAAACTCCGAGGCTTTGCAGCAGCAGCGCCGCAACGGCAAACAGCAGGAGGGCGATCAAGGCGACCGCCGGCCACGTCCACGGACTGCGGCCGCGCTTGACGGGCTCGTCGGACGTTTCCTCGGAATCAAGATCGCCCATCAGCGAATTCTCGTCCGGGTCATCATGCCAGGCGCGTTCGGCGCCGAGTGCCTCCGCGCGGGTGGCGGCGGCCCCGGCGGCGACTCCCGCGCCCACCAGGGGAAGCGCCGTCGTGCTTGGCTCCGACACGCTGCCCACCACGGAGGTGGGGGCCGTGGCGTTGATGTCAACGGGCGCCGTGATGGGGCCCGTGGTGGCCTCGAACAGGAGCATGCCCGGCACGGCCGCGTGTGCAGCCGTGATGTTGCCGGTCCGGATCGCCTCGGCGGCCTCGGCGAGTTTCAGGGCGTTGGCGGGCCGGTTGGCCGGGTCCTTGGCCAGCATGGACATCAACAGCGCGCGGACCGGTGTGGGCAGGGTGTCCGGGAGCGGCGGCGGGGCGTCGTTGACCTGCGCCAGGGCGATGGCAATCTGCGACTCGCCGGAGAACGGCCGGTGGCCGGTGATGCACTCGTATCCGATGATCCCAAGTGAATAGATGTCGCTGGAGCCGGTGGCCACCTGTCCGGTGGCCTGCTCGGGGGCCAGGTACTGGGCCGTGCCCATGACCTGGCCGGTCTGGGTCAGCGGCACCTGGTCGGCCAGGCGCGCGATGCCGAAGTCGGTGATTTTCACCCGGCCTTCCGGGGTGATGAGCAGGTTGCCGGGCTTGACGTCGCGGTGCACCAGTCCCTGGGCGTGCGCCACGGAGAGGGCGCGCGCGGTCTGGGCGATCATGGACAGCGTCCAGTCGGCGGACAGCACGTGTTCGCGTTCGATCAAGGCGGAGAGCGGCTCCCCGGGAACCAGTTCCATGACCAGGTACGCCGAGCCGTCCTCCTCACCGTAGTCAAAGACGTTGGCGATCCCCACATGGTTCAACAGTGCCGTGTGCTTGGCCTCGGCACGAAAGCGGGCCCTGAAGCCGGGATCCCCCGTGTATTCGTCCTTGAGGATTTTGATCGCGACAATGCGGCCCAGGACCAGGTCCTGCGCCTTCCAAACTTCGCCCATGCCGCCGATGGCAATGCGTGAGGTGAGTTGGAATCTGCCGCCTAAGGTGATTCCTGAAGTAGGCCTCACTTTTTCAACACCGCCTTGAAGAGTTTGCTTGCGTTGGGACTTGTCAGTGCCGCGCCGGTCGGCACGTCAACATTGGGCATCATGATGGTGACCACGTACTGCGGATCATTGGCCGGCGCGAAGCCGGTAAACCATGCATTGTTCAAACCAGTATTGCCGACTTCCGCGGTACCGGTTTTGCCGGCCACCTGCACGCCGGGAACGGCGGCCGCACCTGCAATGCCGTTGTCGACGACGCTGACCATCCAGTCCCTGATCTGGTGGGCGATCTCCGGCGTGGTGGACTGCCGCAGGACTTCCGGCTTCAAGGTTTCCACCGTCTTCAGGTCAGGTGTCCGCACGGTCTGGACCAGGTTGGGCTTCATCTGCTTGCCGTCATTGGCAATGGCCGCCGTCATCATGGCGATTTGCAGCGGAGTTGCCGTCACGTCCTGCTGGCCGATCGCGCTGCGGGCCAGGGCCGGACCGTCCAGTTTGCCCGACGAGCCGGGGAACTGGCTGGCCGTGACGGCATCCGGGAAGGTCAGGGACTTGTCGTTGAAGCCGAACTTGTCCGCCTGCGCCGTGATGGCATCCTGTCCCAGGTCCAGGGCGATGCTGGCAAACGGCGTGTTGCACGAATTCTCGAGGGCAAAGGTGAAGCTGGCCTTGTCCTGCGTGTCGCACTGGCCGTACAGGTAGTTGGGCAGCGTATAGGCGATCCCGGGAAACTTCATGGCCGCCGGATTGGGCAGCACGCTGTCCTTGTTGTACTTCCCGGACGCGAGTGCGGCCGCCGTGTCGACCAGCTTGAAGACCGAGCCGGGCGCGTACGTCTGCTTGTACGCCGCCGAACCAAACAGGTCGATGCCGGGCACATTGACCAGCTTTGCGTATGCCGCGTCGACGGACGCCTGGTCGTGGCTGGCCATGAGGTTGGTGTCGTAGGACGGTTTGGAAACCATGGCAACGATGGCGCCCGTCTTGGGGTTCATGACCACGATGGAGCCGGCGACGCCGTCGGGGATCATGTCGTAGGCCATCTTTTGAATGGCCGGATCGATGGTCAGCGCCACCGACTGCCCCTGCGGCCGGACACCGGTGAAGGCCTGTGAAATCCGGTCGAACAAGGCCTCGTTGGTCGTGCCGGCCAGCTCGTCGCGCATGGCGGACTCCAGCCCGTACTGGCCGGCGTACTTGCTGAAGAAGCCGGTCAGGCCCGCATAGAGCAGGGGGTCGTTGTACTTGCGCTGATACTTGCAGTCCGAATCCGTGGCCACGGATTCGGCAATGGGATGCCCGCCCACCAGAATGGGGCCGCGGTCGCTGCAGAACGTCTTCAACAGCTGGCGGTTGTTGCTGGGGTTGGCGTTGAGCGAATCGGCGTCGAAGAACTGCACATAGGAGATGGAGCCGAAGAGCAGAACGAACAGCGCGATGGCCACGATCCAGGAATTTCGAATGGCCTGGTTCATGATGCGGGCACCTCCTTCCGGGACTGGTCATCGGGCTTGGCGGCCGACTCGGCCGGCCTCCGGGCGGCATTGGAAATCTTCAGGAGCAACGCGACGATGATCCAGTTGGCCAGCAGGGAGGAACCGCCGGCCGCAAGGAACGGCGTTGTCAATCCGGTCAGCGGGATGAGCCGGGTGACGCCGCCGATGATGACGAAGCACTGCAGCGCAAAGGCAAACGACAGCCCCACGGCCAGCAGCTTGCCAAAGGAATCCCGGGTGCCCAGCGCCGCACGGAAGCCGCGCCCAATCAGCAGGGCATAGAGGCACACGACGGCGAACAGGCCCACCAGCCCGAGTTCCTCGCCAATGCTGGCGATGATCATGTCGCTGTTGGCCAGGGGGACGCTGTCCGGGGAACCTTCGCCCAGGCCCGTTCCCAGCAGCCCGCCGTTGGCCATGCCAAACAGGCCCTCAACCACCTGGAAGCTGCCGCCATTGGCCCCGATGTACTGGGGATCCAGCGCGTGGATCCAGGTGTCGATCCGGCGGGTCACGTGCGGGAAGATGCTGTACGCGGCATACCCTCCCACCGCCATCAGCACCAGCCCGATGAAGACCCAGCTGATGCGGCTGGTGGCCACGTAGATCATGACCATGAACAGGCCGAAGAACAGGATCGACGTGCCCAGGTCGTGCTGGAACACCAGCACCCCCACGCTGGCAATCCACGCGACAATCATGGGCCCGAGGTCGCGAATCCTCGGCAACTGCAGGCGGCCCAGCCTCTTGCCGGCCAGCAGGATCAGATCCCTGTTGGAGGAAAGATACCCGGCAAAGAATATGGCCAGGGTGATCTTGGCAATCTCGCCGGGCTGGAAGCTGAAGGGCCCAAGCTTGATCCAGACGGTGGCCCCGTTCACGTCGCCGGCCGAGATGCCCGGAACCAGCGGCAGGATCAGCAGGAAGGCGGAGAGTGCCAGGGAAATGTAGGTGTACCGGCGCAAGACGCGGTGGTCCTTGAGCAGCCAGAGCACTGACACCGCGGCGGCCACCGCCAGACCCGTCCAGAGCCACTGGCGCTGCCCGGCGGTGTCCCCCGTGACAATGTCCAGACGGTGGATTACTGCCAGCCCCAGACCATTGAGCGCCACCGTGACGGGCAAGATCACCGGGTCCGCATATTTTGCGCGGAACCGCAGTGTTACGTGGACGGCCAGTGACAGGCCGGCCAGCACGGCTGCCTGGGTGTAGAAGTCGTTGTCAAAGGTCCGGCCCAGATTGAGATTGACAAGGGCGTTGGCCATGACGCCCATGCCCAGGGCCAGGACCAGCAAAAGCAGTTCAATGTTGCGGCGCGGCTTGGCAACAGTCATCAGTTGGCTCATTGTCCACCTCCGGGGGTGCATGTGGGGGCGGCTGACGGCGTGGCCGAAGTCGGGGACGCCGCCGGCGCCGTGCCGGACGGTTTCACGGCGCCGCGGGACGGCTTCGGCGTGGCTGTTGCCTTCGCAGTGGCCTTCGGTGTCGCCTTGGACGTGGGAGCCGTGCCGCCCGGCGTGCCGAAGGGGGAACGGGTGGCCGGAACCAGCGCGCAGGGCGGGGTGCTGGTGCCGGTTCCCAGTTGCAGGTCGCTGATGATTTGCTCCGCGGCGCCGAGCGAGGCGGCCGGGAGTGTCTGGGCCACCAGCTGCTGGGAATATTCCGGCAGGGACGTGACGGACACGGTGGTCTCGCGCTGCAGATGGGACAGGCGAATCGGGCCCAGGTTTTGGGACACCCCCTGGAAGATGGCCACGTTGCCGTGGGAGACCCCCACGAAATACTGGGTTTGCGTCCACGCGAAGGCAGCCCAGGCCCCGGCGACGATGGCAATGGCTGCCAAACCGCCCACAATCGAAAACAGCCAGCGCCGGTAGCGGGCGCGGGGCAGGGACTGCTCGGTCTCGTCCTCCGACAGCGCAGCCTCGACCGGCTTGTGGGTCAGGACGGTCGCAGCCCGCTGCGTGGCGGGATGGCGGGCCAGCTGGGGGATCTTCCCTTCGGCATTAGCCGTGAGGGCGGCCCCCACGAGTTCGTGGGGGCGTTGCGACAGTTCAAGGCGCACCACGGCGGCGCGAATGTGGGCGTCGAGTCCCTCCGACGCGTCATCGCCGCCGTCATCTCCGCCGCCATCGCCGGTTGCTGCGGCCGCCTCGGGACCGGCTGGCGAGTCAGCAACCGGGGACGACGTCGCGCCCGGCGCGCCGCCGCCGTTCCCGCCGCCGGCAGGCACCGGGGAGAGGGAGGGAAGGTCCTGCTCGTCGGGGACGGTGCCGGGAGCATCGTTGCCCGCTATGGTGTCCAGCGCCGCGGTGGTGGTGTCCTCCGGGGTGGCCTCGGCCACGTCGAAGACCACCACGGTGACGTTGTCCGGGGAGCCGGCGGCCAGGGTCAGGTCAATGAGGGTTTCGGCGCAGTGCGCCAGGTTGCTGGTGTGCCGGACCACTTCCTCCACCGTCTCGTGGCGGACAAAGTTCAGTCCGTCGGAGCACAGCAGCCAGCGCTCACCGGGTTCGGCGTCGAAGTATTTCAAGTCCAGTTCCGGGGAGGCATCCACGTCGCCCAGGACCCGCATCAGTACGTTCTTGTGGGGATGGACCTCGGCCTCGGCCTCGGTCATCCGGCCTTCGTCAATCATGCGCTGCACGAAGGTGTGGTCGGCACTCATCTGCTCGAAGACGCCGTTCTTGAGCCGGTACGCCCGCGAGTCACCAATGTGGGCGTAGGCCAGGCGCCGCCCGGACAGCAGGAGTGCGGTCACAGTGGTGCCCATGCCGGCCAGCTTGGGATTGACGTGGACCAGCTCCGAGAGGAGGGAATTGGCCGTCTGGATTTCGTCGGCCAGGTGGGTGCCGGCGTCGTCCCCTGCATATCCATCGCGGTCCAGGTGGATCAGGTCCAGCACCGTCGAGGCGCTGGCAACGTCGCCTCCCGCGTGCCCGCCCATGCCATCTGCAACCACGGCGAGGTGTCTGCCTGCATACGCGGAGTCGTCATTCTTCGCCCGGACCAGGCCCATGTGCGACCTTGCCGCAAAGCGCAGGATCAACGGGTGTTCGGTCATCCCTACGGCCTCAATTCGATGACCGTTTTGCCGATCCGAACCGGGACGCCAAGTTCAACGGGCAGTGCCCGCGTCAATTGCGTGCCGCCGAGGTATGTGCCGTTGGTGGAGCCCAGGTCCTCAATGAACCAGCGCGTGCCCTGCGGAAACAGCCTGGCGTGGCGGCCCGAGGCGTAGTCGTCCTCGAGCACCAGCGTGGCTTCCTGGGCCCGCCCCAAGAGGATGGGGGTGCCGGAGAGCTCCAGCGTGGTTCCCGTCAGTGGCCCTTCAGTCACCACGAGCTCGCGCGCCTGCGCCTTCGCGGGGGCGGGCTGTTCGACCAGTTCAGGATGCCTGCGGGCCTGGCGTGCCGTGGGGGCGCCCACCTTGGCCTTCCGGCCGATCACCAGGTCCCGGCGCATGGCAGCCACAACGCTGAAGACCATGACCCACATCAGGATCAGGAAGCCGAACCGCAAAATGGTGACTGTCAGGCTGAGATCATTCACGGGCGGCCGCCATTCCGTGCCGGCAGGATGCGGAAGGTGATCTCTGTCCGGCCCATGGTGATGGTTGTTCCGTCGGTCAGCTCGGCGCTGCCGTGCACCCTGTTGCCATTGACGTAGCTGCCGTTGGTGGATCCAAGGTCGACGGCGGTGCTGACGCCTCCGCGGGTGCGGATCTCCAGGTGCTTCCGGGAGACTCCCGTGTCGTCAATGAGAATGTCCGCCTCGGACGACCGGCCCAGCGTGATGGAGCTGGCATTAAGTGAGTACCGCTGGCCATCTATGTCCAGTACGGGCTGGCCCGCGGGCACGGCTTTCCGCGGAGCCGGTTCCTGGCGCTTGTACATGGGAGCGGGCGGCTGCCTCGGCTGGACGGGGGCGCGTGCCGGGGCTGCCGGCGGCGGGGCCGGGCGCTGCGTCGCGGGGCTGGAGGGCTGGTTTTCCTTCTCGGTGGCGGAGGCCACCTCGAAATTGCCTGCCCGCAACTCTGCCTCGTGGTTAAACGTGACGCGGACCGGGCCCTGCAATACATAGCCCTGGCTGCGTGAGTGGTTGATGACAACATCGCAGAGCTCCTCGGCGAGGGCCACGCCCCAGGAGCGCGCTCGTTCAAAGTCGGTGTCGCCCAGCTGGATGTTGAACACATTGGGCGCCAAGGTGCGGCCGGCGTCGAGAGTCATGGCCTTGTCATCAAGTTCACGGCGAAGGGCGCTGGCAACCTCTACGGGCTGCAGGGCCTTCGAACCCCGGGAGAAGGCGCCGCGAACTGCCTTTTCAATGCCTCTTTCAACATTGTCGAACAGTCCCATGCTGTCTCCTCCTTTCGTTTGGGTGTGGCACGTGGCGGCCACCGGCAATCTTCGGTCCCGTGGCTGTCCCTGCACGGCATGAAAACATGCGTTAAGGAACAGTCGCCCGCACGTGGGGCAACGATCCACATCGTCGATACTACTGGGCGCGGCTTGGAATGACCTTATTGAGGGCCTTGTTTGGGTTGGAATTCCTACCCGGGGATGAGTCCGCGCACCATGCCCTGGCGCCGGGCAAAACCGCGGGTTCAAGGGGCGGCCGGACGGTTTGGTGGGCGGCGCCGGACGTCAACACGCCGCCCTGCATCCGGCCGTTTAGGAATTTGGCAAGCTGTCCTATATGCTTGATCTCGCTGTTCCACTGAAACCCGTAAGGGAAACGGTGGAAACCGGCAAAACGCGCGAGTGGCGGAACGGCAGACGCGCTGGCTTCAGGTGCCAGTGTCCGAAAGGGCGTGGGGGTTCAAATCCCCCCTCGCGCACGTTGATGAACGAAGGTCCCCGGCAGAACCAAGTGGTTCTGCCGGGGACCTTTTCGTTTAACCAATCCCTGGCCTGGGTCTCCGGTGGCTGCCGGCCTGCCGCCCAAGTGTCTGATGCCCACCCGTCTTGCGCCTATTCAATCCCTTGTCGGCTGTCTGCTGTCTGCTGTCTGCGCATCCGCGGTCCGGGGAAAGGTCGCACTGCAACCCGGCAGCCATGTGTTGCCCAACCCGGGACAAGCGGGCCCCCCGGTCGATTTGCGTGGGGGTGGATTGGTGTGTATTGTTTTTCGAGTTGCCCCGCTTGGTGCGGGGGGCGTAAATCCCGGGTTTCGGTGGCCGGTTTTGCCGGTTGTTTGGTGTGTTCGGGTGGTTGTTCGTGGTCCTTTGGGGGTGCGGGTGGCTGTGGGGCCTGGGTTTGCTTTTTGGAGGCGGATCGGGTAAGTTTGAAAAGTTGCTTCGGCGCTGATCGTCACGGATTGTTGGTTGGTTCGGGTGTGTTGGCCGGGTGTGGTTGTTGTTTGAGAACTCAATAGTGTGCCAAGTTTTATTGATACCAATTTATTGTT
>Ga0134128_10005867_pt1 | contig 14880 bp, 13 predicted proteins | sample KB31754_FD_96462 | JGI IMG/M metagenome (GOLD analysis project Ga0134128, IMG submission 96462) | Terrestrial soil microbial communities with excess Nitrogen fertilizer from Kellogg Biological Station, Michigan, USA - KB3-175-4 | ecosystem: Environmental > Terrestrial > Soil > Unclassified ... | reverse complement strand
GGCCGAGGGCACGGCATAGGGCGAGCCATGGAAGGCGGCGCCGGTCAGGATGCTCAGCACCGCGCCCGGCCGCTCCGCCTTGATCCAGCGCCTCCCCGCGGCAAGCGTCGCGTAGAGCGTGCCATGCAAGGTGATGTTGAGCACGGCATCGACCGCGCGGCTCGACAGCGTCTCGGTGCGCGCCACGAAATTGGCGGCGGCATTGTTGACGAGGATGTCGAGCGGGCGACCGTGAAAAGCGGCATCCATCAGCGCCTCGACCGCCTCGGCCTCACGCAGATCGACGCGATGAGTGCGCACGGGCCGGCCGAACTCGGCTTCGAGCTCCCGCGCGGCGGCGGCAAGCACCGCCTCGCGCCGGCCGCAGATCATGAGATCGGCGCCGAGCTCCATGAAGCGGCGGCCCATCGCCTTGCCGAGCCCGGTGCCGCCGCCGGTCACGAGGATCGAACGGCCCTTCAGCAGATCCGGTTTGAACATGGCGCCCTTTCCCGTGGTCGGGAGAGGGAGCCTATCATCCGCCACGAGCGGGAGGAAATCGTCTCGCCGCCCGGTCCCGGCGAAGTGTCAGTCGGCGAAGCGCGGCGCGCGCTTCTCCTGATTGGCGAGCACCGCCTCGCGCTGATTGGGCGAGCCGATCAGCTTCTTCTGCTCGTCGGTTTCGGCCTCGAGGATGGCCCGGGGGTCGCCCACGGCCGCCAGCGCGAAGAGCCGCTTGGCGGCACGGATCGCATCGGGGCTCCGGGCGGCGATCTCGCGCGCGAAGGTGAGCGCCTCGCCGCGCGGATCGTCGCAGACCCGCGTGGCGAGTCCCAGCGCCAGCGCCTCCCGTCCGTCGAAAACACGGCCGGAGAAGGTGAGCTCCCGCGCGACATCCTCGCGCACCAGCCCGCGCATCAGCACCATACCGGCCATGTCGGGAACGAGGCCCCATCTGACCTCGGCAACCGAGAGCTGCGCCCCGGGCGCAACGAAGCGCAGATCGGCGGCGAGGCAGAGCTGGAAGCCGCCGCCGTAGGCGCCCCCGTGCACCGCGGCGATCACCGGAACCGGCAGCTCGCGCCAGATCATCACCGCCTGCTGCGCGCGGTTGGCACCGGCAGGCGTCCGCTCGTGGGCACGCTCCCCTCCGGTGATCGCCTCGAGCGTCAGGCGGTCACTCGCGCTCGCCATGCGCATGAAATTCCCGGCATCGAGCCCGGCGCAGAAGGCGCGGCCCTCGCCCGACAGCACGACCGCGCGCAAGCCTGCTTCCGCCTTGAGCCTCTCGCCGGCGGCGATCAGCGCGCCGAACATCGCGGGATCGAGCGCATTGAGCTTCTCGGCGCGCACGAGCCGCACATCGGCGACGCCGCCCGAGAGATCGATGGTGACGCGATCTTCCATGGCTGGACCTCCTTCCCGGCAAGCGCAGAGGATGCCATATCTTGACCGGGTCGTCTAGACTGGTTAGTCTAGATCATGGCGCGCGCGAAATTCGAGCATGCCGACTTCCTGGCTGCGGCCCGCGCGCTCAGCGCGGAGCGCGGACCGGTGGCGGTAACCATCGATTCGATCATCGAGCGGCTGAACGCCCCCAAGGGCTCGTTCTATCATCGCTTCGCTTCGCGCGACGTGCTGCTGGGCGAGCTCTGGCTCAACACCGTGCTCGACTTCCAGGAGGGGTTCGTCGCGGCGATCGAGGCCGGCGACGGGCTGCGTGCGGCGCTGCACATGCCGGCCTGGACGCGCCGCCACCTCGACGATGCCCGGCTGCTGTTGCTCTATAGCCGCCACGATTTCGTCCAAGGCGATTGGCCGGCTTCGCTCAGGCGCGGTGTCGTCGATCAGGCGAAGCGCTTCGAGGGCTGCCTCGATCGCTTCGCCCGGCAGGCCTTCGGCCGCGCCGACGCCGCTGCGCAGCGCCGCGCCCGCTTTGTGCTGGCGGAGGCGCCGGGGGCGGCCATCAAGCCGCACCTCCTTCGGCGCGAGCCGCCGCCGCCGCTGGTCGATGAGCTCATCACCAAGACCTATCACGCGATCGTTGGCGCCGGATGAAACCGGTCGGGACGCCGCCGGCCTGACACGCACCCTGCGAAGAGAGGAGAGCAAGCATGCATTTGGACCCGTCGGCACTTTCGATTCTGCACGCGATCTTCGGCATGGCGCTGCTCACTCTCATCATGGCCGGCTGGATGTCGGTCGCCCGCCAGATCGCCATGGGGCGTACCGGCGTCCGCCTGCAACAGGCTGCGCATACGCGCGACCTGGCGACCTTGTTGCCATCATCGGCGCAGCGGGTCGCGGACAACTACAACCACCTGATGGAAGCGCCGACGGTCTTCTACGCGGTCGCGCTCGCCATCATCGCCGGCGGCATCGCCGACCCGCTCTATGCCGACTGCGCCTGGGCATTCCTGCTCTGCCGCATCCTGCATTCGCTCGTCCAGGCGACGTTCAACCGCGTGTCGCTACGCGCCGGCCTCTATGGCCTTTCCTGGATCGCGCTCGCCATCATGATCGTGCGGTCGGTCCTCAGATTCTGAGCCCGGACCATTCCCCGCCCGCGCGCCGGCGACTATCATCCGGCATCAGCGGGAGGAACCTATGCAGCTCTTCGATCTTGCCGGCCGCGTCGCCATCGTCACCGGCGGCAATGGCGGCATCGGCCTCGGCATGGCGCGCGGCCTTGCCGAAGCAGGCGCCACCGTGATCATCGTCGGCCGCGACACGGAGAAGACCGAGGCCGCCGCCGCGGGGCTGCGCGAGGCGGGCACCCGCGTCGCCGGCATCGTCGCCGATGTGACGCATGAGCAATCCTGCCGCTCGCTGATCGCGGCAACCGTGCAGGCCTTCGGCGGCATCGACATCCTGGTCAACAATGCTGGAATCAACATCCGCAAGCAGCCCGAGGAGTACACGATCCAGGAGTGGAACACGGTGCTGGTCACCAACCTCTCGAGCGCCTTCGTCTGCGCGCAGGCGGCCTATCCCGAGATGGCGCGCGGCGGCGGCGGCAAGATCATCAATATCGGCTCGATGATGTCGATTTTCGGCAGCTCCTTTGCCGCCCCCTATGCCGCGAGCAAGGGCGGCATCGTGCAGCTCTCCCGCTCGCTCGCCGCCGCCTGGGCCAAGGACAATATCCAGGTGAACGCGGTGCTGCCCGGCTGGATCGACACGGATCTGACGCGCAGCGCGCGCGAGCAGGTCGAGGGACTCCATGAGCGCGTGCTGACCCGCACGCCGGCCGGCCGCTGGGGCATGCCGGAGGATCTGGCGGGGATCGCCGTCTTTCTCGCGAGCCGCGCCTCCGACTTCGTCACCGGCACCGCCATTCCGGTCGATGGTGGCTATTCGGCGCAAGGGTAGATTGGCCGCGCGCAGGCGCGGCAGTATGCTTGTCTTAAAGAGCAAGCCGCCCGAACGAAGCGGAGCGGCCGTCCCTCTCCGCGCGAAGCGGGGAGAGGGAGGGGACCGTGGCTCGCGAGAGCCACGGGGAGGGTGAGGTGTCGCAGGGCGGCATGATCCAATGCGCCATCGACCCCCACCTCACCCGCTCGCTGCGCTCGCACCCTCTCCCCCCGCAAGCGGGCGGAGAGGGGTCGCCAACCGCGGGACACAGGGAGGAGGACAGCCGCCATGAGCGACTTCACCAAGTTCTACATCAACGGCGAATGGGTTGCGCCGATCGAGGCCCGCTCCTTCGACGTCATCAACCCGGCAACCGAGGAAAAGGTGGCGTCGATCAGCCTCGGCAGCAAACGCGATGTCGATCGCGCGGTGGCGGCGGCCAAGGCGGCGTTCCCGGCCTATTCGCGCAGCAGCAAAGAGGAGCGGATCGCGCTACTGCAGAAGATCGTGGACGCTTACAAGGCGCGTGCCGAGGATCTGGCGCAGACGATCACCAAGGAGATGGGCGCGCCCGCCTGGCTCGCCAGCCGCGCCCAGGTGCCGGTGGGGCTCGCGCACCTGACGCAGATGCTGGCGGTGCTGAAGGATTTCAGCTTCGAGAGCCTGCGCGGCAAGACGCTGATCGCGCGTGAGCCGGTCGGCGTCTGCGGCTTCATCACGCCGTGGAACTGGCCGATGAACCAGATCGCCTGCAAGGTCGTGCCGGCGCTCGCCGCGGGCTGCACCATGGTGTTGAAACCCTCCGAGTTCACGCCGCTCGATGCCATCCTCTTCGCCGAGATCGTCGATGCGGCCGGCGTGCCGAAGGGCGTCTTCAACCTGGTCAATGGCGACGGGCCGACGGTGGGCCAGGCGCTTGCCACCCATCCCGACATCGACATGGTGTCGTTCACCGGCTCGACCCGCGCCGGTACCGCCGTCGCCCGCGCCGCCGCCGACACGGTGAAGCGCGTCCACCAGGAGCTCGGCGGAAAATCCGCCAACATCGTGCTGCCCGACGCCGATCTGCAGAAGGCGGTGGCGGGCGGTGTTCAGGCCTGCTTCCTCAACAGCGGCCAGTCCTGCGACGCGCCGACGCGCATGTTCGTCCATGCCTCGCAGCACGACCAGGCGGCCTCCATTGCCAAGGCGGCGGCCGAGGCGACCAAGGCGGGCGATCCCAACACCAAGGGGACGAGCATCGGTCCGGTGGTGAACGAGGCGCAGTTCCGCAAGGTGCAGAAGCTGATCGAGGCGGGCATCGCCGAGGGGGCGACGCTGGTCGCGGGCGGCCCCGGCCGGCCGGAGGGGGTGAACCGCGGCTACTACGTGCGCCCCACCGTCTTCGCCAATGTGCGGCCGGAGATGACGATCGCGCGCGAGGAGATCTTCGGACCGGTGCTGTCGATCCTGCCCTATGACAGCGAGGAGCAGGCGATCCGCATGGCGAACGACACGGTCTATGGCCTCTCGGGCTATGTCCAGTCGAGCGATCTCGAGCATGCGCGGCGCGTCGCGGCGCAGCTCCGCACCGGCCAGGTGCGCTTGAACGGCGCCGGCCCGGATTTCGCCGCGGCCTTCGGCGGCTTCAAGCAATCGGGCAATGGCCGCGAATGGGGCGAGTTCGGCCTGCACGAGTTCCTCGAAACCAAGGCGGTAATCGGCTACGGCGGCTGAGGCGCGCTTTCAGCGGTCATGCGGGATCGTGCCGCCTGACTTGGGCTCGGGATTGCCGGGCGGTCGCTGCAGGGCATAGGCGGTCGAGCAGGCATTCTTGTCACCGAGGCCGGTATCGATGAGCGGCACCAGCGCCGCCGGCGGCACGGTGACGGCGAGGCCCAGTGCCTCGCCCAGCCTGGCGACGAGCTTGCCGGTCTCGAGATGGAAGGCGGGCTTGGCGAAGGTGCCGCGCACCTGGACAGGCGTGCGCAACGAGACGACGGTGAAGTGCTTGTTGTAGGGGGTGAGATCGAGATAGATCGTCTCGCCGGCGAAATTGACATTGCCGTTGCCGACGATGCTGTCGTCATGGGTGTCGAAGAGCAGCGTCGTCGCCGTCGCCACGCCCTGCTTGATCGCAAAGCGCGAGACGAGGCAGTTGATCGGCACCGGCTTGTCGCCGTTCAGATAGACGCCGAGCGCCGCCAGCACGTCGATCGGCGCGAGCCGCTCGAGCAGCTCACTCAACTGGCCGTTCTCCATGAAGAAGCCGGCATCGCCGTTCATGCGCGCGAGGAACTCGCGCATCGAGGCGCCGGTGGTGTCGATCTTGACGAAGCCGCCCACGATGCCGCGCGTCTCGCGCAGCATCTCCGGCATGCTCGGCTTGCCCAGAAGCTGATGCAGATCGACATGCCGCACATCGACCTCCGCCTGCATCTTGGGCGGGCTGTCGCGGGTGAAGGGCGTGAAATGGAAATCGAGGTCGACGTCACCCTGTGCCAGGTGAAAGCGCAGCGGCTTCACCGTGAGCTCGCCGTTCTGCAACTGCACGCCCAGCGCGACCGCCTCGAAAGGCACGCCGCCGGTCGATTTGATGCGCCTGCCGGAGAAGCTCAGATCGGCGTCGACGCCCGGGAGCTTGCTGACCGCGATCTTGGTGTCGGGGAGCACGCGACCGTTTGCCTCCTTGGGCTTTTCCGGCGCCGAAGACCGCTCGGGCGTGCCGCCGAAGAGGCCCTTGAAGTCGGCAAGATCGATATAGCTCGAGGTGAACTGCGCCTTGAGCTGCGGCACCTTGGGATTGGCGTCGATGTCGATGCCGCCTTCGAGATCGCTCTGTCCGGTCTTCAGGCTGATCGCCTGCAAGGCGAACTTCGCGTCGCCGCCCGTGAGCTTGGCCGTGCCGCGGAAATCGGGGAGCTCCGGCAGCGGCACGCCCAGCATCGCGGCGAGCTCGTGCAGCTTGGCGCCGGCGAGCGACAGGCGCAGATCGAGGCCGTTGAAGTCGAGCGGCTCTTTGACCGCGCCCTCTATGGTGAGCCTGGCCTGATCGAGCGCGCCTTGGATATCGACCGGATAGGGCTTCGCCGTGTTGCGCAGCTCGGCGAGCGGCCCCACCTTGCCGGCGAGCCTGAGCGGCGCCTTCTGAAAACTCCCCTGCGCCTCAAACTCGACCGGGCTCGTCGGTTGAGGCTCGCTGACGGCGAGCGTCCTGATGCCGAGATCGCTCACGGCGTCGGTCACACCGTTCCGGTAGGTGAGGTCTGAATCCTTGATCTCGACCCGTTGCACTTCCGGGAACTGGCCGCGCTTCTGGGGCGCGGTCGAACTCAGCCCAAAGTCCCAGTTCTTCTTTCCCTGCTTCGATTTCTCCAACAGCAGTTTCGCACCCTCGAGCGAGATAAGCGGAATGCGCGTCGGACCGGAGAGCGCGCTGCGCAGGAAGATGCGGATCTCGAGGCGCCTGGCCGCAAACATCTCCTTCTGGCTGCCCCAGGGCGCATTCGCCAGGTGGACATTCTCCGCAACGATCCGCGTCGGCGCGCCCCATTGGACGGTGACCGGACCGACGATGCGGATGGCGCGGCCGAGATAGGCACTGACCGGATACTCGACCGCCCAGGCGGCCACCGGCCCGCCGCCGAACCACAGCGCTCCGGCGGCGATCACCACCAGCGCCACCAGCACGCCGACGACCCAACCGGCGATCTTGAGCGCGCGCGTCGCCGCGGCCACTCCCCACCTCCACGCGTCGTTCTATCGACAACAGCGACCAACGCGCTTCGGTTTCGCGTTCCCTTCGCCCGCGCAAGTGGGAGAGGGTGGCGATGCGCGAGCATCGCCGGGTGAGGGATTGCTGGAGGCGCACCCTCACCCTCCCATCGCTGCGCGGTGGGCCCCGCCCTTGCGGGAGAGGGCGCTAAACCCGCCGGAGAGCGCGCAGGATGCGGGCGGGGGTCATCGGCTGCTCGGCGATGTGTGCGCCGAAGGGTGCGAGCGCGTCGTTGACGGCGTTCATCACCGCGGCAGGCGCGCCGGCGGTGCCGGCCTCGCCGACGCCCTTGGCGCCGAGCTCGGAGCCACGAGTCGGCGTCGAGAGATGCGCCACTTCGATATCCGGCATCTCGCCGGCCATCGGCACGAGATAGTCGGCAAGGCTGCCATTGAGCAGCTGACCCGCGCCGTCATAGAGGCATTCCTCGAAGAGCGCGCCGCCGATACCTTGGACGACGCCGCCGCGGATCTGCTCCTCGACCAGCAGCGGATTGACCGCCGTGCCGCAATCCTCGACCACCCAGTGCTTCAGCAGCGTGACGAAGCCGGTCTCGACATCGACCTCGAGCCAGCTCGCCTGCACGCCATTGGTGAAGGCGAAGGGATAATCGCGCGGCTGGTAATGGCGGGTGGCGACAAGCTCGGGCTGCACGCCCGGCGGCAGCGTGTCGCCGCGGAAATATCCGGCGCGGCCGACCTCGTCGAGGCCGATGCGCCGCGCGCCGGTCGCCGCTTCGACGATCCAGCCCTCCGCGATGTCGATCGTCTCGGGGGCGGCCTGCAGCATCGCGCCGGCCAACGCCAGGATATTGGCGCGCAGCGCCTTCGCCGCCTGCAGCGCCGCCTCGCCGCCGATACCGACGCCGCGCGACGCCCAGGTGCCGCCGCCATAGGGGGTGCGCTCGGTATCGCCGGTGACGACGCGCACGCGCTCGAAGGGCAGGCCCAGCACCGAGGCGACGATCTGCGCCACCACCGTCTCGGTGCCCTGGCCCTGCTCGGTGATGCTGACGGCGCAGGTGACTGAGCCACCGGGCTCGAGGCGCAGCGTGCAGCCATCCTGCGCCGAGATCGGCGCGCCGCCGACGCCATAGAACGCGGGGCCGGGATTAGTGATCTCGACGAAGCTCGCGAGGCCGATGCCGCGATGAATGCCCTTGGCGCGCAGCTCCCGCTGCTCGAGCCGCAGGCCCTCGTAATCCATGAGCTCCATGAGGCGCGCCAGCGTCCGCTGATGCGAGAGCTTCTCGAAGCGCAGTCCCGCCGGGCTCGTCCAGGGATAGGCATCATCGGCGATGAGATTGCGCCGCCGGAGCTCCGCGGGGTCGAGACCGAGCGCGTGGGCGCCGCGATCGACCAGGGCCTCGGTGACGGCGCAGGCGATCGGATGGCCGACGGCGCGGTATTGCGACATCGGCGGCTTGGTCTGGAAGGCGACGGCGAGCCGCGCCCGATAATTGGCCGAGCGATACCAGGATCCCACCAGGTTCACTACCTGACCGCCCTCGACGACGCTGCTGCGGGGATACGTCGAATAGGGCCCGATGCCGGCGAGATCGTCGATCTCGAAAGCCAGGATCTCGCCCGTCTTGCTCAGCGCGATCCGCCCCTTGATGCGATGCGCGCGCGCATGGATGTCGGAGACGAAGGATTCGAGCCGGTCGGCAATGAACTTGACCGGCCGGCCAAGCAGCAGCGCCAGCGCAATCACTGTCATCTCGTCGGGATAGACGTGGATCTTGATGCCGTAGGAACCGCCGACATCGCGGCAGACCACGCGCACGTCGCCCTCGCCCAGCTTGAAATGGCGCAGCACGATCTCCTTCATCATGTGCGGCGCCTGCGAGGAGCAATAAAGCGTGAGCTGCCGGTCGGCGGGATTGAAATCGGCGAGAAGCGAGCGCGTCTCGGGACAGACGCCAGTGTGCCGCGCGAAGGTGAAGGTCTCCTCGACCACGGCATCGGCGCGGGCGAAGGCATCGTCGACGGCGCCCGCATCGACGCTGCGCGCGAAGGCGAGATTGTCACCGAGCTCGGGATGGAGCGGCGCGGCGCCCGGCGCCAGCGCCGCCTCGGGCGAAACCAGCGGCGGCAGCTCCTCCCATTGGACCTCGATCAGCGACACCGCGTCTTCGGCAACTGCCCGGCTCTCGGCCACCACCGCCGCCACCGGCTCGCCCTGCCAGCGCGCGCGCTCCTGCGCCAAGGGATGCTGCGGCGCCGACTTCATGCCCTTCATATGCGTCAGCACGCCGACCCACGGCGTATAGACGCCGGCAAGATCGGCGGCGGTCACGATGCGCAGGACGCCGCTCTGCGCCGCTGCCCGCGCTGTATCGATGCGGACGATCCGCGCATGCGCGTAGGGGCTGCGCAGGAAGGCGGCATGCACCAGCCGCGGCAGGCGCAGATCGTCGACATAGGTGCCGCGGCCCTGCAGCAGCCGTTTGGCATTGGGGCGCGGCACGCTCCGGCCGATATAGGAGTTCGGCCGATCGAGAAAGGAGAGCGGCCCGCTCATGGTGCGCGCTTTCCGGCGCGGGCGCGGCACGCCGCCTCGACCGCGTCGATGATCGCCTGCTAGCCGGTGCAACGGCAGTAATTGCCGGCGAGAAACTCGCGGATCTCGGCGCGGCTCGGCACCTCGGCGCGGCGCAGCAGCTCGGCCGACGCCACCAGCATGCCGGCAGTGCAGAAGCCGCATTGCAGCGCGTTCCGCGCGAGGAATTGCGCCTGGAGATCGGCGATTTCGCCGCTGTCGGAAAGCCCTTCGACAGTTTCGACCGTCGAACCGTCGAGCTGGGCGGCGAAGACGAGGCAGCCGCGCGCGATCGCGCCGTCGATGCGCAGCGTGCAGGCGCCGCAGACGCCATGCTCGCAGCCGGCGCGCGTGCCAGTGAGGCCAAGCTCCTCGCGCAGGAAATCGACGAGATTCTGCCGCGCGGGCACGCTTTTCGCGACCGGCTCGCCATTGACGATGAGGCGGATCTCGACGCGCTCGCTCATGCCGCCTCCGCGAGCGCACGCACGGCGCGGCCGAGCAGGACGCGCGCCAAATGGCGCTTCACCGCTGCGTCCGCCTGCAGATCGCCCGGCGGATCGAGCTCGGCCGCGAGCGCCGCCTCGGCTCTCGGCAATCGCCGCAGCAGATCGTCGCCTGTGAGCTCCGCGGCAGTGGCTTTGGCCTCGACGGGCTTGGTGTCGAGCCCGAAGAAGACCAGCCGGACGCCCTCGGCTCCCGCTTCTGCGGCGAGCCCGGCGATCGCATAATCGCCGCGCCGCCGTGCCAGCTCGAGAAAGACGCTGCGCGCGTCGGGGCGTGGCGGCGGCAGCTCGATGGCGGTGACGATCTCGCTTGGCGCCAGGGCCGTCTCGTAGAGACCGCGAAAGAAATCGCGTGCGGCGACCCGGCGCCGGCCGCCGCGTCCCGCCAGTTCGATCGTGCCGCCCAGCGCCACGACGCAGGCCGGCAGCTCGGCGGCGGGGTCGGCATGGGCAAGGCTGCCGCCGAGCGTGCCGCGGTTGCGGATGGCCGGATGAGCGACATGCGGGATCGCCTGGTGGAGAAGCGGCGCAAGCCGCGCCACCAGCGGCGAGGCTTCGAGCGCGCTCTGCCGCACCAGCGCGCCGATGCGCAAGCCCCCGGCATGCTCCTCGACGCGGCCAAGCCCGGCGATGCGGTTGATGTCGATGAGGAGGCGCGGCTCCAAAAGGCGCATGTTGAGCGCCGGCACCAGGCTCTGGCCGCCGGCCAGCAGCTTCGCCTCATCGCCATGCTCGGCGAGAAGATCGAGCGCCTCCTCGAGCGACGCGGCGCGGCGATAGGCAAGGTTCGGCGCCTTCAGAGCATCCTCCCTCTATTCTTTCTCTTTGCTCAGCTCAGCATGTGATCCGCCCGGGGCGGCGTCAACCACGCGAGCGATCCACTGAAAGAGCTGAATCGACAGCGTGCGTCCTTCGACTGCTCGCTACTCTCGCGCTCAGGATGAGGACGTTTCTTTGTGCCATCAAAGATTTTCCTCATGCTGAGCCTGTCGAAGCACGCACGACCGATGTGCAGCACCACCGGCCTTCCGCAGGAGGCGTATGGATGGGCGGCCTACTGGAGATCGCCCCAGCGCTTGGTGGCGGGCTCGGCCAGCGCCCAGCGCCATTCACCCTGGTCGTTGCGGCAGATGGTGGTGGTGTAGACATCGTGCGGCTCTTCGTCGGCGACGGTGAAGACGACATCCTTGCAGGGTATGGCTATGCCGAACGCGCGGGCGATCTCCAGCGTGCCGGACTTGCCCGAGAGCGGCAGCTTCGCGTCGCTCCGCCACTGCGCCGATCCGCCGACCGGCAGCCGCCCGGCGGTCCTGGCGATGGCGTCCTGCACATTGTCCTCGACGCGCCGCTCGGCGTATTTGATGCCCTGGTCGACGCCATAGCTGACGCCGACGCCCGCGACGACGCCGGCCAGCGCGCTGCCGGTGGCCGAGCCGACCGTGCCGGCGACGCCGGCGGTGGCCAAGCCCGTTGATCGCCGGTCCCGCGGCGCAGCCCGAGAGCGACAAGGCGGCCAATCCCAGCATGACCGCCCGCCGCATACCCGCCTCCGCCTGGCTTCCGTCAGGGCAACACCGGATGCGACGCGCGGTTGCGGGCTTCAATCTCAAGGCGCTCCCGGCCATCTCGCTATCGCGTCCTAGACAGTGAAAGGCGGCGGACGCACAATCCCGGCGCCGAAGCGCCTCATCAGCGAGAGCCGAATTGCCGCGCAGGAAAAAGCGAATACCGAGCAAGCGCCGCCGTGCCGCACCGGCCGCCGGACGCTCCCGGCGCCTGCCGCCCGACGAGCGCGAGAGGCTCATCGCCGCCGCTGCCGTCCGCTTCTTTGCCGAAAAGGGCTTCGAAGGGCAGACGCGCGAGCTGGCCCGCCGCCTCGGCATCACCCAGCCGCTCCTCTATCGCTACTTCCCGAGCAAGGAGGCGCTGATCGAGCGTGTCTACCAGGAGGTCTTCGTCGACCATTGGAAGCCCGAATGGGAGGTCCTGCTCGCCGACCGGAGGCTGCCGCTGCGCGAGCGGCTGCTGCGCTTCTATCGGGAATACGCGAGGCTGATCCTGAGCTATGAGTGGGTGCGGCTCTTCACCTTCTCGGGCTTGAAGGGCCTCGACCTCAACGCGCGCTTCCTGCAGCTCCTGCATGATCGCGTCTTCCCGCGCGTCGTCGCCGAGGTGCGCCACGCCTATGGCGCACCGAGCCCCGCCGAGGTGCCGATCCGCGAGGCCGAGATCGAGATCGTCTGGAGCCTGCACGCCGCACTCTTTTATCTGGGCGTCCGCCGCTGGATCTATGGCCTGCCGATTCCCGCCGACCTCGACCAGGCGGTGGAAGAAAAGGTCGCCGCCTTCCTCGACGGCGCCCCCGCGGTCATGGCCAGAGCCGAGGCGCCGGCGCCGCGCGCCCAGACCGGTTGACAGGGGACCGCATGATACTATTGTTTATCTTTGGATAAATTACCAGGATCCGCGGCGATGCCCCAGGCCAAGCGCGCAGTTTCCGCACCCCCCTCATTCGAGGAGCTGCGCCGCCGCGCCGAAGCGCTGGTGCCGGTGCTGCGCGAGCGTGCCGCCAAGACCGAGGCGCTGCGCCGCATCCCCGACGAGACCATCGCCGATCTGCACGAGAGCGGACTCTTCCGCATGCTGCAGCCGGCGCGGGTCGGCGGCAGCGAGCTGCCTTATACGGCGATGATCGAGCTCGCCTCGATCGTCGGCAGCGGCTGCGGCTCGACCGCCTGGGTGCTCAACAATCTTGCGAGCCATCACTGGATGCTGGGCTACTGGCCCGAAGCGGCGCAGCAGGATATCTGGGGCCCGTCGCCGGCGACGCTGATCGGCTCGGCGTTCATCTTTCCCGGCGGAAGGGCGCGCAAGGTTGAGGGCGGCTACCGGCTGAGCGGGCGCTGGCCGTTCTCGAGCGGCATCGACGCTTCAGCCTGGAACATGATCGCGGCGGTGGTGCCGGACGAGCTGACCGGCGCCAGCGAGTATCGCGTCTTCCTGCTGCCGGCGAGCGACTACAGCGTCATCGACACCTGGTATGTGAGCGGCCTCGCCGGCACCGGCAGCAAGGATGTGGTGGTCGCCGACGCCTTCGTGCCGCAGCACCGCACGCTCTCCGTCGAAGCGGGCAAAGGCGGCCGGCATCCCGGCAGCACAATCAATCCCGGCCCGCTCTTCCGCCTCCCCTGGTTCGCACTCTTCGGCTTCGTCATCGCCAGCGTCTCGCTCGGCATCGCCAAGGGCGCGATCGAGCAATATGTCGCCACCGCCCGCACCAAGCTCGGCACCTATACCGGGCGCAGCCTCGCCGATTTCTCCACCATGCAGGTGCACGTCGCGGAGGCGGGCGCGCTCATCGATGCCGCGGAGGCGCTGATGCTGCGCGACTGCGAAGAGGCGGCGCGCTTTGCCGAGGCGAGCAAGGTGCCGCCGATGGAGGACAAGGTGCGCTGGCGGCGCGACGGCGCCTATGCCGCACGCATGTGCACACAGGCGGTCGACATCATCTTCGGCGCGGCCGGCGGCGGCGCCATCTACGAGAACAATCCGCTGCAGCGCGCCTTTCGCGACATTCATGCCGCCAACGGGCATTTCGGCGTGAACTGGGACGCGAACGGCATAAATTATGGGCGGGTGGCCCTTGGCCTGCCGCCGGATTCGGCAAATCTCTAGGCGGGTGGAGCCGACCCATGTCGCACCCCAAGGATCCCGCCATGCCTGACCCCGCCCCGGCGGAGCGCACGCATGCCGCCTTCGACACGCGCGATTTCCGCAGCGCGCTCGGCACCTTTGCGACCGGCGTCACCATCGTCACCGCGCGCGGGCGCGACGGCGAGCCCGTCGGACTCACGGTCAATTCCTTCTCCTCCGTCTCGCTCGACCCGCCGCTGGTGCTGTGGAGCCAGTCGCTCTATGCCCAGAGCCTGCAGTCCTTCCAGGAGGCGTCCTACTTCGTCGTCAACGTGCTGGCCGCCGACCAGGTGGAGCTGTCGAAGCGCTTCGCCGGCACGCATGACAACCGCTTCCTCAATGTCGAGCACATCGTCCCCGACCATGGCGCGCCGGTGATCGCCGGCTGTGCCGCGCATTTCGAATGCCGCAACGAAGCGCGCTATTACGGCGGCGACCACATCATCTTCCTCGGCCGCGTCGAGCGCTATGCCTATTCGCCGAAGCCGACGCTGATGTTCTGCCATGGCCGCTACATGCGCGGCCGGCCGCTCGAGGCGATCGCCGAAGAATGAGCCGATCATGACAGGGAATTCATGCGGCGCGATGCAAGGCTGCACAGACTCCGCCCGGCCGGCTAGAATCATTCGCCGACCGCGCACCGCAAAAAGCATCATCGAAGGCACACAAGGGCCACGGCGCGCTGGCAAAGCGGCGCGTCTTCGGCCAGACTAGCGCGCAACTGCGGGGCAACGCGGCCACAAAGAGCCGGCGCGGACCTTGGGAGGGAAGGATGAAGCGTCTTCTTGGCAGGATGAGGATCTGGCTCGGCGCTAGCGTGATGCTCGCCGCGCTTGCGCCGCTCACGGCGGGCGCCGTCGAGCCAATTAAGATCGGCTTCGGCATGGCGCTCACCGGCGGTCTCGCGGGCAACGGCAAGGCGGCGCTGGTCGCCATGCAGATCTGGGCCGAGGAGGTCAACGCCAAGGGCGGGCTGCTCGGCCGGCCGGTGAAGCTCGTCTATTACGACGATCAGACGAACCCGGCGCTGGTGCCCGGCATCTATTCGAAGCT
>Ga0134128_10005866_pt1 | contig 14880 bp, 21 predicted proteins | sample KB31754_FD_96462 | JGI IMG/M metagenome (GOLD analysis project Ga0134128, IMG submission 96462) | Terrestrial soil microbial communities with excess Nitrogen fertilizer from Kellogg Biological Station, Michigan, USA - KB3-175-4 | ecosystem: Environmental > Terrestrial > Soil > Unclassified ... | reverse complement strand
GCAATCCTGATTTTTCTTTTCCCGCTAATGGCAGGATCTTTATCCTTATCTTCATCACTTGGTCCCCACAGCATCATGATCACATCTGCATCCTGTTCCACAGCACCACTTTCACGAATAGCACCAATGGAAGGTCCATGCTCCCAGGTTACATTTTTATTCCCATCAGTTCTGTTCAGCTGGCTGAGTGCAATAATTGGGATATCAAGTTCCTGGGCAAGGTTTTTCAGTCCACGGCTAATCTTCGCAATTTCCTGTTCACGGTTTCCAGCTCCTTTTTCTCCGCTCATAAGCTGCAAATAATCAATCACGATCAATCCGAGATTTTCTTTTTTCTTTAATCTTCTTGCTTTCCTGCTTAATGATTGAAGCGTAATGGCCGAATTTTCTTCAAAAAATATATTCAACCCGGAAAGTGTTCGTACAGCATTGCGAGTCAGGTGTTCCATTTCTTCGTCACTCATTCTTCCTGTTTGCAGCTTATGTAGCAACGTTTGGCTTTCTGCCGCCAGCATTCTAAGCGCCAGGTACACAGCTTTCATTTCCAAACTCCATACACCAACAGTTACCGGTTTTAAAGGATTGGAAGCAGCATTCTTTATCAGGTTCAGCGCAAAGGCAGTTTTACCAACAGAAGGACGCGCGGCCAGCACAATAAAATCTCCGGGCTGCCAGCCTCTTGTTGCCCTGTCCAGTTCGCTAAATCCACATGGAACTCCGGTAATGCTTCCTTCTATTTTTCGCCATTCTTCAATCTTCGACATTGCTTCCATCATTACTTTCTGAATGTGCACCATATCCCCGTTGATCTGGTTCATTCCAAGATCATTAATACTTTTTTCTGCATGTTCCTGTAGTTCAAAATTGTCAGCGCCGTCATCATAAGCCATACTCAGTATTTCTCCGGATATCCTGATCAATTCCCGTAAATGATATTTTTGGTAAATGATCTTTGCATGCGTTTCGATGTTGGCAGCAGAAAAAATTCCGTCTTGCAGTTGCGTTAAAAAGTACGGTCCGCCAATTCTATCAATTTCTCCTTTTGTCTGCAATTCCTGAACTACGGTCAATACATCTATGGGAAGATTCTTAGCCGCCAGCGATCGCATACACTTAAAAACAGTTTGATGTGTTTCAAGGTAGAAGCACTCCGGTTTTAAAATTTCAGCCACGGTATCATACGCATCTCTTTCCAGCATAATGGCTCCAAGCACAGCTGCTTCCAGTTCCTTAGCCTGCGGAGGCACTTTGCCAAATCCGTTCTCAGCTATTGAGGATGGCGTTCGCCTTTTCTTCTTCCAGTTTTCTTGCAATTCCTGAGTCATGTGTGGTATCTGTTTTAGGATAATCCCGTTCAATCCAGTTTAAAAAAGTGAGGTAGGCGCTATTATTTTTTGATAAAAGCGGCTTGTAATTGTGCATTTTTAAAACCAATTTTTTAATCTGTTCAGACGAAAACTTTTCTTTCAGCTTTAGATATTGCTTAATAGTAAAAGGTTCTTTCATCTTCCCAACATTTGGGGCAGACTTTAAAATAAACTTTTCAAAATTTTCAAAAAATGTTTGTTGTTCTGGCGTTGGCGCGACTGCGCCTAATACTTTACTTTTCTTTACTTTACTTTTCTTTACTTTACTTGCATCCTTTTTTGGATTCGTTTGCAATGCGTTCGCATCGGGTTCGGTATGCGTTCGCATACTTTTTTCTTTTTCCCATCTTTTAACGGCACTTTCAGCAGCTTTTTTACTCTTTTCATCTTTAAATTCCATGCGTTCCATGAAGCTTTCGGAGTAGAAGTACTTACCATCATCGGTAAAAACGAATAACCCAAAATCTTCAACCACAGACTTTACTTTAGAAGTATCTACACGCAGATCAAAGGCAATAGAATTATAATCTTTGATACACATATAATCAGATTCCTCCCGCATTCTTTCCAGTAGCATGAAATAAATACCATACCCCTCAACTCCATATTTTATTCTCACGGCCAATATTTTTGAATCGTTCCTCGAATTACTATCGTGGCTGAAATAGTTAGTTTTTTTCTTCATTGTTGGGTTCTTTCCAGGGGTAAAAAAGTCTATTTATCATTGTGCGAGCCAGTTATCAAACAATTCCTGTTGCTGCTTTTTCTTTGACTCTTCCGGATTGATCATCTTCCTTACCTGGCTTTCGATCGCTTTTGATTTCATCAGCAGGTTTTTATCTTTTCCACTTCTGAAATAAGCCTGTTGCGTATCCAGCATCAGTTTTACTTTAGCCACCAGAGAATCATATTTGTTTTGCAGTAAATCAACATTTTCCATGATTTCCTATTTTATTTCAATAAAAGTTTTATTATTCAGATACTTTTTAACCACTCTTCAGGAAAAGTGATCTTACCAGATTTGGTGGCGCTCTTGGTGTAAGTGTACTCATACGATAATTCTTTTTTTGTTTTTATAATTTGAATCAATTCCATTTCGTTGCTGTCGGAAGGGATTAGTATTTTATTTGGTGCATTCATTTTAAATTAGTGCCCTTATATATTTTCAAGAAATCTTCTTTTGCCTGCTTTTCTTTTCCAACTTCAGCATAGATGTAAGTGTTTCGATCTATCCTCAGCATCACTTTTTCTTTATAATCTATCTTCCTGGTACTAAATGTTTCTTCAGGCCTGCGACGTTCCAAAGCACGTTGACGATCAATTCTCATTCGCTCAGCAATATTTCTTTGCTTCTGATCAAGTTGTTTTGACTTCAGTTCTTTTTCTCTCTTTATTTGTTTGCCTGAAATAGGCCTTGGTTCCCTTTTTATTTTTACTGATTTCCTTTTCTTCTCAGGATATGGAGTAAGGCCTTCTTCAGCGCAAAGCTTCATGATCATCTCAATCACATTCTGCTGTGGCTGATCAATAACCAGAGAGATATATTTCACAGGCTTTACCCGCATCATGTTCCTGATGATACTTATGTCGGTTTCTGGCATCATATGATTATTGTTCTCTTTTGTTTGCCAAGATTTAATATCTCTTCCAGCTTTAGAATATATTTCATGGGCGAGGTTTCCTGGGAAAGTTTATCTGGATTCTTTTTGACAGCCGCAACAAGATCAGAAAGAGGAACCTTGCCAGCTTTATCAATCCGGAAAACAGCCGTTACAAATCCCCTGTCGTTCCATGCAGGAAAAACATCAGAAAACAATTTTGCATTTTCAACTGTTCTAACAGCCGCGTCCCAATTACAAATTTTAAAGGTGCCTTTGCAAAAACCCTGGATCAAATCAGATTCCGATTGTCCTCCATAGGTTGGATTTCCTGATTGTAATAACCGGATGCAGGCACCGATCGCAATTTTATAGTCAGCAATGAATTGGCCAAGGCGTTTATAATCTTCAATTCCCTGGTTTACATAGCAATTAATGAAATCAGTGTATTTCCATTTTTCTACATTAGAATTTACCGATGCGATCTGGTTCATTGTTTTATCCTCTGATACAATGATGTAGAAAACAGGGCTTTTTATTTTTTTGGACACATGCATCCTGTGTTGGCCATCTATTATATCCAGAAAATCACCTGACTCTCGTACTTCGATCGGTTTATAACGAAGCATATTATTGCCGTCCTTTATGTCCTTAATAATTCGATCGATTTTTTTAAGGTTTAGCCCCCTGTTTCCGTTGATCATCCGGAATCGGTTATAATCTACGGTTTGGTAAATTTTAGTGTCAGATAGTTGATGTTCCATAATTATATTTTTATTGGATTTACAGTGAATGAATTAAGATTGATGTACGCACCATGGTAAGTGAGCATTCCTTCACGGAATAATTTCCAGAGAAGATCTGCACCAAAAGTGGCCAGCGTACTATTTATAAACAGATCCTGCTTTTTGATTGCTTCGGCAAGGGAGCAGCTGGGGCCTTGGTCCTTTTCTTTTATCTTTTTTATTTCAGGGAACTTTTTAATGACGTTGGCCAGGGAACCTACCGGTTCATAATTTTCTGAGTGAGGTTGTTTTATTTTACCGACCGTTCCCAGAATTAACTGTCCTGTCTTCTGAAGATTTCCAAGGTCAAGCCAGTAAAAAGGTTTGTTGGTAAAATGGCTATCATTATTATTAGCAGAGTTCATCGGTTTTAAAAGGTGATCAATCTCTATCCTGGCTGCCGCAGTATCAACACAAGTAATTGTGATATTACTTAACTCTTTCGGCAATACAGGTTCAAATTTTTCAGGAATTGCCTGCCAATCTGTGCCATAAAAAGAATTCAGCCGGCTAACAAGTATGATCGCTTTATTTGTGTGCAAATCGGCGAAAGAAAACAACTGCCGACCAATATTTGAAGCGCTTACTACATCATCATCCCAGCACCTCACATGCAACCCCGGGTGTCCGAGATTTATAAGTGTAGAATGCAGGCGACCAAGATTAGTAAGTACCTGTGATCCTGTGCCGCCCATTCCAATCAAATCAATTGTTACCTGATGGGGTGGATTGAGTAAGTAAGGTTCCGTAAAATGCACTTTCATTAAAATAAATTTTTCAATGTTTTATTTTTATCAAATGGTTTCAGTTCGTTGTTATCCCACTTTTTATTCTTGCTACCAATAGCTTTTTTCCAAAGGATATTCAGGTTAGTTTTTGTTGGAGAATCGTCGCCATTTAGATGGCTGAATTCACTTTTCCAAAACAGATCTTCCCAATATTGCATTTCTGACAAATAAGTTTTCTCAACCGGTTTTTTAATTTTGGCAGTTCCAAGGCAAACCTCTCCTGAACTGTAAACGTTATGAAATGGAGCTCGAAACAATTTTGTTATTAATCCAGGTCGATCGTTTGTTTTGATGGCATAAACAGAAAGTCCCTTTCTTTCTACTTTATAAATAAGGGACGGAACTTCTGCCATTCCTGATGGTATTTTAAGGCTTTCCTGGAAATGCATCAACTTCGGCTGTGAAGGCTGAAACCACATCATAGAATAAAATCCTCCTGGAAGAACATCAAACGAAAGCAGGTTTTCAGGAATAAAACCAGAAACAGCGGTCCTGTTTTTCCTTTCATCAAAAAACACATCAACAATATCATCGAACGTTTCCTGCAGTAGCGGCTTACCTTCTAATATTTCTCCGGTAGGACCGATGTTGTGGCTTTCCAGATAATAATTTTCATCATAACTTTCTTTGGCAGTTGAATAAACAATCACTGCCAATGTTGGCTTAAAAACCGCCGTTAGTTCTTTAGCTGTTATGTTCATACTGTCTTAAAGTTTCGTTTATTGAATAAATAAGATTTGAAAATTTAACTGGCCAATCAGCTCCATTTTTTAGCCATTTAAAATCTGATTCCTGAATGTTTTTATCAATCACTTTGAAAATTGTTGGAGGAAACAAACCTTCCTGTGCTTCAGTGTTTAAAAATTCCTCGTGATAATCAAAGAAGGCATCAGTTGAAGTCCACATGATTGCTGCCTGATCTTCCCAACGTAGGCCCGCATCATTCATCCTGTTTTCGAAAGCGTAACCGAAATCATTGATATCATATGGTTCATTTAGAAGTTTACAACCGTTGATTAAAACATTCACTAATTTTTTATCCTGCTTGATCAATTTTAATTTATTTGATAGTAGCAAAGGATTGATGTAACCAGGAAGCTTAATCTTCTTTTCATATTTGGCTGGCATCCCTTTTTTATAAGTGTCAACCGATTTCGATAAGGTTTGATAATATTTTTCATCACGGTCTCCATCTTGTTCAAACTCTTCAATTTCCTGCTCCATAAAAGTGTCTGCATAAGAGTTCCACCATCCATCAATGTGAATTTTTTGTACCAGAATTTTTAAAAATTCCACGAAAAGATCATGTAAACGACGGTTATTTTTTTGCAGGTACTTTATTACGTTTTCAACAAAAAAGACATCATAATCATTCTTTTGGTCCAACTCCTGAAAAATTACAAAACACCATGTTTTAGTATCTGATTGCCTGATTTCAAAGTCAAAACCAAAAGGCAATAGTTTTCTGAATCTGGTAATGATCCAGTCAAGTTGAACCCGCATTGTCAATTGTTCAAGGGCTTTAAAACAGATTCCTTCCACTTTAAGCATTTCTGTTACTTGTACGTAAGCGGATTTGAGATCGTTATAAATTTTTTGCACAGAAGTATTTTCTTCACTCATCAAAAAAACTTCCGCGCCACCTTTTGGTTTGAGCCTCAGGGAAGAAATGGAATCCGCGATGATGGCATCAGAATTCTTTGACGATTGCAGTCTCTTGCGTCCTGTTTCCTGTCGCTTATTTCGTTCATAAGTGCCTTCCCCAATTTTTCGTGCAGTTCTTTTTTTGACAATTTTCTCCGGCATGATTTTTTAAAGTTTGGTTTCATACTTATTCAGATGATATTGATAAACTATCCCTTGGTTCCCACAGTTGTTTTGAATTCATAGACCGCTGCGTCTCCTTCGATCTTCGGACCATCAATGGTTGATGTCGTCAACTCCGGGTGACTGACCGAATAAAACTGGATCACTTCTTCCGGACTGAAATCAGGATTGGTATCAGCAAGCTCTATGGACTTGCCGTCCTTTTTAAAAAAGAATTTTCTCTTCAGACTTGTTACTTCTAATGCCATGATTACTTTGTTTTTTAGAGTTTTTATAAAATGTTTTGATATTGCTTTTGCCGTGTGCCTGCCTTACAAGATTTAGATTCAATGTGATAATTCCTTTCTTGTCTTTTTTAAAATATTCCTTCAGGCATTTTGCTGTTCGCTGATTAATCCATTGTACCGGATTGGCATTACCATGGTATAATTTATATTTCTCAACGCCATTGAGGTTCTTTGTTTTCAACAGATAATAACCTTCCTCTAAAAGCAGTTTTAATAAATATTTCTGGTGGCCAGTCATTGAAAATGGGTTTAAACGTTTGCGAATAAATCAGGAATAGAAGCTTTTGGTGTTTCATCTTTAACGGGCTTTTCTTTTGCCTTCTCAATTTTCTTTGCAGGTTTTTTTGCAGCCTCATTGCTTTTCTTTGCAGGAGGTGCCGCAGGTTTTGCATTTTTAGCCGCTTCTTTCAAATCCGCTTCTTTTTTCGCCTTTGCCTCTTTGATGGATTCCTGCAGATTGTTTAGGTCAACACTCAATCCCTTCGCTTCTGCAATCGGAGCTTTCACAGCTTCAAAGAAACCCGCGTCCAATTCTTCCGGCGTTCCAGTGATCAGCGCCGGGCTGATGGTGCCGGCAGTCTGCGGAAGCACACTTAATGTGATCTTTCCGTTTTTTCTTTTGATGTTCAGCGACAGATCAATACCGTCAATTTTTTCAAATAATTGTTGAAAGAAATTCATATCATTATTATTTTCTGGTGAAATCATTTTTTGTAATTCGGAAAGATGTTTTTCGGCTTGCTTGTGAGTTTTGACGATAGACTTTAGAATTTCTTCCGGTGAATCGTCCTCAGTAAGAACTTTATCTCTCTCTTCAGGCGTTTCTTCAATTTCTGGCTCTGGTTCCTGGCAGGCGCTACACAAATCCTCTTCTACCCAATGACAAGGTGATCCGGTTTTCTTAATGCATTGAATGCATTTGTCATCAGTGCAGCCACAAATACGGCAGGTTCTTATTTTCTCAGGCTTCTTAATTTTTAATAAAATGGTTCGGATAGTGGTTCCAGATTCTTTAAAGGCGCCTGGCTCAATCTCCTCTTGTTCTGCTTCCAATTCCTGCAGCCATTCACGGAATTCTATTTGTTTTTTCTGACTGCCAATGGTCCAGGAAGGAGAAGCTAGGGTAACAACCGTGCCACCTGGTTTGCATACTTCAAACATCTTCCGGATGTGATCAATGTCCTGATTTTTAGTAAATGGAGGATTGGCAATAACTATATCATAATGATTCTCTTTATTGGCACATTCAAGGAAATCATTGCCACGAATTTTAACTCCTTCCAGTTTGTTTAATTTCATCCTGTTCAAATCCATCAATTCATAACAATCAACTGTTTGATCCGGATGAGAGTAGCTTTTTTTAAAAGCTTTTATAAGAGCGCCATCACCCGCGCTTGGTTCAAGTACTTTTACAATTCCTTTAGTTGCCGGCAGCATACGAACCATTGTCTTTGCAAGCTCCGGAGGCGTCGCAAAAAATTGAAATTCCTTTTTTAAATTCCTGTCATCACCGTTGGCCACCGCCTCAAGTAGTTCTGCAGGATCCTCTTCAAAAACAAATCCTTGTGTTTTTCCGCCTTTCCATTTACCACCAATTAATTCCAGTTTCTTTTTTATCTCCAGATAAACTTTCCTTTCCAGCTGGCCGGCCGGCAGTTTTACTACCATTCCTTCTATTGTGCAATCTTTTAAAATATCCTGAGTCATACAAAAGGTTTATTGGTTATTATAAATTGGCATCAAAAGAGAAACATATCCTTCATGGTCCGGCGACCGAAAAAGAATCGCTTTATTCGGTTCGTGGATGGCCAGTTCGATATCTTCAAATTCAACCTGGTTCATAAGTTTCAGCATTTTTTCAGAACTAAACCTCATGGATGAAACCGGTCCGGTATAATCACCGTCCACTTCCACATTAATGTCAATGTTGTAATTGGTATCTTTTGCTAAAAACACAATCTTGCCTTTACTTTTTTTCAAAGCGATATCAGTTTCCTTCAAAGCGTTGCTGTTGATGTTGCATTTTTCCAGCGCATGAATTAATTCTGTCCTGCTTACTTTTAAATTAGAAGGAAAGTCTTGTGGGAAAATGGCGCGAAAATTGGCAAAAGCAAGGGTTGACCTGGTAACTGTTATCGTTACATCTTTTGTTTCAAAAACAATATTCTTATCGTTCCAAAATAAATGAATATCACTCAGCCCGTCCAGAGATTTGATCACTTTCTCGCTAATCAGAAGATCACTTTCTGCAGGAGATTCATTCGTGATACTGTAGCTGAAAACCATGTAAGACCCATCCGTACTGGCAATGGTTGTTTTCTCTTTTTTTAATTCAAGCAGCACGTTCATCAGCTGTGGCCGCGCGTCATTCTTACTTACAGTTCCAAGCGCCTTCGACATTAATGGAAGAAAATCTTCATGAAGAATCATTTCTTTTTTCCCTTTCACTTCCGGAACTTTTGGAAATTGATCAACCGGCTCCAAAGATTTCAATTCATAAACATCATTATCACCTGTGATTTTTACGCCTTTCTTTTCCTGTGAAAAAGTGAGTGGAACATTTTTGCTGAAGCCAATAATTTTATGAATCAGTTGGAACGGCAATAAAAATTCAAATCCTTCACCGGAAGTTTCGCACTCGCAGCGGTATTGAATGGTTATTTCCAAATCAGTACAAATAAATTCAACTGATTTATTTCCTACCCGGCAAAGAATGCTTCCAAGCGCTGCCAATGCCGGGTTTTTATGAACGGCATTGTTCAATTTGCCAAGCGCTTTTTTTAAAACTTCTGATGAGATGATAAATTTTTTCATTGTTGATTTTGATTTATTGATTATTACTTTTTAGTTTTTACTAAAAGGGACATCTGTTAATTGCCGGCCCTTATTCCAGATAGAATATTTACCTGTCTTACTCACCCTTATTTGCATCGTTTCTATCCGTCCAAATAAATTTATATTGCCTCCCAAATCAACCACCCAGCCGCTTTCTTTCAAAAGATGTGGACGCATTACTCTTCCTACCACCTGGTAATACCAGGCAAGGCTCATGGTTGATTTAGAAATAAGAATCGTTTCTAATTCTGGAAAATCAAATCCGGTGGTAAGCACTCCCACATTCACCACACACCTGATCACGCCGGCTTTAAATTGAGAAAGAATTTTATCTCTTAATTCCGGAGGCGTATCGCCGGTAAGAACTACCGCTCCCGGAATTCCTTTTGCCACCTTCTTTGCTTCAGAAATAAGGGAAGAAAAAACAAGCAGGTTCTTTCTTTTGGCCAACAGTCTGTTTGCGTAACCGATGGTGATCCCTTCCATGTTTATTTGCCGGTAATAAGATCTCAGAGAAGCATCAGAGAAATCCGTTCCTTTTGAATTCGTTTCAAGTCGTTCACGATCAATCACACCAAAACTGAAATATTCAAGTTTTGACAAATGACCGGCATCAAAGAGCACATCGTTTTGAATGTGATAAATAACCTTATTAAAAATTCTTGGGTCGGTCCTGTTGAGGAACTTTAATTGCGCGCCTTCTGAATCAGATGTTAGGCGATATGGCGTTGCTGTTAATCCCAAAACTTTGGCATTGTCCAGACTATTGATAAATGATTGATACATGCCGGCTTCTGAATTCACCAAATGACATTCATCAATGATCACATTCTTCACATCCTTAAAAAGGTGATGCTTCTTTGCAACGCTTCCAATCGTAGCGTAGGTAATTTGATCCACAAACTTTCCGCCGCCACTATGAGAATATATTCCGGCCCGGCCACCATAGGAAAGAAACTTTTCAAAGTTTTGTTTCAGAATTTCTTTTGAAGGTTGAAATACAACCGTTTTTCCTTCAAGTTGCCTTACCGTGTTGGCAATCACTAATGATTTGCCCGATCCCGTTGGGAGTATCTCAAAAGCGTTGAATTTTTTCTTTTTATCGTGAAAGAAATCAACACCGGCATTGATCGCCTCATGTTGGTATGGACGCGGTGTATAGATCATTTAACAGCCGCCATTTTAAAATCAGAAAGATCATCCTCAGTTTCTTCAGCCGAAAAGCACATTGTCAATTGTGCAGGATCTACAGCATCTTCATCTTCCACCACAGGAATATAATTTCCTTCCTTATATTTTGCCACTTCATTTCTGGCGATATCAGCCGCCTGTTTCAATTCGTTGTACCATTTATAACCAGAGTGTTCGTGAATGAAAATCTTTGGAGTTTCCAACGTGATCCTTCCACCACTACTGATATATTTATTACCAACAAGAATGATAGATTCATTCTCATCACCGCCATTTATTTTAAATCCGGTAACAGAATAAAGCGAAGTATGTTCGTCATCATGCAACTTATCAATATCTTCAATTTCGATGTTGGAGTTTTTAAACACATCATCCATAAAAGCCAAATGAACATTGAATTTTGTGAAGGCTTTTCTCAAACTTTCTTTTATGGTTCCCGCCTTTCCTTTGATGCTTGCTTTGTCGCCAATCCCGATCCCTTTCACTACTTCAAAACTGTAATTACAGAAATCATCTTTGATAGCAGCTTCAGTAATTGAATAATCCCGTTTTTCAAAATCAATTCCCAGAACCTTGTTGGCTATATTCTCAAGGTCCTGGCTGGTAATTGGATTTTCTTTACTTCCTTTTTTTGCTTTTGACATGTGTATTTATTTGTTTGTTTTTAAAATAGAATCCGACAATATTTCATTTTGTTTGCAATTGATATTGAGTAATTATTTTTTCGATTATCCAATAGAATAATCCAGTAACAGATGATATTTCATCATAAGAAGCACCGCTTCTCCAATAGCCGATAATGGCAGCTATTTCATATTGATCAAGTGAATACATACCGGCCATCTTTTTCATCGATAATTGTTGTGATTGGAAATTTGTCTTTAGGAATAAGTTTGATTATATCGATCAGATAAATTGATCCTGTAAAGACAACTCTCTTTTCTTCATCTAATATTATTTGAAGAACAAGGCATTTGCCCGAACCTCTTTCCTTATACTTTGATTCATCCAATTTCCAATCGAGGACGGTGATATCCTTTTTTAATATTTTATGCACTTTGATCTTATCGCCTACAAAGCCTTTGACAGTGGGTTCTATACCCAAATCTTTAAAAGCGGTCATGCTGATAATAATTTTTTACGTAAATGAATAGAGTTACAATGCTTCAGAATCCCATTATAGGAAGCCCGTGAAGCTGGCGCAATTCCTTTAGCGACCTTTCGCGCAAGGTTTTGCTTTATTTTTTTTCTTATAAGAACGTACTTGTGAAAGTGTACATATCCTGCAAAATCAATCCCGTTTGGTTCAACAGGAGCAATCCTGTAATTCGGTTTTAGTTTTAGTTTCAGATTAACTTCCAGGTATATTTTAATTTCTCCGAGGATATTATGCAGATATTCTTTTGATCCGGAAAGAATCACAATATCATCTGCATAGCGGAAAAGATGTTTTACACCTAACTTTTCTTTTAGATAATGATCCAGTCCATTGAGATAAAAGTTTCCAAAATACTGACTCAAATAATTTCCGATCGGAATACCAGGTGCGCTATCAATAATGTTATCAAGAAGCCATAATAGATCTGTATCTTTTATTTTCCTCCTCAATAACAGTTTTAAAATATCATGGTCAACAGATGGATAAAATTTTTGAATATCGATCTTCAGGTAATACTTGGTGGCAGATTCATCTTTTAGTGCTTTGCGCAAGACGAAAGACGTTGCATGAATTCCTCGTCCTTTTATGCAGCTGTAAGTGTCGGCAGTGAAAGATTTTACAAACAGATCCTCTAATTTCAACATTATACCGTGATGAACAATTCTATCAGGGCAATAAGGCAATCGGTATATTTCTCGTTCTTTAGGTTCGTGAATTTTGAATATAGAATAAGCAGATGTAGTGAAGGTTTTATTTAATAAGGACTGATGAAGAGCAATAATATTTGCTTCAGCGTTTTTATCAAATACCTTAACGCCGTATTGATTTAACTTACCCTTCCTGGCAATGCTTTCTGCCAGCGTAAGATTTTCTATGCTGATGATATCCTGATATAAATTTCCTTTTCTTTTCATTGCCTTTGCTTATAAAATGTCTTTTTCTCTTTCGGTACCAAAGCCATTTTTGAAATTTGTGATTTTTCGCCAAGAGGCGGGGCCTGTGTCGCAAGAAAACTTCTTTGCATAGGTGAGGGCCGACATTCGTATTCGTATTCCAGTTATCGTAGTCGTTGTACGACAGGCTGAAGCCTGAACCTGAACAACCGGCAGCCATAGCAACACACAGCCTTATTTATTTTATAAAATCAAATCGATGTAATCGTTAATGAAATATTTAACCATGTGCTCCAAAACATCGCTGTCCAAAAAAGCAAAGCGAGGGCCGACAGCCGTAAACGTACGCCAGTTATCGTAGACGCGGTACGACAGGCCGAAGCCCGAAGGATGTTTATCATCCTTAACAATTCTCCACCATGGCTCATATTTCCAAACTTGACCATCCGTGAAGTCAGGAAGCTTTCCTCCATTGTAATAAAGAATCATTGTTGAAAGCTTAAAATCGGCAATGGATCTTTTACTGATAGCATCAGCAGGAAATTCTTCAGGAATTCTTTTGGTAAGCTTGCAAAATTCTTCCCATGTTTTTGCAAGTACTCTTTTTTTTGTTGGCATTTTGTTTTTTAGTTTTAATTATAAAAATCGTGATAGTACTTTTCCATGATCTTGATACCATGCATCATTACATTATAATCAAGATAGCAAAGGCGAGGGCCGACATTCGTAATCGTAGCCCAGTAAGCGTAGGCGCCGTACGACAGGCCGAAGCCCGATTTATGATAGAACCTTGGCTCGTATTTAACCTGGTTAGAGTTACTGTGATCTACTTTTACTCCTTCGTTTAGAACATTAATACCAAACTTGAGTATCTTATAAGCGATCTCATCTTTGGTATCATTTGCGCTAACTATTTCAGATTGAATTTTACCGCCAATACGGAATAGATCTTCTAAAGTAGGAGTACGATCAATGATGTTCCTGGAAAAGAAACCTTCCGGAAATGATTTTTCAAGAATCAAGTTGAGTTCAGGCATCTCTTTTTCATGAAGCAGCCTTGCTGTTTGGTCGTCAATTTTTAATGTTGTCATTATTTTATTGTTGAGGATTAATAATATTGTTTGCTTCCTTTAAAGCACCCTGCTCACGAAGGAATCTTTTGATGGTTAAAAGCTTGCCTTGAAGGATTCTAATGTTTTCGATTAATAACTGTCTTTCCAATTCTTGTTTCTTAAATTTCGTATCGAGCTCACGTTTTCTTCTTTCCATTATCTCTTCATCTTGATCTGGCATAATCGCACCAATTATTTCAATCATCATAGTGCCAGGAAAACTTTTCGTTGGGAGGCAGTCCAATCCATCAATTATTAATTTGAAATCATCTTCAGTGAGATCGAAATTTTCTATTTGCATTTTTTATTAATTTAAAATGGTTGTTTTGAAAAGTTTACGTTCAGTCCTGGCTTCTTACGTGATAATCCCTTTTTTATCATACTTATATTTTGCCGAGTTACATTGTAGATAGAAGCAAGTTTATAAGTTGAAAGATTACTTGACCTAATCATTTTTACTTGCTCTTCTGATAACTTACAATTGCCATGTCTTTCCCCTTTTGCAGATCTGTTTCTTAAAACCATATCCAACGAATTTTCTTTTGGCGTTCCTGGAATAAGATGATCTGGATTAATACATAATGGATTATCACATGTATGTCTAATCACATTGCCTTTCGGTAATGCTCCTTTATATTTTTCATAAACATATTTTGATATGGTCATGTGTTTTTTGTCAATCTGTATTTGAGGGTAACCATAAGTATTGACCGAATGGCTTGTGCAATTATGACAGCCTTTTTCTGTGACCTTCCATTTGATTTCTTTTCTTTTTCTGATATATACTCCTGGTGGCATGGCTTAAAATGGGTTTTTACTAAAATTTATTTGTAATCCTGGTTCTGCGATTGTTACCACTTTACCCGTTACCTCAGTTATTTCCTGTTGAAATCTTTTTGCATCAGAATTGGAATCTGATAAATGTATCAGCACGATGTTATTTACATTGCTCAAATCATTTGCACGAAGAAGATCTTTGCATGTGGCCAATGACATGTGAGATTTAAAAATTCTATTCCTTAAAAAGTCAGGAGATTC
>Ga0134128_10005865_pt1 | contig 14880 bp, 9 predicted proteins | sample KB31754_FD_96462 | JGI IMG/M metagenome (GOLD analysis project Ga0134128, IMG submission 96462) | Terrestrial soil microbial communities with excess Nitrogen fertilizer from Kellogg Biological Station, Michigan, USA - KB3-175-4 | ecosystem: Environmental > Terrestrial > Soil > Unclassified ... | reverse complement strand
CTGCAGTTGCTACGGACCGAGTAATACTGCGGGGACGACGGCAACACCATCCTGCCGTCGGTACGCGTGCCTGCCGGTCGTGATGACCACCATGTCAGTCAGGCTGGTGCCAAGCTGCTCACGGAGCCACAGGAGATGGCTCACGTCCGCGTCGGTGACCTCGGCGCTCGCCTTTACTTCAAGCGCGACCACGCGATGGTCGCCTGTCTCGATGATGAGATCGACCTCGCGCCGGCCGTCGTATGTGCGGCAGTGATAAACGCGTGCCTCGGAGGCTTGCGCATAAACGCGAACGGATTGCGTAACAAGCGCTTCGAACATCTGCCCGAGAAGAGTTCCGTCTCGAGGCGGAGCGTCGGTTGGCGGAATCGTCACGAGCCTGGCACCGGCCGGAATACCGCCGAGCAACGCGCCCGTATCCACGCCAAGGAAGCGAGCAGCCAACGCGGGATCAACCAAGTGGTGCTTCGGAGCCTGTGTGAGGCGCCTCAGATGGTTCTTCGTCGGCACCCACCCGGGAACCTGATCGAGAATCCACAGTTGTTCGAGTACATTACGATAGGCAATCACCGTGGTTTTCGCCGGGATTTCCTCTGCCCCCGCTGAGGCGGCGTTGCGAATTTTCTCGAGCGACGTGGTGGTAGCCGTGGCGGCCGCGAATGCGGCCATCCAGCGGCGGAGGGTCTGCGGACGCCGTACCGCGTAACCTTGCTCCTCGAATTCCCGATCGACGATTCGCTCGAGGTAGCCATCCAGCTGGGCTCGCAGCGCTCTGCCCGACAGTCTCCGGATCCCTGGAAAGCCCGAGGCGACGATTTCATGGGCGTAGTCGGCGAGACCGATTTTTGTGTGACCCTCGGCTTTCGCTTGTGCGCCGCGGAGTAGCGTGGCCAAGCTAACCGTCGGCTTACCCAGGCCACGCTCTGCCAGACTGAGCGGTCGCATCCGGATTCGCACAATCCTGCCGGCCCCGGAATGGCTCGGCGGTCTTGTGGGGGTTGCCGAGCCCGCTAGGAGAAACCGGCCCGGAGTCGGGTCTCGATCAACTGCGGCGCGTACAGCGTCCCATAGCGCCGGCACATGCTGCCACTCATCCAGCAAAACTGGCGGCGGATCTTTGAGCAGCACCGTTGGGTCCGCAGCCGCGATGGACCTCATCTCAGGCACGTCAACGCGATGCACGGTGGTCGCGCGGCGTTCTGCGGTCGCGGTCTTGCCCACCGCTTTGGGTCCTTCGATTGCGATGGCGGCGAGCTGTGGTAGCAGTTCATCGAGCTCGCCATCGACAATCCGCCGCGTGTAATCGGTCATGGGTGGTGAACTGCCGGCTTGGGCATTCAGAATACCAGACAACCGCTCAGTAGGCTACCATCCAACCTAATTACACGATACCATTTAACCACAAGGCAATACCATTCCCCCCCAGCTTCAGGCAACGAGGCGAGAAGCACAGCGTACCCCCAGGGCCGTGGGGGTATGACCGGGGGTACTTCTTCTTTGCGGCCAGGTGAACTGCCGCAATTTCAGGCACTTCCGCGAGGAATTCGACTCCGACCTCGGGCACCACGCCATCCTTTCTGTCGGGTAACTCGCCCGAATGCCCTGTGTTCACTGCGCCGCGGGCGGTCCGGACATCCTGGTCGTGATGTCGAGCCTGCGGTGCTGACGCAGAACGAGCAGCCTGATCTTCTCGCCCGGATCGTAGGAGGTGAGGATCCGGATCGCCTGGGAGCTGCTCGCCGGAGTGCGGCCGCCGATGGAGAGGATCACGTCCCCGTCTTGAAGGTGCAGCACTCCGTGCGTCGGCGCGCGCACCACCAGGATGCCGTGATCGGTCCCGAAGTAGCGGCCGAGCTGTGGCGTGAGCGTGGTGAGCTCCATGTTTCCTGCCGGACCCGCCAATGGCTCCCGCTCCGGCCCGGCTATCGGCAGCGATAGGGCCGCCAGCTGGGCATCGGTCGCGATCCTCTCCCGCGCGGCATCCACCTGCGCCTGCATACCCGCCTGCTGGGCGGCGATCTGCCCCTGGAGCCTGGCCTGATTGGCATCGAGCTGTGCCTGCACTTTGGCCTGCTGCGCGGCGAGGCTCGCCTGGGCCTGCGCCTGCTGGATGCTCATCTGAGTCTGCAGCCTCTCCTGAGCGGTATTGGGCACGAGCGGCACCGGCAACACCGGCGGACCTGCCGTCGATACGGGCAGCAAGACGGCCGAGACCACTGCTGCGCACAGCGCCGGATGGATGAGGGGCCTCACCATATCCAATAGACGCACCAGACGCGAAAAGGTCGCGCGGACTCCGTCGATTTCCGAGGCGCTGCTTCGTCTACTGAGCGAGGAACGCAACCACATCATCTGAGCGCAATGTGTCATGAGCCCGCGAATCGCCGATATCATCGCCTGCATCCGTCGAGCGGCGCCCTATCTGGCCATCGAGCTCGTCCTGCCCGGTGGATCACTCATCGCCCTGGTTCTCTGGATCACGAAGAACCGGGGCATGCTGAAGCAGAGGCTTGCGAGAATTCGCTTCCGCGCGCAGACCGCCACTCAACTCGTGGCAGTTCTCCGTCCGTCCGCGGCGTCCACGCTCTGAGCCTGCGCCCCGGACTTCAGCACCATGGCCATCATCAACAGCACGCCGAGAATCACGGCGATGCTCGCGGCGCCCATCACCGGCCCCAGCCGGTCTTCCGAAGCCACATGGCCAAAGAGCAGGAGCAGCCCGGTGAACATCGCGAGTCCGCCCGCCTGATGCAGAACGAACTGGATCGTGGCGAGCGCGCGCGACGGTGACGGCAGCCACAAACGGTGAATCACCGCGTAGATGAGCGAAGTGACGAATCCAACCAACATGATGTGCGTGTGGGTGATGAACTGACCGTGATTGCCGGACATGGCCATGTAGATGCCGAGGCCCATCCCGGCGGCGGCATAGCTGAGCGCCCAGATCAGATAGTGTCTGTCGAAGCTTTTCATCGCAGCCCCCGATTGTTGTAGTGGGGGGCAGTCTGGCGGCGGGCGGCGGCGGCTGTCAAGGGAGCGGCCGCCCCTGCATGATGTGCCGGCCGGTCGGAGGATCAATGGAGGGCGCCGGAGCGATCGATCCTCACGATCGCATCCCGCGCCAACTGTCGGACCTCCGGGCTCGAATCATTGAGAGCCTGCCGCAGGTCGGGCAGCGCGCCACGAGCCGCGGATCCGATCCCGCCGAGCGCGCTGCAGGCGCTGCCGCGTGAGCCCGGATCCGGGCTGTGCAACAGGGTGCGAAGATGCGGCACCGCGATTGCCGCCGCTGCGCCGATGTCGCTGATGTCCTGCGCAGCCCAGGCCCGGACATCGGGATCCGTGTCCTCGAGCGCCGTCAGCAGAGCCGGGAGAGCGGGACGCATGTCGAGCTTCGATCCGCCATCGGCGAAGTGCCACCAGCCACCCCCTATGACATCCAACGCCACAGCGACGTCGCGGCGCATCTCCGGGTCGCTATCGTGAAGCGCGCGGGCGAGCGCGGGAACGCTTGCCGGGCCGAGCGAATGGAGCTCCTCATAGACCCCCTGACGTTTCGATTCGAGGGCGGGCAGAGGCGGCGGAGTTGCCTTCGCGGCGAGTGCCGAACCGGTTCCGCGCGGAAATGCCTGCATGGGCAGCGGCAGATTGCGCAATTTCGCGACTACGGAGTCGGCCTTGGCCGCATCGGATTGCGCTGTGCGTGGATGGACCGCGGACGCCGTGTTTGCGCCCGCGATCAGGATGGTCAGAACCATGACGCCGCGGCAATGAATGCGCGGCCGCTCGGTGCCGGCCTGTTGGTACTGCCGCTCTCGTCTGTCTCGACCGCTCAAGCGGTCATGATAGCATCGGGCCGCGGCTCAGCTGACGGCTCGGCCGCTGGACGCCGGCGCGGCTCGAACAACACGATGTCCCCCGGAGCATTGGACGCGACGATGCAGTTGCGCCCGTTGGATTTCGCCCGGTAGAGCGCGGCGTCCGCGCCGGCGATCAGATCCTCGATGCGCTCGCCATCCACCGGATGGGAGGAGATGCCGAGTGAGGCCGTGATGCGGGGCAGCGCAATACCGCGTGAGAATACATGCAGCTGCGCGATCGCCTCGCGGATGGCCTCCGCCTTCAAATACGCATCGTCCACCGTGCATCCCGGCAGGACCACCAGGAATTCCTCGCCGCCGTAGCGACACGCGACATCTTCTACGCGGGTATGACGCTTGAGCACCTGTGCGAGATTCCTCAATACCTCGTCCCCGGCGTCGTGGCCATTCGTATCGTTGAAGGCCTTGAAGTGATCGACGTCGAGCATGAGGAGGCTCACCGGAAAGCCGTGCCGCTGCGCGCGGGCCAGCTCCCGGTGCAGCGAGATCTCCAGGTGCCGCCGGTTGTAGAGATCGGTCAGCGGATCGCGCTCCGAGCCGCTGCGCAAGGTCTCCTGGAGTCTCAAGTTGCCCACAGCGAGCGAGAGTTGCTCGGCCAGCACCGAGGCCAGCCGCTGAACATCCTCGGAGAGGCTCCCCTCCCCGCCCACGCGCAGGTGCAGCACCGCCAGGGTGTCTCCTTGAGAGACCAGGGGCACGCACAGGCAGCTGTCCTCACTCTCACCGACATGGCGGCAGACGGTTGCGGCACTGGCCGGCTCGTAGAGGTGCGGCCGACCGCGACGCAGTGCCCAACAGTCCTCGGAGGCAAAGCTCTGCGCCGCCACGACGGATCCCCAGCCGACCTGCAGCTCCAGTGTGGCATCGTCACGTCGCGAGACATAGAGGGCGCCACCGACGCCCGGTAAGAGCTTCGGCAGTGCCCCGTGGATCACTGTGTTGGCCTCGGCTTGCGAGTGACAGGTCTGCAGCAGCTCCACCATGGTGCTCATCGCGGAGACCTCCTCGAGGAGCCGGCTCTGGCGCCGGATGGTCCCCTCGAGCTTCGATTCGGTGCGGCGGCGGACGATGGTTTGCAGAGCCAGCAGCGTGCTGAGCACTATGCATAGCCCGAAGAGCGCCGGCAGCCCGATCGAGACGTGGTGCGCTCCATCCTGGGCGCGAGCAAGCACGAGGGCGCCGAGCGCCAGGATGTTGAGGGCGAGGCAGGCCAGGATCGTGGCGATGACGAACGGCCCCCGGCCGCGGTCGGCCGACCGCACCGGCAGGAGATGACTCGTATGAAGCCCGGGCACCTGCATGAGAACTGCGTCACACCTGAAGACATGTACTTCACATAGTTCTTCGGCTTGCCGGGCGGGTCCTTTAGCCCTTCCGGGCGAAGTGTGATGCAGCTTCGCTGCGTACCCCACCTGCGGACGGTGCCTGGGCGCCTCGGCGCAGAAACTGCTCTTCCAGCTCCGCTGCCGTGAGCGGCCGTGCCAGCAGGAACCCCTGCACCTCATCGCAGCCGCGCGCGCGCAGCCATTCGAGCTGGCTGGGACGCTCGATGCCCTCGGCGGTCACGACGAGACCCAGAGTCTTGGCGAGCGAGAGAATGGCATTGGCAATCGCAGCGTCGCCCGCCGAGACATCCACATTGCGCACGAACGCCTTGTCGATCTTGAGGCGGTCGGGCGGAAAGCGCGTGATGTAGGCAAGCGAGGAGTAGCCGGTACCGAAGTCATCGAGCGCGATGCGACAACCGAGCTCGCGCAGCCGCTCGAGAGCGTGGCGCACCTTGGTGGAGTCCTGCACCAGGACCGACTCGGTGATCTCGATCTCGATGAGCCCGGTCGGGACACCGGCCGCGGTCGCCTCCATCTCCACGACCCGGGCCGGATCGCCGTGCAGAAGCTCCTTGCCGGAGACGTTGATGGCCACGGGAATGGGGAAGCCCGCGTCGAGCCATTTGCGCAGCTGGCGGCACGCGGCACGCACCACCCAGCTTCCCATCTCGAGGATGAGCCCGCTGTCCTCGGCGATCTCGATGAAACGGGTAGGCGAGACCTCGCCGTGCTCGCTGTCGTACCAGCGCAGCAGCGCTTCCACTCCGGAGAGGCGCTGGTCCTTCAGGCTGAACTTCGGCTGGTAGCGCAGCTGCACGCGGTCTTCCTGGACGGCCCGGCGCAAGCGCGCCTCGAGCTCGAGCCAGTCGCGCAGGCGGCTGCTCATTGCCGGCGTGTAGATGGCTATCGACGCCGCGTTGCCGGTCTTCGCCTGGTACATCGCGGTGTCGGCATGCTTGAGCACGGTGGCAACATCCGCGCCGTGCTGCGGGTACACCGCAACTCCTATGCTCGGCGTCGAATAGAACTCGAGGCCTTCATGGACGATGGGCTCCTTGAAGGCGGCGCTGCACTTCTCGGCAAGCCGCACGGAGAGCGCGCCGGCCTCAGGGTGTCTGACCAGGATCACGAACTCATCGCCGCCGAAGCGCGCGAGCGACACATGTGCAGGATCGCCTTCCGGATCCTGCAGCGACTGCGTCAGCTTGCCGGCGACCGTGCGCAACACTGCATCGCCTGCCGAATGACCGAAGGTATCGTTGATTCGCTTGAAGCTGTTGAGATCGAGGTACACGACTGCAACGGTCTCTCCCACGCGCGCAGCCTCCGCGAACTGCCGCTCGGCGGTCTCCAGACAGCGCTGCCGATTGGGGAGCCCCGTGAGTGGATCGAAATAGGCCAGCCGCTCGATCCGCTCGGCGGCAGCGGCATTGCGCAGGATGTACTCCAGGCGCCGAGGCAGCAGGGCCCAGTTGACCGGTTTCGATATGAAGTCGGTGGCGCCGGCATCGAAAGCGAGCGTGATGGCGACCGAATCCTCGTGGCCGGTCACCATCACGATGGGGGTGGTCGTGAACCGTGGATCGCCGCGCAGCCGTCGGCACACGGCATAGCCGTCCAGGCCCGGCATCTCGACGTCCAGCAGCACGATTGCGGCTCCGTACAAGCGCGCCGCTTCCAGGGCGTCGGTACCGTTGTCGAACATGAGAGGCGCGAGGCCTACCTGCTCGGCGGATTCGGCGAGAAGGAGCCGCCCGGTTTCCTCATCGTCCGCGATGATGGCTATCGGCTGCGCCGGCGTCGTCATGCGCTCTCCCTCCGCTCGAGCCCGGTCATCTCCGAAATGAGTGTCGGGTGAGCAGCATGCAGACGCTCGAATACGCTCCAGGCCGCGGTCGCATCGCCCTCGGCACACAGCTGCTCGAGACGGCGCACGTCCTCCGAGAACGCCATTGCTCCAACATTGGCGGCGCTCGACTTGAGCTTGTGGCAGATCGCGCGCGCAGCCGCGAGGTCGCCGCTGCGAAGCGACGCCTGCAGCTCACCGAGGGCGGCAGTGGATCCCCCGCGAAAGAGCTCGACCAGCCTGGCATAAAGGTGGGTCCGGCCCGGCGCCCCCGAGCCGCGCAGCCTCGCCACGGTCGCCTGGTCGACCTTCGAGAGGTCTTCGAGCGGCGGAATGGCCCGCGCATCCTCCGCGTTGGTTAGCCTCTCCCGGCGCTCTGAAGTCTTCTCGGTCATCGAGCCGCCGCTCGGTTGCACGAGAGGCCGGGGCTTGCAATCGGCCGGGACCCAACGCCGCAGCAGCTTTTCGCAATCCTCCGGCGTATACGGCTTGCTGAGTACGTCATCGATCCCGGCTGCCTCGCAGCGCGCGCGAACCTGCGAGGGCGTGTGCGCCGTGAGGGCAATGATGGGTATGCGACGGCCCGCTCCGGCCCGCTCACGTATCAGCCGCGCCGTCTCATAACCGTCGAAGGCGGGCATGTTGATGTCCATCAGGATCAGGTCGAAACGCTCGCTCGCGCTGCGTGCGAGAGCCTCGGCCCCGTCCTTGGTCCAGACGGAAGTGCAGCCGAGCGCTTCGAGATAGCCTTGAGCGACCGCCGCATTGACCGGCTCGTCCTCCACGAGGAGGACGTGGGCGCCGATCGCTCCAGTCGCGACACTCGCAACACTGGCGACATCGCCTGCTGACTCTGTCTGCGTGTCTGCCGAAGCCGGGGTAGCGGCGCTCAGATCGAGCGGCAGGAGCACACGGAAGGTCGAGCCCGTGCCCGGCGTGCTCTCGACCGTGATGCTTCCACCCATCAACTCCGCAAGCTCGCGGCAGATCGCGAGCCCGAGGCCGCTGCCCCCGAATCGCCTGCTGGTCGATTCGTCGGCCTGGGTGAAAGGCTGGAAGATCTTCTCTACCGTTGCGGGATCCATGCCGATGCCCGTGTCGGCAATGGCGATCCTGACGGCAGCCCGATCTGCTTCCCTGAGCTCGACCTCCGCATGCAGCAGGATCTCGCCGTGCTCCGTGAACTTGACCGCGTTGCCGACGAGGTTCATCACGATCTGGCGTATCCGGAACGGATCGCCGATGAGGGTGCGTCCTTCGGGCGCGCCATGACCCGGCGCCGGCGGCCGCACGTTGAGGCGGATGCCTTTGGCCTGGGTGGTTGCGCTGAACAGGCGCGCACATTCCTCCAGGATACGATCGAGATCGATGGGCAGCTTCTCGAGGGCGATCTTGCCGGCCTGGGCCCGCGACAGATCGAGGAGGTCGTTGACGATGCGCAGCAGGACTTGCGCGGATGAGCGGATGGTCTGTGTGAGCCGCGACTGCGTGGCCGACTGCGGGGTGCGGGCGAGCAACTCGGTCATGCCGACGACACCGTTCATCGGCGTGCGCAACTCGTGGCTCATCCGGTCGAGGAAGTCGCTCTTGGCGCGCGCCGCGTCGGCCAACTGGCGATTGCTCTCGGAGAGCTCGCGGGTGCGTGCGGCAACCTCCGCTTCCAGCCGCTCACGCTCGCGCGCCTGATGTCTGCGCTCGAGCTGCTGCTTGCGCAGCCGATGCGCCACCAGGCCGAGCACCACGAGCGCATAGATCGCGTAGGCCCAGGGCGAGGCCCACGGCGCCGGGTCGCGGTGCAGCGTGATCTTCAGAGGCGCGCTCCATACGGAATCGGAGTTGGCGCCGCGCACCTCGAGGACGTGATCCCCCGGCTCGAGGTTGGTGAGCGTGATGCGATGCTGTGCACCGAGGTCGATCCAGCGGTCGGTCAGCCCCGCCATGCGGTAGGCGACGCGGTTGTGCTCGGGGGAGGTGAAGTCGAGCACGTTGAAGTCGAGTGAGACGATGTTGTCACGGTAAGAAAGCGGGATACGGGTGCGCAGCCAATACGGCGTGACACCGGATGCCGGCGCGCCGAGGATCTCGATACCAGTGAGCGTGAGTCGCGGCGGCTTGGAACTTTCCTCGAGACGGGAGGGATCGAAGATGTTGAAGCCGCCGGGCCCGCCGAAGCAGAGCCGCCCGTCGCGCAGGTGGAAGTGCGCGCCCTCGGTGAACTCCTCTCCCATGGCTCCGTCGGCGACGTGATAAGTCTTGACGACCTCATCGTCCGGGTTGAGCCGCATGAGGCCCGCATTGCCGCTCATCCAGACGTCGCCGCTCGCGTCGATCAGCACACCATTGATGGTGTCACTGGTGAGTCCCTGGCCAAGCGAGAACGTTCGGAAACGAACCGACGCCGGCGCTGAGTCGGCGCGCGAGCCGAGCGCGAGGCCGCCGCCGCTAGTGCCGATCCAAACGCGATCGTGCGAGTCCACCGCGAGGGCATAAATCGTGTTCGAGGGCAGACTGGCCGGGTCATGCGGATCGTGACGGAAGACTTTGATCACCGTGCCGTCAGGCGCGGCGAGATCGAGGCCTCCGCCGTCGGTTCCGATCCACATGTTACCCCGCGAATCTTCGGCGAACGCGTTGACGATTTCCGAGCTGACTGAGCCCGGCGCCGATCCGTTGGGAAGCTGGCGCACCCATCCGGTCACCGGGTCGATGACGTCCGCGCCGCCGCCGTGGGTGCCGACCCACATCTGTCCATTACGGGCCCGGAAGATCGTCATGATTCCCGCGGCGCTCAGGGAGTGCGGATCGCGGGGCTTGACGGGAATCCAGCTGAGCCTGCCGTGCCGATCCAGCGTGGCGATGCCCTGGAACATCGTTCCGATCCAGAGTACGCCGCGGCGATCTTCGCGCAACGCCAGCACCCGGCCATGATCGAGAGCCTCGAGCCGTGCCGTCAGGGATCCGAGATCGATTCTCCGGCCGCTGTCGAGATCGTACTCGGCCAGTCCGCCGGCCATCGAGGCGATCCAGACTCGATTGTCGGAAGCGTCGGCGAACGCCGTGACGAATCGGCTTTCGAGCCAATCGGGGCGGCGTGCGCCAAGCTCGGCGCTGCGGGGATCCCAACGGCTGACACCGCCGGTGCTAGTGCCGATCCATACCAGGCCGGCCGAGTCCTGATAGAGGGACTCTACCAACGAGTCAGGCAGCGAATGAGGATCATCGCGCTCGTGGCGATAGCGGACGAAAGTTCCCGCGGCGCGGTCGAGCAGATCGAGTCCTGCCTCCGTTCCCACCCACAAATCCCCGTCCCGATCCTCCAGGAGAGCGTACACATAATTGCTGGCGAGCGACCCTGGATTTTGAGGATCATGGCGGAAAACCTGCAAGAGACGGCCGTTGCGATCCAGCCGGTCGAGTCCGCCGTTCTGGGTACCCACCCAGATCGAGGCGCTGCGGTCCTCGAGCACTTGCGTGACGTAGCTTCCGGTGAGCGCGTGCGGATCACCGGGCACGGAGCGGAAATGGCGGAACGTGTGCCGGCCGGGCTCGAGCTCATCGAGGCCCTGATCGGTGCCCACCCAGAGATCGCCGGCGCGATCGAAGGTGAGAGTGGTGACATGATTGCTCGCCAACCATCCGGGATTCGCGGCGTCGTTTCGCAGGTGTTGGATGCGCCCCGACCGGGGGTCGAGCACGTCCAGACCCGCGTCGGTCGTCCCGATCCAGACTCTTCCCTGCGCGTCGATGGCAAGTGTGCGTATCTCATCGCTCGCCAGGGAATTTGGATCATCCGGCTCGTGACGATAAACCGTAAAATCATTCCGGGAGCGGTTCCAGCGGGCGACGCCGCCGTTGTTGATCGCAATCCAGAGATTGTGATCGGGCCCTTCGGCGATCTGCCGGATGAAGCTGCCTGGCAGGCCGTGTTTGGCTCCGGACGCAATCCCGTAGCGGACGAGATGCTGACCGTCATAACGGACGAGGCCGTCTTCGGTGCCGAACCACATGAAGCCCTGCGAATCCTGGAGCACGCTGCGAACCGTGCCTTCCGGCAAGCCGTCCGCCGTGGTCAGATTCGTCAGATACAGCGGCGGCGCAGTGGCTGCGGCGGCCATCGTGGCCGCCAGCAGCAACACTGCTCCACCGAACAGGGATCGGCTCGAAGCGCCTGTGGTCACATCGCGCCCGTATCGCTATTGGTTAGGTACCCAGGGCTGGATGGGCGCCGGCGCCGTCCACCAGGAGACGGATGAGGTCCAGGCGTAATTGCTCGTCCAGGCATAGTTACTGGTCCACGCGTAGTTGCTGGTCCAGGCGTAATTGCTCGTCCAGGCGTAGTTCTGCGACCAGGCGTAAGCGAATCCCTGGTTCCACGGATAGCTCTCACTCCAGCCGTACCCCTGAGTGCCCGGATACGAGCCTGACCACGTCAAGCCGGCGCCGGGCTCCGCACTGCCCGACTTCCAGGACAGCATGTTCATGATGTAGTAGTTGCCCTTCTTATCGCGGTTGGCCGGGCCACGGAAATGCTCCGTTCCGGCGAGATCGGCGCTGATGTCGAGCCCCACGTTGGCGCAGCCGCTCGCGGAGCTGTTGACGGCCGCTACGGCATTGATGAGGCCGGCGCCCTGCTGGAAGACGCTGTATGCGAGAGTGCCGCTGGAAGTCACTGCGGGCCTGGCGGAGGCCATCAGACGGCATTTCACCTCGTCCGGCGTAAGCGTCGGTTCCGCCTGCAGCATCAACGCAACCACGCCAGAGGTCACCGCCGCCGCTTGCGACGTGCCAGACATGGTGAACATCTGCTCGACGATGTTCATCGAGTTGGGATCGATGTTGGCGAGATAGCTGCCGCTGGCCATCGAGGCCACCATGTGGCCGCCCGGGGCAACCATCTCGGGCTTGACGAATCCCTCGTATGTCGGACCCGTGGAGGAGAACGAGGCGAGCCGCCAGTCGCTCGTATTATAGGGCTGATAGTTGTCGGTGAGCGCGCCGACCGTGATGACGTAGGGCACGTTGCCCGGCACGTCGATCGTCATGGGGTTGGATCCCTCGTTGCCCGCCGCCACAACGACCACGATGCCCGCCTGCCAGGCGGCCATCACGGCCTGATTGAGCGGGTCTTGCCAGTAGAACGACTGCGGCGGAGCACCGATGGAGAGATTGAGGACGCGAATGCCGTATTGCTGATGATGGGCGACTATCCAATTGAGGCCCGCGATCACGTTGATATAGCTTCCGCGGCCCTGTCCGTCGAAGGCCCGGACGACGACGACGTTGGCCTTCGGTGCGATGCCGAGATACTGTCCCGCGATATTCTGGGCGCCGCCGGCCGCGATCGAGGTGACGTGGGTGCCGTGGCCGTACGGGTCGCCGCTCACGACGGAGCCGCCGTTGGTGATGTCGACGGTGGCCAGGACACGCGCGCCGTAGTTCTGCGAGAGGTCCTGCCAGAGTCCCGAGTCGAGTACCGCGATGGTCACTCCCTTGCCCGTGACTCCCGCTCCCTGCATCGTGTCGGCGCCGACCACCATCGGATAGTTCGTCTCATAGGTCAGAGTGGTGGCGAGCACTCCCGATCCGTCCTGCGTGGACGTGTTCGTGCTCAGGGTCGAGACGATAGGGCTCGTCAGCGTACTCGTCACGGAATCCGTGGTGACCGTCGAGACGATGGGGCTCGTCGTGCTGGTGGTGGTCGTCACCAGCGGATCTGTGGCGAGCGTCTGGTCGAGAGAGTTCAAGGTGGTGCTCGTGGTCGTCGTGAGCAAGCTCGTCGTGCCGGAGAGGAGCGAGGTCGTCGCCCGCATGCCGACCGATCGATCCTCGAAGAGTCGCACCGAGGCGTTGGCGCGCAGACGAGCCACCTGTTGCGAATCGAGCCGCGCGGCGACCGCGTGGATGATCGAGAGGTCATTCTCGAGCACGCCGTGCACCCGGAGCACGCTGGCGCGGGCGACCGCCGCCGTCGGCGCCTGCACGATGTACAGGCCGGTGGCGGCATTGACCGGCGATGCCATGCAAGCAAGCGCGAGAGCGAGCAGCGGGATCGGGGTGAGTCTTGAAGTGCGCATCGCAGCAACCTGTTGTGGCGGTGTCTTGTTGGCGGGCATTCTGGGCGACTGTGACGCGGCTCGCAGTCGAGCCGCCCGCACGCACCTGCGCGGCAACGTGACGCCGGTCACATAACGGGCCCGTCAAATCGGCCGGCTGTTATGTCCAATTCATCGCCCCGATAGAGATCACCGCTGCCATACAGGCAGCCGAGCCCGATGAGTGCGTCCCGCGTTTCCAAGTCATCGACGCCGTTGGCCAGGGGTACGAACCCCAGCGCGACCGCCATCTCGATGCCGGCACGGCAGATCCTGCGGGCGAGCGGGTCGCTGCGCAGCGCGGCGACCCATGCCCGATCGAGCTGCAGCCCCCAGATCGGGGCGCGCGCCAGTGAGTCGAGCGAGCCCATGCCGCGGGCCACCTCATCCACGACCAGCCGGATACCCAGGCGCGTCAGCGACTCGGAATGCGCCCGCTCGCGCGTAATGAAGACTTTCTCGGCAATTCTCAGCTCGAGGCGCTGCGCGGGTATGCCTCCCTCGGTGACGAGCAGCGCCACATCGCTCAGGAACTCTTCGTGGAGGACGTGATGACGCAGGGCGCCGAAGGAGATGCAGACGTCCGGCTCGCAGCGCGCGGCAAGCGCGGCAAAATCCTTGCGCAGATGGGCGAGCACGGCCCGGGAAAGCGAGGCCGCAAGTCCCGTCGCTGCGGCGATGCGCAGGAATTCAGCGGGGCGGATCTCGCCGCGCAGCGGATGCTGCCAGCGCAGGTATCCCACCCAGGCGGCCAGGCGGCCGCTCTTCAGATCGTGGCGAGCGGTATAGCGCAGGCGGATGTCCCCGTTCGCGATCGCGTTGCGCAGCTCGCGAGCCAAATCGATGCGCGCGAGAGTGCGCAGCTTGATGGTGTCGGTGAAGAAGCGGATGTCGGGCGCGGACCCCGATCGGCGCGCCTCCATCGCCCCGGCACGCGCCTGCTCCAGGAGGAGCTTGGGTGTGGAGGCATCCTGCCCGAGAATCGCAACCCCGGCGTACGGCGTCAGGTGGAATTCGGCATCGCCGGTGCGGATCGGCTCGCGCAGGCTGGAGCAGACCTGTGCGACGCACTGCTCGATCGGCTCCCGCTCAGCGCTCTCGATGACGATGGCGAGCAGGCCTTCGCTCAGTTGCCCGAGATACCACTGCGGGCTGGCGCCCGCGCCTTTTGTGCCCCGTGGGGGCGGGAGCCTGCGGATCGCCGCGCTCATGACCTGCTCCGACACCTGGGAAGCCAGCGCCTGCGCGATGTCCGTGAGCCCATCGATGTAGATCACGGCGAGCGCAATCGGTGTCTCGCGCAAAGAGGCCCACGACAGCGACTCCTTGAACCGCTGCAGAAAGCCGCGCCGGTCGAGCTGCGGCGCCGGACGCGCACCCGTCTCCGCGGTGTCGTCCGCCGTAATGTCGGGGATTGCCCGGATGACGCATATGGCGCGGTCCGGACCGCGAGCCGACGCCTGCGCCGCATACTCGGTCCTGTCCGTGAAGAATCGCGCCTCAGCGACCGTGCGCTGCGCGATCGCCTTGCGGGCGAGTTGTCTCAGCAACGCGGCAATGGGCGCGGGCCAGGAAGCTTCGAGCGCCTTGCCCGCGGGATCGGCCTCCGGGCGCAACGCGGCCGTATCGCGTCCTCCGCCCTGAGCGAGTACGACACCGTCGCGCCCGATCAGAAGCACCAGATCCGGCAGCGAATCGACCAACATGTCGGCAGCGCTCGGGGTGCTCCGTCG
>Ga0134128_10005864_pt1 | contig 14881 bp, 13 predicted proteins | sample KB31754_FD_96462 | JGI IMG/M metagenome (GOLD analysis project Ga0134128, IMG submission 96462) | Terrestrial soil microbial communities with excess Nitrogen fertilizer from Kellogg Biological Station, Michigan, USA - KB3-175-4 | ecosystem: Environmental > Terrestrial > Soil > Unclassified ... | reverse complement strand
GATCTCTCCGGCGCCGTCGAGCACGCGAGCCGCTTTCTCAACGTGCACTGGCTGAACCCGGCCTATCTGATCCCGCTGTTGGAACTCTCGCCCGGAGCAGCAACCGATCCCGCCGTGACCGCGCGAATGAAGAGCCTGCTCGAAGGCATCGGCAAGGTGCCGGTGGTCTGTGCCGCAAGGCCCGGCTTCATCGTGCCGCGGATCCAGGCATTGGCGATGAATGAAGCGGCCCGGATGGTCGAAGAAGGGGTTGCCAGCGCCGAAGACATCGACAAGGCGATCCGGTTTGGCTTCGGTTTTCGCTACGCCGTTCTCGGCCTCCTGGAGTTCATCGATTGGGGCGGCGGCGATATTCTGTATTACGCGAGCAGCTATCTCGAGGGCGCGCTCGGCAGCGAGCGCTACCGCGCGCCGGACGTGATCTCACGCAACATGCGTGAGGGGCGCATCGGCCTGCGCACCGGCGCCGGCTTTCTCGACTATTCCGATCTTGACATCGACGCCTATCGCGAGCGGCGGCTCGCCGAACTCGTCGACATGCTCAGGCATTTCCGGCTGGCGCGGCCTCCGGTGGTCTAGACCAGAGTAGTCGCCGAGCTGAGCGAATCGAGAGAACGCGTGCCCAACTCCCAGCGTCATTGCGAGCGCAAGCGAAGCAATCCAGACTTTCTCCGTTGATACAGTCTGGATTGCTTCCTCGCTTTCGCTCCTCGCAATGACGGGCCTAGTTAAAGGCGCTCGTCCGGGCGGATGCTCTGAGATCAGCCGAACACGTCCTGCAGCACGCCTTCGCGCACCACCGCAACGCCGTCGAGTTCGATGGTCGTACCCATCATCGGCAAATCGAAATGGCCGGCGGTGTATCGCCCCGCAAACTCGTTGGCACCCGTAGAGAACAGGAAGTTGCCGGAAACGGCGCGCAGCTCGGTACCATTGGTATCCCGCTGGTCATACATCGCGAGCGCCTCGTAGCGCGCGCCCGGATTCATGCCAAAGCCGACATGCGACACCGCATAGGCCTCGCGGTCTCCCCAGGCCGCGAGATAGGAACGCATCATGGCGGCATCGGCGCCCTCGCCCTGGAGATCGATGACATAGTCGTCCTTTAGCGTCATTTTCACGGGCGAGGTCAGATAACGCTTGAAAGTCAAGTTGATGTCACCCGGCGCCATCACCAGCGTGCCGTTGACGCTTCCGCTTTTCGGGAAACTGACGACGATACCGCCCGGCCAATGCGCCAGCGTGCCCGGCCTGTCCGTCCAACCCCATACACCCACGGTCGAGGCACCGCTCATATCGATCTCGAGCTCGCTGCCGGCTTTCGAGGTGACGCGCATACGCTTCGTCGCGCGCAGCATTTTCGCCGCCGCCCGCACCCTCTTTTCCAAAGCCGTATCGGGCACCATCCGCTCCAGCGCTTCCGGATGCTCGTTTGAGATCACCAGGATCCGCGCCCCCGCTTTGAGGATTTCGGGCGTCTCCGGCGCGTGCATCAGGCCTTCAATCGTGCAATCAACCACGAATCCCGCCTGCTGCAACGCCGTGATAACAGGCGCAAGCCGCTGAATCGCTTCGCTCGCCCCCGTCGAGCGAACGGGGACCGGATGGCGGTTGCGCGGCGTCGGCAGAACGATATGGAACGGCCTCGCGCCCATTCGCAGCAGTGCGAGCTCGGCCAGATGTACGTTGAGGGCGCGCGACTGGCTTTCGGAGAGGATGGCGGCGACGTCACCGCCTTTGACCGCGCAGCGCTCGAAAATCTCGCAGAACGCGTCGATCCATTTCGCTTCGATGCGATCCGCCAGCATGTTCTCTCCTCCACTCGAAAGTTCTTCGTTCAAACTTCAGGAAACCCGCGCAGCAAATAGGATCGCACCATCTGCAGCAAGCCATTGAGGAGCAATCCGAGCAACGAGATGGTGATCAGCGGCACGAACATATCGACCGCCTGAAAGTTGCGCGAAGCGGTGACGAGGACATGCCCAAGCCCGTCGGTCGAGGTAATCATCTCGGCCAGAAACACCACGATACAGGAAATCACGAGGCCGATGCGGCAGCCGGTCAGGATCGATGGCGCCGCGGCGGGGAGCACCACCTTGAGCAGGACCTCGCGCGGCGGCGTGCCCGCCGCCATCGCCGACCAGACCAGTTTCTGCTCGACCGTCGCGGCGCCGTAATAGGTCGAGAGCAGGATCGGAAACAGGGCATCGGCGACCACAAGCGTGATCTTCGACCCATGGCCGAAGCCCAAGAGCAGCAGCAGCGCGGGATAGAGCGCAACCTTCGGCAGCGGAGCCAAGACCCGCACGATCGGGCGCACCACGGCATTGATCGATGGGCTCGCGGCAGCCGCGAGCCCAAGCACGACGCCGAGGATCACGGCGATGGAAAATCCGGCGAACAGTCGAAACAGCGTCACCAGGATCTCCTGGTCGAAGCTCGCGCTCGCGAGCTGCTGCATCATGCGCGCAAACACCTGGCCGGGCGGCGGCATCAGTGTCACCGGCGCGAACCCGAATGAGACCAGGGCCTGCCACAACGCAAGCAAGACCACGATCGGGATCGCGCCGAGCAAGAGTTCCGTGGTGATGATCCGGCTGTTCATGAAAAGCTCAAGGGCATGTCGAACTGCGGCTCCGACCATCGGACCAGGCGCGCCCGTATCGCCTCGAACGCGGCATCAAGACTAATGCCCATCGCGCCGATGATGATGATCATCGCGAAGACGGTGTCGTATTGTCCCATATCCATCGCATTGAACAGGATATTTCCGGCGCCGGACTGCCGCGCGATCATCTCGCTCATAATCATCGTGATCAGCGCGAGCACCAGTCCCGTACGGCAGCCGGTGAGGATGTCGGGCAATGCGGCGGGGAGCACGATCCGGATCATCCGCGCTGCCGCAGAGAGCCCCATGGCCGCGCCGGACCATAGCATCTTCTCCTCGACCGCCTTCGCCCCTTCAAAGCTGTGATAGATCACGGGCAGGCTGACGCCGAGAAAGATCACCAATATCTTTGCGAGGTCGCCGACGCCGATCCAGAGCATGATGATCGGCGTCAGCGCCGCCTTCGGCACCGGATAGGTCACCATCAGCAGCGGATTGAAAAAGGAGGCTACGGTCCGGCTGCGCCCCATCGACAGTCCGAGCGGAATGGAAATGAGGACGGCCGCTCCGAAACCGATCGCCATCCGGCGCAGCGAGGCCAGGATGTTGATCAACGCGTCCTTGTCGCCGAGGATCGAAGGTATCGCACGGATGGCATCCATTGCCGTCGGAAAGCTGTCGCTGTTCAAGCCGAGCGCGGCGACTTGCCACACTGCAAGCAGTCCAAGGCAGGCCAGCGCTGGCCCCAGCCGCGCCATGAGAGCCCGAGACGTCATGGCTTCAATCCGCCATCATCGGTGTCATCGAACATGCGCTCGATCTCGACCACGTATTCCTGGTAGCGTGGATCGAGCAGTAGCTCGCTCCGGCGGCGTGGACGCGGCAGGTCGATGTCCACGATCTGCCTGATCCGTCCTGGCGAACGGGTCATCATCACGACCTTGTCCGACAGAAACACCGCCTCCTCGACCGAGTGAGTGACGAACAGCACCGTCTTGCGGTCGCGCTCCCAGATGTTGAGGAGATCGTTTTGCAGCCGCGTGCGCGTATGCGCATCCAGCGCGCCGAACGGCTCGTCCATCAATAGCACCTCCGGGTGGTAAGCCAGGGTGCGGGCCAATGCGACCCGCTGCTTCATGCCACCGGACAGCTCTTTCGGATAGAAGTGCTCGAAACCCTTGAGCCCGACCATCTCAAGCAGCGCGCGTGCCTTGGCCTCGGCCTCGGTTGGTTCGACGCCCTGCTGGCGCGGACCGTACATGACGTTACCAAGCACGGTCTTCCAGGGGAACAGCGCGAACTCCTGAAAGACTGGGCCGCGATCAGGGCCGGGCCCCCTGATTGCGCGTCCCTTCATCTTCGCACTGCCTCGCGTTGGGCTCACGAAGCCGCCGACGATATAAAGCAGCGTCGACTTGCCGCAGCCCGAAGGGCCAAGAATGGAGACGAACGCGCCCTCCCCGACCGTCAAAGAAATGTCTGATAACGCCAGATGATCCTGGCGTGCCGAGGTCTGAAACACCTGCGAAACGTGATCGATCTCGATGATGGCGGGTGCGGGCCTAGCTGCGGGCGCGGACTCGGCCTGAAGATCCGGTCGCGATGGCATCAGGTTCATTCTCTCGCAGCTCTCTTGAGGTCAGACAACAACATAGCGGAAAACCGTGCCCGCGGGTGATACGGATTCCATACCGGAACGATCGCACTCGGCTAATTGAACCACGGCCATTCCGCGGGGCCTTCATGCGTGACGGCACCTCCGGGTGCCTGTCCAACCAAGCGTGCATATTTTGCCAACGCGCCCGCACGATGCCGCGGCGGCCGGGGTTTCCAGGCATGGCGCCGCTGCGTGAGTTCGCGCTCATCGACCAGCAGATCCATTTGTCGCGCGGCAGCGTCGATCCGGATGCGGTCGCCGTCGCGCACCAGAGCCAATGGGCCGCCGACGAAGGCTTCCGGCGAGACATAACCGATGCACATCCCGCGGGTTGCGCCGGAGAAGCGCCCGTCGGTCACCAGGGCAACTTTCTCGCCCATTCCCTGCCCGTAGATCAGCGCGGTCACGCCGAGCATTTCGCGCATGCCGGGACCACCAACCGGCCCCTCATTGCGGATGATCAGGACTTCGCCGATGGCGTATTGGCGGTTGCGGACGGCCTCGACGCAAGCCTCTTCATCCTCGAACACGCGTGCCGTGCCCTCGAATGTCAGGCTCTTCAGACCGGCGACTTTGATGACGGCGCCATCGGGACAGAGATTGCCCTTGAGCACGGCCACACCGCCGTCCCGCATGATGGGTGCGTCGGCCGGGTGGACTACGTCCCCGTCCGGGGAGTTCGCGCTGCCATATTCTTCCGCAATAGTTCTGCCGGTAATAGTCAGACAGCTTCCATCGATATGGCCGCTTTCGACCAGCGTGCGGATCACCACCGCCGTACCGCCGATATCATAGACGTCCTTCGCGGTGTATTTTCCCCCGGGGCGCAAATTGCCGATCAGCGGCGTGCGCGCGAACACTTCGCCGACCTTGTCGATCGTAAAGCGGATGCCCGCCTCGTTGCCGATCGCCGGCAAATGCAGCGCGGCGTTGGTGGATCCGCCGGTGGCCGCCACGATGGCGGCGGCGTTCTCCAGGGATTTGCGGGTGACGACATCGCGCGGCAGCGGCCCGTCACGATCGAGCATCTGCATCACCAGGCGCCCGGCCTGTCGCGCGACCTGCGCGCGCTCCGGATAGACGCCAGGAATCATCGAAACGTTGGGCATGGTCAGACCGAGCGCCTCGGAGGCCATCGCCATCGTGTTGGCGGTGAATTGGCCGGCGCAGGCTCCGATGGTCGGCAGACAATGACGCTCGATGCCCGCAAGCGTCGCCTCGTCGATCTCCCCGGTCATGAAGCCGCCGACCGCCTCATAGGAGTCCAGCACCGTGAGCGTCTTGCCGTTGAAGCGGCCCGGCAATGCGCTGCCGCCATAGATGAAGATCGAGGGCACGTTGCAGCGGATGATGCCCATCATCACGCCGGGCAGCGTCTTGTCGCAGCCGCCGAAGCCGATCAGGGCATCGTATGCGAGACCATGAACGACCGCCTCGATCGAGTCCGCTATCAATTCGCGTGAGAACAACGAGAACTTCATGCCCTCATGGTTCATGCTGATGCCGTCCGAGACGGACACGGTCGAAAATTCGCGCGGGCAGCCGCCGGCTTCCGAAATGCCTTCCTTGGCGGCGGCGACCTGAAAATCGTGCGTCATGTTGCAGGGCGTCTGCTCGCCCTTCATGCTGACGACCCCGATCATCGGTTTTGCAATTGTCGCGTCGTCCAGGCCCATCGCGCGCATAAAGGCACGGTGCGGCGCCCGATCGAGGCCATCGGTCGTTACCCGCGATCGCCATTTCTTCATATGCAGCACTCTCCGTGACGTGTCGCGACCGGCACGACGCCTCACCTTCCCGTTCGGACGGCCACCCTATTGCAGCGGAGCGACAATGGTCGGGTGCTTGAATTGCGCGACATCCAGCTTCTTCGACAGCATGCCGGTCTGTGCGTAGATATCCAGCATCTTCTGGATGGCCGGGAAGTTGGGCGCGGCGCCCGGATCCCTGCCGAAATCATTGTCCTTCAAGAGATAGGTGTCGAGCACCGAGATCGGCGCTTTCAGCACCTCGGAGTCCACCTTTAAAGTCTCTTGGCGGTTGGCGAGCGCCTTTTTCATGCCGAGCGTGATGTCGCGGACATAGGCCCTGGCCAGATCGGGATGTTTGTCCACGAAGTCGGCGCGGCAGGCTTCGAGGATATGCACGATGTTCGGCATCGCCTGATTGAGCGAGAACAGTTTGCGGATGCCGCCTTTGGCCTCCGCATGCGCCGCGAAAGGCTGGTTCATGTTGACGGCGTCGACCCGCCCCTGACGTAGCGCAGCCTCGGACACTGCGAAGCCAACCTCAACCAGCTTGATATCCTTGGCTGGATCGACCCCGTTCTGCTTGAGCAACATGTTGAACGGGCCCTGGGTGCCGCCGCCGATCACGGAAATCCCCACGGTCTTGCCCTTCAGGTCCGCGATGGTCTTGATCGGTGAGTTATCCATGACCGCCCAATAGACCGAGAACCCCCCCGGCTTCTCGAACACGTGCTGCGCCACGATATAAGCCTTCAGATTGGCGCCAATGACGCCATCTGCGAGCGAGAGCGGTGCCTGGGTTGCACAGTCCAGCGCTCCGGCCGCGAGCGCTTGCGTCATTGGCGCGGTGCCCTGGAATTGGGTCCATTCGATATTGTAGGTCTTGCCGATATCGGGAAATTCCGCGGGCCGGCGCATCATCCAGTACTTCGCTTCCTCGGCCGGAATGGTCCAGCCGACGTGGATGGTCGGTTGCGCTTTCGAGGCACTCACGCCGGCAAGGATTGACACCGTCGCCCCGGCAGCCAGCATCCACGTCGAAACACTTCGCATAACTCCCCACTCCGCTTTTTTGGCCCCGAAAGGCATGTCAGCCCGACTTGAGCCCAAATCTTTCATGGTTCAAACAGTCAGGCAAGCCATTGCAGGCTTGGCTATCGTCGCGCGAACCTGGATGGCGTTAAGCTTTCGTCGAAGCGGGAGACGGAAATGGACGGAATTAGAGAGACGGGCGGGCACGCCGAAAAGCTCGGTTATGTCGGGTTGGGATTGATGGGCACGCCGATGGCACGGCGCCTGCTGGCTGCCGGCCATGAGGTGATGGTCTGGAACCGGTCTCCAACCAAAGCGGCGGCCTTGGTCGAAGCCGGCGCGAAGCTCGCGAACGATCCGCATGAGGTCGCCCGTGTCGCCAGCATCATCTTCACGTGCGTCACGGATGCCGCTGCCGTCGAAGAGGTGGTCTTCGGCCGCAATGGCCTTGCCGAAGCGCCCGGGGCCGGCAGGCTTGTGGTCGACTTCTCATCCATCCATCCGGAGGCCACGCGTGCCATTGCGGCACGCCTGAGGCAAGCGAACGGCATGGGATGGATTGACGCCCCGGTCTCGGGCGGTAGCAAGGGCGCCGAGGAGGGCACGCTGGCCGTGATGGCGGGCGGCGATGCGGCCGACGTCGAGCGGGCGCGACCCTACGTGTTGGCCATGGCGAGAAGGCTCACGCATATGGGTCCGACGGGCGCCGGCCAAACGACGAAGCTGTGCAACCAGGTGATCGTCGGCGGCGCGATGGCCGTGCTCGCGGAAGCAACACGGCTCGCCGCAAACGCCGGCATCGATGCCGCGCGTTTGCCCGAGGCGCTCGCCGGCGGTTTTGCCGACTCGATTCCGCTGCAATTGTTCGTACCGCGGATGGTGGGGGGCATTCATTCGCCACCGCTTGGCCAAATTGCCACCATGCTGAAGGACCTCGACACCGTCATCGAGGTCGCGCGCAACACGTCGACTCCCGTTCCGATGGCCTCGCTTGCCGCGCAGCTCTTCAGATTGGCTAAAGTTTCGCGTGGCGCCGATGCGGACGCGCTGGAAATCTACAAATTGTCCGGTGATACTGATTGAGTTCACGATCCGCATCGCGGACAAACATGGGCAAACGTTATTCGGCAGCGCGCTCGGCAGGCGCTTCCGACAGAATGCGGTGTTGTGGTCGGGCGCGACAGCGCCACCCAAGCTTGTATATTTCTTCGTCGCGAAGAAAGTCGAACTCCACGGCATCAGCTTCCGCGGCATCGCAAACGAGATGGCGGATGACCATTCCGCCGGACTTAAGTCCGCGAATTCACTATCGAAGCCGCCGATAACGCCGACCTGATGCTGCAATTGCAGCTTCTTCTCGACGGAGAAGCGCCAGCATCCTGGGATGCCCGGGCCGTGGCATCGCTCAAAAAACGACGAAGATAACCGGAGATAATCACTTTAGCCATTGTGCAGCGCCACGCAGGAACAAGTATGTAAGTCCGAAGTTGCGGCTTTGGTGCTGATGACAATTAGGAGTTCGTCATGTGTGACTATAGCCTGCATGCCGTGGCCTCGCGACCCGCGGAGGCTTCGGAATCCCTGGTGTCCACTAAGTTCCTGGGCACCCATACCAGAGGGTTCGCCTCCTGCGCCGAACCGACTGTCGCGGTATGTCTGCGTCCCGGGACCGAGATTGCCTTCGAACAAAACGCCTATGCTGAAGGGACGATATTCCGCAAGAAGATCGGCGCGAAGCTTGCGCGTTTCCGGCAGCTCGACCTCGACAAGCCGGCGCAACATCACGATGCGCTCGAGTTCTCGAACGGCAAAATCGTGAAAGTGACAGACCTCGTCCTCGGCCAGCGGGTGCGGATCGTGCAACTGCCGGCTGATCCCGCCACCAAGCGCACGACGACCGAGCGGACCGTCGAAGTGGAGCGGCCGGCGCCGGTCACCTGAGAAGCGCCTTCACCCGGTCGGGATTCGCTTACGCCAATCGACGAGCCGCCGAGATCCGGCGGTTCGTTCACTGCTAGCAGGATATATCGACAGGAGTATATCGGCGGCGTGCAATTGCGCGAGCGGCAAAGCAGGTCCGCTTCGTGTTTGCCTCGTGACGCCCAAACAGAGAGCAGCGGCCGGTGGCCATTCGTGCACTGCAGGGCTGGACCAGCGAACAGAAGCACGTCGTTGCGGCGACCTTCCTGGGGTGGTCTCTCGACGCGTTCGACTTCTTCCTGCTGGTGTTCGTGCTGAAGGACATCGCCGCCGAGTTCAAAACCGATATCGCCAGCGTCAGCTTCACCATCCTGATCACGCTCGCCATGCGCCCGGTCGGCGCCTTCCTGTTCGGCCGTGCCGCCGACCGCTGGGGTCGCCGCCCGACCCTCATCGTCGATGTGCTGCTCTATTCTATCCTCGAATTCCTGTCCGGTTTCGCGCCGAACCTAACGGCCCTGATCATCCTTCGCGCGCTTTACGGTGTTGCGATGGGCGGCGAGTGGGGCGTCGGCGCATCGCTCGCCATGGAGAGCATTCCCGCCCACGCCCGCGGCTTTGTCTCCGGACTACTGCAGTCGGGTTACCCGGCCGGATATTTCATCGCCTCGATCGTCTATGGCGTCTTGTTTCAGTATATCGGCTGGCGCGGGATGTTCATGGTCGGCGTCGTTCCGGCGCTCCTGATCCTCTACATTCGTCGCAACGTCCCGGAATCGCCGAGCTTCGAGCGCGGCAGGACGGCGCCGAAAGCCGACACGATGACGCTGTTGCGCTCGCATTGGCGTCTCGGCATTTACGCCGTGATCCTGATGACCGCCTTCAATTTCTTCAGCCACGGGACGCAGGACCTCTATCCGACCTTCCTGCAGGTGCAGCGCAAGCTTTCGCCGCATGAAGTGAGCCTGATCGCGGTCATCTACAATATCGGCGCCATCTGCGGCGGCATCCTGTTCGGATCACTGTCCGAACGCTACGGCCGCAGGCGCTGCATCATCGCGGCATCGATTCTGTCGCTACTTGCCATTCCACCATGGGCCTTCGCCAACAGCATCATCGTGCTCGCGATCGGGGCCTTTTTCATGCAGTTCATGGTCCAGGGTGCATGGGGCATCATCCCGGTGCATCTCAACGAGCTTTCACCGGCCACGGCACGCGGCACGTTTCCGGGCTTCGTTTATCAGCTGGGCAATCTGCTCGCCTCGGTGAATGCCCCGCTGCAGGCGGCAATTGCCGCGCAGCTCGGCGGCAGATACAGCATCGCCCTCACCGCCGTGGCAGCCGTCGTCGCAGTCGTAATCGTGGTACTGACCTTGTACGGCACCGAGGCGAAAGGCGTCGACTTCGTCAAAGCCGCTGTCGCCGGCGGCTCCGATGGCCAGCCGGAGCAGGCCGGCTCGATGGTGTGAGAGCCTGCGGCCCTTGCACGCCCGTGATCCGGCCGTCGCCGCGCCGGCCGATCGGCGTCTTCATGTCGTCGCAGGCAGGATTGCCGAAGGCGAGTTCAAGCCGAGCGAATGCTGAAATAACCAACTTTCGGAGCGTGCGCCGCCTTCCGGGTGGCAGCCTCGGAGGGCTGTCCAATTCAACCCTAACCCCGCCCCTTATTGGCCGCGTGGTCCTGGAATTGCTCGGTCTCCAGCCATTTGCTGTCTTGGCCGCGATCACGCGCATGCTCGGCCTTGTCTCGATTTGACAACACCATGTTCTCGCCGATCAGACCATCCTGAAGATCGGTCATGCCGCCGTTTCCGGCGCCCTTTCCCTTCTCGATTGCTCCGGCGCCGAAATGCTTGCCTGCTTTATTTGTCATCACTGATCCTCCACAGGGCTGGCGTAGCCTGTGATCACGGCCGTTGTTTTGATGCCGGGCGGTTGTGCTTGTTGTGCTGGCTCTCCTGATTAAGCCCGCCGCGGCTCACCACGAACTCCGATTGCCGCGCATCACGCTTTGGCAGACGCACCCCGCCGTTTTCCTGCAGGCGCGCAATGTCCTGCTCGAGTTGGCGGGCGTCGGGAACGTCGCCCTTGTGTTCCAGCATTCGCAATTGCTGCTCATGGGTCTTCTTGCCCTGCAGCTCCATCCTCCGCGAAGGACCGCCGTGATCCTTGCCGCGGCGACTGCGCGGCACGTGTCGCTCTTCGTCGATGCCGCCTTCGGCGTTGGTGTCATTCTCGACATCGCCCACGAACGTATTCTCGCCCTCGATCTCCGCGAGGTCGTCAATGGAGGCTTGCGCCATCGTCACGCCCTTGGACCCGCCGATCAGCGGATTACGGACGAGGTCCGTGTTCATGGGCCTGTCGAGTTTCGGATGTTTGCTCGTCATTGCGTTCCCTTCGAAGCTAACCGCATTTCCATTGTACTCAATGTCAGGGTACTCAATGTCAGGCGGCTGCGCCGAGGAGAGCCGCCAGCTTGATCGGAACCCGGTCACGAACCGTTGAGAACACGGCGCCGAGCGCATGCCGGGCCAGCTGCCTGCCGCACCATCATTCCGTCCAGCCAAGTACCATCATTCCGTCCAGCCAAGTGTTGGTGAGATGGATTGTCTATCGAATACGTCGAGATTTGTTGCACTCATGGAACTCGTCCGTCGTGCCCGTTCGGGACAAGGACAACGGAGTTTCCCTCGATCGGTTCGTGCTTGATCCCGGCTTATTGTTCGTCAGGCATCGCCTCGCAACGTAAGAACGGAAACGTCGTCCTCTCGGTGCAATCCGATCGAGCAGTCAGCCGTCGCTTGCGGGAGCGGACTCCTGACTTGCGCGTGCGGGAACAATCCCGGCCCACGACGCGTTGTTGGGCTTGGCGCAGTGCGGAGTTGTTTGACCATGTCGCTCAGTGTGCACCGCATCCTCACATCAGCGTGCTTGTCGGCAGCACTTGGTTTCGCACCGCAAGCCATGGCGCAGCCGGGACATCGAGGCGGCGGGCCGGCAGCAGCGGCTCCGCACATGGCAGCTCCACCGGCTCCACATATGGCAGCTCCACACATGGCCGCGCCGCAGATGGCAGCGCCACACATGGCGGCCCCGCACATGGCCGCACCGCACATGGCGGCACCGCACATGGCCGCACCTGCCCCTCATTTCGCCGCACCGCATATGGCCGTGACACCACACGCCGCTTCGCCGCACTTCGCGGGGCCGCACGCCGCAGCAGCACCACACCGGTTCGCCGTCCCCCATGTCGCGCACGGCGCGCCGCATTTTGCTCCGCGCCACGTCGCTGCGCCTCACATCGCTCCTCACCACGAGTTCGCGCGCGGCCCGAGCGGACACGGCGGACCGCACCAGGGAAGGCTGGCATCAGGCCCGTCGCGCCACATGAGTGCCGCCCATGCAACCCCGCAACTCAATCGTCACGCCTCATCCGGCGCGCATCCATCGAGACCATCATCAGTCGTCAGGTCGAATCCGAATGCGACTGAAACCAGGGCAGCCCAACAGCACCTCGTCCCCCGCGCAGGCCAAGCCGTCGGCTCGACTGCGCATCAGAACGCCGCGGCGGGCCAGACGGTGGGCCATGGGCGGGCTACACCCGAGCAAAGCCACCTTGCGCAAGCCCGGCGGGCGCCCATCATTCAGAATCCGGTGTTCGCCAGTCGAACTCCGCGCCGCGCTCCGACGAGCCTGACGCAACCGACCTTCCGCGGCCAATTCGCGCAATCGAGCTGGGCGGAGGATTGGCGTCGCCACCATCATCACAACCACATCTTCGCGGTGCTGGGATTTGTCGGCCCGGTGTTCTGGCCCTATGCCTATAACGATTTCATCGACTACACGTTCGATCCATATGCCTATGACACGTTCTGGCCTTATGCCTTCGACGATGTCTATGTCGGGATCTATGGCGGTTACGCACCCGAACATTACGCGCCGGAAGAGGCTTACGCCTATGCCGGCTCGCCGGCGTCCGAACGAGCTTACGCGGCGTCGGAACGGACCTATGCACGGACCGGGAACGCCGCGCCCAGCGGCGTCGGCGGAAACGCGGAAAACGCGCGAATCTGCTCAGGCGAAGCTCAAGGCGTAACGGATTTCTCCATCCAGAAGATCGCGCAGCAGGTCAATCCCGACCAGCAGCAGCAAGCCCTGCTTGATGATCTGAAGACGGCATCGCTCGACGCCGTGAAGGCTTTGCAGGCAGCCTGCCCCACCGAGCTGCCGACCACACCGACAGGACGGATCGCCGCGATGCGGACGCGGGTGGACGCCATGCTGAAGGCGGTGCAGACCGTGCGCCCGGCGCTCGACAAGTTCTATCAGTCGCTGAACGACGAGCAGCGTGAGCGCTTCAATGCGCTGGACCAGAATGAACAGACGGCAGCGCAGCCCGCCGACGTCGAGCGCGTCTGCAAGTCACAGCAGGCCGGCTCACATGGGCTACCGATCGACAAGATTGAACGCAGTCTGAAGCTCAATCCCGATCAGGAGGACGGTCTGAAGGCGCTTGATCAGGCGACCGCCAATGCCGCGCAAATCATGCAGGCGAAATGTCAAGCCGCCCAGACGCTGACGCCGACCGGCCGTCTCGCCGCCATGGAGGATCGCCTGAGTGCGATGTCGGACGCGCTGCGTACGACGCAAGTGGCGTTGACGAAGTTCTACGGCTCGCTGAGTGACGAGCAGAAGGCGCGGTTCGACCGGCTCAATGTTCGCAGGGGTTAGCTTCCCCTCCGAACCGCCAAACGCGGGCCTTCGTCTTTTTCGCGGCATTCTGTTGCAGCACCCAGCGTGCGGCTTTCCTGGGGCACGCTTGAGCATCCGGAAACGAGCACGCGCTCCAAATCCGCACGGCCCTGTCGCGAGCGCATTGGAGGCCTGTCAAACGGCAGCTTGAGCCAACGAAAGCCCCATTCACAGGTTTGGCTCTCGTGAGACGGCCTCCTGCGTCAGTGGAGGGAGCGACCATGACAACGGTAGCAGACCAGTTCGCCGAGACGCTGGCCGCGTCGGGCGTGAAGCGGATTTATGGCATCGTCGGTGACAGCCTCAACGGCTTCACGGACGCGATCCGCCGCCAGGGCAAGATCGCGTGGATCCATGTCCGCCACGAAGAAGTCGCGGCCTTTGCGGCCGGCGCCGAGGCCCACCTCACGGACGACCTTGCGGTCTGTGCCGGAAGCTGCGGGCCCGGCAATCTGCATCTCATCAATGGCCTGTTCGATTGCCACCGCTCACGCGTACCGGTGCTCGCGATCGCCGCTCACATCCCTTCGGCCGAGATCGGCTCGGGCTATTTCCAGGAGACTCATCCCGAGAACCTGTTTCGTGAATGCAGCCATTATTGCGAGCTGATCTCCAATGCCAACCAGATGCCGCGCGCGGTAGAGATCGGTATCCGCGAGGCAGTCGGCAAACGCGGCGTCTCGGTGATCGTGATTCCCGGCGACGTCGCGCTGCAGTCCGCGACCACGACGACGCGTGTATCAGCGATCGACCTCGTGCCGCACACACCCATTGTAGTGCCGAGAACCGATGACATCAGGGCGCTGGCCAATCTCTTGAACGGCGCCGCACGTGTCACGCTGCTCTGCGGAGCCGGTTGTGCCGGTGCCCATGACGAGCTGATCGCACTTGGCGAGAAATTGAAATCCCCGATGGTGCACAGCATACGCGGCAAGGAGTACGTCGAATGGGACAATCCCTACGACGTCGGCATGACCGGGCTGATCGGCTTTGCTTCCGGCTATTACGCCATGAACGACTGCGACGCACTGCTGCTGCTCGGCACCGATTTCCCCTACCGTCAGTTCTATCCGCAAGGCGGCGCACGCATCGCGCAGATCGATATCCGCCCTGAAAATCTCGGCCGCCGTACACCGATCAAACTGGGCCTGGTCGGCGATG
>Ga0134128_10005862_pt1 | contig 14881 bp, 13 predicted proteins | sample KB31754_FD_96462 | JGI IMG/M metagenome (GOLD analysis project Ga0134128, IMG submission 96462) | Terrestrial soil microbial communities with excess Nitrogen fertilizer from Kellogg Biological Station, Michigan, USA - KB3-175-4 | ecosystem: Environmental > Terrestrial > Soil > Unclassified ... | reverse complement strand
CGACAATGGCGCTGCAGCCGCCCGCGGAGCCATCGTCGTGCTCACCGTGCCCTATGCGGCGCACCGTGCCACGCTCGAGGCCGCGAAGTCGGCGCTCGCCGGCAAGATTCTGGTGGACGTCACCGTGCCCCTGATGCCGCCGCAGGTGGCGCGCGTGCAACTTCCGCCGGAGGGTTCGGCGGCCGTGGCGACACAGCGTCTGCTCGGGGCGGAGGTCAAAGTAGTCTCCGCATTCCAGAACGTTTCGGCCCATCTCCTGGAAGACCCGACCGCGCCGGTCGATTGCGACGTACTCGTTTGCGGCGACGACAAGGACGCGCGCGCCGAAGTCGTGGCGCTGGCACAGGCCGCCGGCATGCGCGGCATTCACGGCGGCGCGCTCGCGAACTCGGCCGCCGCCGAGGCGCTCACCTCGGTATTGATCTACATCAACCGGCGCTATGGGCTTAAAACCTCGGGTATCCGCTTCACCGGCCTCCCCGAGGAGGTAGAGGCACGCTGAATCATGAGTCGCCCGGCTTCGCTTACCTTCACCGCGCTCGGGGGGCTTCCCACCATCGGAGCGGGGGATGATCTCGCCACGTTGATCGCAGAGGCGGCGCGGCGTTGCGAGATCGCCTGGCAGGACGGCGACGCGCTGGTGATCGCGCAAAAGATCGTTTCAAAGGCGGAAGGAAGGCGCGTAGCCCTCGCCGCGGTGACCCCTTCGCCACGGGCGCGCGATCTCGCGCAAACCGTCGACAAGGACCCGCGCCTGGTCGAGCTCATTCTTCGAGAATCGCAGCAGGTGCTGCGCGCACGCCCGGGCGTGCTGATCGTCGTCCACCGGCTCGGCTTCGTGCTGGCCAACGCCGGAATCGATGCGTCGAACGTCGAAACGGATGGCGAGGAGGCTGTGCTGCTGCTGCCCGAAGATCCCGATGCGAGCGCCGAGCGCCTGCGTCAGCGCCTCGCTGCGATGACCGGCGCGGAGCTCGGCATCGTCATCAATGACAGCTTCGGTCGCGCCTGGCGGCTCGGCACGATCGGCACGGCTATCGGCGTAGCCGGGCTTCCAGCCCTGATCGATCTGCGGGGCCGAGCGGACCGCACCGGGCGCGCGCTGAGGGTGACCGAAGTCGGCGCCGCGGACGAGCTCGCGGCGGCGGCATCCCTCCTCATGGGACAGGCAGCCGAAGGCCGGCCGGTCGTGCATCTGCGCGGCTTTCCTTATGCACGGCGGCCGGGTCAGGCGCGCGAGCTGCTTCGCCCGGCGCCGCTTGATCTCTTCCGCTGAGGAGGGGCCGATGATCCTCGCACTCGCCGGCGGGGTTGGAGGTGCGAAGCTTGCGGACGGCTTGACGCAGCTCCTCAGCGATGCGCTGGCGATCCTGGTCAATACCGGAGACGATTTCGAGCATCTGGGCCTCACCATCTGCCCGGACCTGGACACGGTCATGTACACCCTTGGTGGGATCGCAGAGCCTTCGACCGGGTGGGGCGTCGCCGGCGAGAGTTGGGCCTTCCTCGATCAGGTGGTGCGGCTGGGCGGCCCCGCCTGGTTCCGCCTTGGCGACCGCGACATCGCCACCCATGTGCTGCGGTCAGAGCGGCTGCGTCGAGGTGAGAGATTGACCAGCATCACCGCCGACCTGGCGCAGCGCCTCGGCGTGAAACCGCGGCTGCTGCCGATGAGCGACAGTCCGGTCCGGACCCTGGTCCAGAGCCCCCAGGGATCCCTGCCGTTTCAGGAGTATTTCGTCCGGCTGCATTGCGCCGTGACCGTGACCGGCTTCACATTTGCGGGCAGCGACCGCGCAGCCCCTCCGCCGGAGCTCGCGGAGGCTCTCGCCGATCCCAGGCTGTCGGCCATTATCCTCTGCCCATCGAACCCCTTCGTCAGCATCGGACCAATCCTCGCCATCCCCGGCTTACGGCAGATGCTGCGCGCGCGCGGCGTGCCGATCGTCGCCGTCTCGCCGATCATCGGCGGCGCAGCGGTCAAGGGGCCGGCCGCCAAGATGATGCGCGAGCTCGGCATGGAACCCTCGGCGTTCGCCATTGCGGAGCTCTATCGCGGCTTCATCGATGGGCTGCTGCTCGATGAGACCGATATCGCGCAGGTCCCGCGGATTGCCAGCCTGGGCATAGCGGCGCGCGCAGTGCCATCCTTGATGACTTCGGCCGCCGACCGCCGACGCTTGGCTGAGGCAGCGGTCGCTTTTGCCGCCGAGCTCAGCGCGCGATCCTGAACCATGACGCTTCATGTGCTTATCCCGTGCAAGGCGCTCGCTGCCGGCAAGTCGCGGCTCGCGCCCATGCTCGACTCTTCCGAACGCACTGCCCTCTGCACCGCGCTGCTGCGGCGAACGCTCGATTGCGCGCTAGAGCTCGTGCCGCCTGAGCGCTGCCACCTAGTCTCGGGCGATGAGGCGGCCGCGGCCTGCGCCTCGGCACGCCAAGTCCGCCAGATTGCCGAGCCGCCCGGCAGCGGCCTCAACCCGGCGCTCGAACACGCGCGACACATGGTCTGCGCCGGGAAGGTGGCTCCCGAGCTGCTTATCCTGCCGATAGACCTGCCTTTTGCCTCGGCGATCAGGCTGCGCAGCCTGGTGCTGGTCGGGAGTGACGTCGTCGTGGTACCCGACCGGCGTGGGTCTGGGACCAACCTCCTCTACCTGGGCGCTACCGCGGCGCCGTGCTTCGACTTCCGCTTCGGAGAGGCAAGCCTCGCCGCCCACCGCGCCGCAGCGCAAGAGTGCCGGCTCGGCTTTCGCCTTCATGAAGATGCGGATCTCGGCTTCGACCTGGACCTGCCTGAAGACCTCAGGGATTGGCGCGCGGCCGTCAATGCAGCTCGAGCACCTCGGCGACCTTGACCGCTCGATCTTTGACCGTGTCGATGACGATGGTCGTTCCCGCCTGATTATGCGCGTCGAACTTGACGGTGCGACCCATGGCATTGACGAAAGTGGCGTGCTGCAGCGCGTCGCGGATCTTGGCAGGGTCGGCGCTCTTCGCCCGTCGGATGGCCTGGGCGATGAGGCGAAGGCTGTCATACCCTGCCCAGGTCTGCAGATAGGGGATGCTGTGGTACTTCGCTTCGGTCTCGGCGACGAATTTCTTGTTGATCGGGGAGTCAATGAGCTGGCTATAGGGCCACGCACTCACTGATCCTTCCATGCCGCCGGCCTCGATGATCTGCATGTTCTTGCCGCCGAGCTCGACACGGCCGGTGTACGGGATCCCCAATCCCATCTGCATGGCGTTGCGCAGGAAATTGATCTGGTCGCCGCCAAGCTGGAATAGCGCAATTGCGTCGGGCCGGAGCTGTTGCACGCGGGTCAAAATGCTGGTGAAGTCCGGCTGATTCTGGGGATAGTAGTCGGTCGAGACGATGGTGACATCGTCGCCCTTCGCCACGTCGGCAAAGGCTGACGCACCGCCGCGCCCGAAGTCGGAATCCTCGGCGATCACCGAGACTTTGCGGAACTTGGTGTGCTCCTTCAGATACCGCCCGAGACCGACCATCATGTCCTGGTCCGACGGGTTGATGCGGAACATCCATTCATTACCACCCACGCCGGAAAGCTCGGTGATCTTCGGGCTCGTCGCAACGCCTTCGACCATCGGGATCTTGGCATTCTTGATGATCGGCATGGCGGCGAGCGTGGCGGAGCTGCAATGCGAGCCGATGATTGCCGCGACCTTCGCCTCGACCAGCTTGTTGGCGACATTGACCGACTCGGACGGGTTGCAGTGATTGTCTTCCTCGAGAATCTTGACCTGTCGCCCGAGCAGCCCGCCGCCCTTGTTGATCTCATCAAGCGCGATGTCGACGCCCCAGCGTTGCCAAAGTGCGGCCGTCGCCGCCGGACCCGTATCCGGGGCGCTGAAGCCAATGACGATGTCTTGCGCCGACGCGGCTGCCGGAAGCGCAATCGCCAAGGCGAGAGCGGCGATATAAGCTCGTGCGATCATCGTTGTTCCTCATTGCCAACGCGCGAAACCGCCCATACGCTAATTGCAAGATGCGCGCCCATAAAGACAAAAATCGCGCAGTGCCCCCGGCACAGCGCTTGCTGATCGTTGTTCGATGCCGGTGACCGCGACCTATCTCCTGCAGCTGACGCTGAATGGGCTGATGCTCGGGCTGCTCTACGCGTTGATCGCGGTGGGGCTTGCCCTGATTTTCGGTGTGCTCGAGATCATCAATTTCGCACATGGCGAATTCCTGATGCTCGGCGCCTTTGCCATGGCGTTCGCGCTGCCGCCTTTCGGCCTGGCCTACTGGCCGGCGCTGGCGGCGGCGGTAGTCGCCGCAGCATTGGCGGGCTTCATCCTCTACGAAGCCTTCCTGGCAAAGCTCGCGCAGGGCGAGTTCGAGCGGAGCATCTTGATCACCATCGGCATCTCGATGATTCTCCTCTACGGAATGCAGTATCTTTTCACCGCAACACCGCGCATGGTGGATACCGCTTTCGGCTTCGCGGGCATCCACATCGGCGCTATCCGCATCACCTGGACGCGCATCATCGGCGGCGGGATAGCAGCGGCGGCTTTCGCGGTGCTCTATGCCCTGCTCACTCTGACGCAGTTCGGGCGCGCCATGCGTGCGGTTGCCCAGAACCGAGAGGCGGCGCTGATGGTCGGCATCCGGCCGCACGCCGTCGCGCGCAATGCCGTCGTGCTCGCCACGGCGCTTTGCGGGCTCGCCGGCGCGGCGCTCGCTCCTATCCAGCTCGTACAGCCCGGAATGGGGCAAGCCGTGATCTTCAAGGCGTTCGCCCTGGTCATCATCGGCGGGCTCGGCAACATGGCGGGAGCGTTCGTCGCGGCGCTGGCGCTGGGCATGATAGAGAGCTGGATCGGCGGCTTCTTCGACGTCATCTGGCAGGAGGCCGCGGTCTTCACGCTGATGATCATCGTCGTGCTGATCAGGCCCGACGGCCTCTTTCAGCGCGGCGGGATGCGCGTCGGATGAGGGAGCTTCCGCTCGCCGCCGCGTTGCTGGGGCTGGCGCTCCTGCCGCCGGCCTTCGGCTCGAACTATCTGACGGGGGTCGCGCTCTCCGGCGTCACTTTCACGGTTGCCGCCGCCGCCTTGAATTTGGTCTTCGGCTATGCCGGGCTGCTCTCCTTCGCCCAGCTCGGCTTCTGGGGCATTGGCGGATATTGCTCGGCGTTGACGGTGACGCGGCTCGGCGGCAGCTTCTGGGACGGTCTCGTCGTGGCGGTGGTCGTCAACGCGCTGGCCGCAGCCGCCATCGGCCTTCCGACGCTGCGCACGAAATTGCACGCTTTCGTCATCGTCACCTTGACCTTCGCGCTGCTCTGCGGCCTGGTGGCGCGCGACTGGGTGAGCCTGACGCGCGGGCCGCTCGGCATACCGGGACTGCCAACGCCGCGCTTCTTCGGCTTCGCCTTCGATTCGCCCGGCAGGTTCTACTATCTGGTCCTCGCCTATGCCGTACTCGCGCTGGGCTTCCTCTATGCTCTGGGCTCGTCGCGGATCGGCGACACCATGCGGGCAATCAAGCAGAACGAGCCGCTCGCCCAATCACAAGGCGTGTCGCCGCTTCCCTACAAGCTCGCCGCCTTCATCCTTTCCGCCGTGCTCACCGGCCTCGCCGGCGCGATCTATGTCTTCTATCTCAAAGTGGTGGATCCGCTTTTCCTGGATTTCTACTACATGCAGACCTTCCTCATCGTGGTGATCATCGGCGGCGCGGGCAGTTTCTGGGGGGTGGTCTGGGCCGGAGTGGTCATGGTCGGCCTGCCGGAGCTGTTGCGATTTTCCAATGATCTGCGGATGGTGATCTATGGCGTGATTCTGGTCGTGGCGATGCTGGCGATGCCACGCGGCGCGGCCGGCTGGTTCGCCGACCGCAAGATCACGGCGCTGCGCGCGTCGCTTCGATGAGCGCGCTCCTCACCGTTACCAATCTCGCCAAGGCCTATCGCGGCGTGCACGCGGTCGAAGATGCATCTTTCTGCGTGGAGCGAGGCTCGATTACCGGGCTCATCGGCCCGAACGGATCGGGCAAGAGCACGACGATCGACTGCATCAGCGGCTTTCAGCGCCTCGACCGCGGCCGCGTGATGCTCGAAGGCGCCGATATCACCGGGCTGACGCCGCAGAAGATCGCCCGCGCCGGGCTCGTGCGCACCTTCCAGACCGTCCGCGTTTATGACGAATTCGATCTCGTCGCCAATCTCATGATCGCGGTCGAGCCGTTCCGAAGCGTCGGATGGCACGATGCGCTGCTGCGCACGGGACGCTATCGCGCCGCGCGCAAGGCCGCTGAAACGCACGCCCGCGAGCTCATCGAGCTCGTCGGGCTGACGCGGCTCGCAGCGGCCCCGGCAGCCATCCTCTCCTATGGTCAGAAAAAGCTGCTGGCACTGGCTGCGGCGCTCATGTCGAGGCCGCGGCTCGTCGTGCTGGACGAGCCGGTCGCGGGAGTCAATCCGACGCGGATCAACGAGGTTGCAACGATACTGCGCAAGGCCAAGGCCGCCGGCACGAGCTTCCTCATCATCGAGCACAATGTCGAGTTCATCACCGGACTCTGCGATCACGTCATCGTCTTCGACCAAGGGAGAAAGCTGACCGAAGGACCGCCGGCCGAGGTCCACAACGATCCGCGCGTGCTCGATGCCTATCTCGGCATCGAGGAGCCTGCACCGCACGCGGTTGCGGAGGCGTCTTGAACTCGGCCGCGCTCGAAATCAGGGGCCTGACCGCCGGCTATGGCGAGATACCGGTCATTCGCGATTTCGCGACCGAACTGGTGACGGGAAGCATCACGACGCTCATCGGCGGCAATGGCGCCGGCAAATCGACCTTGCTGCGCGCCATCTACGGCACCAATCGGGTCTTCGCCGGCCACATCGTCTTCAAGGGCGAAGAGATCGAGCGGCGCGCACCTTGGGAAAGGCTTGCCCGAGGCATCGGCTTCGTGCCGCAGGGCCGCTGCAATTTTCCGCTGATGAGCGTCGGCGAGAACCTCAAGATGGGCGGGTATACGCTGACGGCGCGCGAGCGGCGGGAGGCGATCGATCGGGTGGCGACGATGTTTCCGATGTTGCGCCGCAAATGGTCGGTTCAGGCCGGCAATCTCTCGGGCGGCGAACAGCAGGTCCTCGAGACCGCCATGGTGCTCGAGACAGGACCCTCGCTGCTGCTGCTCGACGAGCCCTCGCTCGGCCTCTCGCCGAAGATGCAGAACGAGGTCTTCTCCAGCGTGCGCGCCATCGCCGCGGCGGGCGTCACCGTCCTCATCGTCGAGCAGAACGTCCATGGAGCGTTGCTGATCTCCGACCGCGCGATCGTGATGGAACTCGGCAGGAAATTCCTCGAAGGCCCGGCCGCTTCCGTGCGCGACGATCCGCGCATCCGCGAGGCCTATCTCGGCGGCAATATCAAGGAGGTGGCAACAGGATGAGCCCGGCGCGTCTCGCCGTCGACATCGGCGGCACATTCACGGATTTCGCGCTCGAACGCGATGGCCGGCGCTTCAGCCGCAAGGTGCTCACGACATCGTCGGCTCCCGAGGAAGGGGTGCTCGCCGGCATCGACCTCCTGCTCGCGGATACCGGAACGGCGCCGGGCGATCTCGGCCTCATCATCCACGGCACGACGCTCGCGACCAACGCCATTATCGAGCGCAAGGGCGCGCGCACGGCTCTGCTGGTCACCCGCGGCTTCCGCGATTCCATCGAGATGGCCTACGAGAACCGGTTCGAGCAGTACGACATCTTCATGGACAAGCCGCCGCCGCTGGTGCCGCGTCATCTCCGGCTGCCGGTACCGGAGCGGATCGAGGCGCGCGGCCATGTGGTCGAGCCGCTCGACGAGAAGGCGCTCGTCGAAATTGCCCAACACCTCGCTGAGCTGCAGGTGGCGAGCGTCGCCCTGGGGTTCCTTCATTCCTACGTCAATCCGGCGCATGAACAGCGCGCCCGCGCGGTGCTCGAGAAGCTGCTGCCGGGGGTCTCGATCACGCTGTCCAGCGACGTGTGTCCGGAGATGCGCGAATATGAGCGCTGGTCCACCGCCTGCGCCAACGCCTATGTGCAGCCGTTGATGGATCGCTACCTGAAGCGCCTCGAGGATGCTTTGAGCGAACGCGGCTTCCGTTGCCCGATGTTCCTCATCACCTCGGCCGGAGGTCTCACCACCGTGGGCACGGCGCGACGGTATCCGATCCGGCTGGTCGAATCGGGCCCCGCGGGGGGCGCCATTCTGGCGACGCGCATCGCCGGCCAGTGCAACCACCGGCATATCCTGTCCTTCGACATGGGCGGCACCACTGCCAAGATCTGTTTGATCGACGACGGCAAGCCGCAATTCTCGCGCACCTTCGAGGTGGCGCGTCAGTACCGGTTTCTCAAAGGGAGCGGAATTCCCATCCGCATACCGGTGATCGAGATGGTCGAGATTGGCGCCGGCGGCGGGTCGATTGCCGCCGTCGATCAGCTCGGACGCGTGCAGGTCGGCCCGGAGAGCGCCGGCTCGGAACCCGGACCGGCCTGCTATGGCCGCGGCGGCATGCAGCCCACGGTCACGGATGCCGACCTGATGCTGGGCCGCATCCGACCAGAGCATTTCGCCGGCGGTACGATGCAGCTCTATCCCGATGCAGCCCGGGAGGCGATCGTCGACGGCATCGGCAAGCCGATCGGCCTCGGCGACACTCGCGCCGCGCTCGGCATTTCCGAGGTGGTCGAGGAGAACATGGCGAATGCGGCGCGCGTCCACGCCGTCGAGCGCGGCAAGGAGCTCGGCGGACGCGCCATGATCGCATTCGGCGGTGCGGCGCCTCTGCATGCCGCCCGGCTCGCCGAGAAGCTCGATATCGCCACGGTGATCGTCCCGACCGGCGCCGGCGTCGGCTCGGCGGTGGGCTTTCTCATGGCACCCGTCGCCTACGAGGTCGTGCGCAGCCGCTATGTGCGGCTCGACGACAGCTTCGACCATGGCGCGATCAACGCGCTGCGCCGCGAGATGCGCGCGGAGGCCGAGGCGGTCGTCCGACGCGGTGCGCCGGAGGCGCCGCTGGCCGAAAGCTGGACCGCCGATATGCGCTATCGCGGCCAGGGCCATGAGGTGAGCGTGCCGATCCCGAGCGGCGAGCTTCGAGCCGGAGGCCGCTCCGAGCTCGTCCGTTTGTTCGAAGCGCAATATGCCCAGCAATTCGGCCGCACCATCCCGGGGCTCGAGGTCGAGGCGCTGAGCTGGGCATTGCGGCTCGCCACTGACGACCCGCCGGTCCCCCCCTGCCCGCCCGCGCCAGCAGACCGCGCCGCACCATCTGGCGGCAGCGCCAAGATCATTGACCCGGTCACCGGCGAGGTGGTCGAGGTACTTACCTACGCGCGCGCCGACCTTGCCCCTGGTCATGTGGTGCCCGGACCGGCCTTGATCATCGAGGACGAGACGACGACACTCGTGACAAGCAGCTTCACCGCCCGGATCAATGGGCTCGGCTATATCGTGCTGACACGGAGATGACGATGCTTGGCAACGAACCGATGTCGCTGATCCATCAGCAGATCATGTGGGATCGCCTGATCGCCGTGGTTGAGGAGCAGGCGCAGACCCTCATCCGTACCGGCTTCAGCACCTCGACCCGCGAAGCGGGCGACGTCTCCGCCGGCGTCTTCGACGTCGCCGGCCGCATGCTCGCCCAGGCGGTGACCGGCACACCGGGCCACGTCAATTCCATGGCGCGCGCGGTCTACCATTTCATCGACAAGTTTCCGACCCAGACGATGAAGCCGGGCGATGTCTTCATCACCAACGATCCCTGGAAGGGCACCGGTCATCTCCACGATTTCACCGTGGTGACCCCGGTCTTCCGCCGCGAGCGGCTCGTCGCCATGTTCGCGTGCACCAGCCATGTCGTGGATATCGGCGGTCGCGGCATGGGCCCCGACGCGCGTCAAGTCTATGAGGAGGGAATCTATGTGCCGCTGATGCGCTTTGCCGGCGCCGGCGGCGTCGACGAGACGCTGATCGAAATCATCCGCTGCAATGTCCGCGAACCGGTGCAGGTTATCGGCGATCTTTACTCGCTCGCCGCCTGCAACGAGGTCGGCAGCCGCCGGCTGCTGCAGATGATGGACGAGTTCGATATCGAGACGTTGGACCGGCTCGGCGACCATATTCTCGAGCGCTCACGCGCCGCCATGCTGGAGGCGGTACGCAAACTCCCGGCGGGCACTTACCGCAACACCATGCGCGTCGACGGCTACGACAAACCCATCGATCTGGTGTCGGCGCTGACCGTCTCGGACACCGGCATCCATGTCGACTTCACCGGCACATCGCCGCCCTCCGCCTTCGGCATCAACGTTCCTCTCTGTTACACCGAGGCTTATTCCGCTTTCGGCATCAAATGCATCGTCGCGCCGAAAGTGCCCAACAACGAGGGCTCGTTGTCGGTGATCACGGTGAGCGCCCCCGAAAACTGCATCCTGAACGCCAAGCACCCGCTGCCAGTGGCGACGCGCCACATTACCGGCCAGATGCTGCCCGATCTCATGATCGGCTGCCTGCATGGTGCGCTCAAGGGCCAGGTACCGGCGGAAGGCACGTCCTGCCTGTGGAATCTCTTCGCGATGGGCGGCCCGGGGCGGGTCGAGGGCGATCCGGGAGAACTTGCCGATGCGATCTCCTTCAACGTCATGTCCTTTCATTCCGGCGGCACCGGCGCGCGGCCGGGCAAGGACGGGCTTTCGGCCACCGCCTTCCCGAGTGGCGTGCGCAACGTTCCGGTCGAGGTGACTGAGGCCTTGTCGCCGATCCTGGTTCGGCGCAAGGAATATCGCGTAGATTCCGGCGGTGCCGGCGAGTATCGCGGCGGGCTCGGTCAGGTGATGGAGGTGGTGAGCCTCGACGATGCGCCGTTCGGCGTCAGCGCCAATTACGACCGCGTGCATTTCCCGCCCCGCGGCCGCGACGGCGGCAGGGACGGCGCGACCGGCGTGTTGCGCCTCGCTTCCGGCGCCAAGCTGCGCGGCAAGGGACAGCAGACCGTGCCGAAAGGCGAGACGCTCTTCATCGAAATGCCGGGTGGGGGCGGCCTCGGCGATCCACGCCGGCGCGAGCCGCTGCGCGTGCTCGAAGATGTGAAGCTCGGCATGGTGTCGCGCACCTCGGCCGCTGCCGATTATGGCGTGGTCATCAGCGAAGATCTTACCATCGACTGGCCTGCCACCGAGGCGGCGCGGCGCAGCATCGCCTGAGCGATGCCGGCCAGCGGAGCAGAGGACAAGGAGCATCGATGAGCTTGATCGTCAGCGCTGGACTGCCCACAGGGATGGAAGGGCTCACCTATCCCATTCCCTTTTCGGATCCCGAAACCGTGATCCGGATTGCGCAGCATGCGGAACGGCTGGGCTATCATTCGGTCTGGGGCAACGACCACATGACCACTCAGCACTATGTGCGCGCCGAATTCCCGGTTCCGCCGCGCTTCTGGGAACCGCTCGTCACATATGCGTTCATCGCCGCAAACACCACAACCCTGCGCTTCGGCACCGGCATATTGGTACTGCCGATGCGGCGCGACATCGTCGTCACGGCGAAGCAAATCGCAACGCTCGATCATTTCAGCGGCGGACGGCTCGAGATCGGCGTCGGGGTGGGCGCGTATCGCGAGGAGTTCGAGGCGCTATGGCCGGATTCCTCGGTCCATCGCGGCGATATGGTCGAGGAAGGCGTCAAGGCCTTGCAGCTGCTCTTCTCCGATCGCGTCGCCTCATTCGACGGCAAGTACTATCGCTTTCGTGACGTCGAGCTCTATCCGAAGCCCCGCCAGAAGCGACTGCCGATCTATTTCGGCGGCAACAGCGCCAATCATCTTCGCCGGGTTGCCGAATCGGCCGATGGCTGGATTCCCGCCGGAATGGAGGTCGAGCGGCTGCGTGGTCACGTCTCCGAACTGCGCGAGATGGCAGCAAGGACCGGGCGCGATCCAGCTCAGATCGCCGTTGCGCCGCAATACGTCGCGCATCTCGGCAAGACTCAGGAATCCGCCGTCGCGCGCTTCAAAGAAAGCCAGATGTACAAGCATCTCATGTCGCTGCGGAAGTCGACGCTGAAGGAACAGGTCGGCCGGCCGATGGAGGACATCAACCTCGTAGGCAGCGTCGATGCGGTGGTGGTGAAGGCGCAGGCGCTCAAAGCAGCCGGCGTCACGCATTTTCTCGGACTCTACTTCGCTGCGAACAGCGTGCAGGAGCTGCTCGACCAGATGCAGATCTTCGCCGAAGAAGTCACGCCGCGGATCGCAGGCTAGCGGCGTTCTGTCGGGATGGACACGGGATTTCCCACGGCCGATTGGGCGCGGAACGGGCGATCGACCGCCACCGGCCAGCGCTCGATGGGCGACCCGACACGGCTCTTTCCGCTTTTCCCGCCCCTCCTCGCGGGATGCCCGGCGAGCAGCACGCCGGCGATGCAGTACCCGCTGGAGATCGAGTACGACTATGGCTGCGTTCCCTCGGACCTGCTGCGCCAGGCGCCGCTTCCTGGGCTCGAGCGCTGGGCACCGCTGCTGCCGCCGATAAAACCCGGCTTGTCGCTCGGCGAAGGCGGCACGCCGCTGATCGCGGCCGAGCGGATCGCAAGCTGGATCGGCCTCGATAGCCCGCTTTGGCTCAAGGATGAAAGCCGCAATCCTACCTGGAGCCACAAGGACCGTCTCAACTACTGCGTGGTAAGCACCGCGCTCGCCATCGGCGCGCCTGGTATCGCTGTTGCCTCCTCTGGCAATCATGGCGCCGCCGCCGCGGCCTATGCTGCCCGCGCCGGCCTTCCTTGCATCGTCATCACCAGCCCCACAGCGCAGCCCGCCTTCCGCCAATTCCTGGCGGCTCTGGGCGCCTTCGTCGCCATCGTGCCAACAGATGAGCGCTGGCCCCTGCTCCAGCGCGTTGTCGCCGAGACCGGCTATATGCCGGCGAGCAACCTCACGCGCTTTCCGACGGGCAATCCGTTCGGGCCGGAAGGCTACAAGACGATTGCCTACGAAATCTTCGCGCAGCTCGGCGGAATGGTGCCGGGCACGGTGGTCGCACCGACCGGCTATGGCGAGCTGCTCTATGGTCTTGCCAAGGGCTTCCGCGAATTGCAACGCTTCGGCCTCGCGACACGTGTGCCGCGAATCTGCTCGGCCGAGCCGGCGCTGCGCGGTCCATTGGCGCAAGCGCTGCGCCGCAATGAGGCAGCCGTCGAGGTGAGCGGCCCCGCCTCGCGCGCTGCCGGCATCGCGGTCACCGTCAACAGCTATCGCGGCGTAGTCGCGGTGCGCGACAGCGGCGGAAGCGCGCTCTTGTTCGAGGAGGCGAGCATGGTGGAGGCGACGGAACACCTGGCGCGCGAAGGACTCTGGCAGGAATATTCGGGGGTGGCAGGTCTGGCCGCGCTGCGCGAGGCGCGACTGCGTGGCCAAGAATTCGCGTCACCGGTCGTCGCGATCCTGACCTCGACCGGGCTCAAGGAGCTGCCTGCCGCGGTCGAAGATGTGCCTTACTACGCCGGCGCCGAACTCGACCGCCTGATCACCGCCCTTGCGGCCGGTGCAGGCCGGGACTACGCCCCGTGACCGCGGCGTTCAGCGTCTCGCTCGAAGGGAAAGAGGCGCCGGACGCAGTTCGCGGCATCGCCGCCGTGGCGGACGCCGCCGGGGCCGCCAATCTCTGGATCGCCTCGCACCTCTTTCAACGCGAGCCGATTGCGGTGGCTGCCGCTGCGCTGGCCGGCACGCGACGTGTCGGCGCCGCGCTCATGGCGATGAGCCCTTATTCCGTGCACCCGGTCTATGCCGCCATGGCCGCAGCGACCTTGGACGAATATTTCCCCGGCCGCGTGCAACTCTGCCTAGGCGTCGGAGCACCGCGCGATCTCGACGCGGCCGGCATCGAGGCAAAACAGCCGATCGGGACATTGCGCGAAGCGATCGAGATCGCCCGCACCCTGCTGGCAGGCGAGACGATCGATTTCGCCGGGCAGCGCTTTAACATCAAAGGCAGGCGGCTTGCGACCGGCGCGCGCCCGCTGCCGATCATCCTCGCCGCCTCGGGTCCGCAGATGCTGGAGCTCGCCGGCGCCGCAGCCGACGGCGTTCTCATCAGCGCCGCGACTTCCCCGGCCTTCATCCGCTGGTGCCTCGACCTTGTACAGCGCGGCGAAGCGAAATCGGGGCGCACCGTCCGCAAGATCGCCCTCGTCTATGCAGCTGTCGCCGAAGAAGAGAAAGCGGCGCATGATCGGCTGCGCCGCACCCTCGCCTTCATCCTCCGCGGCCCTCATCATGCGCGCAACCTCGAACTCGCCGGCACCGTTCTCGATCAGCAGGCGCTCGCAGCCGCCTTCGCGCAAGAGGATTGGGCAACCGTCGAGCATCTCGTCGATGACCACGTGCTGCGTCGCCATACCGCGAGCGGCACACCCGAGCAGGTCCGCAACACCTTCGCTCGCTACCGCGAGGTCGGCCTCGACGAGATCGTGATCGCCGGCACGGGATCGGGCGAGGCGCTACGCGACGTCCTCGCGACGGCAACGATCACTGGCTAGCGCGGCATCGGGAACTCGCCGATGAGCCACAAGGTCTTGCCGGCGCCGCCGGCGGCCGCGGGATCGCTTCTGCGACCTGCCGTCTTGCGGCAGGGCGCGGGCTATGCGGTCGCCGTCAATTAGCGCGGCGACGCGTCGCAACCAGCGACGCCACGCATGAGGGTGGCGGAGGGGATGTCCGCCAAACTGGCTTTCGCCGCCATTCGCCACCCACCGGGAATCGCGCAAGAAAGCCCTGATCCACCGACATAATCTTCTGTACCCCTTCGCGGACTTTCGCCATAATCCGCAGGTGGTTCGTGGGTACGTTCGGGGG
>Ga0134128_10005861_pt1 | contig 14883 bp, 11 predicted proteins | sample KB31754_FD_96462 | JGI IMG/M metagenome (GOLD analysis project Ga0134128, IMG submission 96462) | Terrestrial soil microbial communities with excess Nitrogen fertilizer from Kellogg Biological Station, Michigan, USA - KB3-175-4 | ecosystem: Environmental > Terrestrial > Soil > Unclassified ... | reverse complement strand
CGATCTCGCCTTGATTGAGGAATCCGCTGAGCACGATCGGCGCCTCATGCGCCTGGATCCAGGTTTCGGTGGCTGCTCGTTCGGGACCATCGCCCACCATGAGGCCGACGATCTGCCGGCCCGCCGCGGCACGGGTCACCGCCTCGACGAAGAGGTCCGGACGCTTCCGATCGACGAACCGCCCGACGAAGAGCGGCACGAACGCATGATCGGGCAATCCGAACGATCGTCGCACCTCGCCGCGGGACGCGCGCAGGCGCTCCGTCGCTCCGGCGAAGAACGCGTTGTCGACCGCGTGGGGCGCGGAAAAGCATCGCGCGGGATTCGCGCCGTAGTGCAGGAGGTACTCCCGCGAGCGGCTGCCGACGATCAGATAGCCGTCGAGGCGCGGGATGAGCGTGCGGAAGATCGGCGTCTTGACGAATCGCCACCAGCCGGGCCGCGCCATGTTCAGCGTGGAGTCCCCGCGGACCAGCACCGGGGTCTTCGACCGCCAGCAGGCGCGAATCGCCTGCCAGTAGCTGCGCGTCGACCATCCGTGCACGATGACGGCGTCGAAGCCGCCTCGCGCGATGAGCCCCGCGATTTCCGGCGTGTCGCAGCCGGCGAACGTCCCGACGTCCGGCCGCTTCGACACGTTGGTCAGGAAGCGATGGCGGTAGCCGTCGAGGAGGGGCACGTCCCAATCGAACGCGACGCCGAACCCGGCGGCGGCCTGACCTTCGGACGTCTGGCGATGGGCGAAGAACACCTCGAGATCGACCTCGCGCGCGAGCGCGCGATACCACGGCGCGTAGTACTGGATCGGGTGCGTCACCACGATCGCGAGCCGATAGCGGCGCGTCGTCATGCCGCGCACCGGGCCACCGCGCGATCGAAGACCGACGCCAGCCGGCCCGCGAGCGCGGGCGCCAGATACGGCGCGAGCGCCGCGCGGTTCACGTCCTCGGCGCGCCACTGCGGCTGCTCGACGGCCGCCGCGAGCGCCTCGGCGAGCGCCGGCACCGTGGTCGCGGCGGGACGCGACTCGTCGTACGTGACGAGCCGGACCGACGGCGGCCGCGTGGCCGCGCGCAGCAGCGTCGTGACGGAGCTCGCTTCATGGTACGCCGCGATCAGCGGCCGCTCGGCGAGCAGCATCGGATAGATCTTGCTGGCTGTGTAGTGCGGCTCGCTGCTCCCCATCGCCAGGAGCGCTGTCGCCTTCCGCTGAATCCCGACGACGGCCGAATACGGCAGCCGGCTCGACAGTTCCTGGACGCGATCGGCCACGCCGACCTCGCGGGCGACGGGCATCACGCGCTCTGCGGCGCCCGCGACGCTCTGGTTGCTCGTGCCGATGAAATGCAGACGAATCCGATCGAACACCGCCGGCCGTCGCTCACGAAGCAGGGCCGCGGCTTGCAGTACGGCTCGCAGCGTCTCGACGCCGAGCGGCAGCAGCGTGCCCGTGTACACGATGTGTGCCAGGCCATCCCCGGCGTCGAACGCGTCGGTGCCTGCCCCGTCGCCGAACGAGGTGAAGTCGCTGGGCTCGGCGCCGATGGGAATGGCTTCGGTGATGGGCGCGATGTCCGGGTTGCGTTTCAAAATCGGCTCGTACGTGCCTTCAGAGACCGCCGTGATGGCCGTCGCCGCCCGCACGACCCGCGGCTCGAGCCACTCCGCGACCTGACGACTAAGCCGGCTCTTCAGATCCGCGCGGCCGCCTTCCCCGCTCCCAACCGACTCGCCCCACGCGCTGATCCACGGATCCTGGTAGTCCAGCACGAACGGCACGCGGAAGCGGCGCGCCAGCCGCGGGCCGATGAGCGCCGTGTACGACGGAAAGATCGTGATGAAGAGCAAATCGAACGACTCGTCGCGAAGCAGGCGGGTCGCCTCGCGGTACACCGACGGCAGACTTCGCAGCCCGAGGTCGCCGATGCCGACCACCCGCGTCATCCCCTCAGACACCGCCGGGCAGCGGACGACGCGCAGCGACGCCGGCACGCTGTGGCCCAACGCGGCGTCAAGCCCGGAGTGGTACGCCGACGGATCGAGCGTGAGCACCGTCGGCTCCCAGCCCCATTCCTGCAGGTGTGGCGCCAGGAGCCGCAGCCGATGCGTGGCCGCGCTCGAGTCCGGCGGAAAATGCGGAGAGATCAGGAGCGCCCGGCGCATCGTCCGACCCTAGGCCGTCGCCGGCACAGCCGAGCCGCCGCGAAGGGCGTGGTGAAAGATGGCCTCGTACGCGTCGACCAGCGCCCGCGGGCTGAAGCGCGTGACGGCGGCGGCCCGGCATGCCGCCCGGCTCAGCGTCGACGCCCGTTCAACCGCCCTCGCGAGCCCGGCGACATCGTCGGCGACGAATCCCGTCACGCCGTGGTCGACGACTTCGGGCACGGCACCGCGCCGTAGGCCGAGGACCGGGGTGCCGCAGGCCAGGGCCTCAGCCATGACGATCCCGAAGGTCTCGTCCCACAGCACGGGCATCAGAAAGGCCGACGCGCGCCCCAGGAGCGCGCTCTTCTGGACGTCGTCAACGGCGCCCACGTAGGTGACGGCATCGCCGTCGATGTGCGGCTTCACCTGCTCACGAAAATATGTCTGCGAGGCCTCGTCGCCCGGCACGTTGCCGGCAACGACCAGGCGCCGCTTCGTCCGTCGCGCGACCTCGATCGCCAGATGCGCTCCCTTGATGGCTTCGATGCGGCCCAGAAACACCAGCGGTGCGTCGGCCGAGACCTCCGGCGAGAACTCGAGCGTGTCGAGCGGCACCGCGTTGTAGACGACGTGCCACTCGCCGGCATCGGCGACGGGCTCGATCAGCCGGCGGCTGCAGCCGGTGAACTGAATCGTGCCGTGCGCGAGCGCCCGGGCCCATCGCACGGCGCGCGGGGTGATCTCGCGCTGGTACGACATCACCTTCGGCGTCGGCCACGGCAGCACCGGCGCCAGCGTGGCCAGCCGGCCGAAGCTCTGGATGACGTCGGGACGCCAGCGCGTCGCGGCCGAGGCGATCGTCGCCGCGCGCTTGAGGGTGGCTTTGAGGCCGGTGGGGCCGTCCGCGTACGGCACGAGCTCGCAGGGCACGCGCGAGTCGCGATGCGCGACGAGGCACACGTCGTGCCCGCGAGCCACAAGGCCGTCGACGAGCAACGCGATCACGCGCTCGATGCCGCCGTAGAGACGCGGCGGCACGGGCAGGTCGGGATCGGCGGTAACGAGGATTCTCACGGCCGGCGCTGCTGGCGTGCGCGCCCGTCGCGGGCATCCAGCCCGACCCGCGGCGGCGGCGTCGACGCGGGCGCGCGAGTTATCGCGCCGACCGGGTGTACGCCTGCGTGTAGTCCTTCCGGTAGTAGGGCGCGTAGTAGTACGAGTGCCGCTTCAGGTCCACGCGGTTGAGGACGGCGCCGATGAACTTCGCGCGCGCCTGTGTCAGGTGCTCGACGGCCGAGATCGCGTTGCGCTTCGACGTCATCTCCGCGCCCACGACGAACACGACGCCCGTCGCGCTGTTCGACAGAATCGCGGCGTCGGTCACGGCCATGACCGGCGGCGCGTCGATGATGATCCAGTCGAACTGCTGACGCAGCTCGTCGAGCGCCTCGAGATAGCGCGTCGAGCCCAGGAGCTCGGCCGGGTTCGGCGGGATGTGGCCGCTCGGCAGCACATAGAGGTTCGGCACCTGCGTCATGCGGACGGCGTCCGACATGCGCGCCGTGCCGACGAGCACGTTGGACAGGCCCGGCTCCTGCTGGCGGCGGAACACGCCATGCACGCGCGGACGCCGCATGTCGCCGTCGATCACGAGCGTGCGCTGGTCGGCCTGCGCGAGCGCGACGGCGAGGTTCGTCGAGATGAGCGTCTTGCCCTCGCCGGGCGCCGTGCTCGTGACGACGATCGCGCGCGCGCCCTCGTCGGCCGACGAGAAGATCACGGCCGTGCGCACGGCGCGCATGGCTTCGCCGAACCCCGGCGGCAAGTCGCCCGTCAGCAGCAGGCCCTCGTCGCCCGTCGCCTTCTGATCGACGGCCGGCACGAGACCCAGGAACGGAATGTTCAGCGCCTGCTTCAGCTCGTCCGGCGTCTTGATGCGGCTGTCGAGGTACTCGAAGCCGAACGCCAGGCCGATCGCGAGCATGAGGCCTTCGAAGAACGCCACCGACAGATCGCGGCTGATGTTCGGCGACGACGGATAGCGCGGCAGCTCGGCGGCGTCGATGATCGTGACGTTGCTGCCCTTGAACTGGCCGGAGACGTCGGTCTCCTTCGTCTTCTGCAGCAGCTGATCGAAGAGCGCCTTATTGCTCTGCTCCTCCTGGAGGAGCATGGTGTACTCGGTGCCCTTGCGATTCAGGCTCAGCGCCGCCTGGTTCGCCGAGTCGTACTGCCGCTGGTAATTGTCCTGCTTCGCCTTCGCGAGCTGGTACTCGTTGCGGGCGGATTCGATGACGTTGTCTTCGGCCTGATTGAGCTTCTGCTGCGCCGCCGCGATCCGGGCGTCGAATCCGTCGGCTTCGAGCTGCTTCGTGCCCGAGCCCTTGGCCGCCTGCTGCGCGCGCTCCGTCTGGGCCGCGTTCAGGTTCGTCTTGAGCAGCTGAATGTCCGGATTGTTCAGAATCTGCGGATGCGCGGCGAGCTTGTCGCGGTCGTTCGCGATCTGCTGCAGCCCGGTGTAGATGCTGCCCTTGTCGTAGGCGTCGAGCTTGGCCTTCGTCAGGTTGGCGCTGATGTCGGCCAGCGCGGTCGACGCCGTGTTCGTCTTGTCGTCGAACGACAGCGCGTTGTGCGACTCCTTGTAGGCCGCGAGCTTGTTCTCGCTCTCGGTCAGCTTGTCGCGCTGTTCCTGCAGCGCCTTGCCCAGGTAGCTGTTCGCTTCCTGCGTGGCTTCGCTGCGGATGTCTTTCGTCTGCGCGATGTATTCGTTCGCGATGGCGTTGGCCGCGCGCACCGCGAACACCGGATCCGGCGACGTGTAGACAATCTCGAAGATCCGTGTGGTCTTGACCGGCGCCACACTGAGGCCGCCGAGGAACGCGCTGATCGCGCCCTGCTGCGCCGTCGTCTCGTCAGCCGCCGGCGGGTCGATCCGCTGCGGCGCACCGAGCCAGCCCGACACCGTCCCCCACAGGCTCGAGTCCTTCGCGACGGTGCCGTGCGTCGCCAGCGACGCGGCCGATCCGCCCTGGCCGGCCGCGGGCAGGAGGTTCATCTTCTCGACGACGCGCGCCGCCAGCTTGCGGCTCTGCAGGATCCGCAGCTGCGTCGGGTAGAAGTCGTCGTCGTAGTAGTTCGACTGCTCGTCGAGGACGTCGTTGATCGAGGTGGCGCGCCGCACCTCCTTCTCGATCATGATTTGCGTCCGCGCCTGGTAGAGCGGCGTCTGCTTGATGGCGTTGATGGCGCCATAAACGAACACGGCAAGCAGCGCGGCGCCCGCCAACCACCGGCGCTTGTAGAGCACGCGCAGGTAGTCGGACAGGTGTTTCGCGGGGGCAACGGCTGGGGGCATCTGTCCGTACGGACGAGTCGTCATGGGCGTCTGGGACCTGAATCGTGTGGGACGTCGAGCTACATGATGCGGGCGGGCACCATGATGGTGTCGCCGGCTTTGACCTTCATCGTCTGCAAGAGCTTCTCGTTGTCGACCTTGATCGTCTGCACCGGGTTCTTCGGATCCGTCGTCGGGCGGAGAATCTTCACGCCGCCCTTGCTCGCCTTGTCCGTGAACCCTCCGGCGATCGCGATCGCCTGCTGCACGGTGAGGCCGTCACGCGCCGGGTACTGACCGGGACTCTTGATTTCGCCGTTGATCGTGAACGGCTGCGCCTGCTCGACGTAGAGGTAATCGCCGTCGTTCAGGGTGTAGTTCTCCGCGATGTCCCCGGCCTTCACCTTGTTCAGGTCGACGTAGGTCTTCGGCGCGTCCGAGACCTGATCGGCCGACGGCATGCTGCCGTCGGGATTGCCGCGGATGATGAAGGCGCGATCGCCCGCGTTGTCCGCCGTGGAGCCGACGGCGACGAGCGCCTGGAACACGGTCATCTTGCCGGAGAACGGGATCTCGCTGGGGTTGCGGACCGCCCCGCTCACCATCACCCGCTTGCTCTGCGTCGGAATGAGATCGACGGTGACCTGCGGATTCACGACCCAGTCCGGATTGAGCTTGCTCTTGAGTTCAGTCTCGAGCTGGCGCGCCGTGAGGCCCGCAGCCTTGATGCGGCCGAGGGCGCCGAAATCGAAGCTCCCGTCGATGTCGACGATCGCCTCGACGCACCACTGCGGGCAGAAGTTCATCGTCTTGACGGTGATCTTGTCGCGCGGCGAGATGATCGTGCCGCGCCCCAGGTCCGTCGTGACCGCGGGATCCGCCCCGGTCGCCGATACGGGCCGCATCTGGCTGCGCGAGGCGTCGGCGCCGGACTGCGACGGCTGCTGCGCGCCCAGGCCCGCGACCAGACCGCTGGCGATCGCGATCGTCAGCCACTGCCGAATCGATTTAGAAGCCATAACTCATCGTCCCCCCGAACGTGAACCCCGAGTAGTGATGCCCGTCGATCGCCGAGAGCCGGTCGGCGTATGACACGTTGAACCCCATCCGCGCGTCGATGCGGAAGCGGTACCCCGACCCCACCGTGTAGGTGTCGGTCCGGTCCCGGCGCGACAGATCCGGCAGCGACGCGCCCAGCACCTGGCCTCGATAGGCCAGGTAGGCCCGGCTGAGGCCGGCCTGCGCGTCCACGTGCCCCACCACAAGCTGAGTGACGGACACCGACGCGCCCGTCAGCACGAAGTAGGGCGTCTGGTCGCTCAGGGCGTAGTTGACGTCGCGCCCGAAGGTGCCGCTGAGGCGGGTGGTCTCGCGCAGCAGCCAGCTGAGCTGCGTTTTCGCGACGATGCCCGTGAATTGCGGCACCAGCGGGTTGATCGGCCGCAGCGCCCGCACGCCGATCGCCAGCGACCCCGAGAGCCGCGCATCAGGCTTGAACTCGAAGCCAGGCACGAGGCTCAGGCTGTTCGAATTGAGCAGCGGATTGGCGTCGAACCGATCCTTTTCGAGGGCCCCAGTCACGACGAGCGTCGTGAGGGGCGTCAGCGCTGTCCGGAAGTTCGCGTTGATCGTGCTCGTCCGCCGGCTCAACTGCTGGCCGATGTCGACGCCGAACACGTCGGCGTTCGGAAACTCGAACGATCCCCACGTGTAGTTCGCGTCGAGGCTGGTCCGCGGGCTGATGCGCACGATCGATCCGACCGACGCCGACGCCGAGACCTGCTGCACGCGCGCGTCGATCTCGGGATCGGGCCGCTCGTAGGTCGACCCGTGCGCCACCGTGATGTACGGGGCGAAGTGGATCAGGTTCAGGTCGAGCCGCCCCGTCTGCTGAAACCCGACCGAGCGCTGCGTCGACGCGGTCGCGAAATAGGTTAGCGGCACGCTGGTCGCCCCCGACAGCAGCAGGCGGCCGACGTGAAGGACTTCGGTCGTGGCCGGCGTGAAGGTCACGGTGAAATCGCGCGTCGGATTCGTCGACGTGTTGAACACGTTGGTGTCGATGCCGAGGTTGCCCATCGTGAGCGTCGGCGAGAACCCGAGCGGCCCGACGTGAAATCTCGCCATCGAGACCTGCTCACTCGGATCCTGGGCGCGCGCGACGGCGGGTCTGGCGAGCAATGCCACCAGACACCCCGACACGGGGAGGAGAAAGCGCGTACGCATGAACTGGACGGGCGGAGTCGAACTCAGGCTGAACGAACGCCCGGTCCCGTCGTGGGGCCGACGGAACCGGGAAGTCTGGAGCGCTGGAAGCGAATCAGTCGAGCTGGAACCGGAGACGCCTTACCGCGACGGCGTGCCGTTGACCGCGACCGCGATCGCGGCGGCCGCACCGCCCGCAGCCGCGAGCAGCCACAGGGCCGCGTTGCCGCCGCACGCGATGTTGATGTCGGTCTTGCTCACGAACGACGGCGTCGCCAGCGAGTACGGCCCCGCCTGGCACTTCACCGCGTTCTCCTTCACGAGCTGCACGACGTACTTGCCGGGCAGCGCGATGCCGTTGAACGCGAACCGGCCCTGCTGGTCGAGCTGGCCGGTCGTCACCACCTGCTTGGTGTTGACGTCGAGCACCTGAACCTTGTAGTCGCTGTACGGCTTCTTGGCCGCATCAGCCTTGCCACTCAGAATGCCGGCGCCGGACTGCGGCGCCGCCATCAGTGCCGGCATGGTGCCGACCGCCATCGTGAGGGCGAGTGCAATGGCGAGCGTGCGACGGATGGACATGGTCCCTACCTTCCCTTGGGTAATCTGCCTGCCCCAGCCGGCTCCTGACACTGACACGTGTCACACGAAGACCGAGTCTGGGGAAGCTGCATCTTCGGGCCAACCCCGGTGGAAGTCAAGTCAGCCTCGGGGAAGACTTGAATCAATTCGGCCGGAAAAGGTGGCAATTTTGATACACCTACCCTTTCCGCGCGAGCAGCGTGCGTGCGACTTTCAACTGCCGCACCTTCCGGTACAAGTTGGTTCGTTGAATCCCGAGCGCCCGCGCCGCGTCCTCGACGCGCCCCTGATGCTTCATCAGGACGGCGCTGATCCAGTCGCGCTCGAACCGCGCCTTGGCATCGCGGAGCGTGCCGCTCACGTCTAGGCGCGGCGTGACCCCGTCGAGCCGCACGTACGCCAGCACGTCGTCAATCTGAATCACCGGGTGCTCGATCGATCGCACCAGCGTCTCGACGAGCGCCCGCAGTTCGGCGACGTTCCCCGGCCAGGGCAACGCCGCGAGCAGCGCGAGGGCCGCGCGGCTGAATCGCTGCGGCGGGGCGCCAAGCGCCTGGCGGAGCTCCGATAGCAAGTGCACGGCGAGCACCGGAATGTCTTCGCGGCGCCGCCGCAGCGGCGGCACTTCGATCTGCACGCTCGCCACGCGGTCGAACAAATCCCGGCGCAGGCGGCCATCCGCGATCGCGCTCTCGACCCCAGGCTCGACCGAGACGATCAGCCGGAACTCGAGATCGATCGCCGCCTTCTTCTCGGCGAGCACCGCTTCCCCATCGCGGAGCAACCGGACGAGCTTCGCCTGCACGCGCGCCGGCGCGTCGACGATCGCTTCGAGGAAGAGCGTGCCGCCATGCGCGGCCGCCACCGCACTCGATTTGCCGATGCGATCCGGCGTGCGCGATCGGGACGGCGCCGGCTGTCGATCCACGCCGACGCCGAAAAGCCGGAGCTCGAGCTCATCGGGCGCGCTCGACGCGCACGACAGCGCCACGAACGGCGCCTCGGGGCGCGCGCTCCAAAGATGAATGTGACGCGCCAGGAATTCGCGGCCGGCCCCCGACTCGCCGACGAGCAGCACCCCGCCACGACTCCGAGCCGCAGACGACGCCACGTCAACGGCCTGACGCATCGCCGGCGAGTGCGCGAACACCCGCTCGGCGGCTTCGCCAGACGCGACCGGTCCGGTCCGGCCGTCCCGCGTATTGGCGAGCATCGCCGCCATGTCGGCGTCATCGAACGGCCACGGCAGCACGTCCACGATGCCGGCGTCCATCGCTTCGGCAGCCGTGAGCGGCCGCGCCGGGTCCATGATGCCGACCACCGGCAGATCGGGCCGCTGCGCACGCAGCGTGCGAATGGCCGCAATCGCGGCGCGGGCGTCCGCCAGATCCACGAGGCAGACGTCGAATCGGTCGTCGGCCGCCGCCCGCAGCGCGTCCGCGACGTCGACCACGCGCGAGAGCGCGACGCTGGTCTTGCTCAGGCGATCGCAGACCGGCGTCCGCTCGACGCGGCCGGCGACATAGAGCGCTGAGACGCCCGTCGAACCGGCGACCAGCCCGTCAGCCGGGAGAATCGACGTCGTCACCGCTCTCCGCCTTTTCCCTTCGGCGCGCCCGACGCGGCCGCCGATTCCTGACGCACGAAATGCCCGTCGCCCGCCGCGTCGACCTCGACGTGGTCCAGCGATCCGTCACTCCCGTAGACGAACCGCTGATCGGGTTTACCCCGACCGCTCAGATCGAGATCCATGCGGGCGAGCGCGCCGTGCGTGTACGTTTCCCACTTGTCCACGCGCCCGTCGAAGTCGGTGTCTTCCTCGACGCGCGCGAGCACGCCATCGGTGTAGTACTCCCACCGGGTGACCTTGGTGTGGTCCGGGCCGTTGGCTTCCTCGGCCCGGACGATGACGGTCTTGCCGTCGAAGAGGGATCCGGCGGTTGGCTGGGAGCCTCCGGCGGCAACGCCCGAGGTGTAGTACTCCCACCGGTCCGGATGGCCGCTCGCATGCCGGTCCAGGCGGATCGACTGCAGATGGACGCCGTCCATCGTCGCCCACGTGTCGACCTTGCCGTCACCATCGCGGTCCATGGTGAGCTCGGCGAGCTTGCCGGTCTGCGGGTTGTAGACGGGTGTCGCCTGGCCGGCGGCAGCCGGCGCGGATCCGCAGCTGACCGACAGAGTCAGCAGGACGACGCCAGGGCCAAAGGCGACGAGTCGCCGGGGAGACGGTGCACTCACGAGCAAGTTTGGGGAGGGATGGGAGGGCCGGATACAGCTCCGCCCCGTGACTTACAGGACCTCAACAAAACCGGGCGCCTAACGAGCAACTCCGGTGCCAAGCTGGAACGGGATCCGGCACCTCTGCCACAAGCGACGGCAACGCCGACACCGAGCGGGGAGCCGTATCGACGTTTGCGGAGGAAGCCAGATTCTACGCTCGGCTTCACGCAGTGTCAATCACACCACTGCTGTGACGCATTCGATACAAATTCGTAATTTTCGTGAAGTTCTGAGGGCGGTTTCAATTCTGCGTGGCCGCTATCAGATCTGACACTGGCGGCTGGCGCGACGGCGGCGACGCGGGCCGAATCGATTCAGTACGGCCGAACGTCGGCCGCGTCGAGTTCGACCGCGACGCCCTGTCCAATCAGGTCCACGCTCAGCACGAGACGCGCGTGGTGGCCCTTCTTGGTCAGTCGACCGACGACACCGCGCAGCGGGCCGCTCACGACCTGGACCATCTGGCCAATCTTCACCAGCGGGCACGGGTCGTAGTTGAGCTCGCTTTCCACGAGTGTCCTGACGCTTTCGATTTCAAGGTCCGGAATCGGCGCGGGATGGCCGTTGGACGACACGAGCGACACGACGCCCGTGCACTTGAGAACAGGCAGCGTCTCGCGAGGGTCGATCTTCACGAAGCAGTAGCCCGGGAAGAGCGGCCACTCGATGCGCTTCTTCCGGTCCTTCCATCGGCTCCACCGGGCGACCTTGGGGAGGAACGCCTCGAGGTCCTTGCGCTGGAGCTGGTCGAGCACGCGATTCTCGTGCCTCGCGCGCGTCCAGACCGCGAACCACGCCGTCTCGCGCGCGGTGTGGCGGCGCGTCTCGAGACCTCCGTCGATGATCAGATCGCTTGCGAGCCCCGTCAGCACCTGTATCCCTCTCGCCACTCCACGTATCGGCACACGTCAGGCGCCGCTTGATTCCGAGAATTTCCGCCCCAACTCAATGAGACGACCCCGCCTCTTGGATAGACACGCTGGGGCCGGGAAAAGTTGATATTGACACACTGCGTATCAATGTCTACACTCGATCCATAGCATGCCTGCGAAGGCAGGCCGCATCATGGCCACCCGGGACGACCTGTACCTCATCAGTATGGCGGCGGAGCTGCTGGACATGCATCCGCAGACGCTCCGGAAGTACGAGCGGCTCGGGCTCGTCCGGCCGCAGCGGACCCTCGGCAGCATGCGGGTCTACACCCGTGACGAGCTCGATCGGCTGAAGCTCATCAAGTCGCTGGTCGACGACGCCGGGATCAATCTGGCGGGCGTTCGGCGTCTCCTGAAAATTGCCGAGGTGGCGGGCCGCATTCGCCCGCTCGCAGGCGACATCGCGGCGCACGCCCCGTCGGCCGACCATGCGCGGCTCCTGCGGGAGATTGACGAAATTTTCAAATTGCTGGGGCTGAGCTGACCGATGGAGTTCAAGGACTACTACGCGACGCTCGGCGTGCCGAAAGCGGCGTCCGAGGCCGACATCAAGAAGGCCTATCGGAAGCTCGCGCGCGAAAACCACCCGGACCTCAACGCCGGCAACAAGGCGGCCGAGGCGCGCTTCAAGGAAATCAACGAAGCGAACGAGGTGCTGAGCGACCCGGACTCGCGCAAGAAGTACGACGAGCTGGGCGCCAATTGGCGAGCCTACGAACAGGCCGATCGCGGCCCGGGCGGCGCCGGTGCGTCGTGGGGCGGGCCGTTCGCGCAAGGCACCGGCGGCTATCGCACGGTGACGCCCGAGGAAATGCACGAGATGTTCGGAGACGACGACCCGTTCTCCGACTTCTTCCACCGCTTTTTCGGCGGTTCGACGGCGGGCGCGGGCGCCGGCCGCGGGCGGGCGGCGGCCCCGCGACGCGGCGCGGACTTCGAATCCGAAGTCGAGCTCACGCTCGAGGAAGCGTTCCAGGGCGCCACGCGGCGGCTGCGCCTCGAGGCCCCCGGCAGCAAGACGAAGACCGTCGAGGTGCGCATTCCGGCCGGCGTCACCGACGGCGCCCGCGTGCGCGTCGCCGGTGAAGGCGAAGCCGCGCCCAAGGGCGGGTCGAGCGGCGATTTGTTCCTGCGCGTGCGGCTCCTCCCCCATCCGCGCTTCGAGCGCGAGGGTGCGGACCTGCGCACGCACGTCGCCGTGCCGATCACCGTCGCGGTCCTCGGCGGCGAGGTGCCCGTCACGACGTTGTCAGGCTCGACGCTGCGGCTGAAAATTCCCGCGCTCACGCCAAGCGGCCGTCGGCTTCGCCTTCGAGGACAGGGCATGCCGACCGTCGGCGCCAAGGACGGGCGCGGCGATTTGTATGCGACGGTCGACATCGCGATGCCGGCGACGCTCGGCGACGAGGCCCGCGCGCACTACGAAGCCCTTCGAAAGTTGGAACAGTCATGAACTTGAACCGCTACACGGAAAAAGCGCAGGAAGCGGTGCTGGCCGCCCAGCAACTGGCCGAGCGGGCGGGCCACGCCGAGATGACCCCGGAGCACCTGCTCCGCTCGCTCGTCGATCAACGCGACGGCATCGTGCCGGCGGTGCTGGGCAAGATGAACATCGACGCGACGTCCATCGGCCAGGCGCTGCAGTTCCTCCTCGACAAGATGCCGAGCGCGCGCGGCGGCAGCCAGCCCGGCCTTTCGGCTCGCGTGCAGGCGGTGTTCGCCGCGGCCGAACAGGAAGCGGAGCGCCTCAAGGACGAGTACACGAGCACAGAGCACCTGCTGCTCGCGATCGCGGGCGAGTCCGGCCGCGCGCCGGCAGCGGATCTGCTCAAGAAGCGCGGCGCGTCGAAAGACGCGATCCTGCAGGCGCTCACGGCGGTGCGCGGCTCGCAGCGCGTGACCGATCAGAACCCCGAGGGCAAATATCAGGCGCTCGAGCGCTACGGCCGCGACCTCACGGCCGTCGCGCGCAAGGGCAAGCTCGACCCGGTCATCGGCCGCGACGACGAGATCCGCCGCGTGATCCAGGTGCTCGCCCGCCGCACCAAGAACAACCCGGTGCTCATCGGCGAGCCCGGCGTCGGCAAGACCGCCATCGTCGAGGGCCTCGCCCAGCGCATCGTGCGCGGCGACGTCCCGGAAGGCCTGCGCGACAAGCGCATCGTCGCGCTCGACATGGGCGCGCTCGTCGCCGGCGCGAAGTTCCGCGGCGAATTCGAGGAGCGGCTCAAAGCGGTGCTGAAGGAGATCGGCGACGCGCAGGGACAGGTCGTGCTCTTCATCGACGAGCTCCACACCGTCGTCGGCGCCGGCGCGGCGGAGGGATCGATCGACGCGTCGAATCTGCTGAAGCCGATGCTCGCCCGCGGCGAGCTCCACACGATCGGCGCCACGACGCTCGACGAGTACCGCAAGTACATCGAGAAGGATGCCGCGCTCGAGCGCCGGTTCCAGCCTGTGCTCGTCGGCGAGCCGACGGTCGAAGACACGATCAGCATCCTGCGCGGCCTGCGCGAGCGATACGAGATCCACCACGGCGTGAAGTTCAAGGACGCGGCGCTCGTCGCGGCTGCGGTCCTGTCGAACCGCTACATCGCCGATCGCTTCCTGCCGGACAAGGCCATCGACCTCATCGACGAAGCCGCCTCGCGGCTCCGGATGGAGATCGACTCGATGCCGGCGGAGCTCGACGAGATCGAACGGCGGATCATGCAGCTCGAAATCGAGCGTGAGGCGCTGAAGAAGGAAACCGACGCCGCGTCGCGCGAGCGGCTGGGCCGGCTCGACAAGGAGCTGGCCGAGCTCAAGGAGCAGCGCACGCGCCTCGCGGCGCAGTGGCAGCAGGAAAAGGGCGCCATCCAGGGCGTCCGCACGCAGCGCGAGGAGCTCGAGCGCCTGCGCCTCGAAATGGAACAGGCGCAGCGCGCGGGCGACTACGCGAAGGCGTCGGAGCTGCAGTACGGGCGCATCCCCGAGCTCGAGCGGCAGATCGCGCAGCACGAGGCGGCGCCGGCCGCGGGCGGCGCCGCGACGGCGCCCCGGATGCTGAAAGAGCAGGTCGACGAGGAGGACATCGCCGAGGTCGTCGCGCGATGGACACACATTCCGGTGAGCCGCCTGATGGAAGGCGAAGTCCAGAAGCTCGTCCACATGGAGGAGCGCCTGCACCAGCGGGTCATCGGCCAGGACGACGCGATCAACGCGGTGTCGAACGCGATCCGGCGCGCCCGCGCGGGCCTGCAGGACCCGAACCGCCCGCTCGGCAGCTTCATCTTCCTCGGCCCGACCGGCGTCGGCAAAACCGAGCTGGCGCGCGCACTCGCCCGGTTCCTGTTCGCCGATGCCAATGCGCTGATCCGTGTCGACATGTCGGAGTACATGGAGAAGTTCTCGGTGAGCCGG
>Ga0134128_10005860_pt1 | contig 14883 bp, 13 predicted proteins | sample KB31754_FD_96462 | JGI IMG/M metagenome (GOLD analysis project Ga0134128, IMG submission 96462) | Terrestrial soil microbial communities with excess Nitrogen fertilizer from Kellogg Biological Station, Michigan, USA - KB3-175-4 | ecosystem: Environmental > Terrestrial > Soil > Unclassified ... | reverse complement strand
TTCCGTGCAGTAGAATTCCGACTATGGCGATCTTAAGCCGCGCCCGGCGCGTGAGTGCCGCATTCGTCAGGATAGCGGACACCCTGGTGGTCGACTACGACGTCATCGACCAGCTGCAGACCCTCGTTGACGAGTCGGTCGCACTGCTCGACGCCACCGCGGCCGGCCTGCTGCTGGTCGATCCTGCAGGAGAACTCCAGGTCATGGCGTCCACCAGCGAGAGAAGCCAGCTCGTGGAAGTCCTGCAGTCGGAAGCGGGCGTTGGCCCGTGCATTGACTGCTTCCGGACGGGCGCCGTGGTCTCGGTCCGTGACATTGCAGCCGACGGGTCCGCGTGGCCGCAATTCCAGTCTGCCGCACTCAGCCAGGGCTTCAGGTCGCTTCACGCCGTTCCGATGCGGCTGCGCGGCCAAACGATCGGCGCGCTGAACCTGTTCAGGCAGGAGCTGGGTTCGCTCAGTGCCGAAGATGCCGCCATCGCCCAGGCGTTCGCCGACGTTGCCACCATCAGCCTCCTGCAGGAGAGGGCGCTGCGGGAAAGCGCAGTCGTCAATGAGCAGCTCCAGCGGGCCCTCAACAGCAGAATTGTCATTGAACAGGCCAAGGGCGTCATTGCGCACACGGCCAACGCCAGCATTGACGGCTCCTTTGCGCTTCTGCGTTCCTACGCCCGGGCGCACAACCAGTCGCTCGACGAGACGGCAAGACTCGTGGTGGAACGGAAGCTCACCATTTCGTCCTGACCACCCGTAGGGCCGATTGCCCATGCCGCGGTTGAACGCAACCGCTGCCGAACAACATCACCGGCCGCGGTTGCCGGCCGCCGCCGCGACCCTGTCCGGGACCAGGCGGCTGATGGCAACCAGCGCGGTGTACCGCCGCGACGGGATGGAAACGGCCCTGCCGCGGGCGGAGTCGGCCAGGCCCTCCCGCACCACCTGCTCCGGGTCCAGCCACAGCCACGTCGGGATGCGTCCCGTGTTGGCGCCCATGCGCTGGTGGAATTCCGTATGCACAAAGCCCGGGCAGACGGCTGTCACGTGGACGCCGCGGGGACCGTAGCGCAGGTTGGCGAAGCGGCTGAAGCTGATGCCCCACGCCTTGGCCGCCCCGTAGGACCCGCGCGGGATGAACCCGGCGACGCTGGCCACGTTGATGATCCGGCCCCGCCGGCGCTCCAGCATGGGCCCGAGCGCTGCGTGCATCAGCTCCATCGGGGTGCGGACCAGCAGCCGCAGCTGGTCCGCCTCCTCCCGGGCGGTGCTTGCCTCGAACGAGGTCACCAGGCCAAAGCCGGCATTGTTCACCAGGACGTCAACGGGCCGCGCCAAGTCCGCCAGCCGGGCACCCGTGGCAGCAACGCCGTCGTCCGTCAACAGGTCGGCGGTCAGGACCTCCACCTCCACGCCGAACTCCTGGCGCAGCCGGGCCGCCGTCGCCCCAAGCCGCGCTGCGTCCCTGGCCACCAGGACCAGGTTGTGCTGGGAGCGCGCCAGTTGCCGGGCGAATTCGGCCCCGAGGCCCGCGCTGGCTCCCGTAATGAGCGCGGTGGGGCGGCCCACCTACAGCTCCGCCGGAAGGTCCGTGTATTGGGCGTACAGCTCCGGGTGCTTCTCCACGAACCGCGCGACATACGGGCAGTGCGGGATGATTCGCTTGCCGGAGGCCACCACGTCGTCGAGCGCGTAGCGCACCAGCACCTTGGCCAGGCCGCGGCCCTCGAAGCCGGCCTGCGTCTCCGTGTGGATGAGGTCCATGTGCCCGGGCAGGTCCCGGATGAGGATGATGACGGCCAATTCCGAGCCGGCGTGCAGCTCGTACCGGTGCCGCCCATCGTTGCGGGTCATCGTCACATCGGCTTCAAATGCGTCGTCGCGCCCGACTGCTTCATCACTCATAAATTGAGCTTGGCACAATGCCCCTGCGCTGGCAACAGCGTCCTGCCAGGACGCGCCGCCCTGCCACAGGGCGGTGTATGGCGCCGCCGAAACGACACGGTTCCTGATGCCCTCCGTGACAAAGGCCTGGGCCGTCCGGGCCGCTTCCAGCGGCGTGGCCCCCTTGGCGGGAGCGGCGCCGCCTTGGGGTCGAAGGAGACAATGCAGGTCAGGTTCACGATGCCGAAGACGCCCAGCTCCTGGAACGTTTTCAGGTCTGCCTGCGCCCCGGCACTGCCGGTCGCTTCGGAGCCGGCAATGGTCAGGGCAAGGGCAGGTGCTGTGGTGGTCATGAAACGATCCGGCCATCCGGCCAGGGACCCGGCGCCGGGGCACCCCTCCGGCGCCGGGGCACCCGCCCGACGCCGGGAAAAAAGAACCGCAGGCCGGGGCCATGGAGATGCGGCACCTGCCTGCGGTTTTTGTTGGTGGGCCCTGCGGGGCTCGAACCCGCGACCCACGGATTAAAAGTCCGATGCTCTACCAACTGAGCTAAAGGCCCAACCTGTCGACTTCCCTTCCGCGAGAGGAAAAGTTGTCGGAATTTAGACTACCGCACGGCAGGGGCACCATGGCAATTTCGCCCCGGTTCCGGGGCCCCCAGCCGGCTTCCTCGACCCCGCCGCGCAGCTGGCGTAGTGTCGTCTCATGAACGAAGGACCAGGCACCCGAGCACCCCGACCGCACAAGCCGCTGCCCTTTGCGCCGGCTGACTTTGAGCCGTTCGCGGGCGGAACCGACCCCGCCCGTGTGTCGGAGGCGGCGCACCTTGCCGCCCGCGCGCTGGTGCGCGGCGGCCGGGAGAGCAATGACCCTGCCATCACCAAGCGCCTCGTCAAGCTGGCGGACCGGCAGGGCCTGGAGGCCATCGCCGAGATGTGGGCCGCCAGCCCCGCCCGCTCCCTGCCCGGCGCCCTGTGGAGGCTCTACGCACTGCGCGCCGCCACCCTCCAGGACCCGGAAGGCATCAGCATCTTCTTCCGCGCGGGCCAGCACCGCGCGCAGGTCGCCAACGCGGTTGCCGGCGTCGCGGAACCGCCCGGAGCGGAGGAGATCACCACCATGGCGGACGCCATCCTGTCCGGCGCGTTCGACGGCGACTTTGACGTTGCGCTGGAACGCTCCGCCGCGTTCTGCAGGGTCGTGGCACTGGGGCAGGCCACCGTCGCCGTCGAACGCAAGGCCGCCCATCCTGAACATGCCCAGGTCCTCAACCAGAAGGCCCACCAGCTCGTGCGCACGGCCGAGGACCTCGAGGGCGCGGCCGCATCGTGGCGCAAGGGTGAACTCGACTAAGGCTGCGCGCCCCCTTTGTGGCTCCCACCCCCTGTACAGGCCCCTCCGGCTGCGCTGTCCACAGGGTCCGGTTGACAGCAGGGACCCAACGTAGAACACTGAAAGTGGTGTCGAACTGCGGAACCCCCGGGCTCCATTTTATTGCCGCTTCGAGCGGCCCTGTGCCGAGAGGCGCTCCCGGTTCGACACCACTTTTATGCCCGGATTTCCACCCAGACAAAGGTCCCTGTCGTGAAGCTGCGCTTCTTCCCCCGAGAGACTGCCGGGCTCGAAGGCCTCGCCCTCATGGCGGGCCAGGTTCTGGCGGGCACCCAGACCCTGGCCGAACTGTTGGGCGCGCGCCGCGCCGACTTCCCGGCCCTCGCCGAGACCATGCGCCAGCATGAGGGCGCCGCGACCGCCCATTTTTCCACCTTGCTGACCACCATGCGCACCAGCTTCATCAACCCGCTCCCGCGGGAGGACCTTTACGCCCTGGGCCGGCTGCTCCACGAAACCTGCGAGACCCTTACGGGCGCGGCCGAGCTCGTTGAGCTGTATACGCTGGAGCGCATTCCGGCCCGGGGCGGGGACCAGCTGGAAATCCTTTCCCGCCAGGCCGAGCTGACGGCTTCGGCGATGAAGTCGCTGAACGACCTCGATTCACTGGAGGACTACTGGCTGGAAGTCCTGCGCCTGGCCAAGCGGGCCGACCACACGCACCGCGTCCTGGTGGCGGAGCTGCTCGACAGCCACAGCCCCTCAGGTTTTGCGAAGTACCGCTCCGTCGCAGACCAGTTCGCCGCGGCCAGCACCAAAATGCGCGCCGTCGCCACCCAGGTGGGCAGCATCATCGTCAAGGAATCCTGACTTTGGTGCCGTTTTTGCTCGGCGCCGTCATCGTCATGGCGGCGGTTTTCGCGTTCCTCAACGGCTTTCGCGATGTCTCCTCCGCCGTCGCCCTTTCCGTGCGGACCCGCGCGCTCACGCCCACGCTCGCGGTGCTGCTGGCCGGACTCTTCAACTGCGTCGGCGCCCTCCTGAGCGTGTTCCTGGCGGTCGCTTTCGCGGATCGCCTGTTCACCGTGCCGCCGGGCGGAACCGGGCTGATCCTGCTGCTGGCCGGCCTGTTGGGGGCGTGCCTGTGGGGCGTGCACCAGTGGTGGCGGGGGTACCCGTCGTCGTCCACGCACGCGCTGATCAGCGGGCTGGTGGGCGCGTCGCTGGGTTCCGCCGTGCTGGGGCACCCGCCGCTGCAGGGCATCAACGCCTCCCTCCTGACACTGGTGGTGCTGCCCCTGCTTGTCTCGCCCGTGATCGCCTTTGCGCTGGGCTTTGCGGCCGTCTACCCCACGTCCTGGGCGTTTCGGAACACGGCGCCCGGGCAGGCGTTCCGGCGCACGCGCCAAATCCAGTCCGTGGCCGCGGCCGCCGTGGCGTTTGGGCACGGCCTCCAGGATGGCCAGCGCACGACGGCGGTTGTCCTGTTCGCGCTGCTGGCCGCCGGTGCGGGCACGGCAGGCAGCGTGCCGCTGTGGGTGCCGATCTTCACTGCCGCGGCGCTGACCGCGGGAACCCTGGCGGGCGGGTGGCGGATTTCCTACACCCTGGGCCACCGCCTGGTCCGCCTTGATCCGATGCGCGGCTTCGTGGCGCAGCTCGTGGCGGCCGGGCTGCTGTTCGTGGGCGCCATCGGCCTGGCGCTGCCCCTGTCCACGACGCACACCGTCACCTCGGCCATCGCCGGGGCCGGTCGGAACCAGCGCTTCTCCGTCGCCAACGGGCGCGTCCTGCGCCGCATCGTGTGGATGTGGGTGGCCACTCCCATTGCCTGCGCATTCCTGGGTGCCTTGTTCTTCCTGGCCCTCTCGCCACTGGCCTGACGGGCCTCGAGATAACCACCCCAAATGCAGATAACGACGTGCCGGAGCGGTGGTTATCCCGAATTTCTACGAGCGGCGGCTACCCGAAGCGGCCGGAGACGTAATCCTCGGTGGACTTCTGCCCCGGGTTGTTGAAGATGGTGGCAGTCTCGGCAAACTCGATCAGCCTGCCGGGCTTGCCGGTGCCGGCGATGTTGAAGAACGCGGTCCTGTCGGAGACGCGGGCCGCCTGCTGCATGTTGTGCGTGACGATGACCACCGTGTATTCGTCCTTGAGCTCGTTGATGAGGTCCTCAATGGCGAGCGTGGAGATCGGGTCCAGCGCGGAGCACGGCTCGTCCATCAGGATCACGTCCGGGGAGACGGCGATGGCGCGGGCGATGCACAGGCGCTGCTGCTGCCCGCCGGAAAGCCCGGAACCGGGCTTTCCCAGGCGGTCCTTGACCTCGTTCCACAGGTTGGCGCTGCGCAGTGACGTCTCCACGAGCTCGTCGGCGTCGGACTTGGCCATGCGGCGGCTGTTCAGCTTCACGCCGGCCAGCACGTTGTCGCGGATGCTCATGGTGGGGAACGGGTTGGGGCGCTGGAACACCATGCCGATCTGGCTGCGGACGGTCACCGGGTCGACGCCGTCGGCGTACAGGTTGTCCCCGTCCAGCAGCACCTTGCCCTCGACGCGGGCGCCGGGGATGACCTCGTGCATGCGGTTCAGGGTCCGCAGGAACGTGGACTTGCCGCAGCCCGAGGGGCCGATGAAGGCGGTGACGGACTTGGCGTCCAGGGTCATGCTGACATCCTCCACGGCGAGGAAATCGCCGTAGTAGACGTTCAGGTCGCTGACGTCGATGCGTTTGGACATGGTTGAAAATTCCGTTTCTTAGGTTCTAGCGGCCGGTCTTGGGAGCGAACAGGCTCGCAACGAGGCGTGCCCCGAGGTTCAGGAGCATGACCAGCAGGATCAGCAGCAGGGCCGCGGCCCAGGCGCGCTGCGCGGACGGGTCCGGATTGGACGGCGACGTGGGCGTCATGATCTGCGTGTAGATGAACGTGGGCAGGGACGCCATCCAGCCGGCAAACACGTTGGAGTTGATCTGGGTGGCGAAGCCGGCCGTGACCAGCAGCGGGGCGGTCTCGCCGATGACCCGGGCAATGGCCAGCGTGACGCCGGAGGCGATGCCGGAGATCGCCGTCGGAATGACGACCTTGAGGATGGTGCGCCACTTCCGGACCCCGAGCGCGTAGGCGGCCTCGCGCAGTTCGTTGGGCACAATCTTGAGCATTTCCTCGCTGGAGCGCACCACCACGGGGATCATCAGCACCGAAAGCGCCACGGCGGCGACAAAGCCGGTCTTGGTCCCGGGCCCCATGACCAGGCCGAAGAAGGCGGCCGCGAAGAGGCCGGCCACGATCGAGGGGATGCCCGTCATGACGTCCACCAGGAAGGTGATGACCTTCGAGAACTTGTTGTCCGCGCTGTATTCCACCAGGTAGATGGACGTCAGCAGGCCCACCGGCACCGAGATCAGCGTGGCCCAGAGGGTGATCAGCACCGAACCGAGCATGGCGTGGTAGACACCGCCCAGCACGGGCGTGTGGTTGGTGACGGAGGCGTTGTCGACGGTGCCGGTGACGCCCTTCATGGACGTGCCGAGGAAGCCCGGGGCCAGCAGGCCGGGGATGCCGTTGACCAGCACGGTCCAGATGACGGACACCAGGGGCAGCAGGGCCACCAGAAAGGCCCCGGCCACCACCGAGGTGGCGAGCTTGTCCATGGCCTTGCGGCGGCCCTCCACGAGGGCCGAGCACGCCACGTTGCCCGCGGCGAACAGCACCGCGGAAAGGACGGCCCAGCCAAAGACGTTGAAGCCGATCAGCGACATGAGCGCCGCGGCCACCACAATGGCGGATCCGGCAACCACGTAGGGCGTGTACCGGGGCAGGCGGCCGCGGGTCAGTGCGGAGCGTTTCCGTTCGGTCATAAGCGCGGCCATCAGTTGGCTCCCGAGAATTCTTTGTGGCGGCTGATGATCCAACGGGCCACCATGTTCACCAGCAAGGTGATGAGGAACAGGACAAGGCCTGCGGCGATCAGTTCATTCAGACGCAGCCCAAACGCTTCGGGGAAGTCCAGGGCGATCTCCGCCGCGATGGTCTGGTTGCCGGAGCGGATCAGTGAGGCGATCAACGGCCCCGAGGAAAGCACCAGGGCCACGGCCATGGTTTCGCCCAGGGCGCGCCCCAGACCCAGCATGACGGCGCTGATGATGCCGCCGCGGGCAAAGGGAAGCACGGCCATGCGGATCATCTCCCACCGTGTGGCGCCCAGGGCCAGGGCGGCTTCCTGGTGCAGCATGGGGGCCTGCAGGAAGATTTCGCGGGTGAGGGAGGCAATGATGGGCAGGACCATGACCGCCAGCACAATGCCGGCCGTCAGGATCGTCTTGCCGGTGCCGGAGGCGGGTCCGCCGAAAATCGGGATCCAGCCCAGGTTGTCCGCCAGCCACTGGTACGGGGCCTTCAGCTGGGAGGCCAGGAAGGTGGCCCCCCAGGCGCCGTAGATGACGGAGGGAATGGCCGCCAGCAGGTCCACCACATATCCGAGCCCCCGCGCCATGCTGCGCGGCGCGTAGTGCGAGATGTACAGCGCCACGGCAATGCCGATGGGTGTGGCGATGACCAGCGCGATGGCTGCTGCAATCAGCGTTCCGATGACGATGGGGAGGATGTAGGAGAAGAACCCCCTGCCTCCCGTGATGTCTGCGGGATTGGCGCTGAACGTCGGCAGCGCCTGGATGACCAGGAACAAGGCGACGGCGAACAGCACGACGACGATCAACACGCCGGCACCGAGGGCCGCGCCGGAGAACACCTTGTCTCCGGCGCGGCCCGTGCCGGTCCGTCCTGACTTCATCCCGCGTGCGAGCTTGGTGGTGGACAATCCTGAACCTTTTTGAGTTGCGCCGCCGTTGCTTACTTGGCGACCGTGATGGAATCGATGGCAGCCTTGGCCTTGGCGGCGAGCGCAGCGGGGAGCGGGGCGCTCTTGGCGGCGGAAACCGCGGCCTGCTGGCCGGCGTCGCTCACTGCATAGTTGCCGAATGCCTTGACCAGGTCAACGGTCTTGGCGTCGGGGTAGCTGCCGCAGAACACTGCGTAGGAGACCAGCACGGCCGGGTAGGCGCCGGCAACCGTGGTGGTGCGGTCCAGCTTGAGCGCGAGGTCGTTGGCGGAGCGGCCGGCCACGGGCTTGGCCTGGTCGACTGCCTTCGCGGCGGCCTCGGCCGTCACGGGCACGTAGCTGTCGCCAACCTTCAGCTCAACCTTGCCCAACGCGTCGGTCACGGCGGAGTCGTCGGCGTAGGCGATGGCGCCGGAGGTTTGGGTCACGGTCTTGACGACGCCGGAGGTCCCCTTGGCATTCTCGCCGGGGAGGGAGGCGGGCCAGTCGCCGGACTCCTTGTCAGTCCACACCGTCTTGGCCGCCTGGGACAGGTAGTCCGTGAAGTTTTCGGTGGTGCCTGAGCTGTCCGAGCGGTGCACGGGCGTGATCGCCAGGTTCGGCAGCGCCACGGACGGGTTGGAGGCCTTGATGGCGGCGTCGTTCCAATTCTTGATGTCGCCGCGGAAGATCTTCGCGATGGTGTCGGCGTCGAGCTTGAGGTCCTTCACGCCGGGAACATTGAACGTCACGGCGATCGGCGAGACGTACCAGGGGACGTCGATGGCGCCGGCGGCACCGCACTTGGCCTTCGCACTGGCGAGCTCGGCATCCTTCATGTATGCGTCGGAGCCGGCGAACTGAACGGCGCCGGCGATGATTGCCTTGCGGCCCGCGCCGGATCCTTCAGGCGAGTACTGGACGGTGGCGCCGGAGTTGGCGGACTCGAAGCCGGTCTTCCAGGCATCCATGGCGGCCGATACTGCCGTGGAGCCCGTGCCGGTCAGGGTCCCGGTGACCGAAGCGCCGGCCGCGGCGGACGTGCCGCCGTTGCCGGGGGTCACGGCGTTGTCCGTGCCACAGGCAGTCAGGGCGAGTGCGCCGACGGTGAGAACTGCTGCCACGCGGCCAATGTGAAGTGCCTTCACGCGATTTACCTCTTCGATGGGTGTCTGGTCTTCCTTACCCCTTGAAGCTACGGGCGCCAAGTGACGCGACGGCCCAACCCAAGTGAACTAAAGGTTAACGCTGATGGGATTCTTGGCTTTTCACATGCGACGCCGGTCACTCCCACGGGTGCGGGGGTACAGTGCGCCGTGCCCACCTGCCCGGGCGAGGCGGAGCTCACGGCGAAACTAGTTGTCTTTACACAACTAATTTTATATAGTTGATATAAATCAACCGTTCCCGACCTCTCCCTGGAGCCCTTTTGTCGCAAACAAGCAAAGCACCCAGGCCGCAACCGGCCCTGTCCGACTCCGGCATGACCCACCGCCAGGTGATCCAGTCCCTGACCGGACTCCTGATGGGCATGTTCGTCTCCATCCTCGCCGGCACCGTGGTCTCCACCTCGCTTCCCGTCATCCTCTCGGACCTGCACGGCGACCAGACGGCGTACACCTGGGTCGTCACGGCAACCCTGCTGGCCACCACCATTTCCACCCCGATCTGGGGCAAGCTCGCCGACCTCTCCAACCGCAAGGTGCTGCTGCAGCTCTCGCTGCTGATCTTCGTTGCGGCGTCCGCCATTGCTGGCTTCTCGCAGGACACCTCGATGCTGATCACCATGCGTGTTTTCCAGGGACTGGGCGCCGGCGGCCTGACCGCCCTGAGCCAGATCGTCATGGCGGACATCATCTCCCCGCGTGAACGCGGCAAGTACATGGGCCTCTTCGGCGCCGTCATGGCCCTGGGCACCGTGGGCGGGCCGCTGATCGGCGGCTTCATCACCGACGCCATCAACTGGCGATGGAACTTCTTCGTTGCCCTGCCCTTCGCGGCCGTGGCCATCTTCCTCATACAAAAGACGCTCCACCTCCCGGAGCAGGCCAAGCGCAAGGTCTCCATCGACTACGCGGGCATCATCCTCCTCTCGGCGGGCGTGTCGCTCCTGCTCGTCTGGGTGTCCCTGGCCGGAAACCAGTTTGAGTGGGCCAGCACCACCACCGCGCTGATGGTGGCCGGCGCCGCCGCGGCCCTGCTTGCCTTCATCATCGTGGAGCTGAAGGCCTCCGAGCCGATCATCCCGCTGAGCATGTTCAGGAACCGCACTTTCACCCTCTCCGTCATTGCGTCAATTTCCGTCGGCGTGTCCATGTTCGGCACCTCGGTCTTCCTGGCCCAGTACATGCAGCTGGCCCGCGGTGCCAACGCCACCCAGTCGGGGCTGATGACCATCCCCATGATGGCCGGGCTGCTGATCGTCTCCACCATTGCCGGCGCGCTCATCTCCAAGCACGGCAAGTGGAAGATGATCATGGTCACCGGCTCCCTGCTCCAGCCCGTGGGCCTCTACCTGCTGGGCACCATCCACTACGACACCGACTTCGTCCTGGTCTCCGTGTACATGTTCCTCCTCGGTGCCGGCCTGGGCATGGTCATGCAGAACCTGGTCCTGATCGTCCAGAACGCCGTCACCCCGGCCGAGATCGGCGTGGCGAGCTCCGGCATTGCCTTCTTCCGGTCCCTCGGCGGCACCATCGGCGTCTCCGTGCTCGGGGCGCTCATGGCCTCGAAGGTCGTTGACCTGCTCGGCGGCAAGGCAGCCGAACTGCAGGGCGCCATTGTGGCGCTGGGTGCCCAGGGCAGGGAAGTTGCCGCCGCCCTGGCCGCGGGCAGCATCCCCGCGGTCCACAGCCTGCCCGACCCGGTCCGGACCATCATTGAATCCAGCTACGGGGACTCCGTGGCCTTCGTCTTCATGGTGGCCGCACCGCTGAGCATCCTGACCATCCTGGCCGTCATGTTCCTGCCGAACCTGGAATTGAGCACGCAGACCCGCGACCAGCGCGAGAAGAGCGACGCCGCCGCGACGGGCCTGCTGGACCTGGAACGCGCAGAGCAGGAACTCGCCGGCATCAGCGAAGCGCTGGTTGCCGTGGCGCCGGGCCTTGAAACCGGCAGGCAGTCCGTTGTGCGGGGCTAGCATGGAGTGCATGAGCGAGCCCCCTGCGCAGCCGGAACCGCCCCGGACGGCGACATCGAACGCCGTCGAACCTTCCCTGCGGGACGCTTCCCTTCAGGACGCCATCCGGGACGTTGAAAGGCAGTTCGGGATCATGACCGTCAAGGCCCGGAAAAGCATCCAGGACAGGGCGGCGGCCATCCACCCCGGGCTGCAGCCCATGGGTTTCAGGGTGCTCACCATTCTTGCCCAGTCCGGCCCCGTCCAGCAGGTGGCGCTGGCCCATGAAGTGGGTGTCGACAAGGCCGCGATGAGCAGGGCCGTCAAGCAGCTGGAGGAGCTGGGGCTCGTCGCCCGCACCGCCGATCCCGCGGACGGGCGGGCGCACCTGGTGGCCATGACGGGGCGCGCCGCCGAACGCTACAACGCGACCCAGTCGCACGCCCGGCGCGTCCTTCAGGACCGGCTCTCGACGTGGGACGCGGACGAGGTCCGCCGTTTCGCGGACCTGCTGGACCGGCTGAACCACAGCACCGGCTGACGTCCCGGACACCCCTGCCGCTTAGACTGGTTCCCATGCCCGAGCTGGACCGGCCCGCCCAAACCCTCACCTTCCTCAGGAGGCGTGCCCGGCTTGGCCTGCGCCGCAGCGCAAATTCCGTCCTCCAGGCCCTGCTGATCACCGTCTGCGCGGTGGGCGCCTACTATTTCTCCTCACACGTCCTGGGCCACCAGGGGCCGCTCTTTGCCGCCACCAGCGCCATCATCGCGCTGGGATTCTCCCGCGATCCGCGCCTGCGCCGGGTGCTCGAGGTGGGGCTTGGGTGCACCATTGGAATCATCCTTGGCGACACGCTGCTGCACTGGCTGGGATCAGGCCTCTGGCAGGCGGCGCTGGTGGTCTTCCTGTCCATCCTGCTGGCAAGGTTCCTGGACTCGGGCGCCATTTTCACCACGCAGCTGGCCCTCCAGTCCCTGCTGGTGGTCCTGCTGCCCGTCCCCGCCGGAGGTCCGTTCACCCGCAGCATTGACGCAGTCGTGGGCGGGTGCTTTGCCCTAGCCGCCACGCTGCTGGTGCCGCGGGACCCGCGCCGGGCACCCAAGGACGATCTCAAGGTCATGCTGGGCGAGCTTTCGCTCGTGCTGCGCGAGTGCGCGTCGGCCCTGTCCTACAACGATTCCACCACGGCCTGGCACGCGCTGGTGCGCGCCCGCAGCCAGCAGCCCCGCATTGACGCCATGCGCCAGGGGCTGCACGGCGCCGTCGAAATTGCCCGCCTTTCCCCGCTGTACCGGCGCCACCTGGAAGAGGTGGAAGGAATGTCGCACCTCATGGAACGGCTCGACTACGCCATGCGCTCCAGCCGCGTGCTGGCCCGGAGGCTGGCCAGCGCCATCACCAATGCGGCCATTTCCGACGCCGGCAGCATCCAGTTGGCGGAGGTGCTCAGCGACTCGGCATCCGCCGTGGACGAGCTGGGAGCGGCACTGGCACACTCGCCGTCGAGCCCCAGGAAGGCCTCGCTGGCCCACGCCCGCGACACCCTGGCCGACATCGCCACCCGCCTGCACCCCGGCAGGCTGGACATCACGCGCATGGAAGGCGAGGCCCTGGTCCTGCTGTTCCGCACGCTCATGGTGGACCTGCTGGAGACAGCGAAAATGGACCCCGCCGACGCCCGCTCGCTGCTGCCCAAGCTCTAGTTGTCCACACCCGCCCCGGGCCGGCACCGTGTGTCAGCGCCCGGCGCTAGGGTTGAACCATGGCAACAAAGACAAGCAAGGCGGCCAGGTCCACCGGGCAAAACTTCCGCTGCACCGAGTGCGGGTGGACGGCTGTCAAGTGGGTGGGACGCTGCGGCGAATGCCAGGAGTGGGGCACGCTGGAGGAGGTCGGCACCGTGACCGTCCGCACGACGGCGGCCACCACCGTGGTGCGCCCCGCCCAGCTGATTTCGGACGTGGACGCGTCCCAGGCCGCCCACAACCTCACCGGCGTGCCTGAGCTGGACCGCGTCCTCGGCGGCGGCATGGTCCCCGGCGCCGTCATCCTGCTGGCCGGCGAGCCCGGGGTGGGCAAGTCCACGCTGCTCCTGGATGTGGCCGCGAAGTTTGCCCGCAACACCCACGGCCGGGAACCGCAAAAGGTGCTGTACCTGACCGGCGAGGAATCCGCCGCCCAGGTCAAGCTGCGAGCGGAACGCATTGGCGCCGTCGCCGACACCCTGTACCTGGGCGCCGAGACCGATCTGGGCACGGCGCTGGGGCAGGTGGAGGCCGTGCAGCCGGCGCTCTTGATTGTGGACTCCGTGCAGACCTTCAGCAGCGCCCTGGTGGACGGCAGCGCCGGCGGGGTGTCGCAGGTGCGCGAGGTGGCCGCGTCCCTCATTGCCGCGGCCAAGCGCCTGAACATGACCACCCTGCTGGTGGGGCACGTGACGAAGGACGGCTCCATCGCCGGACCGCGCCTGTTGGAGCACCTGGTGGACGTGGTCTGCCAGTTCGACGGCGAACGGCACTCGCGTCTCCGCCTGCTCCGTGCCGTCAAGAACCGGTACGGGCAGACGGACGAGGTCGGCTGCTTTGACCTGACCGACGACGGCATCGAGGGACTGGCGGATCCCAGCGGGCTCTTTACCAGCCGCACCAGCCACCCCGTGTCCGGGACATGCATTTCGGTGACGATGGAAGGCCGGCGCCCCCTGCTGGCCGAGGTGCAGTCCCTGTTGACCGCTTCCATGGGGTCCCAGCCCCGCAGGACGGTCAGCGGACTCGATTCCGCCCGCGTCGGCATGCTGCTGGCTGTGCTGCAGCAGCGCGCCGGACTGAGGCTTGATGCCGACGACAGCTATGTGGCGACCGTGGGCGGCGCCCGCCTGACCGAACCTGCCATGGACCTGGCCGTGGCCCTCGCCATCGCCTCGGCCAAGATCAACCGGCCCGTGCACCACAAAATGGTGGCTTTTGGCGAAGTGGGCCTGGCCGGCGAAGTCCGCCCCGTGCCGGGCATCAACCAGCGCATCCAGGAAGCGTCCCGGCTGGGGTTCACTCACGCCCTGGTCCCCCTCAGCCCCGCCGGCCCGGGCACCATTCCGCCAAACTTCACGGTCAAGCAGATTGAGCACATTGCCGAAGCGACCGAACTGCTGCTGCACCTCTGATGGTTAACCGTGGCCGGGCCTGTCGGGAGCCGGGTTCGCACCGGGCTCAAAAGTAACTAGAAACTATATTCTATAAATCATTACATTTTGATTACTGAGGGTGTAGTCTTGATGCATGGGCACGTTAAACCGGCCCGGCAGCACCGGGGATCCCACCCCCGCCGGACCGTCTTTTATGGATCAGACTTTGTTTGATCAGACTTTTTTGGATCAGACCGCCAGCCACAGGCCGGCGGGGCCCCGGCCTGTGGACCCGGCCCGCGCGGTTTACGGCCCAGCTCCGTCGGATGGCGTGCTGCGCGGCCCCACACCTTCGGGTACTGCTCCCGCCGGTACTGCTCTCTCCGGCGGCGCTGCTCCTTCCGGCGGCGCTGCTCCTTCCGGCGGCGCTGCTCCTTCCGGCCCTGCTGGCGGCGCCCTTGCCGGGGACGCCGTGCCCGCGGCCGGCCCCGGTTCCCCCAGAGCCGGCGACGTGAACGCCACGCCGGCCTGCGGCCCGCCTGCGGGCGGCCGGCCTGTCGTTGACGTGCCGTGCGGGGATGTTGTGTCCGATGCGTCGCTGACG